>Ga0310836_100164_pt1 | contig 77785 bp, 77 predicted proteins | sample SM_ome_4_FD_201310 | JGI IMG/M metagenome (GOLD analysis project Ga0310836, IMG submission 201310) | Sorghum-adapted microbial communities enriched on stacked mutant (SM) sorghum from Joint BioEnergy Institute, Emeryville, California... ... | reverse complement strand
GACGGAATAGTTCGTCAGGGACTCGAGCGACACGGAGGTCCCGCCGCCCGAATCGCTGTTCGTCAACTTCAGGTCGAAGAACGTGACTTCACCGTTGTAGAACGCGATCTCGCGCGTCGTCTCGACGTACTGCGTCCCGTTGTGCACACGGATCGTCACCGTGTTTTTCCCTTTCTTGACGTTGACCGGCGATGCCGCGAACGTCCATCCGTTGGTCGACGAGACCATGTAGGTGTAGCTGCGGCCGTTCACGATGACCGTCACGCGGTCGGCGTTCGGCGCCTTGCCGGTGATGATGATGTCATAGTTCGGCTGGTTCCGCGACAACGCGGAATGAATGACCGTCGTCCGGTCTTCCAGAATGTCGAACTGCTGCCCGTCGATGATCGCCTTCAGGTCATAGAGCGACGGACTGTTGCGATACTCGATATAGATGCTGTTCGATACTTCCGTGAATCCGTTAAGCCCTTTGAACGTAATTTTGTTCACGCCCGGGAACAACCGGATGCTGAGCACCCGGATCGAGTTGCCGTTCAGGATGATGTTGGCCGTCTGGTTCGGATTCGACTGGACGACCTGCTCCACCCCGAAGGATTTGACGACTTTCTCGACCGTGTACGAAATGGTGGAACCGATCACCTGGCTGATCGTCCCCGTCAAATCGATCGTATCCGTCAAGACAACTCTCGCGGAATCGAAATCCGATTGCTCTCCCGGAAATATGAAATAATCCCCGTCTGCCGCCGATACGGGCGCGATCGCCGTCGGAATCGACACCAGCGCCAGGCAGACGGCCAGCAGCACAGCGGTAAATCGTTTCACGAATGCTCCTCCTCCTTGCGCAACATCGTTTGTCCGATAAAAAATTCCCGCATCCGCCGCACATCCTTCATCATGCGCGGGCCGCAGGCGCTCCCGATTCGTCAACTGCCCTCCCCCTGCCTGTATCTTTCGGAAAAAAAGGCATGGCAAAAATAGGGACGCGCAACATCTCCAAAAGTTCCGTAACCTAGTTATCGGCTCGCGGGATTCGATTATTTAGTCGAACAACCGCGAACGGGCGCAAAAAAACCCGGCCGCAACAACGGCCGGGCGCCAAAAGCTCCGGAATCACTTCGATCGCGTCATCATTCCCGCCTTCATCCGCAGCCGGGCCAGCAGGTCGAGCACCGGACGGCGCGACTTGTCGACGATTCCGATCAGTTCCGCGCCGATCTGCAGGATGAACACGAGCACCGCGATGACGACGAACGTCACCCAGTTCGCCGACGACGACGGCACGACGGCCGACATGATGATCGCGGTCGCGCCGAAGAACGCGGCGATGCCGTAGATGATCAGCACCGTGCCGCGGTGGCTGAAGCCGAGCTCGCGCAGGCAATGGTGCAGGTGGCCCTTGTCCGGCGCGAAGATCGGCCGCTTGTTCACCACCCGCCGGACGATCGCGAAGAACGTATCCGACAGCGGCACGCCGATGATGAGCAGCGGGGTCACAAACGAGACGATCGTCACCTGCTTGAACCCGAGCATCGACAGCGTCGCCAGGCTGAAGCCGAGGAACAGCGAGCCCGAGTCGCCCATGAAAATCTTCGCCGGATGGAAGTTGTGCCTCAGGAAGCCGACGATGCCGCCGAGCAGCGGCGCGCTGAGCAGCATGACCGGCTCGGAGCCCGTGATGACGGCCATCACGAGAACCGTCGCGATCGCGATGCCGGAAACCCCGGCCGCGAGGCCGTCCAGCCCGTCGATCAGATTGATCGCGTTCGTGCAGCCGACGATCCACAGGATGGTCAGCGGAATCGCCAGCCATTCCGCCACCGGCTGCATCGATTCGCCGAACGGGATGTTGAGCAGATCGATGCGGATGCCGAAACCGAAGACGACGACCGAGGCGGCCGCGATCTGCCCCAGCAGCTTCACCTTCGCCGACAGCTCGAACCGGTCGTCGAGCGCGCCGATCAGCACGATGATCGTGCCGCCCGCAAGCAGCGCCGCGATGAACCGCTTGTCGTACCCGCCGAGCATCGCATCCGGCAGGAACGGCAGCAGCGCGGCAAGTCCGGTCGCGAACGCGGCATAGATTGCCAGCCCGCCGAGGCGCGGCATAATGCGCGTATGGACCTTCCGCGCGTTCGGTCTGTCGACGGCGCCGATCTTGAACGCAAACGCCTTGACCGCCGGCGTCAAGAGCAGCGACACCGCCGCGGCGATGATGAATCCGATGACGAGATACAAGCCCGTGGGCATCATGACACTCTCCCGTACATGCATGGCTGTCTTTCGTTTTACGCGCGCCCGCGCTCACGGGCCGCGGCGAAAATCACAACGAACAGCATTATACGCCTCTTGGGAATGAAAATCCATCCTTGTTTTCAATCGATTTTCACGAAGAAAGCGGTTGCTTCGTTCCATTCATGCGGGTGTGTCCGTCTTTTCGCCGCCAGAACGGCCGTTTTGGGCGCGCGGCTTAAAATTTTCCCATCTCCGCTTGACGCTCCGAATCCGGCCGTTCCGCCAGCTTCCGGCCGGCGCGCAGCACCTTCAGCGCGAACCGCGGCAGCGCGGCCAGCCGTCCAGCGCGCGAAGGCTGGCGCAGCAGCCGGTACAGCCATTCAAGCCCGAGCTTCCGGAAAAAAACGGGCGCCCGCTTCGTCCGTCCCGCGATGACGTCGAAACTGCCGCCGACCCCCATCATGACGGGCACGCCAAGCTCGGGCTTGTGGCGCGCAATCCACGGTTCCTGCGTCGTCAGCGCGTCGCGCGCGACGAACAGAAGGTCCGGCGCGGCTTCCCGGATGGCGGCGACGACGCCGGCATCTTCCTCCGGGCCGAAATAGCCGTTCCGGAAGCCGGCGATCCGGACGAGCGGATAGCGCTCCCGAAGCCGCCGCGCCGCCTCCTCGACCACTTCCTGCCGCGCGCCGAGCAGGTACGCCGACCAGCGCCGGCGCTCGCCTTCCCGCATCAGCTCATGCAGCAGGTCGTAGCCGGCGACGCGCTCCGGCACCGGATCGCCGGCGATGCGGGACGCCCAGACGATGCCGGCGCCGTCCGGCACGATCAGCTCCGCCTGCGCCATGACGCGGTAGTATTCCGGCCGCTCGAGCGCGGCCATCACCATGATCGGATTGCCGGTGATCACCTGCGTCGGCCGCCGCGCTTCGACCGCCCGCGCGAGATAGTCCACCGTCTGCGCCATATTCATCTTCGAGAACGGCAGGCCGAAGATCGGCACCGCCGGATAATCGGGCTTCCGGCTCATGATGTCACCCCTTGTTCCCGGCGCAGCGCCTCGACGACAAGCCGCGCCGGCCGGCGCGCTTCCCGGCGCAGCGCCTCGAGCGCGGGGCCGTGCCGCTCCCGCCAGGCCGCCGCTCCCCCGGGCTTCAGCAGCCCGTCTGCCGCGGCGGCGAACGCCTCCGCGTCGAGCGCCTCCGTCGTCCCGACCGGCGCCAGCCCGAGCCGGGCGAGAAAATGATCGATCTTCGGATCGTACGACAGGCCGAGCATCGGCACGCCGCGGTTCGCGGCGTAGATGAGCGCGTGCAGCCGCATGCCGAAGACGAGGCTGCAGCGCCCGACCTCGAGCAGCATCCGCTGCGGATCGTCGCCGGGCTCGGCGAGCTCGGCGGCGTCTCCCGCGCCCAGCGCGGCCAGCCGCTCCATCACCGCGCGCGACGCCTCCGCGTCGTCCGGCGCATGCAGCGGCAGGAAGCGCAGCCGCACGGCGCGCCGCCGGACGAGGGCGGCCAGCGCCTCCGCGACGCGCGCAAGGTCGGCCCCGTCCGGGCGCCACCGGCGCACCGACACGCCGACCACCGGCGCGGACGCGGCTTCCGGGCCGGCCCGGAAGCCCGCGCCGCCCAACCTGTCGGCGGCGCGCTCCTCCGCTTCCGCCGGAGGCTCAAGCCCCATCACCGGATCGGGCACCACCCCGATCCGCCCGCGCGCCACCCCGAGGCGCGCGAGCAGCGCGGCGCTCTCCTCGTCCCGCACCGTCACGATGCGGGACGCGTTCATCGCCGCGCGCACAAGCGGGCGCAGCCACGCCCGCTTGACCGGCCCGACCCCCTGGGCATAGACGAACACCGGCTTGCCCAGGAGCCGGGCCAGCCCGACGATCCCCGTGTAATAGGGGATCGTCTTCGCGCTCGTCGCGTCCTGCAGCAGGCTGCCGCCGCCGCTGACGAGCGCGTCGCAGCCGCGCAGCGTCCGCAGCACCTCGGCGAGCCGCATCCGGTGCGCGGCCGGGACGCCGTGCGCCGCCTCCGTCCAGGCCGGGTCGCCCGACAGAACGACCGGCTCCACCTCCACGCCGGCGTCCCGGCCTTCCTCCCGGAGCGCCGTCAGGATCGAGCGGAGCACCGCTTCATCGCCGCTGTTGCGGAATCCGTAGTATCCCGATATCGCTACGCGGAACGCCGGTCGACCTTCGCGGTGAGCGCCCATCGCCGCCACGCTCCTTCCCCGAGCTGCCACAGCGCGATCAGGCCAAGCCCGATGATGAGGCCCAGCCCAAGGCCGAGCAGGCAGCGGATCAGCGACAGCGCGATCGGCGAATGGATATGGGCGAACGTGTCCACCATCGACAGTTGCCCGAGCACCCCGGCGATCATCAGCACCCACGCCCCGCGATAGCGCAGCGACAGGAACAGGCCGAGGACGAAGAGCGGATGCGCCAGCAGAAACTCCTTCGTGCGCGGCCGGACGCCGAACGTCGACTCGAGGAAATTCCGGAACGCGAGCTCGATCGGCGTCACCTGCCCGGCGTTGCCCGTGCGCGTCATATAGTAGTAGCCGACGCCCGCCAGCACGGCCGCGACGACGACGCCGAGCACCGTCACCTTGAGCCGCAGCAGCTTGCGCAGTTGCCCGGATACGGACCGCCCGGTGTACAGAAACACGTACAGCGCGACGAGGAAGATCGGCGCCGCATGCAGCACGCTGACGCCGCGGAATTGCTGCAGCACCAGGCTGTACGTCACATTCGTCAGCAGGCCCGAGACGAACGCCGCGCCGCACAGCGACAGCAGCGACGTCACCGCGAACAGGAAGACGGCTGACACGAGCCGCTTGCCCGCCGGGTGGCCGTCGAACAGCCACCGGCCGCCGAACAGCCGGTCATCGTCCGCAAGCGCCGGATCCGGGTCCGCGAACCCGCCGACGGCCCGCCGGTCGCCTTCCGCATGCGCGCGGACGCGGCCGAGCGCCCGGATGACGGCCAGCGTCGGCGCCGCGACCGCCGCGCCGAGCGCCAGCGCCTGCTCCGTCAGCGACGGGCTGAGCGCGAACAAGCCGGCGCCGCCGATCAGGCCGATCCCGAACGCGACCGGCCCGAAGCCGCGCAGGAACGCGTCAAGCAGAAGCGCGATGATCGCGACCGCCCCCAGCGCGACGACGGCGCGCAGCGCCTTCTGCCACGCGTCATACCGGTAATCGAACGGCTCGGCGAAGCCCGCCCGGAAGCCGAACCGCTCCAGCTTCGCGATCGCGCCTTCCTCGCCGCCCCGGCCTTCCAGCGCGGCCGCCAGATTGTCGAGCGGATCGGTGACCGCAGGCTTCGACGGGCTGCGCATCGGCGCGGCGTTCAGATAGAACATCCGGATGTTCCGGTCCTTCGCCGCCAGCAGGAACCGGTCGGCGATCGCGGCCGGGCTCATCGCGGACGCGTCGTTCTCGGACAGCGAATACAGCCGCACGACATCGTAGTCCGTCTTGTACGCCAGCGTCGCGAAGCCCGCCTGCGGCGCGCGCATGTTCTCGATCGCCGCGAGCCCGAGGCCGTGCTTGTTCAAGAGCGCCGCGAGATGATCCAGGCTCTTCAGCTTCGCCTGGTCCGCGAAGCCCGTCACCTCGGTGCCGTCGAACAGCAGGCGCGTCGCGCCGAGTTCGGCGAACCGGCCGAGCATCCCGTCCATCATGTCCGGATCGTAGGGCCGGAACCGGTCCGTCAGCCGCGGCAGCAGGCGGAAGCCGGCGGCCGCCAGCTCTTCCATCGTCAGCGGGTCCGGCTCCATCGGCCGAAGCTGCGCGTCCTCGACCGGCGTCTCGATCACAAGGCCGGGTCTTCCGCCGAAAGACCACTCCCCGACCGCGTTGCCGCTCGCCTCGAACGCCCGCCGGATCACCGGCTCAAGCGCCTCGGCCGCTTTCCCGTCCGCGAACAGCACGTACGTGAAATTCTCGTCCGCCGGCGCGGGCCGGCCCTGCAGCGTCGCCGCCTGCGTCGAATTGTAATAGACGAGCCGCCCGTCCCGGGCGAAGTCGTCCAGCGCCCCTTCGAACACGGCCAGCGTCGTCACGCCGGCTTCCTTGAGCCGCGCCAGCTTCTCCGCGATGAACTGCCGCGGGTGCGCCTGATAGGAAGCGACGAGCAGCAGATCGCGGTAGTCGAGAACGAACTCGACCGTCTTCGACTTCTGCTCCATCTGATGCCGGACGAAACCGAGCGGCAGCGCCGCAAGCACGCCCAGCGCCGCAAGCAGCAGGAGCAGCCGGCGCGCCGCCCGGTTCCAGTTTCGATATGCCTGTGGCAAGCTGTCCACTCCTTAGCTCCGATTGTCCACCCGCGCCATCACTTCGGCGGTCAGGCGGGCGAGCGCCGCCTCCGCCTCTTCCCGCTTGCTTCCGCGCACGGCGAAATATACCTTGATCTTCGGCTCCGTGCCCGACGGGCGCAGGCAGAACCAGGAACCGTCCGCCAGCATGAACTTCAGCACGTTCTCCGGCGGCAGGCCGTCCAGTCCCGGGAGATAGTCGAGCACCCGCTCCACCTTGACCCCGGCGACTTCCGCGGGCGGCGCCGTCCGCCAGTCCTCCATGATGCCCTGGATCTTCCGGACGCCGTCCAACCCTTTAAGCGTGCGCGACTCCAGACGCTCAAAATAGTATCCGTAGCTCTCATACAGCTCGAGCAGCACATCGTACAGCGTCTTGCCCTGCCGTTTGTAGTATGCGGCCGCCTCGGCGATCAGCAGCGAGGCGACGACCGCGTCCTTGTCGCGCGCATAGCGCCCCGCGAGATAGCCGTAGCTTTCCTCGTAGCCGAACAGAAACGTCGCTTCGCCCGTCTCCTCGTAGCGCGTCATCCGCTCGCCGATGTACTTGAACCCGGTGAGCGTGTTGTCGACGCGGACGCCGAAGCCGCGGGCGATGTCGGCGCCCATCTCGCTCGTGACGATCGTCTTCACGACCGCGCCGTTCGCGGGCAGCCGTCCCGCTTCTTGCAGCGCCGTAAGCAAATAATGCACCAGAATCGCGCCGGACTGGTTGCCGGTGAGCACGACGTATTCGTCGCGCTCGTCCTTCACGACGGCGCCCATCCGGTCGCAGTCCGGGTCGGTGCCGATGATGAGGTCGGCGCCTTCCCGCTTCGCCTGCTCGATCGCCATCGCGAACGCTTCCCGCTCCTCCGGGTTCGGCGACTTCACCGTCGGGAAGCCGCCGTCCGGCCGCTCCTGCGCGGCGACGACGCGCACGTTGCCGAAGCCGGCCAGTTTCAGCGCTTCCCGCACCGGCACGTTGCCCGCGCCGTGCAGCGGCGTATAAATAATGGAAAGCTCATCGCCCGCGCCCGATTTCAGCAGCTCCGGCCGGAGGCTCTGGGCCGCGACCGTCTCGTGGTACAGCCGGTCTTCGCGCTCGCCCAGCCAGACGATCAGCCCGGCCGCCTCCGCTTCGCCGCGGGACGTCCGCTTCACGTCCCGGAAGCCCGCCACCTCCCGGATATGGCCGATCACTTCGGCCGCCAGGTCCGGGACAAGCTGGCATCCGTCGGGGCCGTAAACCTTGTATCCGTTATATTCCGGCGGATTGTGGCTCGCCGTAATCACGATGCCGGCGTCCGCGCCGAGATGGCGCACCGTGAACGATAGCTGCGGCGTCGGGCGGAGTCCCGGCCACAGATACGTCTTGATGCCGTTCGCCGCCAGCACTTCCGCGGCCGTCAGGGCGAACGCGTCCGACGAGCGGCGCGAATCGTGCGCGATCACCACGGCGGGATTCGATTTGCGGCCGAGCAGCCAGTTCGCGAGCCCCTGCGTCGCCTTGCCGACCGTGTAGGCGTTCATCCGGTTCGAACCGGCGCCCATCACGCCGCGCAGACCGCCCGTCCCGAACTCGAGCTCCCGGTAGAAGCGGTCCTCGATTTCCTTCTCTTGTCCTTCAAGCGCGCGCAGCTCGCGCTTCGTCTCTTCATCGATCGACGGATCCGCGAGCCACGCCCGATATCGCGCAAGCGCTTCGTTCAGTTCCATTATCGTCCCCACTCCTTGCTTGCCAAGAAAAAATGAACCGTACCGGACGCCGGCCGCTTCAGGCCGCGCCGATCGCCTCACGCGCCGGCGGTGCCGCCTTCCCCGTCCGTCAGGGCGAACATGATCTCGCCTTCGACGACGACCTTGCCGTCCACCGTCGCAACCGCCTTGCCTTTGCCGATCGGGCCTTTGAGGCGGATGATCTCGACCGACAGCGTCAGCGTGTCGCCCGGCGTCACCTGCCCGCGGAAGCGGAGATTGTCGATGCCGGCGAACATCGCGATTTTGCCGCGGTTCGCCTCGACCATCAGAATGGCGACGGCGCCGACCTGCGCGAGCGCCTCGACGATCAGCACGCCGGGCATGACCGGATAGTCCGGAAAATGCCCCGCGAAATAAGGTTCGTTCATGGACACGCTTTTCAGCCCGACCGCGCGGACGCCCGGCTCCGCCTCCAGGATCCGGTCGATCAGCAGAAACGGCGGGCGATGCGGAATGATCGCCTGAATCTGTCTGACATCCATCACGAATGCATCATCCTCCCTCAGGTTCGGCTGCATAAAATTTCGCGGAACCACCAAGAATAATAACACCCTTCGCGAACCTGCAGATCGCGGAGGTTCAGATAAGGGAGCTTGACCGGCAGGGATCGAAGCATCCCCGCGGGGCAAGCTCCTTTTCGGCCTGGCCGCCCGCGCGTCAGCCGGGCTGGCGGCGATTGAGCGACCTGAACTTCACGATATACATGACCGATGTGACGAACGAGAACGCGATGACGAACCAGAGCAGCGTCACGCCGTGCGGCAGTTCCAGGAAGATGAACATGAGCGCCACATAGAACAGCACCGTCGTCAGCTTCCCCATCCAGTTCGCCTTGACCGTTTTTTTGCCCCGGAAATGGAAAAACGCCGACCCCGCGATCATCCCGATGTCGCGGATGAACAGCAGCACTGCCGCCTCCCAGGGAATAATGCCCGCCGTCAGCAGCGAAACGATAACGGCGATCAGCATCAGCTTGTCCGCGAGCGGATCGAGCAGCGCGCCGGCCGTCGTCTCCAGGCCTCTGGTCCGGGCAATATATCCGTCCAGAACATCGGTCAGCCCCGCGGCGGTGAAAACGATGAACGCCGAGATCATATGCCCGTTCGCGAATACGATCAAATAGACGGGAATCAGCAAAAATCTGAGTGCCGTGAGCATATTCGGCAAATTCAACGTCTCCCCTCCCCCTCTGTCTGCCTCCGCGTTTGGAGCCGCCTTCCAAGTTCCCCAACCATTATACCGCTTGCCCGTGAAAAATAAAACCGCCGCACGTCCGCAGCAGTCCCCTCTTCGCGCAGGAACTTTTTTCCGCCAAATCCTTCAGAATGCGATCCGTCCGGCCGTTATTATTATAGAAGGCTGTCAGACGGCCGCATGGGCGCAAGGAGGATGACATGATGCGATCGTACCAAAGATCTCGCACAACCGGCTTCCGCCTGATCGCCACCATCACCGCCATGATCCTGCTGGCGCTGTCCGCCGCGTGGACGGCTGCGGCGGACGAGACGGTGAAATCGATCGGGTTCGCCGGCATCGACAACACTCTGTCGATGTACGTCGATGACAAGCAGCAGATTTCCGCCGTCGCGGAACTTTCCGGCGGCACTTACAAGGACGTGACATTTGAAGCCGTATGGAGCACGTCCAACAGCAGCGTCGTCCAGGTGGACAAGGGGCTGCTGACGGCGAAAGCTTCCGGCTACGCCGACATTACCGTGAAGTACTCAACCGTATCGAAAACGATGCGCGTCACCGTCACGCACGAATACGACAAGGTGGAGATCGCGACGTCCGGGGGCAGCCCGGTCGCTCCGACGCTCGACGTCGTGCTCGGCGAAGATCTCGAGCTGACGCTTCTCGCCTACAAGAACGGCTCCTCCTCGGATGTGACCGGCGACGCGGAATGGTCGACCTCGAGCGAAGCCATCGCCGGCGTGGACGGCGGCAAGGTCGAACCGGCCGCTCCGGGCACGGTGACGATTACGGCGAGGTACAAGGGCCGCACCGACAGCGTCCAGCTTAACGTGACCTCGCCCTACGAATCGCTGGCGCTCGCGCCGTCGGAATTGATCGAGCTCCGCTATGGCGACGCGGGCGTGCAGATGACGGCAACGGCCGCGCTGAATGGCGGCGCCAGCCAGGACGTGACGGCGCAGGCGAGCTGGCAGTCCGCCGATCCGTCCGTGGCCACGGTGAAGAACGGCCTTGTGAAGCCGGCCGGCGTCGGCACGACGACGGTTCGCGCCGACTATCTCGGCGTGCACGGGACGGTGACGGTCGTCGTGCGGCCCGCCCACGCCGCCCTGCGGCTGTCGGCGGACAAGCCGCTGCACCTCATTCCGGGAAGCAATCCGGTGCAGCTTCAGGTTTTCGCCGCGGACGATCCGGATGAGCCGGAAATCGACGTCACGGCGCTTGCGGAATGGAAATCGTCCAATGTGTACGCGGTGACCGTCTCCGGCGGTCTGCTGACGGCCAAGGAGGAAGGCAACGCCCGGATCACGGCATCGTACAAAGGCCGCACGGTCGGCGTCGATGTGACCGTCTACCCGCACGTCAAGTCGATTTCGATCGACAAGGATGCGATCGACGGCTTCGAAGACGGCGAAGGCGCCCTGCCCAGGGTCACCGGCGAGACGCTCGGCGGCCAGTCGGTCGATGTGTCCGGCCTGGCCGAATGGAGCTCGGCGAACAGCGCGATCGTCGCCGTGGAAGACGGCAAGTGGTTCGCGCGCGGCCTCGGCGAGACGGTGCTGACGGCGCGCGTCGGCACGCGCACGGCGCAGGTGAAGATCACCGTGCATGAAGAGCCGCTGGCGCTCTTGTCCGATGCCGAGGAACTGACGGTCGTCGCGGGCAGGACGATTCCGCTGCCGGATGTGCGGCTGATCCTGAAGAACGGGAACACCGTCGAAGACATCGAGCCGAAACTGGAATGGACCGCATCGTCGCCGAACATTCTGGTAACCGGCGCCGAGCTCAAAGGCTTGCTGACGGGCCGCTACACGCTGACCGCGAATTACCTCGGCAAGAAGCTGACGTTCCGCGTCACCGTCGAGCAGGAGATCGTCCGGCTCGAAGCGAGTCCCGCTTCGATCGGGCTGAATCCCGGCAAGACGAAGTCGCTCCGGGTAACCGGCTACTACAAGAACGGCAAGACGGTCACCCTGACGAGCAAGGTCGCCTGGACCTCGAGCAACCCGTCCGTCGTCACCGTGAGCGGCAGCAAGGTCAAGGCGGAGGCCGTGGGACAGGCGTCGGTGTACGCCGAATATCAGGGCATCCAGACCATCGTGCAGGTGTCGGTCACGCCGAAGCTGACCAAGCTGTACGCGTCTTCGAAGTCGCTGGAGCTTGCGCCGGGCGGGACCGGCCAGGTGCGGCTGACCGCCGTCTTCGACAAGACCGCCGAAACCGACGTTACGGCGCTTGCGGCATGGTCGTCCTCGAACGAACGCGTTGCCGTCGTGTCGAACGGACAGATCACGGCCCGGGAGCAAGGCACGGCGACGATCAAGGCGTCTTACGGCGGCAAGACCGTGTCCATTCGGGTCAAGGTGAAAAATGGAATGTAACCGGACCAAGCCCCAAGAACGAGCGCCCCGCCCGTCATGCATGACGGCGCGGGGCGCCTGTTTGTCACGGCTGATCCGATAGGCTGCTTACGACTCGGCGAAAATCAGATCGAACATATGCATCCACGTCTCCCAGCTCCAGACGTCCTCGGCCGATCCGCCGCCGATCTTCGTGTACCCGACATACAAACCCGCGATCAGCGCCGCTATGAAGAGCAGCGGCACGATGGCCGCGCGCAGCGTCCAGAGCAGCGCTCGTACAGCCGGATGGCGCCTCGGTTTCCGGGGTTTGCCCGAACCGCTTTCGGGCGGCCGCTTCGCGCCCGCGCCCGGCGCGCCCTGGTCTGCCCCCCGGGCTTCCCGCCGGGCGGCCGATCCGGCGCGAAACGGCCCCGTCTCCCTTTCCGGCGCCTTCGGCCGGTCTTGTCCGTTATTCATGTCTCATCCCGTTTCGCTCATGCGCGCAGTCCGTTGGCCAGACTCATCATCGTGTCGGCGGATGACAGCGCGCGCGCGCTGAGTTGATAGGCCCGCTGCACCATCAGCAGCTCCGACATTTCCGTCTCCAATTTGACATTGGATTGCTCGATCGCGCCTTGCGCAATCCGGATATTGTTCACGTCATCCGGCTGCACCTCGACGATCACGTCCGCGGGGTCGGCGCCGTCCTGCACGACGAACAGATTGTCCGACACGGCCAGCAGCGCGTCCGGTCTCACCGGCCCGACCAGTTTCAGTTGGCCGAGCGCCAGAATTTCGGAACCGTCGCCGGAGACGGCGCTGACCCTGCCCTGCGCGTCGACTTGCAGCTCATATCCCGCCGGCAGGACAAGCGGCCCTTCCGCGCCGCCATCGTCCCGGACGACGACCGGATAGCCGTCCGCGGTCGTCACGACGATGTCGCCGTCTTCGTTCAGCTTCGCCTGGAACGCGCCGTTTCGCGTATAGGCCCGGGTTCCCTCGCCGTCCGCGATCACTTCGAACAGCGCATGGCCTTGAATGGCCAGATCATACGGATTGTCGGTGATTTGGATCGGCCCCTGCGACAGGTCCTGATGCACCTGCGTCATCCGCACGCCCCAGCCGACCGTGTATCCGAGCGGCGTCAGCCGTCCGGCTTGCGCGAACCGTTCATCCTGCTGCTTGAGCGTCGCAAGCAAATCCTCGAACGAGGCGTTTCTGCGCTTGTAGCCGGCGGTATTCAGGTTGGCGATATTGTCGGCGATCAGGTCGAGCTTGCGCTGCATCGCATGCATCGACATCGTCGCATTGATCATCGAGCTGTTCATCGAACCGCTCCTTTCCCGCTTTCATCCTGCATCATACCCGAAAATCGGCGCGAACGCTAGACCTTGCCGACCTCGTTGACCGCCTTGCCCAGGCTCTGGTCGTAGAACTGGATGACCTTCTGGTTCGACTCGTACGCGCGGAGCGCGCTCATCAGATCGACCATCGCCTGCGCCGCGTCCACGTTGGAGCGCTCCAGCCAGCCTTGCCGCACCTCGATGTTGTCCCCGGCTTCAGCCGCCCGCGCCAGATCCGCATCCTCGTCGTTCAGCCGGAACTTGCCGTACCCTTCCTGAACGAGGCGATTCGGATTTTCGATCACCGTCACCAGAAGCTGGACGCCGGCATCCGCGCCGGCCGCGTCGACGAACCGCAGATCGCCGGTCAGCGTCAGCTCGTCGAGCCGGACGCCCGGCGCGAAGCGGATCGGATTGTTGTCCGTTCCGAGAACGAAAGAGCCGTCGTTCGTGACCAGATAGCCTTCGTCATTCACCAGGAAAGACCCGTTCCGCGTATAGCGGACGCCGCCGTCCCGGTTCTGCACCGTGAAGAACGCCTGCGGCCGGAACACGACGTTGCCGTCCTGGTCGACGGCTTTGCCGGAACTGTCGAACTCAAGTCCCGGGACCTCCAGGTTCGAGCGGATGGCGAAATCCGACATCCGGCCGGTCAAGGCCATATCGCCCTGGAGATGAATCGACAGACTTTCCTCCGCGAACACGCCGGTGTTCAGCGCCCCGATTTTCACGGGCTTGTCCCCTTCGATGCCGGTCAGGTACAGCAGCATTTCCGGGAACGTGCGCCCCACCGAGTTCACCTGCTTGTAGCCGGGCGTATTCAGATTCGAAATGTTGTTCGTGACCGTATCATGCCGCCGCTGCTGGGTGATCATTCCCGCCGCGGCCGTATACAAACCGCGCAGCATGATGTACCTCCTCCCCGTGTCCGGGCCGCATCCTGACATGCCGCATGCCGCAATCCATTCACGGCTATTTTATCGGCATTCCGTGTCCGGATTTTGAATCGGACCGCGTCAGCCCTTCGAGCTCACCTTGTCCAGATTCTCGAGCATGATGCCTGTGCCTTTCACGACGCAATGCATCGGATCTTCCGCGATCAGCACCGGCACTTTCAGCTCGTCGGCGAGCAGCGCGTCCAGCCCGTCGAGCAGCGCGCCGCCTCCCGTCAGAATGACGCCGCGGTCGATAATGTCCGCCGACAGCTCCGGCGGCGTCCGCTCCAGCACCGCCTTCGCGGCCTGGACGACCGACATGACCGAATCCCAGAGCGCTTCCCGCACTTCCTCCGAGCGGATCGTCACCGTCTGGGGCAGCCCGGTCACCATGTCGCGTCCGCGGATGTCCATCGACTCCTTGCGTCCGTCGGGATGGACCGAGCCGATCTTTATCTTGATGTCCTCGCTTGTCCGCTCGCCGATCAGCAGCTTGTACTTGTTCTTGATATATTTCATGATCTCGGAATCGAATTTGTCGCCCGCCACCTTGATGGACGAGGCCGTGACGATGTCGCCCATCGACAGCACCGCGACATCCGTCGTGCCGCCGCCGATGTCGACGACCATGTTGCCGCTCGGCTGGAAGATGTCCATCCCGGCTCCGATCGCCGCCGCCTTCGGCTCCTCCTCGAGAAATACTTCCTTCGCCCCGCTTCGCTCGGCGGCTTCGCGGATCGCTTTCTGCTCGACCGACGTGATGTTCGTCGGCGCGCAGATCAGAATGCGCGGACGGCTGTACCATTTCCGGCCGCCGACCCGGTTGATGAACGACTTCAGCATCAGTTCCGTAATCTCGAAGTCGGCGATGACGCCGTCCTTCAGGGGCCGGATCGCCACGATGTTGCCCGGCGTGCGGCCGACCATCCGTCTGGCTTCTTCGCCGACGGCCAGCACCCGCTTCGACTCGCTCTCGATGGCGACGACGGACGGCTCGTCCAGCACGACACCCTTGCCTTTGACATGAATGGATACATTCGCTGTTCCGAGATCGATTCCGATATCCTTGCCCAACATCTTCTGCATGTCCCCCAACTCGAAAATGATCAGGGCGTGCCAGCCGGCATCGAAGGCTTGTCCGCTCTTGAGGCCGTCTGAAAACCAGCCTGTCCGGACTCGACGAATACCGCGCGCCGTATTGTCCCGCCGGGACATCGGCACACGGTATGCCATGAAAAGTCGCCTTGATTCCAAATCGGCCCACATTCGTTATCAATTCGCTATTGTTGTCCGAATTCCTCTATTTTTGTAGAAGAATTAGCCGTTTTTTCCCGCCGATATCCCCGCCGTTACCGCTTCGCGCTTCTTCCCCGCCGATTTCTTGTATTTGATCTTCGTCGCTTCCCCGCCGCGCAGGTGTCGAATCGATTTGTGGTACTCGAGAATGTGCTTCACCTGGTCCGCAAGATCGGGATTGATCTCCGGCAGCCGCTCGGTCAGATCTTTGTGAACCGTGCTTTTCGAAACGCCGAACTCCTTCGCGATCGTTCGAACGGTATGTTTCGTCTCGACGATGCATCTGCCGATTTTGATCGTCCGCTCTTTGATGTAATCGTGCACGTTCCCGCCTCCCAACTCGGAATTGTTTGGTACATTATATGAGTCGGGAAAGGTTATATTCGCCGTGGTCAAGCGTGACAAGCCCGACACTGTACAAATATTTTCCGGGAAATAATCGGCGCATGAAAAGAAAGCAGGGAGCCTCCCCTGCTTTCCTTCGCCTGGCCATCGTGTGCGGCTGCGCCGCACGGATTCCCGGCCCGCCTGCGGGCCTCAAGGCCCGGCATGCCGTTCGTCTTACTTGTCTTCGTCAAGCAGCGCCAGCGGATTGACCGGCGTGCCGTTCTCGCGCACCTCGAAGTGCAGATGGACGCCGAGATCCTTCTCCAGTTCGCTGCGTCCCGCCTTCGCGATCAGCGTGCCCTGCTTCACTTCGTCGCCGGCTTTCACGTTGATCTCGCCCAGGCTCTGGTACACGGTGACAAGCCCGTCGGGATGCGCGATTTCAACAATGTAGCCGTTCGTCGGATGCTGCTCGGCGACCGTCACCTTGCCGCTCATCGCGGCGGCGACATCGAATGCGGCATTGTCGGGCCGCGCCAGGTCGATGCCCATGTGCGGCATGAACGTCGTGCCGGATACCAGGAGCGCCTGCTGCCGCTCTTCGCTCGGCGCGTCCGCGTCATAGTGCGGGAGCACGATCTCGAGCTCGCTGCGGTTGACGACAGGCCACTGCAGCGTCTCGCCGTCCGCGATGACCTCCAGTGTGTGTTCGTCTGCCACGGCCTCATCGGTGTTCGTCACGTCGCTCACTTCAGCGGACTCTTCGTCTGCAGGTTTGACATCCGCTTTTTCGGTCCCCTGATAGAGCCACATGATCGTTACGATGATTGCCGCCGCGGCCATGAACAGTGCCGGAGAAACCCATTTCTTCGACAGCAATCTCTTCCAACCGGACGATTTGGCGGCTCCGCTTCGGGACAGCCTGGAAGCTTCCTCAAGCGGTTTCTGCTTGTCTTGTTCATTCATTTTTTGATCACCTCACCAGCCATTGTTGCCAGCGAGGAATCTTTTATACGTCGACAAGATGATAATTTTCAAGTTTTGAAACTTTCGGACGATGCCGCAAGACTTGCAGATTGGGCCAGCCGGGCGCCGCGGTAATAGTACGCCAGTATCTGTTCCGCGCTGTTCCCCGCCATGGCCAACGCCTGCGCGCCCCATTGGCTCATGCCGACGCCGTGGCCATGGCCGTAGCAGGTCAGGATGATCCGGCCGCCCTTGATCCGCCAACTGAAATTGGCCGACGGCAGGCCCAGCGCCTCCCGTACCTTGCGCCCGGTCAGGACCCGCTTCCCGATCCGGATCTCTTTCACGCTGCGGCCTTCCGTCCGGCTCAGCACCTCGATGCCGCCCTTCCGCTCTTTTTTGCCGATGCCGAGCCGGTCGTAGAACTCGCCCAGATCCATCTCGACCTTCCGCTCGAATTGCGGCGACACCTGCGCGTCCCATGGGCTGGGCACGCTCTTCAGGTACGGCACTTCCGCGGACCAGTAGTCCCCGGCATTCTCCGTATACCCGCCGCTCGTCGAGAAATAGGCCGCCTGAATCGGTTCACCGTCGTAAGTCAGCACAAGCCCCTCCGTCTCGGCGACCGCCCGGTCGATCCGCTTGAAGTCGTCCTTCCGTTCAAGCTGCATTGCCTTTAACTTCTCAAGCGGAACATACACCTGGTCGCCCTCGCCGTCCGTCACATCGTACTCGGGGCCGTCTTCGCCGGCATCCCGCGCCGCGGCGAGCAGCTTGCGGACGATGTACGTCCTGGCCGCGATCGCCTGCGCCTTCAGCGCTTCAAGCTCGAAATCCGCCGGCATCTCTCCCGCGACGACGCCGCGGACATACGTCTCCAGCGGCACCGTCTCCACGCGTCCTTCCTCCGCAAGGCGGACGCGCACGAACGGCTCGTCCGGCGCCTCTGCCTGTCCGAAACCGTCGCCGGTCCGTCCGACCGCCTCGCTGGTCTGTGATTCGAATCCGTCGCGCTCCCCGACGCTTCCGTCTTTCATTGGCCGCGGCCCGCCCGCCTGCTCGTTTCCGGCCTCCAACGCTTCCGACGCCGTCTCGCCCGCGCCGGGTCTTGCATGCGGACTGCCGGATTCCGACATCCCGCCGCCTGCGGATATCAGCTTCAGCAACATGGCCGCCGCCATGCCGAGCAGAAACGCCGTCATCCAGCCCGACGTTCCTGCGCCGCTCCGCAAAATGCGCCTCCATGCCGGTCGCCGTCTCATTGCGCATGCCCTCCAATCGACACTGGTCCGTCCGCTTGAATCTCTCATCCGCCGGCCTTGGTACATCCTATGAAGCCGATTGGTAGGACAGAACCACAGGGCTCGCGCTCGCCAAGCAAAAAAAAAGAACGCGTCTTACGCAACGCGTTCCTGTCGCAAATATCTGGTATTCTTCACGCCCAGGAAGGCCGCACCTGAACGCGGGCGCGCTCCATGTCGCGGGCGAAGACGGCTTCGGCCTCCGGCTCCGCTTCCTCAAGGCGAATGGACTGCGCTTCTTCCGCCGCGCGGGCAATCGCGGCTTCCGCTTCGATCCGGCGGATGTCCGCGCCGAGCGCCGCCAGCTTCTCCGTAATCTGCAAGTATCCGCGATCAATATGATGAACGCCCGTGATTTCCGTCTCGCCTTCGGCCCGCAGCGCGGCGCAGATCAGCGCGGCGCCGGCGCGCAGATCGGTGGCGCACACCTTCGCGCCGACCAGTTTCGCGCCGCCCGTCACGATGGCTGACCGTCCTTCCACCCGGATTTGTCCCTGCAGCTTGCGGAACTCTTCCACATGCATGAACCGGTTCTCGAACACCGTCTCCGTCACGACGCTCGTGCCTTCCGACACCATGAGCAGCGCCATGATTTGCGACTGCATGTCGGTGGGAAAACCGGGATGCGGGAGCGTCTTCACGTCGACGGCGCGCAGCGGCCGGCTCGCCGTCACGCGGATGCCGCTTTCGCACTCCACGAATTCGACGCCCATTTCTTCCAGTTTCGAGATGACCGGAGTCAAATGATCGGCGATCGCGCCTTCGATCATGACATCTCCGCCGGTAATGGCGGCGGCGACCATATAAGTGCCGGCTTCCACCCGATCGGGAATCACGGTATGCTCCGCGCCGCGAAGGATGTCGACCCCTTCGATGCGGATCATGCTCGTGCCCGCTCCGCGCACGATGGCGCCCATATTGTTCATGAAATTCGCCAGATCGACGATTTCCGGCTCACGCGCCGCGTTCTCGATGACGGTCGTCCCTTCCGCAAGCGCGGCCGCCATCATGATGTTCTGAGTCGCGCCGACGCTCGGCACATCGAGGTAGATTTTCGCGCCTTTCAGCCGGCCGTTCGTACGCGCGTCTATGTACCCTTGCCCCAGGGCGATTTCCGCGCCCATCGCTTCGAAACCTTTCAGGTGCTGGTCGATCGGGCGCGTGCCGATGGCGCATCCGCCGGGCAGCGAGATGCGCGCCTGTCCGAATCGCGTCAGCAGAGGGCCCATCACGAGGAAAGACGCCCGCATTTTACGGACAAGTTCGTATGGTGGTTCGAAGCTTTGCAGCGATGAAGCATCGACAAAGACGGTATCGCCGTCCTGGCGGAGTCCGGCGCCGAGCGAAGACAGCACCTGCCGGATGGTCAAGACATCATCAAGCAGGGGGACGTCTCGAATGACACTGACGCCTTTTTCGGCGAGCAGCGACGCGGCCAGAATGGGCAGCACCGCGTTCTTGGCGCCGCTGATGCGTACCGTTCCGGAGAGCCGCCGCCCGCCGCGGACAATAATTTTGCACATAGGGGTCCCTCCGCGCACATGATCCTAACCCATCACGATCCGAACACGTACATTTCTCATAACGGATGCGCTTGCCCGGAGAGGACGGCGCAAGCCGTTTTTTGCTTGTCCGTCCAGCATTCTTTGAATATCTTAGCATTTCCTTACACGGATCGACAAGCACAAAATTTCGAATATATACAGATTTTGGCGAAAATTCCCGACATCCTGCATCATTCGCGGCCGATTGCCGGATTCGGACCGTAGAATCAATACCATTGTTGACGGAAACCGTCCGCCTTATTCGACAAGCAGCCGCAGCGAACTTGACCATTCCCAGTAGTCGAGGATGAAGCGGGAGAACAGATAGCCGATCGCGACCGCAAGCATCAGCCGCAGCATGACGGCGCGCCTTCCCTTGGGCTGCTTCAGGAACGCGTCGAGCTTGAGCTCCTGAAGCACGACCCAGGCGAGATAGACGCTGAACAGCATGACGGCCGCGGACAGGAGCCCTCTCATCCCCATTGAGAAATAGACTTCCTCCATCTCAGTTCATTCTCCCCTTCTCCACCGCGCGGAGCAGGAACACGCCGAATTCCGCCCGGCTGACCGGTTCATCCGGCCTGACCCGTCCGCCGGGAACACCGCTCATCAGCCCTTCTTCCCGCATCCGGTTGATCATCGCCGCCGCCCAATGGTCGGGCTCAAGGTCGGCGAACGGCGCCGCTTTCGTCCGCAGCGGCTCAAGGCCGAGCGCGCGCCCGATCATGACGGCGGCTTCCGCCCGCGTCACCGGGCGAGCAGGGCCGAAACTGCCGTCGGGCAGCCCGTTCACGATGCCGGCCGCCGTCGCTTGCAAGATCGCTTTGTAGGCCCAATGCCGCTCGCTCAGGTCGCGGTAAGCGGCCGTGCCGGTTGCAGGCGCGTTGCTTGCCAGCGCCCGCACGATGAGCGCGACGGCTTCAGCCCGGGATATGCCGCGATCCGGCTCGAACCGGTGATCGCCCGTGCCCGACACGAGGCCGAGCGCGTTCAGTCTGACGATCGAATCTTCCGCCCAATGGCCGGCGATATCGCGAAAACCGCCCACGAGCGGCTCCACATCCGCCCGCAGCCGGTACAGGCTCCGGTCGAACGGCCGGTCGGACGTCAGCCTGATGTAGTGGTTGCCTTCCTCATATTCGCGCTCGATGCGGATGCCCGCGGTTTCGGATGACGTCTCATGGGTTTCCAGGAGCTGCTGGCGCTTGTTATAGATCTCCATCCGCACGCTGCGATCCGCCGGCACACCATCCAGCACGAGCGTCACGATCGAGCGGCTGTCCAGCTTCAGCCGGAACCAGTCCTCATCGCCCCGGGTGGCGAAAACACCGCGGTACTCTGTGCCCGGCGCGAGCGGCGTCGCCGCGTAGATCCGGTCGTTCGGCTCGTTCGGATCTTCATGCTTCCGCTCGAGCTCCAATGCCAACGTATACGTGCCGACCGCTGGATACGCGGATGGCGACGAAGCGTCGCGCACCCGGATCAGATAGCGGCCGGGACTCACCGGAACGCTCGCACGCTCCGTGACGCCTTCGCCGTAATCGTCGATGCGCTGTTCCGTGCCGCCCTCGGGCTTGATGAGCAAGGCCGGGTCAATGCGCATCGTGTCGACCGACAGCGACAGCTTCAGATCGCCCGACTGCCCGATCGTCACGGCATACCAGTCCTGATCGCCCTGCCGATGGAACGTTCCGACCGCCTTCAGTTGACCGTCCGTCAAGTCCGCCAGTTGATAGGCGTCAGCTTGCGCGTCATTCGGTTCATATGGGTCTTCGGCCATCCGGAAGCCGGTCGTCAGCGTATAGGGGACGACCTCGGATTCCTCGCCGTTCTTGAACTTCAGTTCCAGCCATTGAACGCCGCGTTTCACCGGCCATTCGACCTTGCCGGCGTCCATGCGCCATTCCGCGGCGGACGTCGTTCCGTCGGCCCGATGCAGCGCGGCGGACACCGCGGGAAAGGCCTTTTTCTCTCCGGGATAGCCATCGAACGCGAGCGTCAGCCACCCGTCGTGCGGCGCGTCGATCTTGTACCAGTCGGCATCGGTTCCGCCGCTCAAGGCTCCCGCGACCTGGTTCACGATCGGCAGCGGCGCGGCGCTCAGGCGCGAATCGTTCGGCTCCCGCGGATCCGGGGCCGCCGTCGCCTGCAGCGCCAGGTCGACCCGCAGCAGCCCCGCTCCCGACTGATCGTCGCGGCCGGGCGATCCGATATCTTGCGCCGTCTGCATCAGCCGCTCCCGCACCTGCCAGGCTTTCAGATCCGGCTCCCGCGACCAGACGAGCGCCGCCGCCGCGGCCGCCTGGGGCGCGGCCATCGACGTGCCCTCTTCCTTCCGGTAGCCGCCGCCGAGCGCCGTCGTGTATACTTCCCACGCCGCCGCGATATCGATTTCGGGGCCGGCGTTGGCCCGCCGTTCCGGGCTGCCGTCCGCCGCCGCGCCGGAGACGGCCAGCACGGTCGGATAGGCCGCCGGGTATTTCACGGCCGCCTTGCTGCCGTGCTGCAGGCCGTCGTTGCCGCTTGCCGCGACGAGCAGCACGTCGTTCTTCTCGGCATACTGGACAACTTCCTGCATGTAGGGAGAGTAGCGGTACAACCCGACCGACAGCACGACGATTTTCGCGCCGGCATCCACCGCTTTCACGATCGCTTCGCCGAGCATCTTCTCATCGCCGAATCCGCTCTCGTCCAGCGCCTTGACCGGCATGATCTTCGCTTTCCACAGCACGCCCGCCGTCCCGACGCCGTTGTTGCCCGCCGCAGCCAGCACGCCGGCCACCCGGGTGCCGTGCCCGTTGTCGTCTTCGGGTGGCTTGCCGGGGGCGATCAGGTTGATGCCGGAAACAAGATTGTCTTTCAAATCCGGATGATCGAGATCGACGCCGGTGTCCACCACCGCGATCGTCAGATCGGAAGCCATGCCCGGCGCCAGCGCCCAGGCGCGGTCCGCTCCGATAAGCGTCAAGTAAGACTGCCTGTCCAGAAGCGGATCGTCGGGCTTGCCCGGTACTTCCGCTGCTGTCTGCGACGCAACGGCTTGTGCGGACACCGTTTCTCGCGACGCCGCTTCGGTCCGGTCCGCCGCTCCATGCCGCGATGCCTCCCGGGTTGACACTTCTGCCTGCGTAACCGTCCCGGCCGTCTGGCCCGTCCGCTCATCACCGCTTTCCGCGCCGCCGGCGAGCAGCGTAACCTTGCCGACGGGATGCACATATTCCACATCCGGGTGCGCGGCCAGCCCGTCGAGCCAGCGCTGCGGCTCTACGCCGTCCGCCGGCGCGACGACATCGAAGCCCGTCTCCGGCTGCCGCGACAGCACGACGGTGCCTGGCAGCCGCGCGGAAGCGGCCTCTGCGCCTTCCCGCCATTTCAGCAGCCAGCTTCCGGTTGTATGTACATCCTCCGAGGCTTGCGGAGAAGGAGCCGGCGTGCCCGGAGTTGCCGCTCCCCGGCCGCCGGCTCCGTCCGGTGCGAATGGTCCCCGCATATCGCCAGGCAAAGAGACAGCGGCCAGCGCAGCCGCCAACACCGCCGCGGACACGGCAAAGCCGCGCCGCCGGCCGTTCACCTTCATGATTCGCATCGCGATCGGTCCTTATCCGTTCCCATGCTATGATCTTATTATAAACGATTCTATTGGCCGATGCTTTTAAAAAAACTTTCACCTGCCTGAGAGAATTCCAATGACCGCAACGGCGGTCCCGCGCGGCGGCGCTCCGGCTTCAGTAGAGGGCCTGCGGATCACCCGGCCGGAAACCCGTTTGCACAAAAAAATCCGGCCGCACCCATCCATTCCGGACAAGGTACAGCCGGATGTCTTCATCTCCAAGTACCCGTCAAACCGCTCTCTCCGGGACAGCCGCCCCCAATCCGGCCGCCCGCAAATCTCCGCCCGCGAGCGGTTATCTCGGCATCGCAACCCAGACGTCGCGGGACAGCGTTACGACCTGCTCCAGCATCTCCATGAACGCGTTCGGCAGGAAGCCGAGCGCCAGCGTCGCCGCGACGCAGATCCAGATCGCGATGCCCGTCGGAACGGCGACGTTCAGCTTCGCCTCCGTCTCGGCGGTCCGCATGAACATCTGGCGGATGATGCTGAAGTAGAAGTAATACGAGATGACGCTGGTCACGATCATGATCGCGGCCAGCCAATAATCCTTCATCTGCGCGGCGCTGAGCAGAATGAACAGCTTGCCGAAGAAACCGCCCGTCACCGGCAGACCGGCCAGCGAGATGAGCAGCACGACCATTCCCGCCGCCGTCCACGGCGCGCGGTAGTACAGGCCGGCGTAGCCTTTCAGCTCGTCGTGCCCGGCCGCATGGCTGACGACCGCCATGACCGCGAAGGCGCCGATCGTCATGAACATGTAGGCGACCAGATAGAACGAGAAGTCTCCCAGGTTGTTGGTCGACGTCGTGCCGATTCCGATCGCCAGCGGCACGAGCAGGTAACCCGCGTTGGCGACGCCGGACAGCGCCAGCAGCCGCTTCACGTTCTTCTGACGCAGCGCGGCTGTCGTGCCGACGATCATCGCGGCGGCCGCCAGCACCTTCAGCGCGAGCAGCACGTCTTCACCGACCGGGCTGACGTTCGGCCCGAGAATGAACGGCGTCTGGATGATCGCCGTATTGAAGATCACGCGAACGAGCGCGATGAACGCCGCAGCCTTCGAGACGACGGCCAGAAACGCCGTAACCGGCGTCGCCGCTCCCTGGTAGACGTCGGGCGACCAGGCGTGGAACGGCGCGGCCGCGATTTTCACCGCGAATCCGGCGACCAGGAAGAACAGCGCGACATAGACGAGCGCTTCATACTCCGTAAGCGACCGACCCAGCGTCGCGGCAATCCAGCCGAGGTTGGTCGATCCCGTCACGCCGTACAGGTACGACATGCCGAACAGGATGAACGCGGACGAGACGGCGCCGATGACGACGTATTTGAACGCCGCTTCCGCCGCCAGCTTCGACTTCTTGCGGAAGCCGATCAGCACATACGTCGAAATGCCGAGCAGCTCGAGTCCGACGAACATCGTGATCAGATCCGCCGTCGAGCAGAGGACGAGCGCGCCGGTGACGGCGGGCAGCATCATCGTGAACGTTTCGCCCTTGTCCGGAATGGCGTCGTCCCGCCCGATCGTCCGGATGCCCATCAGCAGGATGAGCATGGAGGCGGCCAGAATGACCAGCTTCATCGCGAGCGCGAACCCGTCGATCCGATAGCTGTCGTGCAGAAGCGAGATGACTTCCGCGCCGCCTTCGCCGAACGGATCGAACGACAGCAGTTGCCAGACGACGACGGCGGCGGCGCCGGCCAGGGAAGCCAGCGTCAGCCAGCTCAGAAAGCCGCGGCGGACCGTATTCGGCAGCAGCAGATCCGCGATCGTCAGCAAGATCGCCATGCCTACGAGAATGATCTCGGGGACGAGGTAAGCCACATCCGGTCCGGTCAAGCTTTGCGTTGCCGTTGTCACCATGCGACTACCCCCCCATCCTCGTGTTCAGATGCGCGATGATGTTGTCGAAGCTGCCCCGCATCGTATCCGTCAGCACCGAAGGATAGACGCCGAGCAGCACGATGAAGGCGAACAGCGCGATCATCGGCAGCGCTTCGATCAGCCGCGCGTCCTTCAGCGCCGCGTAGCGCTCCTGCTGCGGGCCGAACGTGATCTTCAGCACGCTGCGCAGAATATACACGGCCGCCAGAATGACGCCTATCACGGCGACCGCGGTCACCCATTTCATCGTCTCGAACAGGCCGAGGAAGGCGAGGAACTCGCCGACGAAGCCGGACAGCCCCGGCAGTCCGAGCGACGCCATCCCCGCGGCCAGCAGCACGCCGCTGATGAACGGCATCGGGCGGGCGAGGCCGCCGAGCTCGTCCAGCTCCGTCGTGCCGGTCCGCTCGTACAGGCTGCCGACAATCAGGAACAGCAGCGCCGAGATGAGACCGTGCGACACGAGCTGGAACACCGCGCCCTGCAGGCCGATCTCGTTCAACGACGCGATGCCGAGCAGCACGATGCCCATGTGGCTGACCGACGAATAGGCCAGCACAAGCCGGAACTCCCGCTGGACGAACGCCAGCACGGCGCCGTACAGCACGCTCGCGGCGCCGAGCAGCGCCAGCACGAACGACGCGTCCTCCGCCAGCTCGGGGAACAGTCCGACGCCGAAGCGGATCAGACCGTATCCGCCCATCTTGAGCAGGACGCCGGAGTGGATCATGACGACGGACGGCGGCGCCTCCGCGTGAACGCGGAGCATCCACGTATGGAACGGCAGCACCGGCAGCTTGATGCCGAAGGCCGCCAGCAGCAGGATGAAGATCGTCCACCGCATGCCGTCACTCAGCGCGAACGGGTTGTCGTACGCGCCCGGCATATTGGTGAGCGATTCATCGGATGTCAGGTTCGCCGCAATCGTCGCGTAATCGCCGCTGTAGACCAGATCGCCGCCCTGCTCCGTCGCGTTCAGCGAAGCGCCCGCGGTGGCGATCAGCAGCACGAACGCGATCAGCATGAGCGCCGAACCGAGCCCGTTGTAGATGAGGAACGTGTTCGCCGCCTTTTCCCGGTTCAGGGAGCCCCAGATGCCGATCAGGAAGAACAGCGCGATCAGCGTCAGCTCGAAGAACAGGAAGAACAGGATCAGATCGCGCGCCAGGAAGACGCCGAGCATTCCCGTCTCGAGCAGCAGGAACCAGACATAGAACGCTTTCCAGCGCTTCTTGATATGGACGGACGCCAGAGCGGCCATCACCGCGACGAGCGACGCGAGCACCACGAGCGGCAGCGACAGCCCGTCAATCGCGAGATGATACCGGAAAACGTAGGCGCTGGAGCCGATGTTGACCGCCTCGTGGTTGAGCGCGATCGCGATCCAGTCGACCCGCTCCCGGAAGGCCTCCGTCGACCCCGCGTCGAAGCTGGCGAACAGCCAGAGCGACAGGCCGAACGGGACGAGCGTCGTCACAATCGCGGCCGTCCGGAGCGCGCGGCCGTTCGTCCCGGGCAGGAAGAGCAGCACGAGCAGGCCGATGATCGGCGAGAACGTCAGCAGCGTCAGCCAGGGAAAAGAGTCCGCCATCACCAAAACCTCCTTCCGGCAATCGCTGCAACGAGAATGACCAGACCGATCACGACATACAGCCCGTAGGACTGCAGTTGGCCGCTTTGCATCCGGGTGGCCGCGCGGCCCGTCCAGACCGCCGCGCCTCCGGCCAGCCGGACGGCGCCGCCGACGACGTGGCGGTCGAAGGCGTCGAACGCCCGGCCGATCGCGCGCAGCGAGACCGTGAAGACCGCGTGATAGATCTCGTCAAGGTAATACTTCCGCTCGAGCAGACGGGTCAGCCAGGGCGCGCGCGACGTGACGACATCACGCGAAATGGCGCCCTTCACGTAGATCAGCCAGCCGAGATAGATGCCCAGGAGGCCGACCGCCGTGGAGATGAGCATGACCAGCGCCGTGCCCTCATGCTCCGCCGCGTGTCCGGTGAGCCATTCGCCGAGCCAGCCCGTGCCGCCAAACGGCATTTCGACGAAACCGCTGACGACCGCCAGCACCGCCAGCACAACCAACGGCGCGGTCATGGAAGCCGGCGATTCGTGCGCTTCGCCGCCCGACTTCGGGTTGCCCGCGAAGACGAGGAAGAACAGGCGCGACATATAGAACGCCGTCAGAAGCGCGGCCGCGATGCCGACGACGAACAGCGCCGGATTCGCGTGGAGCGCTTCCGCCAGAATGGCGTCCTTCGACCAGAAACCGGAGAGCGGCGGGATGCCGGCGAGCGCGAGCGCGCCGACCGCGAACGTCCAGGCGGTCGTCTTCATCGTTCTGCCGAGGCCGCCCATCTCGTGAATGTTCTGCGTATGAACCGCGTGGATGACGCTGCCCGCCCCGAGGAACAGGAGCGCCTTGAAAAACGCGTGCGTGAACAGGTGGAACATGCCGGCCGTCACCGAGCCGAGCCCGATCGCCATCATCATGTAGCCGAGCTGGCTGACGGTGGAATAGGCCAGAATCCGCTTGATGTCGTTCTGCGCGAGCGCGATCGACGCCGCGAAGATCGCGGTGAAGGCGCCGACCCAGGCGACCGTGTCGAGCGCCGCTTGCGACGCTTCGAAGATCGGGAACGTGCGGGCGACCAGGAACACGCCGGCGGCGACCATCGTCGCGGCATGGATCAGGGCGCTGATCGGCGTCGGGCCTTCCATCGCGTCCGGAAGCCAGACGTGCAGCGGGAACTGGCCGGACTTGCCGACCGCTCCGACGAAGATCAGAATCGCGATCAGCGTCGTGATGCCTTCCGTGATCAGACCGGTCTGGCCGAATACGTTCTCGATCGCGGCGAACGACAGGTCGTGATCCGGCATGTACCAGAACAGGAGCAGGAGCGCGATCAGCAGGCCGACGTCGCCGATCCGCGTGACGATGAACGCCTTCTTCGCCGCGGCCTTCGCCTCCGGCTTCTGGTACCAGAAGCCGATGAGCAGGAACGAGCAGACCCCGACGAGCTCCCAGAAAATATAGAGCGTAAGCAGATTGTCGGCGAGCACGAGCCCGAGCATCGAGAACGTGAACAGCGCCACGTAGCCGAAAAACACGGTGATGCGCTCGTCGTCCTTCATGTAGCCGATCGAGTACACGTTGACCAGGAACGCGACGAGCGAGACGACGACCATCATGAGCGCCGTCAAATTCGTCACGTCGAAACCGGCGGTCAACGCATAGCCGCCGATCTCGATCCAGTTGAAGCTGTCGTTGTATTCGTCGGCGCCGCCCAGATGCTCGATGAGCACGAGCGCCGACAGGGCGAGAGCCCCGAACGATCCGAGCGCGGCGACGATGGCGCCGGCCTGCTTCATGCCGCGGCCGAACGCCGTCAGGATGAGGAAGGCCGCGAGCGGGAACACCGGAACGAGCCAGGCGTATTGCGAGTACACGGTTGCCATAGCCGCTACCTCCTCATCTCGTTGAATTCGTCGACGTTCACCGCGCCGCGCGCGCGGAACAGCGCGATCAGGATCGCGACGCCGACCGCCACCTCAGCGGCCGCCACCGAAATGGTGAACAGCGAGAAAATCTGGCCCGCGAGCGACGGCACGACGCCGTATTTCGAGAAGGCGACCAGATTCAGGTTCACCGCGTTGAGCATCAGCTCCACCGACATGAGCACGATGACGGCGTTGCGTTTCGACAGGGCGCCGTAGAGCCCGATGCAGAACAGAATGGCGGCCATGGTCAGGTACGAAGACAGCACGCTACTCCGCCTCCTTCTTCGCGATCACGATCGCGCCGATGAACGCGACCGTCAGGAGAACCGACACCAGCTCGAACGGAATGACGTGCTGGGTGTACAACTGCTTGCCGATCTCCATCGCATTGTCGACCCCGGCCTGCAGCGGCGGAGCCGAAGGCTCGAACTCCGTGGTCCGGATCGCGTAGAACAGAATGCCGAACAGCAGAATCGCCGCGACGGCCGATACGATCTCGTGCACCGGCCTTGCGGGTTCGTGCTGCACGGCCTGGTGGTGCGTCATCATGATGCCGAAGATCATGAGGATCGTGACGGCGCCCGCGTAAATGAGCACCTGCACGAAGGCGACGAATTCGGCCTCCAGCACGACGAACATGCCGCCCAGGCCGAGGAAGACGGCCGCCAGCGAAACCACCATGTGGACGACCTTCGTCAGTGTCAGCATCAGCACCGCGCCGACGATCATGACGACGGCGAACGCGAAGAACGCGGCCAGTTCGCCGGACCAGTTGATGTAGAAACCGCCCATCGGTTACTTCGCGCCCCCTCTCTGCGGCGCGCCGATGTTGTTGTTGTCCTCGCGGACATTCGTGTTGTTCTCCTCCAGCCATTCCCGGTCCTTGAACAGTTCGTCGCGGCTGTAGACCGCCAGTTCGAAATTGTTCGTCATGACAATCGCTTCGGTCGGGCACACTTCGGTGCACAGATCGCACAGGATGCACAGCTCGAAGTTGATGTCGTAGGTGTCGATCACTTTGCCTTTCTTCTCGGGATCCGGATTCGGCTTGCCGACGAGCGTGATGCACTCCGTCGGACAGATGCGCGCGCACTGGTTGCAGACGATGCATTTGTCCGGCTCGAAATGCTGGACGCCCCGGAACCGGTCCGGCATCTCAATCGGCACGTCCGGGTAGGCATAGGTGACCTTTTTCGTCGTCATCGCCTTGAGCGTTACGCCCAGACCCTGGATCAAACCTTTCATGGCCCTTACCCCCCGTTACCCTTTGATGAAAAGCTCGAGACAGACGGCCGTCACGAACACGTTCAGAATCGCGAGCGGCACCAGCACCTTCCACGCGAATCCCATCAGTTGGTCGATGCGCACGCGCGGCATCGTCGCCCGGAGCCAGAACATGAAGAAGATGACGAAGGCCATCTTCAGCAGCATCCAGACGATGCCCGGGATAAACCCGAGGAACGGCGCCGGCGGATGCCAGCCGCCGAGGAACAGCACCGACGCGAGGCCCGCAATCGCGAACATGTAGACATATTCCGCCAGCATGAAGAACGCGAAGCGGAAGCCGCTGTACTCGGTGTGGTAACCGGCGACGAGCTCGGACTCCGCCTCCGGCAGGTCGAACGGCGAACGGTTCAGCTCCGATACCGCGGCGACGATGAAGACGCCGAAGCCGATGATCTGGGGCAGGAAGTTCCACTCCCAGAACCAGTTGCCCTGCGCTTCGGCAATCTGGCGCAGGCTCATGCTGCCCGTCATCATGACCGTGCCGACGATCGAGAGGATGAGCGGCACTTCGTAGCTGATCATCTGCGCCGCCGAGCGCATGCCGCCGAGCAGCGAATATTTGTTGTTCGACGCCCAGCCGCCGAGCACGATCGCGATCGTCGAGATGCTCGACAGCGCCGCGTAGTAGACGACGGCGACATTCAGATCGGCGAAGTACAGCTCCCGCGTGTACGGAATGATGGCCAGCGCCGCGAACGACGGCGCGTAGCAAAGCGCCGGCGCGAGAATGAACAGCGCGCGGTCCGCCTTGTGCGGAATCGTGTCCTCCTTCACCAGCAGTTTGAGGACGTCCGCCACCGTCTGGAACAGCCCCCACGGCCCGAGCCGGTTCGGCCCGTGCCGGAACTGCATCCAGCCGAGCACCTTCCGCTCGAACAGAATCGCGTAGGTGACATATCCGAGAATCAGCAGGAGGAAGACGACCGACAGCACGGCGTAGATCAGGACATTCCCCCAGGAAAGCGGTTGTTCCACCCAATCGCTCATCAGCAGTCGACCTCCCCGAGGACAATGTCCACACCGCCCAGAATCGCGATGAGGTTCGTCATCGTCTCACCGACAAGCAGCTTCGGCAGAATCTGCAGATTCATGAACGAAGGCCGGCGGAACTTCAGGCGATAAGGCTCGGCCTTCCCCTTCGAGACGATATGGCAGCCGATCTCGCCGCGCGGCGATTCGATGCGGACGTACGTCTCGCCGGCCGGAGGCCGGATCGCGCGGGGCACCTTGCCCATCGTCTCGCCGGAGGACGGGAACTGTTCGACCGCCTGCTTCAGGATGCGCAGCGACTGGCGCATCTCCTCGAACCGGATCATGTACCGGTCGTAGCAGTCGCCGTTCGTGCCGACGGGCACGTCGAACTCGAACCGGTCGTACAGGCTGTAGGGCTCGTTCTTGCGCAGGTCCCACTTCACGCCGGTGCAGCGCAGATTCGCGCCGGAGAGGCCGTAGGCGATCGCCGTCTCGGCGTCGTACTTGCCGATCCCCCTGACCCGCGCGAGGAAAATCTCGTTGCCGCTGACGAGCCGCTCATATTCCTTGAGCTGCTTCTCCATGTGCGGAATGAAGTCGCGCACCTTGTCGATCCAGCCGGGGGGCGCGTCCCATTTTACCCCGCCGACCCGCATATAGTTGTAGGTCAGCCGCGCGCCGCACAGCTCGTTGAACAGATCGATGATCATCTCGCGCTCCTTGAACGCGAACAGGAACGGGCTCAGCGCGCCCAGGTCCAGCAGGTAGGTGCCCCACCAGACGAGATGGCTCGCGACGCGCTGCAATTCCATCACAATGAGGCGCAGGAACTCCGCGCGTTCCGGCACCTCGATGCCCATCATTTTCTCGACGGCGTGCACAAGCACGTAGTTGTTCGTCATGGCGGACACGTAATCCATCCGGTCCGTGTACGGGATGATCTGGGTATAGTTCAGGCTTTCCGCCAGCTTCTCCGTGCCCCGGTGCAGATAGCCGATGACGGGCGTCGCTTCCGTAATCACTTCGCCGTCGAGCTTGACGACGATGCGCAAAACGCCGTGCGTGCTCGGGTGCTGCGGGCCGACGTTGAGCAGCAGTTCTTCGGTACGGATCACGCGTCACACCTCCGGATCGAGCGGAACGTAGTCTTTGCGCAGCGGATGGCCGACCCAATCGTCCGGCATCATGATGCGGCGCAGGTCCGGGTGGCCGGGAAAGTCGATGCCGAGCAGGTCGTAGATCTCGCGCTCGGGCCAGTCCGCCGACAGCCATACCGGCACCGCTGACGGAACGGACGGCTGGTCCCGATCCGTGCGGATTTTGATGGCATATTCGCGCTTCGTCTCGAGGTTGATGACGAAGTAGACGACTTCCATATGCGTCTCGTAATCGACGCCGGTCACATTGCGCAGATAGTTGCAGCCCAGCTTCTCGTGGCTCTTCAGCAGCTCGGCCGCTGCGCGCCAATGCCCGGCCTTCACGGTGATCGTCGGCATGTCGTCCGACAGCTCGTTGATCGCCGCTTCTTCGACCGCTTCCGGATGCACTTCGGACTTCAGCAACTCGACCGCTTCGTCGAGCCAGGGCTGCTTTGGCGACGGCGGCTTCGGCTCAGCCGGCGCGTCACCGCCGCCTTCTGCGGCGGCTTTCGCCGCCAGACGTGCGGCGCGGGCCTCCTGCGCCGCCTTGATCTTCGCCTCGCGCTCGGGATCCACGGCGCCGGCTCCCGCGCCTGCGCCCGCAGACGCGTCACCGCCGGCTTCGGCCGCGGCCTTCGCCGCCAGACGTGCGGCGCGGGCCTCCTGCGCCGCCTTGATCTTCGCCTCGCGCTCGGGATCCACGGCGCCGGCTCCCGCGCCTGCGCCCGCAGACGCGTCACCGCCGGCTTCGGCCGGGGCGGCCGGCGCGTCCGCGTTCGCATCGGCCGCCGAGGGCGCGGCCGGTTCAGCCGGCTTGTCGGATGCGGATGCATCCGGATGCTCCGGCATCGTGTCCGGCTGCGGCTGGTTGGGGTGCTCCGCGCCCGCGCCGGCGGGTTCGGCGCCGGCAACCTCTTGCGTATTCGCCGGTTCACGTTGCTCCGGAGCCGCCGGCTCCTGCTGCTCCGCAGCCGGCGACGTCTCCTGCCGGCCCGCTTCGCGCTTGTTCTCTTCGCTCACCGATTCGTCACCTGCTTCCCTGTCTTCGCCTCGTAACGAATTTTCTCCCGCAGCTTGTTGATGCCGTAGATGAGCGCCGCCGGATTCGGCGGGCAGCCCGGAATGTAGACGTCGACGGGCACGATCTGGTCGACGCCCTTCACGACGGAGTATGAACGGATATACGGACCGCCGGCCGTCGCGCATGACCCCATCGCGATGACCCATTTCGGTTCCGGCATCTGGTCGTACAGACGGCGGAGCAGAGGGGCCATTTTCTTCGTGACGGTTCCCGCGACGATCATGACGTCGGACTGGCGCGGCGACGGACGAAAGAAGACGCCGAACCGGTCAAGGTCGTAGTGCGCGCCGCCCGTGCCCATCATTTCGATGGCGCAGCAAGCCAGGCCGAACGTCAGCGGCCACATCGAGTTGCTGCGCGCCCAGGCCTTCAGTTGTTCAAGCGACGTCACCAGCACGTTGCGCTGCAGCTCTTCGTACTCTTCAGGCCTCACCTGTTCTAAATCGAATCCCATCTCAGCACCCTCTTCTTCCAGGCATAGAACAGCCCCACCAGAAGCAGAGCCGTAAAGATCAGCATTTCAATCAACACGAACAGGCCGAGCTGATTGTAAGCAACGGCCCAAGGGTACAAGAAAACGGTTTCTACATCAAATATGACGAACATCAGGGCGTACAGGTAATACCTGATATTGTAGCGCGCCTGTCCTTCGCCTACCGGTTCGTTCCCGCTTTCGTACGTCGTCTGCTTTTCCCGCGTCGGCTTGTTCGGCCGGAGCAGTCGGCCTATCCCGAGCGCGACGATCGGAAGCAGGATGCCCAATATGACAAAAATGACCACGATCACGTAGCTGTTGACGTATTTCTCCATACGTTCGCCTCCGTGCGCTGGATCTGTATGGGGCGGCTGGCGGATTGCACGGCCGCAAATTTACCTTACCAATTATAACAAATGGGGGGTGCCCCGTCTATGTCGGAGTTGACGGGCAAGTCCCCCGCCGGCGCACGTCGCGAGCGGCCTGCCGAATTGCGCCCGGTGCAGCCGCGCGTAGATGCCGTCCTTCGCCAGCAGCTCCTCGTGCCGCCCTTGCTCCGCAATGCCGTCGCCGCTGACGACGAAGATGCGGTCCGCGCCGCGGATCGTCGCCAGCCGGTGGGCGATGACGATCGTTGTCCGGTTTGCCGCCAGCTCCTCCAGCGCCTGCTGGATAATCCGCTCCGTCTCGGTGTCGAGCGCCGATGTCGCTTCGTCCAATATCAGTATGGGCGGATTCTTCAGAAACATCCGCGCGATCGCGAGCCGCTGCCGCTGTCCGCCCGAAAGTTTCAGCCCGCGCTCCCCGATGACCGTGTCGAGCCCGTTCGGCAGCCCGCGGATCAACTCCTCGAGATGCGCCCGGCGCGCCGCTTCCATGATCTCATCTTCGGAAGCGCCCGGTTTGCCGTAGGCGATGTTCTCGCGGATCGTGCCGTTGAACAGGAACACATCCTGCTGCACGACGCCGATCTTCGAACGCAGCGAATGCTGCGTCATCTTTTTTATCGGAATGCCGTCGATCGTGATTTCACCCTCGTCCACATCATAGAAGCGCGGGATGAGGCTGCAGATCGTCGATTTCCCGGCGCCGGAAGGGCCGACCAGCGCGACGGTCTCGCCCGCGCGGATCTTCAAGGAAACGTTCCGCAGCACCTTCGTGTGCGGTTCATAACCGAACGTCACATTCCGGAATTCGATGTCGCCGCGCAGCGCCTTCACTTCGATCGCATCCGGCGCATCCTTCACCTCGGGCTCGGTGTCGATCAGGTCGCAGAACCGTCTGAAGCCGGCCATTCCTTTCGGATACATTTCCATCAGCGCGTTGATCTTGTCAATCGGCTTCAGGAAGATCTGGACGTAGAGCAGGAACGCGACGAGCTCGCCGGGCGAGATGCGCCCCTGATAGGCGAACCAGGCGCTGGAGACCAGCACGATCAGCATGATGAGCCGGTTCAGCATGTACATGCCGGACGAGCTGAGGGAGATCGCAAGGTACGCGCGCAGTTTCGCCTTGCGCAGGCCGGCGTTGTTGCGGCGGAACCGCTCGATCTCGAACGCCTCGTTGCCGAACGACTTCACGACGCGGATGCCGGAGACGCTGTCCTCGACCCGCGCGTTCACGTCGGCGATGTTCTCGAACATCTGCTTGGCCGCCTGGTTCAGTTTCACGTTGAAGTAGGCGATCAGCGCGATCAGGATCGGCACGGCCGAGAACGTGATGAGCGCCAGCTGCCAGTCGACGACCCACATGATGCCGAACGCGCCGGCGAATGTCATCAGCGCGATGAACATGTCTTCGGGTCCGTGGTGCGCCATTTCCCCGATATCGAACAGGTCGTTCGTGATCCGCGACATCAGATGGCCCGTCTTCGTGTTGTCGAAGTAGCGGAACGACAGCCGCTGCAAATGGTTGAACGCCTGCTGGCGCATGTCCGTCTCGATGTTGATGCCGAGCATGTGGCCCCAGTAGCCGACGACGAAATGCAGAAACATCGCGAACAGGTAGACGAACAGCAGCGCGGTGCAGGCGACGGCGATCGCGTTCCAGTCATTCGTCGGCAGCAGGTCGTCGATCACCCAGTTGACGGCCAGCGGGAACGCGAGCTCGAGCAATGCGGCGACGACGGCGCAACTGAAATCAAGCCAGAACAGCCGCCGGTGCGGCCGGTAGTAAGCCATGAATCGGCGCAGCATGCCGCGCGCCACCTCCTGTAACGGCTTGCGACGCCGCTGTGACAGCGGCGAACCCGTTATTTTGCTTGGAACAGCAAGAAACCTGCCGGCAAAGCCGACAGGTTGGCCGACAGGTTTCCCATGCCTGACGGGCAGGCACGTCTGCGGTCTGTCAATGGTTGCGGTTTTTGACCTCGAGCCGGTTCATGGCGCGCATCAGCGCCAGCTGGGCGCGGCGGAAGTCGATCTCTTCCTGCCGCGCGGCCTGAAGCCGCTGTTCCGCCCGCGCCTTCGCGGCGAGCGCCCGATCGACGTCGATATCTTCCGGCAGCTCCGCGCTCTCGGCGAGGATGACGACCTTGTCCTTGCGGACTTCGACGAACCCGCCGTTGACCGCGACAAGTTGCTCGCGGCCCCCCTGCTTGATCTTCGCCGCCGCGATCTTGAGCGGCGTGACCAGCGGAATGTGATTGGGCAGGATGCCGAGCTCGCCTTCCACGCCGCGCACGACGACCATGTCGACCTGCTCGGAGTAGACAATGCGTTCCGGCGTGACGATTTCAAGCAGCATCGTGCTCATCGAGATTCCCTCCCGCCAGTCGCATCAGAGCGACTTGGCTCTCTCCACGGCCTGCTCGATCGTGCCGACATAGCGGAACGCCGCTTCCGGCAGATCGTCGTGCTTGCCTTCCAGAATCTCCTTGAAGCTGCGGACCGTATCCTTGACCGGCACGTAGATGCCTTTCACGCCCGTGAACGGCTCCGCCACGTGGAACGGCTGGGACAGGAAGTTCTGGATCTTGCGCGCGCGGGCGACGATCAGCTTGTCTTCCTCGGACAGCTCGTCCATGCCGAGGATCGCGATGATGTCCTGCAGCTCCTTGTAGCGCTGCAGAATCCGCTTGACGCCTTGCGCGACTTCGTAGTGTTCCTGGCCGACGACTTCCGGCGTCAGAATCCGCGAGCTCGATGCCAGCGGGTCGACGGCCGGGAAGATCCCCATCTCGGCGATGCGGCGCTCGAGGTTCGTCGTCGCGTCGAGGTGGGCGAACGTCGTCGCCGGAGCCGGGTCGGTGTAGTCGTCCGCCGGGACGTAGATCGCCTGGATCGACGTGACCGAACCTTTCTTCGTCGAGGTGATCCGTTCTTGCAGTTGGCCCATCTCGGTTGCCAGCGTCGGCTGGTAACCGACCGCCGACGGCATCCGGCCGAGCAGAGCCGAAACCTCGGAACCGGCCTGCGTGAAGCGGAAGATGTTGTCGATGAAGAGCAGCACGTCGCGGCCTTCTTCATCGCGGAAATATTCGGCCATCGTCAGGCCCGTCAGCGCGACGCGGAGACGCGCGCCCGGCGGCTCGTTCATCTGGCCGAACACCATCGCCGTCTTGCTGATGACGCCGGAATCCTTCATTTCATGATACAGGTCATTCCCTTCGCGGGTCCGTTCGCCGACGCCCGCGAAGACGGAGATCCCGCCGTGCTCCTGCGCGATGTTGTGAATGAGTTCCTGGATCGTGACCGTCTTGCCGACGCCCGCGCCGCCGAACAGACCGATCTTGCCGCCCTTGGCGTACGGCGCGAGCAGGTCGATGACCTTGATGCCCGTTTCGAGAATTTCCGCTTGCGTCGACAGTTGTTCAAAAGCCGGCGCCGGACGGTGAATCGGCAGTTTGACGCCGGCATCGACATTGCCGGCTTCGTCAATCGGCTCGCCGAGCACGTTGAAGACGCGGCCGAGCGTCGGCGCGCCGACCGGAACGGTGATCGGGCCGCCGAGGTCGACGGCTTCCATGCCCCGCACAAGGCCGTCCGTCGAGCTCATGGCGATCGTGCGGACCAGGTTGTCGCCGAGGTGAAGGGCGACTTCCAGCGTCAGGTTGATGTCCGGACCGCGGCCATCGCCTTTGGCTTCGATTTTGATCGCGTTCAGGACGTCCGGCAGTTGTCCGCGTTCGAACTCGATGTCGACGACCGGACCGGTGACGGACACCACGCGTCCTTTTCTCATATTGTTCCCTCCTGAAGCGCCTGACCCGGCATCACGAAGCCGGCGAAAGACGCGGATTGGTTCAGCTCAGCGCGTTCGCGCCGCCGACGATTTCGGAGATTTCCTGCGTGATGGCGGCCTGACGCGCCCGGTTGTAGTTCAGCGTCAATACCTGAATCATTTTCTGCGCGTTCTTCGTCGCGTTGCCCATCGCGGTCATCCGCGCGCCGAATTCGCTCGCCTTCGCGTCCAGCAGAGCGCTGTAAATGAGCGTCTCCGCATACTTCGGCAGCAGCGCATCCAGCACTTCTTCGGCCGACGGCTCGTATTCGTAAGCCGTGGTCGGACCCGCCGCGTTCACGGTCTCGCTTGCGAGCGGGAGCAACTGACGTTCGACCGGCCGTTGGGAAATGGCATTGATGAACTGGTTATAGCAGAGGTAGAGCTCGTCGTAGAGTTCGTCTTCGAATCCCTTGACCGCTTCCTGCGCAATCGCCTTGATGTCGGCGAAGGTCGGCGAGTCCGGCAGGCCCGTCACTTCCTTCGCGATCGCCATGCCCCGGCGGCGGAAGAAGTCGCGGCCTTTGCGGCCGATGACGAACAGCACGTACTCGTCGGGCGAGCTGTGCCTGCTCCAGATCGCGTTCAACACATTGCGCAGCAGGTTCGCGTTGTAACCGCCCGCAAGCCCGCGGTCGGAAGTGATGACGAGATACCCCGTCCGCCTGATCGGGCGCTTCTGCAGCATCGGATGCTTGACATCCTTCGAGCCGGCCGCGATGCTGGCGACGACTTCCTTCAGCTTGTCCGCATACGGACGCGCCGCGGTCGCCGCTTCCTGCGCGCGGCGGAGACGGGAAGCCGCCACCATCTCCATCGCTTTCGTGATCTGCATCGTGTTCTGCGTGCTCTTGATCTTCGCTTTGAGCTCGCGCATGCCCTTGGCCATCTGGTTCACCCGCCTTTGCGTGTCCTAAGCGGCGAACCGCGTGTCCCGTCCCTGCCGGACGGGACACGGTTCGCGCGCAAGCAGGACAGATTCGTTATCCGATCCGTCTGTCAGACGGCAAAGCTCTTCTTGAATTTGACGATCGCTTCGTTCAGCGCGTTCTCGGTCTCCGGCGTCAGATCCTTCGTGTCGCGGATCGATTGGGCGATCTCCGGCGCGTTCGATTCGAGGTACAGATGCAGCTCGCGTTCGAAGCGGCCGACCGCTTCAAGCGGCAGATCGTCGAGGTGACCCCTGGTGGCCGCGAAAAGCGAAATGACTTGCTTCTCGACCGGCATCGGCTGGTTGACGCCTTGCTTCAGAATTTCCATCGTCCGCGCGCCGCGGGTGAGCTGCGCTTGCGTCGCCTTGTCAAGGTCGGAACCGAACTGCGCGAACGCCGCCAGCGAACGGTAGGCCGCCAGGTCGAGACGCAGCGTGCTGGCGACTTTCTTCATCGCCTTGATCTGCGCGTTGCCGCCGACCCGGGAGACGGAGATCCCGACGTTGATGGCCGGACGCTGACCGGCGAAGAACAGGTCGGACTCCAGGAAGATCTGGCCGTCGGTGATCGAGATGACGTTCGTCGGAATGTAAGCCGATACGTCGGAAGCCTGCGTCTCAATGAACGGCAGCGCTGTCAGCGAACCGCCGCCGAGTTCGTCGCTCAGCTTCGCGGCGCGCTCCAGCAGGCGGGAGTGCAGATAGAAGACGTCGCCCGGATAAGCCTCGCGGCCCGGCGGGCGGCGGAGCAGCAGCGACAGCTCGCGGTATGCGGCCGCCTGCTTCGACAGGTCGTCGTAGATGACGAGGACGTGTTCGCCCTTGTACATGAAGTACTCGCCCATCGCGCAGCCGGCATACGGCGCGAGATAGAGCAGCGGCGCCGGCTCGGAAGCCGATGCGGTGACGACGATGGTGTAGTCCATCGCGCCGTGGCGGCGCAGCGTCTCCACGACGCTCGCGACCGTCGATTGCTTCTGGCCGATCGCGACGTAGATACATTTGACGCCGGTGTCCTTCTGATTGATGATGGCGTCGATCGCGATCGTCGTTTTGCCCGTCTGGCGGTCGCCGATGATCAGCTCCCGCTGGCCGCGGCCGATCGGGATCATCGAGTCGATGGCCTTGATGCCCGTCTGCATCGGTTCATGGACCGATTTCCGTTGGATGACACCCGGCGCGGGCGATTCAACCGGACGGAAATGCTTCGTGTTGATCGGGCCCTTGCCGTCCAGCGGCTGGCCGAGCGGGTTGACGACGCGGCCGAGCAGTTCTTCGCCGACCGGCACTTCCATGATCCGGCCGGTCCGCTTCACCTGGTCGCCTTCGCGGATGTCGGTGTACGGCCCGAGGATGACGACACCGACGTTGTTTTCCTCAAGGTTCAGCGCCATGCCCACGACGCCGTTCGAGAATTCGAGCAGCTCGCCGGCCATCGCTTTTTCCAGACCGTGCACGCGCGCGATCCCGTCGCCGACTTGAATAACCGTCCCGACGTCGACGACTTCGATATCGGATTTGTATTGTTCGATCTGCTGCTTGATCAGCGTGCTGATCTCGTCAGGTCTGATACTCAAAAGGCTCACCCCTGTCCATCGTAACTTAGGAATTCAACGCTTTCTCGAGACGCGCGAGCTTGCCGGAAAGGCTGCCGTCGTACAGACGGTCGCCGATCCGCACCTGAATGCCGCCAAGCAGCGATGGTTCGACCTCTTGCTCCGCGCGGATCGTCTTGCCCGCGATCTTGCCGAACCGCTCCGCGATCGCGGCCAGTTCGGCCTCGCCGAGCGGCAGCGCCGTATAGACGACGGCCCGGGCTTCGCCGGTCGCTTCGCCGGCAATGCGCGTATAGGCTTCGTACACACCCGGAATGTCATCCTGGCGGCCGCGCTTGATCAGCAGGGCGATCAGTTGCAGCACTTCGTCGGACACTTTGCCGCCGAGCGCCTGACGGAAGATCTCGACCTTTTGCTGCGACCCGATATTCGGGAAGGCGAGAAATTTGCGGATGTCCGCATCGCGTTCAAGCGCTTCGGCAATGCCGCGGAGCTGCGTTTCGATTTCCGATACGGTCCCCTTTTCGCGCGCGATTTCGAACATCGCTTTCGCATAGCGTTTCGCGATGACGGAAGCGCGGCTCATGATTGTTTCCCTGCCTCTTGAAGATATCGTTCAATAAGCTCCTGATGGGACTTCTCGTCGATCTGCTTCTCGATGATCTTCGACGCGATCAGCACGGACATGCCGCTGACCTGGCTGCGGAGCGCCGCAACCGCTTTGTTCTTCTCGCTCTCGATCTCCCGGAGCGCTTCTTCCTTCAGGCGGTTCGCCTCGATGCGCGCGGCCTGGATGATCTCCTCGGCCTGCTTCGTGCTCGAATTCTTGGCCTGTTCGATCATTTCGTAAGCCTGGCGGCGGGCTTCTTCAAGCACCTGCTTCTGCTCCGCCAGATATTGCTCGGCGGCCTTGCGGCTCTCTTCGGCTGCCGCGATTTCATCCTTTACGAGCTGGCGGCGCTTCTCCATGATGCCGAACAGCGGACGGAAGGCGAATTTCTGGAGCAGAAAGTACAGAATCAAGAAGGCAACGATCTGGATGACAAATGTGCTGTATACGAATTCCAAAGATGTCACTCCCTTCTGAGAGTTGGCGGTAGCGTCCCATGCAAAACGAAGGCGTGGAGGCTAGAGGCCGTCCCCGCCGTGACGTTCCCGTATTTACGCCTGGCCGTAGAAAATGAAGGCAAGGACAAGCGTGATGATCGGCAATGCTTCGACGAGAGCGACACCGATGAACATCGTCGTTTGCAGCGTGCCGCGAAGCTCCGGCTGACGCGAAATGCCTTCGACCGTACGACCCACGATCAGACCGTTACCGATACCGGCGCCCAGCGCGCCCAGGCCAAATACGATTGCTGCTGCTACCAAAGCTAAAGCTCCCATTGAGATAATCCTCCCTGAAATTGAATTGGCAAATGGTCTGCCTGTTTATGAAACTCGAACCGGAACATGTACGCGATCCGCTTCAAGTCAATCCCGTCAATGATGCTCCTCATGCACGAGCGTTTGCGACATGTAGACCATGGTCAGCATGACGAAAACGAACGACTGAATCGCGCCCACGAATACACTGAACCCTTGCCACACAACCAGCGCCGGGATCCCCCATGCGCTGAGCCCGAGGATGACGGCGATCATCACTTCGCCCGCATAAATGTTCCCGTATAGACGAAGGCCGAGCGACAACAGCTTGGCGAACTCCTTGATCAGGTTGAGCGGCAGGAACGGGACATAGGGCTCGATGTAGTGCTTGAAGTATCCCTTGGTGTTGCGCGTGATCCCCATGTAATGCGTGAGTACGATGACCATGAGAGCGAGCGCCATCGTGACGGACGCGTCCGCGGTCGGCGATTTCCACCACAGCACGTGCACGCCGTGGAACTCCTCGCCTTTCCGCTCGGCCTTCTCCATCTCGTGGTCGATTTCCTCCTGCGACAGGAAGGTGGTCGCCTCATGGTGCTCGGTGACGACCGCAAACGGCAGGCCCAGCATGTTGGCAATGAATATATACATGATCAGCGTGAGACCGAGGCTCAGGAATACGCGCCCCTTCTTCAGATCAAGCGCAGTGCCGATGATGCGTTCGACAAATTCCACCAGCCACTCCATGAAATTCTGCAGTCTGGTCGGCTCCGTGACGGACGCCTTGCGCACCGACGAGATGGCCAGCGCCAGCACGATGACGCTCGTGACGACGATCATGATGATGGCTGACAGGTCGAACCCCACGCTTGTCCCGAACAGATCAAGGTGAATCATTGGTTTCAGATGGTCCATGCTTTTTATCACCCCTTTCACGGGCGGGATGGCGGTTGCCTTTCCTCGCATTGGCAGCCACACCCAATAGGAGTGTTGCCAACGGCGCCAAAAATAATCCCGCAATGGTCGAGACAAGATCGAAATGGAAGGTGCGTGTCGAGATGATGACGGCGAGCAGCCCGATGCACGCCCGGGTCAAATAGCCCAGCGTCGGCCGGCGCTTCGTCTGCCGGGCGGCGGCGTCGCCGATCCGGTTGATTTTCCAGGCCAGATGCAGCGCGTTGATGAGGCTGGCCGCCGCGCCGATCACAAGGCCGGCGAATATTTCCTTGTATGCCGGAAACAGCGCCCATCCGAGGAAGCAGGCGGACAAAAAAAGGAAGGACGTCCGAGTGACCGCTTTCAACCGGGCCGCAAATTCATCCATGGTCGCTGTTGTCCTCCGCAAAGTATCGGACGAGGAAAATGGCGCCGATCACTCCGACTACGAAGCCCGCCGACAAGCCGATCAAAGTCCATAACATCCCCGCGTCAAGCCGGCGGTCGACGTAAGCGCCTACCCAATAGCCGACGCCGAGGCAGACGGCAAGGTCGGCGCCCATGGCGCTGACGATGACGGCCCCCCGCCATGGATTGTCGTCGTTGCGCTTCTTGTCCATAGGCTTTTACCCCTGCTAATCCTCATATATTTTATCCACTCGGCAAGAACTTTGTCAATTCATAAATATTCTAACATTGTGTGAACAGAAGTCGGAAAAACCTTGAAAAATCAAGGCTTTTCCGGCCGATGAACCATACAGTTCAACTGTATGCTGTACCGTCCCGGACCGCCTTCCGCCGAGCCGTTCGCCGATTTTCGCCGGTCTTTTGCCCGCCGCCGCGGCCGGCGCGTTCCAGTTCATTCCGCCGGGCTTGTCCGCGCCCGTTCCGCCGGCCGTTCGGGAGCGAACGGCTCGGGGCGGCTGTCCCGCCGGCCGAAATGATGCAGGATCGCCTGCGCGATCCGCTCGGACGCATGGCCGTCGCCGTACGGGTTCGACGAGTTCGCCATTCGCTCGTACGCCGCCCGGTCGGTGAGCAGCTTGCGCGCGCCGGCATACACCCGCTCCTCGTTCGTGCCGACCAGCTCGAGCACGCCCGCCTCGATCCCTTCCGGCCGCTCCGTCGTGTCGCGCAGGACGAGCACCGGCACGCCGAATGATGGCGCCTCTTCCTGCAGCCCGCCGGAGTCCGTCATGATCATGTAAGCGTGCGGATAGAAGTTGTGAAACTCGAACACATCGAGCGGGTCGATGAGCCGGATCCGTTCGTGGCCGCCGAGAATCTCGTTCGCGGGCTCGCGCACCGCCGGGTTCAGGTGCACCGCGTAGACGATCGCCACGTCGGGGAACTCGTCCGCGATCCGCTTCACCGCCCGGAAAATGTTCCGGTGCGGCTCGCCGAGCGCCTCGCGCCGGTGCGCCGTCATGAGGATCAGACGCCGGCCCTTCGCCCAGTCGAGCACCGGATGGCTGAAGGACCGGTCAACCGTGTACTGGAACACGTCCGTCACCGTGTTGCCCGTGATATAGATGGATGATTCCGGCTTGTTCTCGCGCCGGAGATTGCCGGCCGACCAGGCCGTCGGGGCAAAGTGCAGATCCGCGAGCACGCCGGCGAGCTGCCGGTTCATCTCCTCCGGATACGGCGACATCTTGTTCCATGTGCGCAAGCCCGCCTCGACGTGGCCGACCCGGATCTGGTTCAGGAACGCCGCGTAGCTGGCGAGGAACGTCGTCGACGTGTCGCCGTGCACGAGCACGAGATCGGGCCGCGCTTCCTTCAGCACCGGGTCAAGCCCGTGGATCACGTTCACCGCGATCTCGGCCAGCGACTGCCGGTCCTTCATCACATTCAAATCATAGTCCGGATTGATCTCGAAGAAATCGAGCACCTGGTCCAGCATTTCGCGGTGCTGCGCGGTGACGCAGACGATCGTCTCGATCTCGTCTTCGTATTTCTGCAGCTCCAGCACGAGGGGCGCCATCTTCACCGCTTCCGGCCGCGTGCCGAAGACGGTCATCACTTTGAGTCTTGCCAAGCCGCCATTCACGCTCCCATCACTTCGTTCCGAACAGCCGGTCGCCGGCGTCGCCGAGGCCCGGCACGATGTAGCCGCGCTCGTTCAGCCGCTCGTCGATGGCGGCGACGAACAGGTCGACGTCCGGATGCGCCGTCTGGAGCGCTTCCACGCCTTCGGGCGCCGCGATCAGGCACATCAGCTTGAGATGCTTGCATCCCCGCGCCTTCAGCGCGGACAGCGCCGCGACCGCCGAACCGCCGGTGGCCAGCATCGGATCGATGACGATGAGCAGCCGCTCCTGCGCGTCGGTCGGCAGGTTGAGATAGTATTCCACCGGCTGCAGCGTCTCCTCGTCCCGCTGCAGCCCGATATGGCCGACCTTCGCGGACGGAATCAGTTTCAGAATGCCGTCGACCATGCCGAGGCCGGCGCGCAAGATCGGCACGAGGCCGATCATCCGGCCGGACAGCACGCTTCCTTCCATCTTCGCGACCGGCGTCTCGATCGTCGTCTTCGACAGCGGAAGGTCGCGCGTAATCTCGTACGCCATCAGCGTCGCGACCTCGCCGACGAGATCGCGGAAATCTTTCGTAATGGTGTTCTTGTCCCGGATAATCGTAAGTTTGTGCTGGATCAAAGGATGATCGCATACGACTACCTTGCCCATTGGCTGCCTCCTCCCGGCGTCCCGGCGGTCGTTCGCAAGACCGTCCGGGTGCTGATCCCGTCCATTATATCATGTTCCCGGGCAAACGGCATCGTCTCCCTCCGTCGAATCGGCGGCAATTTGCCGCGGCCCGAACATGAAAAACAGCCGGACAGGAATCGCTTCCTGACCGGCCGTTGTCTACCAGCCCTTGCGGCAAGCCCGTCTGATCAATACTCCAGATCCGGATACAACGGATACTGCGCCGTAAGTTCCTGCACGATGCCGCGCGCCTTGGCCAGCACCGCTTCGTCCTTCGGGTTCTTCAGCGTCATCGCGATGACGCCCGCGATCGTCTTCATCGCGTCCTGTCCCATGCCGCGGGACGTGACGGCCGGCGTGCCGATCCGGATGCCGCTCGTGATGAACGGGCTCGTCGGATCGAACGGAATCGCGTTCTTGTTCACCGTGATCTTCACCGAATCGAGCACATGCTCCGCGTCCTTGCCGGTGATGTTCAGATTGCGCGTGTCGACAAGCATCAGATGGTTGTCCGTGCCGCCGGACACGAGGTTCAGCCCCTCCGCCTGCAGCGCTTCCGCGAGTGTCTTCGCGTTCTTCACAACGTTCTCCGCGTACGTCTTGAACGACGGCTGCAGCGCCTCGCCGAGCGCGACCGCCTTGGCCGCGATGATGTGCATGAGCGGGCCGCCCTGGGTGCCGGGGAACACGGCCTTGTCGATCGCCTGCGCCCACGACTTGCGGCACAGGATCATCCCGCCGCGCGGACCGCGCAGCGTCTTGTGCGTCGTCGTCGTCACGAAATGCGCGTGCGGCACCGGGCTCGGATGGAGGCCCGCCGCGACGAGGCCGGCGATGTGCGCCATGTCGACCATGAGCAGCGCGCCGACTTCGCGCGCGATTTCCCCGAGCTTCTCGAAATCGATGATGCGCGGATACGCGCTGGCGCCCGCCACGATCAGCCGCGGGCGATGCTTGAACGCCGCCTTGCGCACTTCCTCATAGTCGATCGTGTGCGTGTCTTCGCTGACGCCGTAGGCAACGAAGTTGTACAGCAGGCCGGACGCGTTGACCGGGCTGCCGTGCGTCAGGTGGCCGCCGTGCGCCAGATTCATGCCGAGCACCGTGTCGCCCGGCTTGAGCGCCGCGAGGTAGACGGCCAAGTTCGCCTGCGCGCCGGAGTGCGGCTGCACGTTGGCGTGCTCCGCGCCGAACAGCTCCTTCGCGCGATTCCTCGCAATGTCTTCCGCGATGTCGACGTATTCGCAGCCGCCGTAATACCGCTTGCCCGGATAGCCTTCCGCGTATTTGTTCGTCAGCACCGTGCCCATCGCTTCAAGCACCGCCCGGCTGACGATGTTCTCCGACGCGATCAGCTCGAGGTTGTCCCGCTGACGCTGAAGCTCCAGCCCGAGCGCCTTGACGAGCTCCGGATCCTGCTTGCGCAAATCGTCCATTCGTGTCTTCCTCCCGGATTTATTTTCAAAAAAATGACTTCCCGATACGTTACGTTTCCGCTTTCCCTTCCGCCCGGCCGTCCGGCTCGAGGACGTAGACCGCCCGCGCCCCGCCGATCAGCTTCGGCCGCGTGAAGGCCATCGTCACATGCGCCTCGCCGATCGTCCTGACGGACGGCCGAACCGGCACCGCCACAGGGCGAAGATGCATGCCGATGAGCGTGTCGCCGATGTCAATGCCCGCATGCGCCCGCACGGATTCGACCAGGCAGGCGTCCGGCAGGTTCCGGTAGGCGAAGGCCGCCATCGCCCCGCCCGCGCCCGGAATCGGCACGGCCGACACTTCCGCAAGGCCGTACCGCTCCGCCGCCTCGCGGGTCGTCACCAGCGCCCGGTTCAAGTGCTCGCAGCACTGGAACAGCGGATAGAATCCGACGTCGCGGCGCACCGCCTCGATCCCTTCGAAAATCGCCCGCGCCGCATCGCCCGAGCCGGACGTGCCGATCCGGCGGCCGATCACTTCGCTCGTGCTCGTCCCGACGACGAGCAGTTGTCCGGCCCGAAGCTTGCCGGCCGCCGCCAGCTCGCGGACGCAGCGCTCCGTGTCCTCCGCAATCGATTGAAGACGCGCTTCATCCATTGCGTCCGACCTCCCGCCTCACGCCTGCCGGCGCTCGATCGCCATCACTTTGTTCACGCGGGCGACATGCCGCTCGCCCTGCGAGAACGGCGTCTCGAGCCAGACGCGCACGATCTCCTGCGCGAGACCCGGGCCGATCACCCGCTCGCCCATCGCCAGCACGTTCGTGTCGTTATGCTCCCGCGTCGCCTTCGCCGAGAACAGATCGTGCACGAGCGCGCAGCGGATGCCGGGCACCTTGTTCGCGGCGATCGACATGCCGATGCCCGTGCCGCAGATCAGGATGCCGCGGTCGGCTTCGCCCTTCACGACCCGTTCGCACACCGGAATCGCGTAGTCCGGATAGTCGACCGACCGGCTGCAGTCGCAGCCGAGGTCTTCGACCTCGTGGCCGAGCTCCCTGAGCAGGGGCACGATCTCGTCCTTCAGCCTGTATCCCGCGTGATCCGCGCCGATTGCAATCTTCATTGCAGTCCGCCTCCCGTTGCGTGATGAACTTATTATGCTTTCCGCATGGTGAAGAAAGACAAAAAAGAGCATGGCGCGCCAATCCAGCGCGAATGCTCTTTGCCCAGGCGACCGGCCGATATCGTCCGATGCTCCACCGTGGTTCCCCACTCAATGTCGCCAGTCACATCGGACCCGTATATCGTCAAGTCCATCTTAGCGGAAGTTTCATGAAAAATCAATCGGCTTCCGCCAGCTTCGCCACCAGCTTATCCAGCGCGGCGTCCAGCTCGTCCGCGACCCGCCGGTACAATTCGAGCGGCCCGCCGAACGGATCGGCGATGTCGAAATCCGGCACCTTGCCCTCCAGCTCCAGCAGCCGCTGCCGCTCCCCGTCGCTCAGCTTCTCGCCGATCGCCTGGCGGAGATGCCATTCCGTGTACAGCCGCTCAAGCTCCTTGATCTCCGCCAGCACCTCCGGCCGATCTTCCACGTATTCCTTCAGCGTGTGCGTCTTCTCGATCGCCTCCGGGAAACGTTCCAACAGCATGCGCTTGTGGCCGGCCGTCATCGTCAGGATGAGATCGGCCCAGCCGACCGCTTCGGCCGTGACGGCGCAGGACGAGCCTTCGTGCGGCACCTGCCGCTCGCGGAGCACTTCCGCCGCGTGCGCGGACATCGGGGCGCCGCTTGCGGCCGCCACGCCCGCCGACCGGGCTTCGACCGGCACGCCGCGCGCCATCGACTTGGCTTTGAGCAGCGCTTCGGCCATCGGGCTGCGGCACGTATTGCCGGTGCAGACGAACAAGACACGGACCATGCCGCATCCCTCCTTATCAGTGCGATTAACCGCCCCCGATAGTTTATTATAGTAAAAACATGACCCCGAAAGCGAACAAAATCGCTCCGCCGCACGTCTCGCCGTATTCGCCGAGCCCGCTTCCGACCTTCCGCCCGAACAGCAGCCCCGCGATCGACATCGTTCCGCCGAAAAAACCGAACAGCAGCACCGTCATCACGAGATCCGCCGCGAACATGCCGAGCGATACCCCGACCGAGAACGAATCGATGCTGACCCCGAGCGCGAGCAGCAGCATGCCGACCGCCGAGCGGTGATCGAACCGCGCCGCATGCTCGCGGCGCAGCGAACTGTACACCATGTGGCCGCCGAGCAAGAGGAGCAGCAGCCCGCCGGCCTTCGACGCCACGCCGCCGAGCAGGCCGCTGACCGCCTGCCCCGACGCCATGCCGAGGAGCGGCATCAGCATGTGGAACGCCGCCACGACAACGCCCAGTTTCAGAATATCCAGCTTCCGGATGCCTCTCAGCCCGATGCCGATGCCCAGCGAGAAGGCATCCAGCCCGAGCGCGAACGCGATCGTCAGCAGCGTGAGCAATTGACCGGTCTGCGCAGCGTCCACCGACATGAATCCGACTCCTTCCGCACAGGTCTCCTCGTATACCTATGCGGACAAGTCCGGATTCATGTCCGGCCCTCTCGTCACACCCGGACGATCCGCCCGCCGGCGGCTTTGGCGAGCCGGTTCATCAGCGCGAGCCCGATCCCTTCCGGCGGGCACCCTTCGGCCCAGATCCGGCCGATGCCGCGCGCGTCGAATTCGCGCAGCGCGGCGTACAGGCGCCGCGCCGCCTGCTCGGGCCGCGCCAGGCTGCCGCAGACGACGACCGCATCGGCGTCGTGGAAACCGGCGTGCTCTTCCCAGGTGAGCACGCCGGTGCGGCAGCCGGCCGCGCGGGCCGCGGCCGCCTCGCGGCCGATGTACGCGCGCACCGCCTCGCGGTCGCCGATGACGAGCGTCATCTCGCCGCGAGGCGCGTAATGCGCGTACTTCATGCCGGGCGAACGCGGCGCCTCAGCCTCGCCGTTCGCTCCGGCGCTCCCGTCGCCGCTCCGCAAGCCGCTCTCCCCGGCGCTTGTCCCGCTGCTCTCCAGGCTGCTCGTCCCGTCCCTTTCTCCGCCTTTGCCGCCTTCTTCGCCCCCGGCGCCCGCGGCGCCTTCGGCATGCCCGACGACCACTTCGCAGCCCGCCGCGTCCGCGAGCGCTTCGCGCGTCACGCCGCCCGGCCGCAGCACATGGATGCGTCCATCCTTGACCATGACGACCGTCGATTCCAGGCCGACCTCGGCCGGCCCCCCGTCGACGATGCCGTCGATCCGGCCCGCCAGATCCTCAACGACGTGCGCCGCCAGCGTCGGGCTCGGCCGGCCCGAGCGGTTCGCGCTAGGCGCCGCGACCGGACAGCCCGCGGCCGCGATCAGACGCAGCGCGACCGGATGCGCCGGCATCCGCACCGCGACCGTATCGAGCCCCGCGGTCACCCGCGGCGCCGTCGCTCCCGGCCTGACCGGCAGCACGATCGTGAGCGGCCCCGGCCAGAACGCTTCCATCAGCCGGGCCGGCATTTCGCCGTACGGCAGGACAAGACCCCCCAATTGCTCCCGATCGGCGATATGGACGATGAGCGGATTGTCCGACGGCCGTCCTTTCGCCTCGAACACCCGCTCCACCGCCCGCGGATTGCGCGCGTCCGCGCCCAGACCATACACCGTCTCCGTCGGAAACGCCACGATCCCGCCCTCGCGCAGCGTCCGCGCCGCCTCCGCGATCGCGGTCTCGTCGGCGGGCCATATTTTCGTATCCTTCATCACTTGCAGCTTCCTCATTCCCGTCGCTCGGTTCGTCATTGCCAATCATTATACCAAACGCCCGGGGCTCGGCAACCGTTCAGCCGAACAACCGCCTGAAGAAGTCGAGGAAGCGCTGCAGAAGCTCCCACACGGCAAACTTCACTTCCACATCCCGCGAGGCCTTGCCCGCGCCGCCCGCATCGTGCGCATCCGGCATGTTGTTGTCCGCGCTCGCATCGTCTTGCCCGTACCGCGATGCTCCGGCTTCTTGCGAATCCCGCGCGGCATGCGCCGGCACGGCCGTCCCGCCGCCATCGGCCGCGCCTTTTTTGCCGGACTCGCCTTTTTCCGGCTTGCCGACCCCCACCGCATCGGCAAAACAAAGCGGAGGAAACAGCACGCACCACCAGTTTTCGCCTTTGCCTTCGCCGAGCGTGATGAGCAGCGCCTCATACTCTCCGGCGGGGTACACCCGGTTGCCGTAGATTTTCGCCGGGAACGGAACAGGCCCGAACTTCACGGTTGCCTGATAGCCGAATCCCCTTGCTTCAAGCTCACGTTTCACCAGCGTTTCCAACTCGGGCAGGGCGCCGGCGATCGCTTCCCTGGCTTCCCCGATCGAATCCGCCCCGGCCGACCGTTTCCGGAGCTCGCCTGCGACGGCATCCCGGACATGGCGCTTGACCGCCTGGTCCGAAGCGGAATCCGAATTCGCCAGAATCCGGAGCCGGATCGCTTCCTCCGGAATGGCGCCCTCCACGATCGCGGCGCTGTTCAGCGCGTTCTCCCAGCACATCGCGAGCAGCATGACGAGCAACACGGCATAACCATACACCGGACGATAGGAAAAACCGAACGAATCATTGCGGATGACCATTTTCACACAAGCTCCTTAAGCGGCGCCCGTCGGCGCCAAAGCTTGCGTTCCGGAACGACTGTATCCCCAGTATGCCCGCTCTATCAATCTTTCAAACTCGCGCGCTGATCGATTTCCATGCGGCGGAGGTGAAAATGCCGCATCGTCCGATTGGTGTCACCGCTGCCCGGTTGATGTTGAGAAGGCAGCCAATCAAAAATCCCCTCCTGAGCGAAGGGGATATCGCATTCACGGGCGAAAAAGACATGCGGCGCCGGCGGACAGGAAAACGAATTCATGGCGCCGAGGCGATGACGTGGCGTTCGATGCCCGCGTAATCGCGGATTACGCGGATGTCCGGCCACAAGCCGGCGCCGGCCAGCATGCCGGCGACGGCGCGGGCCTGTCCGAAGCCGACTTCGAAGGCGACGATGCGCGGCGCGGACGGAAGCGCGCGCAGCTGATCCGTCATGCGGCGGTACGGGTCGAGCCCGTCGGCGCCGCCGTCGAGGGCGAGCCGCGGCTCGTAGTCGCGCACTTCGCGCTGCAGGCCGGGCAAATCCGGCGACGGGATGTAGGGCGGATTGGACACGACGATATCGAGCGCGAAGCCGTCTCCGCTTCCCGCGGCGAACGGCTCGAGCAGATCGCCCCGGAGGAAGGCGATGCGGTCCGACACCCGGTGCCGGTCCGCGTTGGCCTTCGCCACGGCGAGCGCGTCCGGCGACAGGTCGGTCGCGAAGAGGCGCCAGTGCGGGCGCTGCGCCGCCAGCGCCACGGCGATGGCGCCGCTGCCCGTGCCGATGTCGGCGACGCGGAGCCGCGCCGCGCCATCGCCGGGGACATGCGGCGGCCGCGGGGCGGTGACGCCGGCTTGCGGCCCGTCCGCGGATTCGGCGGCGAGCAGGCGCGTCGAGCCGCGGCCGGCGTCATGCGGCTGCGGCGCGGGGGCGCCGTCAGCGCGCGCATGCGCCGGGCCGCCGCCGGTGTCCGGCCAAAGCCGGCCGGCCGTCTCCAGCACGGCTTCGACGAGCAGCTCGGTCTCCGGCCGGGGAATGAGCACGGCGGGCGAAACGGCGAACGGCAGACCGTAAAACCACTGCTCGCCGGTGATATATTGCACCGGCTCTCCGGCCGCCTTGCGCCGCACCATCGCCGTCCATTCGGCCAGCAGGCCGTCCGGCATCGGCTCGCGCCAATCGCGCATGAGCGCGGCCCGGTCAAGGCCGAGCGCGTGCATGATGAGCCGCTCGGCGTTCGCGCGCGGCTCGGGCGCGCCGCACTCCGCCAGGAAAGAAGAAGCCCGCAGGCAGGCTTCTCCGATCGTGAGGCCGCCGGCCGGTTCGAAACGGGCCGCGTCGTTCCGCCTGTCCGCCATCCGGCAGCCTCCTTTCCGTTCTTGCCGTCTCCGACGCCATCCGGACGTTCTTGCCGTCGTTGGCGCCGCTTCGCCGGGGGATTACACGATCGCCGCGTTCTCCTGTTCGAGCAGTTCGGCCTGCTCGGCCAGCGTCAGGGCGTCGATGATCTCGTCAATCTCGCCGTTCATGACGGCGTCGAGCTTGTGCAGCGTCAGCCCGATCCGGTGATCGGTGACGCGGCTCTGCGGGAAATTGTAGGTCCGGATCCGCTCGCTCCGGTCGCCGGTGCCGACCTTGCTCCGGCGCTCGCCCGCCAGCTTCGCCTCTTCTTCCTGCCGCCGCGCTTCGTAGATGCGCGCGCGCAACACCTGCAGCGCCTTCTGCTTGTTGTCGTTCTGCGACTTGCCGTCCTGGCACGTCGCGACGATGCCGGTCGGGATGTGCGTCACGCGCACGGCCGATTTCGTCGTGTTGACGGACTGGCCGCCGGCGCCGCTGGAGCAGAAGGTGTCGACGCGGATGTCCTTGTCGAGAATTTCGACTTCGACTTCCTCGACTTCCGGAAGCACCGCCACGGTCGACGTCGACGTGTGGATCCGGCCGCCCGACTCGGTCACCGGGATGCGCTGCACGCGATGGGCGCCGCTCTCGTATTTCAGCTTGCTGTACGCGCCTTTGCCGGAGATCATGAAGATGACTTCCTTGAAGCCGCCGAGATCGCTCACGTTCGCGTCAAGCAGCTCGACTCTCCATCCTTGCGTCTCGGCATAGCGGGTGTACATCCGGTACAGGTCGGCCGCGAACAGCGCCGCTTCGTCGCCGCCGGCCGCGCCGCGGATCTCGACGATGACGTTCTTGTCGTCGTTCGGGTCCTTCGGCAGCAGCAGGACGCGGATGCGCTTCTCCAGCTCTTCCCGCCGCGCGGTCAGCTCTTCGATCTCGAGCTTGACCATGTCCCGCATGTCGTCGTCCAGCTTCTCGCCGAGCATCGCCCTGGCGTCGTCGAGCTGCGCGACGACTTTCTTGAATTCGAGATAAGCCTGGTAGGCTTCCTCCAGGTCCGATTGTTCCTTCGAGTATTCGCGCAGCCGCTTCGGGTCGGCCGCGACCGCGGGATCGCACAGCAGCTCGCTCAGCTTCTCGTAGCGGTCCGCCAGCGCCTGCAAACGGTCCAGCAACATCGGTGAACACCCCTGCTTCCAGGTTCCGTACTGTTCATTATATCACAAATACGTTCCCCTGCGTGACGGCGGAACGGACCGGGGCCGACGCGCTCCCCCAAGTGACGGCGGAAAGGCCCGTGTCCGTCGCGCCCGGGTGCGGGACGCGCGCCGGAACGGGCCGGGGCGGCAGATCGACGATGTGTGCGGTTCGCGCCGAGCCATTTTTTACACGTTGAAGCGGAAATGCATGATGTCGCCGTCCTGCACGACGTAGTCCTTGCCCTCGAGACGCAGCTGGCCGCGCTCGCGCACCGCGTTCATCGAGCCGGCCGCCGCGAAGTCGTCGTACGAGACGACTTCGGCGCGGATGAAGCCGCGTTCGAAGTCGGAGTGGATGACGCCGGCCGCCTGCGGCGCTTTCGTGCCCTTGCGGATCGTCCAGGCGCGGACTTCCTGCTCGCCGGCCGTGAAGTACGTCTGCAGGCCGAGCAGTTTGTAGGCCGCCTTGATGAGCCGGTCCAGTCCGGATTCCTTGATGCCGAGCTCCTCAAGGAACAGCGCCTTGTCTTCGCCGTCGAGTTCGGCGATCTCGGCCTCGACCTTCGCGCTGATCGGCACGACTTCGGCGCCTTCCGCGGCGGCGAAGGCTCTGACGGCCTGGACGAGCGGATTGTCGTCCGCGTTCGCCGCTTCGGCTTCGCTGACATTCGCCGCGTACAGGACCGGTTTGCTCGTGATGAGGTGCAGGTCGCGGATGATCAGTTTTTCCTCGTCATTCAGCTCCACGCTGCGGGCCGGTTGGTCGCCAAAGAGCGCTTCGCGGATTCGCTCGAGCAGCTGCACTTCTTCGGCGTATTTGCGCTCGCCGCTCTTCATGTTCTTCCGGCTGCGCTCGAGCCGCTTCTCCACGGTCTCGAGGTCGGCCAGAATCAGCTCCAGGTTGATCGTCGCGATATCGCTCAGCGGATCGACCTTGCCGGAGACGTGGGTAATATTTTCATCCTGAAAACAGCGAACGACGTGCACGATCGCGTCCACTTCGCGGATGTGCGCCAGAAATTTGTTGCCGAGCCCCTCCCCCTTGCTCGCGCCGGCGACGAGGCCGGCGATGTCGACGAATTCGAAGGCGGTCGGCACCTTCCGCTGCGGCTTCACCAGTTCAACCAGTTTGTCGAGCCGCTCGTCCGGCACTTCGACGACGCCGACGTTCGGGTCGATCGTGCAGAACGGATAGTTCGCGGACTCCGCGCCCGCTTGCGTAATGGCGTTGAACAGCGTCGATTTCCCGACGTTGGGAAGACCGACGATACCCGCTTTAAGCCCCATGGTCTTGCAACTCCTTGTCCCTTGCCTTAAAGTTCTCTCGCCATTATACATGAGGGCGGGGGGTCATGGAAGTCCGCGCGCAAGCGAAAAGCCCGCGTCCGCCGTCTCCCGGCGGGGAGACGGCGATGCCGCGGGCTTCGTGCTTGAGGCCTCAGGTTACACGTGGGCCAGAATCTTCGTCTTGAGCGCTTCCTTCGGCGTGAGGCCGACCATCTTGTCGACGGGCTGGCCGTCCTTGAACAGGATCAGCGTCGGGATGCTCATGACGCCGAATCGGGATGCGAGCTCCGGCTCGTTGTCGACGTTGATCTTGCCGATCTTCGCCTGGTCGCCGAGTTCGGCGGACAGTTCCTCCACGATCGGAAGCTGCATTTTGCAAGGGCCGCACCAGGGCGCCCAGAAATCCACCAGCGTCACGCCGTCGGCGACGCTTGCCTGGAAGTTCTCCTTCGTCAGTTCGATAGCCATCGTCTGATCTCCTTTCCTCCTGATAAAGTCGAAGCGCTGCCGCGCTTCCCATGCTGTATGCGAGGGCCTTGGCAAGCCCGACACACCTAGCAGGCGCGGATCTGACCGAGCACGGACCGGATCGTGATGCTGTCGAAGTAATCCTCCAGCCGCTTCTCCGCCGTACAGAAAATGCCGTTCATGACCGTCCGCATGTTCGAGCCGACGATGCAGTCCATCTCCGGATCGCCCGAGCACCAGCTCGGCATGAGCGATCCCGCCGCCATGGCGCGGTAGATGTCGCCAAGCGTCACCGCGCCGGGGTCGACCGCCAGCCGGTAGCCGCCGCGCGTCCCTTCCCGCGTCTCGACGAAGCCGCTCTTCCTGAGCACGCCCATCACTTTGCGGATGCGCGCCGGGTTCGTCTGGACGTTCTCCGCGATCGTCTCGCTGGAAGCCATCCGCTCGGGCAAGTAGGCCAGCAGGACAAGACTGTGCACCGCTATGGTGAACTCGCTGTTCATGAGGGCACCTCGCTTCGTACTGTAATTATATTCGTTACAGTTCGAGGTTGTCAACGGCGGCCGCTCATGTCCGCTCGTAGTGTTCGCCTCGGCGCGGCCGGAGATACATGGCGCGGCGGAGCGGGCCGCGCTCCGGTTTCCGCTCCCGCCCGGCCCGGAAACCTCAGAAGTTGAAGTTGTCGGGGTCCGCGCCGAACCGGCTGTTCCGGTTTAGGCCGTCGATTCGGGCCACGTCTTCTCTCGACAGCTCGAAGTCGAAAATGCCCGCGTTCTCGCGGATGCGCTCGGGGCGGACCGACTTCGGAATGGTCAGGATGTCGTTCTGGAGATCCCAGCGCAGCACGATCTGGGCCGAGGTCTTGCCATATTTCGCCGCCAGTTCGGTGATCACCGGCAGGTCGAGCTGGCCTTTCATGATCGGGCTCCACGCCTGGAAGGCGATGTGCCGCTCGCGGCAATAGTTGCGCAGTTCCTCCTGCGTGAGCAGCGGGTGGCATTCGACCTGGTTCACGGCCGGCTTCACTTCGCACGAGGAGAGCAGGTCCTCCAGGTGATGGATGTGGAAGTTGCTGACGCCGATCGCGCGCACATACCCTTCCTTGTACAGCCGCTCGAGGGCGCGCCAGGTGTCCTTGTATTTGCCTTTCACTGGCCAGTGGACGAGGTACAGGTCGACGTAATCGAAGCCGAGTTTGCCGAGGCTCGTCTCGAACGCGCGCAGCGTCTCGTCGTAGCCCTGGTCGCTGTTCCACACCTTCGTCGTGACGAAAATGTCTTCCCGCCGGATGCCGCTCGCCCGGATCGCGTTGCCGACGCCTGTCTCGTTCCCGTACAGCGCCGCGGTGTCGATCAGCCGGTAGCCGGCCTCGAGGGCGGCGGCAACCGCGTTTTCCACTTCCGGTCCTTCCTGCGTCTTGTAGACGCCCAGCCCGAACCACGGCATCGCCACGCCGTTGTTCAGCATCGTCGTCTCGGCCACATTCCGCACGTTGGCCATCGCATGCCTCACTCCTTGTCTGCCGGATTCAAAGTTCGAACAAGTCCATCTGCTCGGGCTCCGAGGGCGGGTCGAAGCCGCCTCTCGGCGGCCGCCGGCCGAGCATGCGCATGAGCCGCAGCGCGTTGTCCGCGGCGTCGCCGCCGGAGTTGTTGTTGAAGATGGCGCAGACCGTTCCGGACTGCGCTTCAAGCCGCTCCAGCCGCTGCCGCCATTCCTGGAGCTCCGCTTCGGAATAGCGGTACAGGTAGCGCACGTCGCGCCAGCCTGGCCCGCCGGCGTTCCAGCCGGCGGCGTTGCGGCCGTGGAACCGGACGATCGTCAGGCCGGGATCGGTCGCTTCCTCGACGATCGGAATCGAGCTTTCCCCGGCCTGCGGCTCGTCGCACACGCTGTGGATCCAGCCTTCCCGCCTCATGAACGCGAGCGTCCTGTCCCGCATGCCGTCCGCAAACCAGCTCCGGTTGCGGAACTCGAGCGCGCACGGGATGCCGTCCATCAGCGCCTTCGCCTCGCGCAGCTTGTCCACATGCTCGCGCGCGCAGTCGAACCACGGCGGGTACTGGAACAGGACGGCGAGCAGCTTGCCCGCCGCGCGCATCGGCTCGATCGACGCGCGGAACGCGGCGAACATGGCCGCCGAGTCCGGGTAAGGCGCGCCGCCGCGGGCGTGGCCGGTCATCCCCTGGTACGCCTTCACGATGAAACCGAAGCCGTCCGGCGTCTCGGACGTCCACTTCGCCGTCACCCGCTCCGGCTGGATCGCGTAGAACGACGCGTCGACTTCGACGATGTCGAACCAGCCGCCGTATTCCTTGAGGTTGCCGCGCGCCTGCCGAGCATGCCGATAGAGCGACGGATGGTCGCCCCACCCCGCCAGGCCGATCCGAATCAAACGCTTCCGCCTCCCTCGCGCCCCAAGCCGCGCCCGGACCGCGTCAGGCCCGGGTGCCTTGCATCCCCAGTATAGAATTGCCGGGGAAAAATGGCAATCGCGGCTGAAGGTGATGGGCGGGTGCGTCGGACAGCGGCATCAGGTTTTCCGCCAGCCGGATCATCTGGTTCTTCGTCAGGATGCGGCTGTCGATCTCGATCAGCGTGCCTTGCTCGATCCAGCGCAGGATGCCGCCGTGCGCGGCGCGGCCGTTCGCGGCGCGGCCGTTCGCGTCGCCGGCGCCGGGCGGCCACGGCTCGAACCGCGCGGTCCGGCCGCGCAGCCGAACGGGCTTGCCGTGCTTGTCCGCAAGCTCGGGCAGATACGCCTTCGTCTGGGCGATGCCGGCGATCCGGGGTTCGAGGACGCCGGCCGGCGGCAGCGGGGTCCAGGCCGCGCGGAAATGGATGCGCAAGCCGTACACGCGCCCGCTTCCCGGCGGGTAGGCGCAGACCGCCGGGACCCAGCCTGCCGGCAGCTCGCGCGGCGCGAACACGGTGAAGGGCACGCGCCGCTTCAGGTCCGCAAGCGAAGCGGGGGCGCACCGGTCCGCCCGGCGCCGGGATGGCGCGGGAGCGGGCTTCGCCTCCGCCTCCGGGTGGCGGCCGGCCGGCACAAGGCGCGGCATGGCCGCCCCGGCCGCGTGCGCTTCCGCCGGCGCGGGAAGCGCCGGCAGGAGAAGGCCCAATATTACCGCCGCAGTCAGGAGAAAACGCCGCATGGTGGTTCAGCCTTTCTATTTTTTCCAGATAGTGTATCCGTTCAGCGGCGAATCATCCCTGAAAAACGGCCGCGCCCCCGGCGTTGCGGCGCCAGGGGCGGGCGGGTAAGCGTGCCGTCGACGGGGTGACGGGGTGATGAAGGTGACGCGTCTTGTTCGCCTTACGCGCCGAAAAACCGCAGTCCGACGACGCCGGCAATGATCATCGCGATGAAGAGCAGTTTGCGGATGTCACGCGATTCCTTGAACAGCGCCATGCCGAGCAGCACGCTGCCCGCCGCGCCGATGCCGGTCCAGATGCCGTAAGCGGTGCCGATCGGAATGTCGCGCAGCGCAAGCGACAGGAAGTAGAAGCTGACGAAGCTCGAGACGGCCGCGCCGACGGTCGGTTTCCACTTTTTGAAGCCTTCCGACAGCTTGATGAAGGTAACGCCGCTGATTTCGCCGATTCCGGAAATCAGCAGCCAGATCCACGCCATTTTCAGCTTGCCCCTCCTTCGTCCGCCCGCTTCTTGTCCTGCGGTTCTTCCGGGCTGATGACCTTCAGGCCGATGATGCCGCCGATGAGCAGCGCCAGGAAAAGAAGCCGGAGCGGATCGGTCGACTCGCCCAGGAACATCATCCCGATGACGGCCGTCCCGGCCGTCCCGATGCCGGTGTAGACGGCGTACGCCACGCCGGTCTCCAGCATCGTCATGGATTTCGCGAAGAAATAGAAGCTGATGATGAGCAGTATGACGGTCACCGCGCTCGGCAGCGGCCGCGTGAAGCCTTCCGACACTTTCATGCCGTAAGCCCAGCCGATCTCCAACAGCCCGCCGATGAGTACATAAAACCATGCCATGTGCATCTGACCTTTCCGTGAGTCGAGCGGCGCGCCGCATTCGTGAACCAGTATAGGCGGGCGTGGCGGCGGTTGCAAGCCGGGGGCGGGCGGATGATCCGATTGCGGGCAAGCGCGGCCGGATCCGGCCGGTGCGACAAAGACGGCCACGCTTGCGAGATCAGGTTTCCCGAATGCGCGCGGCATGCGCGCCATGCCGCGCCGCGTAAGCCTCGTACGCTTCCGGCGTGTTCAGATTGACGAACGCTTCGCGCTCTTCGTCCGTCTCCGGCGCCACGACCACCGCGTCGGGTCGCTCCAGCAGCGCCATGAGGCGGCGGTCGCCCCGCTCCAGCCGTTCCGCCACTTCCCGCGCCAGTCCGGCGCGGTAGAGCGCGTGGAACGGCTGCCCGGGCGCATGCACGACCGCCGCGGCCGCACCCGCGGCGGCGGCTGCGGCGCGCATGCGGGCGAGCAGCGACGCCGACACGTTCGGCATGTCGCTGCCCGTCACCAGCGCCCAGCCGGTCTGCAGCTCCGAAAGACCGGCGTGCAGGCCCGCGAGCGGGCCGCAGCCCGCGTAGCGGTCGAGCGCGAACGCGACGCGCCGTTCGGCGATCGCGCCGCCTTCCAGCGCCGGCGCGATCGCGGCGCGGTACTCGCGCGCCCGCCGCTCATCGCCCGCGGCGATGATGATGCGCCCGCAATGCGGCGCCATCCGCGCAAGCAGCACGGCGATGAGCGGCAACCCGCCGACGGGCAGCAGCGCCTTGTCCTGTCCCATCCGGCTGCTGCGCCCGCCGGCGATAATCAGGCCGCTGATCCATCTCGCGCCCGGTTGCACCTTTCCGTCACCTCGCATGGTGTATCCTATGTCTGCCCGGAACGGCCCGACCATGCCTTTTGCATGCTCCAATCCATCGGATGCTCCCGCCCCGCCGGCTCATGCCGTCTCCGCCACACTGCCGGACGCGGACGGAGCAACCGGCCGCTTGTGTTGCTATTCGTTATTCCGCTTCTCCGCTTCCATCAAGGCGATCCATTGAAGCGCCCGCCATTCTTCCTCCGTGAACCGGCTCAGCGCCTCGTCCCGAATCCGGATTTTCTCCTCTTCCGTCAGACCGTCCCCGGCCATCGCGGCATACCGCCGGATCTCGCCTATGGAAAACTTTTTGAGGATCAACGCTTCCGCTTCCTCAACGCTGGTCACGGGCCACGTTCCGCCGCCCGGGCCAACGCCCGCACCGGAGTTCGAACCGCCGGCCGCATCGCCCGATTTGCCGCTTCCCGGCTCCGTGCCGACTACGCTTCGCAGCCGCTCCAGATCCTCTTCCGTCACGGCTTCGCGCAGCGCCTGCCGCGCCTCCGGATCATCCAGCAACCGCCGCATTTCCTCATCCCGCAGCACCTGTTCGATCACTTCGTCCATGACGCGTTCGGCGATATACTTTTTGCCATACTGCACACCCATATAGCCGCCGCCCGCCAACAGCAACAAGACCACCGCGGCGACGATCAGCCCTCTCCGCATCCGCAGCCGCTCCTCTCGCCTGTTCGACAGCTCCACCGCCTCGCATCGACTACCCGCGCAATGTCTCGCCGCCCGCCCGGACCCGGTAATACCGGTCCCAAATGCCGCGGTGCATGCTGAACCTGCGGCAGAGCGCGGCGGGCAGCAGCCGGTGCCGCTTGCCGAGCTGGTAGCCGATGAACTTCGCGGCCGATTCCACGAGCAGACGCGGGATGTACCGCATCTGCCGGCGGCGGATCAGCTCGCGCGTGATGGCGAGCAACATCCCGCCCCCGGATCGGCCCACGCCCGAGTGGGCGTAGACCCAATCGTTGCCGCGCATCGAGACGCCGTTGTCGAAATAGCGCCGGAACTGCTGGCCAAGCGTATAATTGTGGGAATGGACAACGCGCGCGTCGGCCGCGTACGCCACGCCGTAATCCGCCAGTATGCACCGCGCCGCGAAGAACAGATCTTCATTGAACAGCACCGGCGACGGAAAACGGCCCAACTGCTCGAACACGTCCCGCCGGTACGCCGCGCATACGTTGGAACAGAAAAACGTCCGAATGCCGTGCCTGGGCAAATCGGATTTCCATTTCACGTCCGGCTTCTCCGGATAGAGATGCGCGCGCGTCAGCCGCTCCAGCACGCCCGCCGTGGCGCGCGGCTCCTGCCGCGCATAGGAACACGCGACCCGCTCGTCCGCCATGAGCGGCGCCACCAGCCGCTCCAGCATCTCCGGATGCGCAGGCATCGTATCCTGCGTCATAAACACAAGAACTTCGCCGACAGCGTGGGACGCTGCCAGATTTCGCGTCCCGCCGTGGTCGAAGTCCTTCCGGTCGATCCCGATGACCCGAACGCCGCAACCCATCGCGATGTCAGGCGTACCGTCCGTTGAAGCCGAGTCGACGATGAGGATCTCACGCGGCTTGAGCGTCTGGTCCTGCAGCGTTTCGATCAGCCTGCGCAAATTTTCGCCGGCCTCGAGTGTCGGGATGATGACCGACACGCCCGGCCCGCTCCCCGTCCGGTCCGTTGGCTCAATAGGCATTGCGGTTCACGAATCCCCTCAGAATCGTCAAGATGATGATTTTCAGATCGAACATGAACGACCAGTTCTCGAGATAGTACAAGTCGTGGTTGATCCGGTCCCGGATCGAGGTGTCGCCGCGCAGCCCGTTCGTCTGCGCCCAGCCGGTGATGCCCGGGCGGACGTGGTGTTTCACCATGTATTTCGGGATCTCGTCCTTGAACTGCTCCACGAAATACGGCCGCTCCGGCCGCGGGCCGACGACGCTCATGTCGCCTTTCAGCACGTTGAAGAACTGCGGCAGCTCGTCGATGCTCGTCCGGCGCAGGAACGCGCCGAACTTCGTGCGGCGGGGATCGTTCTCCACCGTCCACTGGGTATCCGCCGTTTTCTGATCCGAGACGCGCATGGTCCGGAACTTGTACATGATGAACGTGCGCCGATCCAGCCCCATCCGCTCCTGCTTGAAAATGACGGGCCCCGGCGACGTCAGCTTGATCCCGATGGCGGCAATCAGCATGATCGGCGACGTCACGATGATGGCCGCGATCGAGAACACGATATCGAAGGTCCGCTTCAGCAGACGATTGCCAAGCTCATCCAGCGGAATGTCCCGAACGTTGATGAGCGGAATGCCGGCGAAATTGTCGAAATACGGCCGCGCCGGCAGCAGGTCGAAATAGTCCGGAATGATCAGCGTCTTCGCGCCGGCGTTGTCGCACGTCTCGATGATCTCCGCGAACTTCTCGTGCGCCGCGAGCGGCAGGGCGACGATCACTTCATCGATCAGATGCCGCCGCAGCACTTCATCCAGCCGATCCAGACCCCCGAGAATCGGAGGCATCGGATAGCCGGTCGGCGGATGCGCCTTCAGATTGTCGTCGAGAAAGCCGGTCACTTCGTAGCCCAGCTCGGGATATTGCAGCAGGCTCTTGTAAAAATTGCGCCCGACCGAACCCGCGCCGAGGATGAGCAGATACTTCTTGTTGTAACCCGCGCGGCGCAACCGGAACAGCATCAACTTGACCGCGAACCGGTAGATAATGAGGAGCGCCAGGTTAAGCCCCAGGAAAATGCCGAGAAATTCCCGCGACACGTGGATCTGCCTGGCGAAGTAGAGCAGGCTGAGCAGCCCGACAAAGCCGAACAGATGCACCTGTCCGAGCTTCCAGACATCCGCCGAAAGTTTCGTCCGCCGCCGCGGCTTGTAAAGCCCCGCGTAATAGCCGACACCAACGGCGAGAATGGCGTACATGAGTCCCCAGAACAGATAGGAGCTGAAAGGCAGTGCCGCGGTTCCGGGCAGCCAATCGCTCTCGAACTTGATCCAGTAAGCCAGCAGGAATGCGGTCAGCATGCCCGCGGCGTCAAAGAGTACATACATCTGTGTCAAAAAACGCTGGTTCTGCCTAAGCACCGCACGCTCACCTGCAAATCGAACGGCCATGAGGCCATTTTATCGTTCACTACAATTCTAGCAGAAAAAATGAATCCTACCAACAATCTTCCACTAGATTCCGCCTCGCTTCGACACCGCGCGCTTAAGCAACCGGCGCCGCTTGCCCAGCATGGCCGGCAGCAGCTTCAAGATGCGCGGCCAGCATGCGAGCAGCCCCGGTTCGAACAGAAGGATATAACACAGCTTTGCCGCCTCGATGAGCAACAGCCTCGGGAGAAGTAGAAAAAGATGCGGTCCGGCGGGCTCATTTTTGATCAAGGTGAAAAAGCGGTTCTGATACGAGTGTCGTCTGACGAATATTGGCACCGACCGCCGTCCGCCCGGCTTCCAGCCCCTCCGGTGCACCGCTCTGGCGGTAGGCACGTAGACCGCCGTCCAGCCGAGATGACGCGCGCGCCAGGCGACGTCCACATCTTCTTTGTATGCGAAGAAGTCTTCGTCGAAGAACTGGCCGCCGTCCGTGACATCCTCGATCATGGCCCGGCGGTAGACGGCCGCCGCGCCGGACACACCGAAGATCTCGCGCGGGTTTGTCCAATCCGCCGCCGGTTCCCCGGCCGCCAGATCGGCCGCGTTGCGGTCCTGACGCAGCACCAGTCCGGCGCTGTCCATCGTGTCGGGTCGGTCGGCCCGGACGAGCATGCCCGTCGCGCTGCCGATGCGCGGGTCGCGCTCCATGATTGCGACGATCTCCGCGATATAGTCGGGGTCGAGCGACACATCCGGATTCAACACGAGCACATAATCGGACGGCGCCGATGCGGCGATTGCCTGGTTCTGACCGCCGGCAAAGCCGTTGTTCCGCTCGTTCAGAATAAGCCGAATGCCATCTCCGCACCGCGCCAGCACCTCCCGCGTGCCGTCCGTTGACGCGTTGTCGACGACAACGATGGAAGCAAGCGGAAAGGACTGCCTTTGCACGGCGTGCAGGCAGTCCTCGATGTCCCGGGCGCTGTTGTAGGTTACGATGCATACGCTGACTGTGGGCTTGCCAGCCTTCTGTGAAGCCATCGTGCATCACTCACTGTTCCGCAGATAATGGCGCAATGCTTCCCGCCACGGACGCAGCGGTTTGAGGCCATGCGCCCGAATCGCGCCGTGATCCAGCACCGAATACGCCGGCCGCGGCGCGGGACGCGGAAACTCGGCCGTCGTGCAGGGCTCGACTTCTACATTCAGTTCCCGTTCCTCGAAAATCGCCTTCGCAAACTCGTACCAGGAGCAGATGCCGGAGTTGGAAGCGTGGTAAATGCCGAAATAATCGGTTCTGACCAACTCCAGCAGGAACCGCGCGAGATCCAGTGTATAGGTTGGCGAACCGACCTGGTCATGGACGACCTTCAGACTGTCCCGCTCTTCCGACAACTTCAGCATTGTCTTCACGAAATTGGCGCCGTACTTCCCGTACACCCAGGACGTGCGCACGATAAAATACCGGCTGGTCAACGACTGGACGAGCTGTTCTCCGGCCAGCTTCGACCGTCCATAGACGGTCTGCGGATCCGTCCGGTCGTATTCGCGATACGGTTTGTCCGCCCGGCCGTCGAACACATAGTCCGTGCTCACATAGACGAACTTCGCGCCGATTTCCTCCGCCGCAAGGGCCGCGTTCCGCGTCCCGTACGCGTTGACGCGGTACGCCTCATCCGGCTCGGCCTCGGCCTGGTCGACCTTCGTGTACGCTGCGCAGTGAACGACCGCATCCGGCATGTTTGTTTGAAATACTTCTCGACACTGGGCAAGATCCGTAATGTCCAGTTCTGACCGGCCCAATCCGGTGATCTCCATGTCTCGCGGCGCATGCAGTTCCACAAGCTCCCTGCCCAGTTGGCCGTTCGCGCCCGTGACCAGTATTTTCATCGTATCCACCATGGTCATCCCTGCCAATCGCGATACTGCTGTTCATAATACTGGAGGTACGCTCCGGATACCACCTGATTCATCCAATCCTGATTCGCCAGATACCAGCGGATCGTTTCCCGGATGCCGGTCTCATAATTGTATTTCGGCTGCCAGCCGAGCTCGCGGCGAATCTTCGTCGCATCGATGGCGTAACGCCGGTCGTGCCCGGGGCGGTCTTTCACGAACCGGATGAGCGATTCCGGTTTGCCGAGCTCCGCGAGAATCGTCCGGACAACCTCAATGTTCTTGCGCTCGTTGTTGCCCCCGATATTGTAAACTTCACCGCTTGCGCCCTTGTGCAAGACCAGATCCACCGCGCTGCAATGATCCTCGACATAGAGCCAGTCGCGAACATTCATCCCGTCCCCGTAGACCGGGAGCGGCTTGTCTTCGAGCGCGTTGCGGATCATGAGCGGGATCAGTTTTTCGGGGAACTGGTACGGCCCGTAGTTGTTGGAGCAGCGCGTGATGTTGACATTCAAGCCGAACGTCTCGTGATATGCCCGGACGAGCAGATCGGCGCCCGCCTTGCTTGCGGAATACGGGCTGTTCGGCGCAAGCGGCGTCTCTTCGGTGAACATTCCCGTGTCGCCTAGCGTGCCGTACACTTCGTCGGTTGAGATCTGCACGAACTTGCCGACGTTGTATTGCTTCGCCAGATCAAGCAGCGTCTGCGTGCCGAGCACATTGGTGCGCACGAACAGATCCGGCTGCATGATGCTGCGGTCCACGTGCGATTCCGCCGCGAAATTCAGCACTGCGTCGAGCCCTTCCGCGAACAGCGGCTCCATGGCGGCGCGGTCGGCGATATCCGCCTTTACGAATCGGTAATTCGGTTGGTTTTCAACTGACCGCAAATTTTCCAGATTGCCAGCATAGGTCAGCGCATCGACATTGGTGATTTGATAATGAGGATATTTTCGCGCCATATACAAGATGAAATTGCTGCCGATGAATCCCGCGCCGCCTGTAACCAATATTTTCACGTGACGTATTCACCCTTCATAAACGAAATTGTTTTCAGCCTCTGCAAGTCGGGGATGCTTGCCGTCTTTCTCGGACAGAATCGGCGCGGAAGCCGGCCAATCGATGCCGAGCGCCGGATCGTTCCATGCGATACCGCGATCATGTTCAGGGGAATAGAACTCATCGACCTTGTATTGCACTTCGGTGTTTGGCGCCAGCGTGCAGAAGCCATGGGCAAATCCTTTCGGCACCAGCAATTGCCGTTTGTTGGCCGCGCTCAAGATGAACCCCTGCCACTGCCCGTAGGTGGGTGAACCTTTCCGAATGTCCACCACCACATCGTAGATGGCACCGGCCGTCACCCGGACCAGCTTCGTCTGGGCTTTGGGATTGAGCTGATAATGAAGCCCGCGCAATACCCCGGCATCAACCGACAAGGAATGATTGTCTTGTACAAAAGTATGCGTGATCCCGTGCCGACGGAACACTTCTACATTGTAGCTTTCCATGAAAAAGCCCCGGTTGTCGCCAAATACGGCGGGCTCGATCAGCTTGACTCCGGGAAGCTTCGTTTCAAACAGCTTCATGCTGACACCTGTCTCCCCATAAAATTACGATTTGAACTTTCCGAATTCCTCGCCATATACGATATCTTTGGCCAGCTCATTCGCTCTCATCAACGAGGCGTGCGTTCCCGCGTCCGTCCACCAGCCACGGAGAACATCATAGGTGAGCTCATTCGATTGAATGTATGCATTATTGACATCCGTAATCTCGAGTTCGCCGCGGCCTGAAGGTTTCAGCGTCTTGATGATATCAAACACCCGGCTGTCATACATATAAATGCCGGTGACCGCATATTGGCTCTTCGGATGTTTCGGCTTTTCTTCGATGGACACAATCTTGTCGCCCGACAATTCGGGCACACCGTAACGGTGCGGGTCATGCACTTGTTGGATCAGAATTTTCGCACCGACGCGTTGCTCTCTAAAATTTCTGACGAATGGGACGATACTGTCCTCGAATACGTTATCTCCCAGAATAACGACCATCTGGTCCCCACTTACAAAGTGTTCAGCCAACCCGAGCGCCTGCGCAATGCCCCCGGCTTCGTCCTGGACCTTATATGTAAAAGACAAACCGAATTCGGCTCCGCTGCCCAGGAGATTGACCACGTCGCCCATATGTTCCTTGCCGGTTACGATCAGGATGTCGCGGATATCCGCTTCTTTCAGCTTCGCGATTGCATGAAAGATCATGGGATATTTCCCGACGGGGAGCAAGTGCTTGTTTGTGACTTTGGTCAGAGGTAATAGACGTGAACCGGTACCACCAGCAAGGACAATGCCTTTCATCGAAGAGTTCCCCCATCTTTGAGCATTAACGACATAATGCTTCATTTTTTTGAAATTAGCTATATAATAAATTGAGCAGCGTAATTAAATTAAGATAGATTTTAAGGATGTAACTATCATATGGAGACCAAGCTTATTCAGAACCGTTTGTTTTTGACAGTTGTGGTACTTAAAATTATATTGCTGGCCGTTTTTTCTTCCGGATACAAGGATTTGTTGTTCGTTCCGTTTGTCGATTTTTTTGTTTCAACCTGGAATAACCCTTGGCAGTACTTTTATGAAAACAAACTGCCCAGTTCGTTCCCGTACCCTGCATTGATGTTGTATATTCTTAGTCCCTTTCAACTCCTATCTGATCTGTTCGAAAATTCTTTGTTGCAAAACTTCTTGTTTAAATTACCTCTATTAGCATCAGATATCGTCATATTCTTTGTTTTATTGAAAATGTATCCTTCTCGACCCAAAGCTGTAATTGCTTTTTATTTTACTTCTCCCATTATCATCTATGCTTGCTATATCCATTCTCAATTGGATCTGATTCCGACAGCTTTATTGATTGTTTCACTCTTTTTCTTGTTGCGTGGCAAAATTGTTCTGTCATCTTTGATTTTTGGAATGGCCATCAGCGTTAAATTTCATGTGGCGGCAGCATTCCCGCTCATACTTGTTTTCATTTGGAAACGATATGGATTTACGATCAAGACACTGTATTACATGCTTATTCCGCCAATTGTTTATATGATTTGTTCCTTGCCATTTATTTTTTCAAAAGGATTTTTTCATCTTGTACTGCGCAATAAAGAGCAGCTTCAGATTTTCAATGTTACTTTTCCGATAAGTAATTTACAAATCTATCTGGCCATAACTGTTGTCTTGCTTATCTATATACGTTTCTTGTTATATCACAAAATAAATAATGATTTATTATTCAGCTATACCGGGTTGCTTTTCGCCGCGTTCCTTGTTTTTGTTCCTCCGATGCCGGGGTGGTATGTATGGATTGTTCCTTTTCTTATCATATATTTTATCAAAGCTTATCAAGCCAACAATGAACGGATTTTTATTTTGGACGCCATTTTGTCTGTTTCCTACTTGGGTTACTTTGTATTCTTTCACTCTTCATCCTATTATGATATCAGTATATTTGGACACATTCTTGATTTAAAGGTAAATAGCAATCTGGTTGCCAATTTTGCTTTCACGATTCTTACCGCATGTCTGGTAACTGTAATATACTACCTTTACTTGTACGGAGTCCGCAGCAACTCCATCTACAAAAAAGGCCGGCTGGCTTTCGTATTAGGAATTGGCGGAGACAGCGGAACCGGAAAAAGCACATTGCTGCAAGATATCAGAAAATTACTTAACCAGCGAAGAATGCTCGAGATTGAAGGGGATGGAGACCATAAATGGGAACGGGGCAATGAAAATTGGAAATCGTTTACCCACCTGAATCCCAAAGCCAATTATCTTCATCGCCAATCAGAACATTTGATGATGCTAAAACGCGGACTGACCGTTGAACGAGTCATTTACGACCATGATACTGGAAAATTCACGAAACCAATAAAAGCAAAACCCAACGATTTTATTGTCTTGTCCGGTCTTCACCCTTTTTACTTGCCCAAAATGAGAAAAAACATAGACTTAAAAATCTATTTGGAAACTGATGAATCACTTCGCCGACATTGGAAAATCGTGCGCGATACGAAAAAAAGAGGTTACACGAAAGAGCAAGTACTTCATCAGATTGCCGCGCGTTTTCCGGATGCTCAAAAATACATTCATCCGCAACGCAATTATGCAGATCTCGTTATTGCTTACTTTTCCGAGCGTCCGATCAAAGAAGGAGACGAAACTGAAAATCCGGAAATCTATGTCAAGTTCACTGTTGATTCCAATGTGGATTTGGAACCGTTGATTATCGAATTAATGCAAGCCGGAATACAAGATTATGAACATGATTACTCTGTCGATTTGCGAACACAATATCTGATTGTTCGTAAAATTCCCGATAATCTTGATTGTCGATCAATTGCAAATCGAATTATTACAAACACAGAAGAACTTATTACAGAAGATGTTGAGTTTTTGCCCGGTATACGCGGTATTGTGCAAGTAATGATTTTGATTATGATTGCGGAGAAAATGAAGGAGGATACTCTTGATAATTAAAGGAATACTTGTTGATTTTGACAATACACTTTACGACTATGAACCATGCCACCAATATGCGCTTCAGCAGGTGTTCAATTCATTTTCGGCACTAAAATCACTTGGCTACGAGGAGTTCCTTCGAAGATACAACAGCGCCAAAAAATCTATTCATGTCCGATTGCACGGCGCAGCTGCTTCACATCATCGGCTGCTATATTTTCAAAAGCTGTTTGAGTCATTACCGTCAATTACGCAACACCACGTGAATTTAGCCATGGAATCCTATGATTGCTATTGGTCTTCTTTCATCCAGAAAATCCAACTTTTTGACGGCGTTACCGAATGGCTTACAACGATGAAGAATCAAAATCGGAAAATCATCATGGTTACAGACCTTACATCACATGTACAGTTCCTAAAAATAAAACATCTCAAGATTGATCACCTCTTTGATTGGGTCGTGACCAGTGAAGAAGCAGGATGCGAGAAACCACATCCCTATATCTTTCACCTTGCATTGGCCAAATGTGGACTTTCCGCGAAAGATGTCTGTATGATTGGTGATTCGTACGAGAAAGATATCGAAGGCGCACGTAACGCAGGCATTCCAACCGTAATATGGCTTGATCGATCAAATTCCCCATTGAAATCCGGTTTGTCTGATCAAGTCATTACAATACGACAATTTCATGAAGTGTGGGGTCTTAACGTATGGACGAAATAAACCAACTGGTTTTCTTATCCAGATATGCGGGGGAACGGTTTGATTTAATTCAAGCGGGCGGGGGAAATTCATCTGTTAAGCGTAATGACGGAACGATGGTAATTAAAGCTTCCGGTTATTCGTTGTCGGACTTGACTCAAGAACGCGGATACTCGATTGTTAACAATCAGGAAGTTATAAAAATACTTTCGAATCCTTCCGTCCTAAATTCTGCTTCCAAACGCGAACGTGAAGCTTTGTCGAACGAGTTGCTGCAACGCTGTATACTAACACCTGAACAGCGTCCATCAATTGAAACTTATCTGCATGCCCTGATGGCAAAATACACATTACACACTCACCCGGTCACTGTTAACGCTGTAACATGCCTGCCTGATTGGCAAGAACGTCTGGTTAATGTTCTCGGTACAGATGTCATGTTCATACCATATGGAACGCCCGGCATTGAATTGGCGTTGCTATTGCAGATTGAATTGTCCCGATATCAAAGCGTATATCAAAGGTTACCTAAAGTGACCTTCTTGCAAAACCACGGCTTAATCGTTAGTTCTGATAAGTATGAGGAAGTGATGGATCTTACAGATTGGGTAACCGCTCAATTGGAACGATACTTGCAACTAGACTTGAAGCATTATCGTATGACGAATACGTTCTCGAGGATTATAAACAGAGTTGCCAACGCTAACCTGATTGCTTACTATTCCGACGACTGCCAAATCAATCGTATCGTCTCTAGTTCCAAATCAACATTGAGTGTTAACCCATATTTCCCCGACGGATTGGTCTTTTTGGGTTATCGAATAATTGACTGTAACATTGATAATCTGGAAAACGAGGTTCGAACATATCTCCAAGAATACCATGAACCCCCTAAAGTCATTGTTATCGAGAGCAATCTTTATTTGATTGCACCAAACGTGCGAAAGGCGCGAGAGATGGAAGAAGTTCTTAAATTGCATCTGTTGGCAATGACGGCCGCGCCTGGAGCGATTCGTTCATTGCCGCTAGAAGAATTGAAGTATCTGGGGAACTGGGAAGCGGAAAAATATCGTCAATCACTTTAGCAGAGGATGTGCTAAAATGCATATTGTGATTCCAATGTCTGGGTTCGGCAACCGTTTTTTGCGAGCAGGCTATACTATTCCGAAGTCACTGATTGAAATAGACGGAAAACCCATGATAGAGCATGTCGTAAATATGTTCCCGGGAGAATCGAAGTTTACTTTCATATGCAACCAAGAGCATTTGGCGTCCACAAATATGAAATCAATCCTCGAACGAATCGCTCCACACGGAAAGATTGTCGCAATTCCCCCTCATAAGTTGGGCCCGGTATATGCTGTATCATGGGTATTTGACTTCATTGATGACAATGAAGAAGTGATTGTGAATTATTGTGATTTTTCCTGCTATTGGGATTACCAAGACTTTCTCCGCCATACCCGCAAACGTAAAGCCGATGGGGCCATACCAGCTTATAAAAATTTTCATCCCCACATGTTGGGTAAAACAAACTATGCATTCATGCGGGATGATCGCCAATGGATGTTGGAAATCAAAGAAAAAGAACCGTTTACGGATAACAGGATGAACGAATTTGCTTCGAGTGGAACTTACTATTTTCGAAAAGGTGAATTCGTAAAAAAATACTTTGCTGAATTAATGAATCGAAAACTAGATTTAAACGGTGAATATTACGTAAGTCTCGTATATAACCTCCTCGTTGAAGATGGATTGAAAGTTTCAATTTATGAAATTCAGCATATGCTTCAGTGGGGCACCCCGGAAGATGTGGCCGAATACAAACAGTGGTCCCGTTATTTTGCAAATGTAGTCAAACATCATAATTTTACGATTGCAAAGCATAACGGATATAACTTGATTCCACTTGCCGGTGCCGGCAGCCGATTTGTTAAAGAAGGCTATGTTGATCCCAAGCCATTAATTCCGGTATCTGGAAAACCTATGGTCGTGCAGGCCGCATCCAGTTTACCTGATAGCGAAAAGTATATTTTCGTGTGCTTGAAAGACCATCTGGAGCGTTATCCGTTGAAAGATGAACTTTTGGCAACTTATCCTGGTGCAAAGATTGTACTATTGGATCACATGACAGAAGGACAAGCATGCACTTGCGAAAAAGGCCTGTATGGTGAAGATCTTGATAAACCGGTCATGATTGGAGCCTGCGACAATGGGATGATTTATGATCACCAAAAATTGCAACGGCTTATCGATGATCCGAAAACAGATGCCATTGTCGTGACTTTCCGCAACCATATATCTAGCCAATTGAATCCTCACATGTATGGCTGGGTTGTCACAGACAAAGACGGTAAAGCGCGTAACGTTAGCGTTAAAGTTCCCGTCAGTGATACGCCAAAAAACGATCATGCCATCGTTGGTTCATTTTATTTTAAAAGAGCACGTGATTTCATTTCTGCATTGCGGCAACTTGAATCCAAAAACATCCGCGTGAATGGAGAGTTCTATGTTGACTCGACGATCAACGAATTGATTGAAATGGGTTTGAACGTCAAAATATTTGAAGTTGACGATTATATCTGTTGGGGAACTCCAAATGATTATCGGACATTTGTATACTGGCAAAGTTTCTTTCATAAATGCGAATGGCACCCGTATCGTCTGGAACTTGATCCAACAGTCCCGAAAGATAAAGTGAATGAATTGAATACACTCTATGCTTCATTTAATCAAGAGAATGAATAAGGAAATGCTGAAAAAACAAATTAGCCGTTTTTTGGTTACAGGTTCCTTAGCCGTTTTAACAGATACAATCGTCTATTATCTACTGATCTTTATCGTTTCAACAATCGTAGCCAAGGGAATTTCCTTTGTCAGCGGTACGATTCTTGCCTATGTATTGAACAAACGATGGACTTTTAATCATAATCAACGTGGTGTTGGTTCTGCAATAAAATTTTCCGTTCTATATTTATCTACATTGGGTGCAAATATTTGTGTAAACGAGCTTGTCCTGTCTCAACTAAATGAAACGTATATTCTGGCCTTTCTTGCAGCAACCGGCACCAGTACAGTTTTAAACTTCATTGGGCAAAAGTGGTGGGTGTTTCGGAAATGATCAAACTTTCGGTTGTCGTCCCCTGTTACAACGAAGAAAAAAATATTCCTCTTATTTTGGAGCGGTTCGCTGCCTGCATTAATCGCGAAGATGTTGAAGTTATATTGGTGAACAACGGTTCGACCGATAATAGTCAAAAGGTGCTTGATCAAATAGTTCCAAAGTATCCTTTTGCCAGGACTGTAAAGGTCGAAAAAAATCAGGGTTATGGCTTCGGTATTCTATTCGGATTATCCCACTCCCAAGGTGAATTTATCGGCTGGACGCATGCAGACATGCAGACAGATCCGGCTGACTTAATGAAAGCACTCGAGATACTTGAAAGACAACCTCAACCTGATCGTTGTTATGTCAAAGGCCGACGCAGGGGAAGACCGATTTGGGACACATTCTTTACGTTTGGCATGAGTGTATTCGAAACGATTTATTTGAGAACTTTGCTTATTGATGTAAACGCACAGCCAAATGTATTTCATCGTCGTTTTTTTGATTTGTGGATAAACCCGCCACATGATTTTTCGCTTGATCTTTTCGCTTTATATATAGCCAAAAAGCAAGATTTAAATATTATTCGATTTGATGTAAACTTCCCCAAGAGAATACACGGGCATTCCAGTTGGAATACCGGACTGGCAAGTAAATGGAAGTTTATCAAACGGACGCTGCAGTACAGTATAAAATTAAAGGGAGAACTTAAGCATGGAGTTTATCGCGCATCGAATTAACACGATTGAACAGCTTAAGGATGTGCCTAAAAATTATGGGGTCGAACTTGATCTCCGTGACCATGGCGACCGGCTCATCTTGCAACACGATCCATTTACTGATGGAGAAGACTTCGAGGAATATTTGAAACATTACCGCCACCAGACCATGATTCTGAACATAAAAAGTGAACGAATTGAGTGGAGAGTACTGGAGTTAATTAAAAAATACAATGTCTCAAAGTATTTTTTTCTCGATTGCTCCTTCCCAATGATTGTTCAATTGGTAAATCAGGGTGAATCCAATATTGCACTTCGCCTTTCAGAGTATGAAGGCATTGACACTATACGAAACATGAAAGGAAAAGTAAAATGGGTTTGGGTTGACTGCTTTACCAAACCCCCGCTCGACACATACACTTATCATGAACTTAAGGACTTGGGGCTGAAGTTGTGTCTGGTCTCTCCCGAACTTCAGGGACAAGCTCATGCGATTGAATCACATAAAAGGTATTATCAAAGTAATAATATCTTTTTTGATGCAATTTGCACCAAGTTGCCCTATATAAACAACTGGTTATCTTGATCCCAGCCTCTTACAAGAAAATTCCTTCCAATATTTGAGTTGCTACCTGTTAAGTAGACATTGAAATAATTCGGAATGTCTGGACTCCGTGAAATTCGGGGTCTATTTTCAAGCAAATTTTTCTGCTCATAGTTGTATTTGAAAGGTTTTCTGCTCTCGTAGTCCTTGAAATCTTTCAGGTAGTACATCTCATACTTGAGGAAGCCGTCCATTTGCGTCCTTTGGTCTTCGAAACCCGTCTCCTTTGGCCTGTGTTGCCGCCGGAGTATAATTGACCCGGGATCGCCAGAAAGAAAATGACCCACCCCTGTAGAATAAAAGCCCTCTGAGGATATCGACCAAGATACGCAGAGGAGACTGTTTATGCTCAGGAGTGGGACTGTGATTAGCTTACACGAACTCAAAGCTATGGGCAAGAGCATTCGCGAAATCGTCCGAGAGACCGGTATCGCTCGCAACAAGGTACGCAAATACTTGCGCTCAGACGGCATCCCCGAGAGCCAGCCGCGCCGCAAACGCGGCTCGAAACTGGATCCGTTCAAGCCTTTGCTCGACGACTACATGGCCCAAGGCATCACCAATTGCGAGGTGCTGGGGGAACGCATCCAGCTTCAAGGCTATACAGGTGGCAAGACGCTTGTGAAGGACTACGTGAAACCTTTCCGGCCGCCGCGTCAGATCCCGGCCGTCCAGCGTTACGAGACGAAGCCTGGAGAACAAGCGCAAGTCGACTGGGGTATATGCGAGTACATCGATGAACAGGGCGTCCTCCATAAGGTACCGGTGTTCGTCATGGTGCTGGGCTATTCGCGGGCGATATACGTCGAATTCGCCAAACGCTGCGACATCCGCAGCTTCCTGCGTTGCCTCATTCATGTACTGGAGTACTTTGGCGGTGTTCCGAACGTCATGCTCACCGACCGGATGAAGACGGTGATCCTGGGGATGGGCGACGATCGCAAGCCGCGGTGGCACCCGTTGTTTGCCGATTTCGCCGCTGCCATTGGCATGGTACCGAGAGTCTGTCGCGCACGGCGTCCGCAAACAAAAGGCAAGGTGGAGCGCGGCGTTCGCTTCGTCAATGATAACTTCTTGCCCGGACGCACATTCACCGATCTCGGAGACTTGAACGCGCAGGCTCGGAGGTGGTGTGACGAGAAAAATCGCCGTGTGCACGGCACCACGGGCGAACGCCCTTGTGACCGGCTGCCGTCCAGGACTTGCCCGCTGAAGAGAAACTCGCTCCGTTTCGCTTCGAGACGCGGCGCGTCAGTCAGGATGGCTTTGTCAGCTTCGACGGGGTGCGCTATGGCGTACCGTGGGCCTACAGCGGTCGGGAAGTCGCCGTACGCTTGCTGCGGGGCCGCCTTGAGGTGTGGTTCGACGGTCGGCTGGTCGCCGATCATTCCCAGGTGCACCGTTCGCGTGCTGTCGCCATGCTGCCTGGTCAGTACGCCGGCCTTCAGGCTGCCCAAGGCCACGCCGCCGCTCGGCCGTGCGCTCGATCTTTATGACCGACTGGCGGAGGTGAGCGCATGAGTGCCGTGATTGACGTTCGCGAACGCCTGGCCGAACCGGGACTGGAACACGCGGCGACGATTCTGGAGGATGCGTTGCGGAGGGCCACACGCGATAAAAGCGACTACCTGACCTCTGTGCAGACGCTGCTCAATTACGGGCGCGCAAAGCGGAGACAACGTAATCTCGAAGTGCGGACGAAGCTGGCGCACTTGCCCTATCGCAAAACGCTGGAGGAATTCGACTTCTCGTTTCAGCCCAGCATTGATGAGCGGATGGTTCGGGAACTGGCGACGATGACGTTTGTGGGAAGGCAAGAAAACGTGATGTTGCTCGGGCCTCCCGGCGTTGGTAAGAGCCATCTGGCTGTGGCGCTCGGTGTGGAAGCGATCCGGCAAGAGCTGTCGGTCTATTTCGTCAGTCTGACCCGGATGATGAGCGACTTGCGCAAGTCGTACGAGGAGAATCGCCTGGATCGCCGCATGCGTGTCTACCTTCGACCGAAACCGCTCATCGTGGATGAGGTGGGGTATATGCCGCTGGACGCGGTGGCCGCCAACTTGTTCTTTCACATCGTGAGCGCACGTTATGAACGCGGAAGCCTTGTCATCACGAGCAACAAAAGCTTCGGCGAATGGGGCGAGCTGCCAGGGGATCGCGTACTGGCAACGGCCGTGCTAGATCGGCTGTTACACCATGCGCACATCCTGAACATTCGCGGCAACAGCTACCGCCTGAAAGAACGGCAGCAACTTGCAGACAAGGAAACTTGAGACCGTGGGTGGGTCAATTTTAAGTCGGCGCTAGCGGGTCAATTTTAAGTCGGCGCTAGCGGGTCAATTTAACCCGGCGTTGACAGCCTGCTCTAGCCTGGGGATCAATATGAACCCTTATTATACAACGCTATCCAGTTGCGAGGTTGTTTCTTATCGCGGATCCTAAACCTCTGACATATCTCATTCAAGCTTCACTCGCCACGAAAATAATCTTCTACTGTGAAATATCCTTCCATCAATTCCGTACTCACGAGCAATACTGCCTTGACTTCCTTGTCCGTAGAGGTACTTCTTCACCACTTATATTTTGCTGCTGGACCTGATGTAACCGCTAAAATAAAATTAACAAGAAACACGAAATAATCTTGAACACGAATTCCCTGATTCTCCCTCACCCGATATAATCAAGCTGGAAATTCATCAGTGTAGGGTGAGGAGAATGAAATCTG
>Ga0310836_100154_pt1 | contig 79623 bp, 70 predicted proteins | sample SM_ome_4_FD_201310 | JGI IMG/M metagenome (GOLD analysis project Ga0310836, IMG submission 201310) | Sorghum-adapted microbial communities enriched on stacked mutant (SM) sorghum from Joint BioEnergy Institute, Emeryville, California... ... | reverse complement strand
ACAAAAAGAACTTTTGCTTTTAGGCTTAATGTCGAGGTTCTCAAAGATCTTTTTCCGTGCCTTTAAAAAAGGACCGGAATTGAAAAGAGAATCATAAAAGGGTGCCCATAACCGATAAATCACTTTATTCCAACGGTTATTCATATCCGATTATTACCTCTGACTTTTAACAGACGAAGGCTATTCAATGTAACAATAAGCGTGGCCCCCATATCTGCGAAAATGGCCAACCATAACGTCAACCATCCAGGGACAATTAGAGCCAAAGCTAAGAGCTTAATACCAAGTGAAAACGTAATGTTCTGCTTGATGATTGCAAGGGTTTTTCGGCTTAGTCGAATCGTATAGGGTAATTTGCTTAAATCGTCAGCCATCAAAGCAATATCTGCGGTTTCGAGGGCAGTATCCGTACCCGCGCCGCCCATAGCGATACCAACCGTTGAAGCCGCGAGCGCAGGCGCGTCGTTAACGCCGTCGCCAATCATCGCAACTTTACCATAGTCTTTACGAAGCTGCTTGATGTAATCTAATTTATCTTGGGGCATTAGATCAGCTTTAACGTCTGTAACATTCAAACGCCGCCCGATTGCTTCGGCGGTTGCTTGATTATCACCCGTAAGCATAATCGTTTTCTTGATTCCAATTTCGTGTAATTGCTTAATTACGACTGTACTGGAATCACGCACTTCATCAGCGACTGCTATTAAGGCAAGAATCTGTTGTTCTGTGCCTAATACCATAACCGTTTTCCCTTGTTTTTGTAATTCTTCAATGCGCTGATTCGTTTCAACGCTGATGTCGGAATGAAGTTCAGCAAAGAGTTTCGGACTACCGACGTAATACAATTCCCCGTTTACATTGGCTTTAACACCTTTCCCGGTGATCGATTGGAAATCCTCAACGACTAGGGTTAGGTCTTCTCCGAGGTTTTCCGCTTTACGAACAATCGCGGATGCGAGCGGATGTTGCGAACCTTTTTCGATAACTGCCGCGATTGAAAGCAATTCATTTTCGTTTTTCGTTCCGAAAGTAACGACATCTGTTACTTCTGGAACCCCCTTCGTCAGAGTACCTGTTTTATCAAACGCAATTGCGGATAGTCTGCCGGCTTCCTCAAGGTGAATGCCGCCTTTGATAAGAACGCCATTTTTCGCCGCGTTGCCGATGGCTGTAACAATCGAAACAGGTGTCGAAATGACCAATGCGCAAGGACAGCCGACGACGAGCAACGCTAATCCTCGATATACCCAATCGCCCCAATCTGCACCGACGAACAGAGGTGGAACAACCGCAATACCTAATGCCAAAATCATAATCGCAGGTGTATAGTATTTCGCGAATCGGTCAACAAACGCTTGAGATGGCGCTCTTTCAGCTTGAGCTTCTTCAACAAGGTGAATAATTTTAGAAATCGTTGTATCCTCGACGCGCTTCGTTACTTTGACTTCAAGCAAACCTTCTTCGTTCAATGTACCAGCGAACACTTCATCGTCAATTGTTTTCGTCACGGGAACCGATTCGCCAGTAATCGCGGCTTGGTTAATGGTTGATGTTCCTTTAATAACAACACCATCCATTGCAAGTTTTTGACCTGGCTTTACAATCATGACATCGCCAACCTGTATATCATCGACGTTTACCGTAATTTCTTCGGAACCGCGTCGGATCAGAGCTTCCTTCGGTGCAATATCCATCAGGGAACGAATGGATTGACGCGCTTTTTCCATGGAGTAACGTTCCAAAACTTCACTGATCGCAAACAAGATAACGACAGTCGCGCCTTCGCCCCATTCTCCGATCGCCGCGGCACCGATGATGGCGACCGTCATTAGGGTGTTCATATCGAACTGAAGCCGGAAAAGATTTTTGATTCCTTTTTTAAATAATTCATAACCGCCGATAATAATAGAAGCCGCGTAAGAAATAGCGGATAAGATGCTTTCCTCACCGTACTGCTCACCTAATAAGTACCCTGCGACAAGCAAGATAGCCGAAAGCAGTACGTTCCAATGTTCTTTCCAGAAAGGCTTTTTCTTTTCAATAGATCGTTGCTTTTCAGGTGTAACTTTCAGGTTTTCAAACGCGCCGGCCTTTTCCAATTCCTCAACTGTAGTCCTTCCATAAACGGTGATTTTAGATGCTCCAAAATTGACTTGCGCGTCTTTTACGCCCGGCAAATTTTTTACATTTTTCTCGAAAATGCCTGCGCAATTCGTACAGGTAAAGCCTTGAACCCTGTAGACGTTTTTATCTTCGGTGTTTTCAATTTTATTTTCCATTGATGATCAACTCCCTCGAATGAGTAGAAGCTAGCTGCACCAGTTGACGAACATGGTCATCTTCCAGCGAATAAAAAACTAATTTACCATCCTTGCGGTATTTGGCTAGGCCAAGCTGTTTTAAGGTGCGAAGGTGGTGTGAGGCTGTGGCCATTGAAGAGCCGATGATGTTAGCCACATCACAAACACATAATTCATCCTCTTCGCACAGGGCAAAGGCGATTTTCATTCTTGTTTCGTCAGCTAAAACCTTGAACATCTTAATCATGCCTTGAATATTTTGTCTTTCGAGCGCATTTTGTACCTTTCGGACTTTAGGTTCGTCGTAACAGTAAATTTCACATGAATCCTTTTCTTTCCTGTTCATATCCTCACCTCAACAATCAAATCAATATTTGATTATCATCATACAATAAATCCATCGATTATTCAAATGCTCATTTGATTATTTCCCAAGGGCATCTAAAATATTCAGGTTCGAGATCCACTAATTGTTCCTCTGTATCTATTGGCTCCTTTCAGACCTTTGCATATTTCAGTAAAAAAAGAGCTATACCGGAAGCCATCTGCGATGACTTTTAAGGATAGCTCTTCAAGTTTTCCTTATTACAAATCATTTCCACATACCGTCAATAATGTCCGATACCTTTATCCAGCGAAAATCATTGCCATGGGTGAATTTGATGTTTTTTTGTTGTAGATCAATTTTTGTCACGACTCCTGTTATTTCCGTTACATTAAATTCACCAAATAATACTAAAATTACCTCTTTCCTGAGCTGCATTGATTCAGCGAGGAGCATGGATATCCGTTCCATCTCCTGATCATCTAATTGTGGCCGCGAGTTCTTTCGCAAATTCTGCTGGTGCATGATGTAAGCCTCCCTGTGTTCCGGAAGCATCATTCTGGACGATTCGAACAGACCATTTCCTTGCAGTTTTTTACTCATTTATAATGTCCTCCAATTTTTTGCGCTCGATCCCGCGCTTGGCCCGAAGCTTTTAAAGAAGAGGCCCTCATGATCGCGGTGCTTCCGTATTTCTCTTTAATACGGTCAGTGGTTCTTTCCAACGCTAACTTTACTTCGCGGTTATTGAATAAAGTAAGCTGATATTCCTGATCGCTTACCAATTGACTTAGAGTAACCCCGATTTTTCGAATGGGCAACCCATCCCAATGTCGTTTAAATAGTTTTTTCGCTGCATGGAAAACCTCATCCGTGAGATTCGTTGGGTCGGGCAATTTCATTTGTCTGTAGAAGCCGGAAGGGTGATCAAAATCTGCTCCCTGACAACCTACCGAGACCACCGAGCCCATATAGCCTTTCATTCGGGTTCGTTGACATACTAACTCCGAGAGTTCAAGCAGGGGAACCATGATGTCGTCAAACTCCCGATAATCGAATGGAAGGGTCATCTGATGGCCGATTGCTTTTTGCAAATCGTGTGAACCTGGAGTTACCGGGGAATTATCTTTACCGTTGGCAATGAGCCACAGAACTTCGCCATTCACTCCCCACTTGGATCTTAATTTTGCCAGAGGAGTCTGAGCCAACTGGCCAATTGTATATATCCCCATGCTCGTTAAATGCCGGCACATCCGGGAGCCCACCATAAACATCTGATGAATCGGCAACGGCCAAAGCACTTCTTGCAGATCTTCCACAGGCAAGTGGAAAATGCCTGACGGATTTCGTTTAGCAAAATTATCGCATGCCATTTTGGAGAGCACTTTATTTTCACTAATTCCAATGCGTACACGAACTCCCGTTTCTTTCATGACTTTATCCTGAATGCTCTTAGCAATCTCATGAGGATCGCCAAAAAGCTGTAAACTTCCCGTGACATCCAAATACTGTTCATCTATGCTGTACGGCTCTACCAAGTCAGTGTAGGATTGATAAATTTCTGTAATTTGCAAGGATACCCTGATGTATTCCTCCATACGAGGACGAATGACCACTAGATCAGGACATTTTGCAAGTGCCTCTCCAAGCCTTTCTGCAGTAGTAATACCATGTTGCTTTGCAAGGGGACACGCGGCGAGGATGATCCCGGAGCGACGGGCTGGGTCTCCTGCAACAACAACAGGTTGATCTTCATACTCGGGATGGGCGGCTTTTTCAACACTTGCGTAAAATGATTGACAATCCGCCAACATTACGATTCGACCTTTGTTATCGCTTTTCATAGGCTACTCCTTAAGTCGACGTTCAGATATTTACTCAAATATTTATTAAGCTCCGCTTTTACCAAACCCCAAAGCATAGAGAACCTATGTTGATAGCCCCTGCACAAATAACGGGCCTCAATGCACAATTCGGTTCGCTGTTGCTCGTACACCTTTATTCCTCTGCCGCGCATTTTTTTCCGAAGCAACGTAACGTCTGCAGTGATTAAATCTTGCGCAGATCGTAAGGCTCTTACATATACAACGTCCATCTTTAGCTTTACTGTCCCTAATGCTTTAATATCCCTTTCCAACACATCCAAAAGAATAGGGAGTAAAATGTATTCTTTGACCAATTGGAGGTCTCCTTCAGTCTCCAAGGGCGCTTGTGTCATACAATCAGCCTCCCGCCTAACTCCTCATTCGACACCTTCCCGCAAAATTGAGCATAAATAGACAGAATTATGCTCAATATTTATTTATGCTCAATATTAAACTGCCCGAAAAACACTGTTTTTCCAGGCGATTAAAGGCTTTTTAGTTTTATGCACACATATTTTAATATTGATACCCAAAAGCACGACCCGCAGTTCTTCCCGCGTCTCGTAATCGCGCGGCAGCGTCATCTGGTGGCCGATGCCTTTCTGCCCGATGTGGGTGTCCGGCGTCACCGGCGAATCGTCGCAGCCGCGCGCGATGCGCCAGATCATCTCGCCGTTAATCCCCCACCGCGCCCGCAGCCGGGAGAGCGGCGCCCGCGCCAGATCGCCGATCGTGTCGATGCCCATCCGGTTCAGATGCGCCGTCATGCGCGAGCCGATCATGAACATCTTGCCGACCGGAAGCTGCCACAGCGTCTCTTCCAGCCGGTCCGGATCGAGCCGGAAGATGCCCGCGGAATTCTTCTTCGCGTAGTTGTCGCACGCCATCTTCGCCAGCACCTTGTTCGTGCTGATGCCGAACCGGACGTAGACGCCGGTCTGTTCCAGCACCCGCTTCTGGATCCGGCGGGCCGTCTCCTCGGGGCCGCCGAACAGGCCGGCCGATCCGGTCAGATCGAGAAACTGCTCGTCGATGCTGTACGGCTCGACCATGTCCGTGAACGACTCGTAGATGCGCGTAATGAGCAGGGAATACTCGATGTATTCCTGCATCCGCGGTTTCGCCACGATCAGATCCGGACACTTGCCGAGCGCTTCGCCGAGCCGCTCGGCGGTCGTGACGCCTCGCGCTTTCGCAAGCGGGCAGGCGGCGAGCACGATGCCCGAGCGGCGCTCGGGATCGCCCGCCACGACGAGCGGCTTCCCCTCGTACTCGGGATGCTTCGCTTTCTCGACGCTGGCATAGAACGACTGGCAGTCCGCCAGCATGACAATCCGCTGCTCCCTCGCCATCGCCGATCCCTCCGCAAGACAGGAACGCATGTTCTTATTATAACACAAAATACACGAACTTATGTTCGTTTATCAACCGTATTTTTTTGTAAGAAGGAGGACAGTGGCGGCAAACCCCGGCCGGACGCTATAATGGCCTCAAAAGACGAACGCAAAGGAGAATCGCGCATGTGCGGCCGCTACACGATCACGGTGACGCTGGAGGAACTGATACTGCGGTACATGATCGGCGTGACGAACGTGCCGTACCACCGGCCGAAATACAACGTCGCGCCGGGGCAGATGGTGCCCGCCGTCATCAGCGACGGCCGGACGAACCGCCTCGGGGAACTCAGGTGGGGACTCATTCCGTCATGGGCGAAGGACGAGAAAATCGGCAATCGCCTGCTGAACGCCCGCGCGGAGACGGCGGCGGAGAAACCGGCCTTCCGCGAGCCGCTCCGATTGAGACGCTGCCTCGTGCCGGCCGACGGCTTCTACGAGTGGCGGACGGAACCGGACGGCGGCAAGCAGCCATTTCGCATCGTGCTGCGCGGCGGCGGCATCTTCAGCATGGCCGGCCTGTATGAGACATGGACCGCGCCGGACGGGCGGCGCATCAGCACGGTGGCGATCCTGACGACGGAGCCGAACGAGCTGATGGCGACCATTCACAACCGGATGCCGGTCATCCTGCGTCCGGAGGACGAGGCGCTCTGGCTGGACCGCTCCGTGCGCGAACCGGAGGTGCTGCGGCATCTGTACGCGCCGTATCCGGCCGACGAGCTCGAAGCGTACCCGGTCGACAAGGCGGTCGGCAGCGTCAAGGTCGACAACCCGGATCTGATCCGTCGGCGGGCGGAGTGATCGCCGGGTCCCGGGATACGGCGCGGCTGAACATTCCCCGCCGCAGAACTGTTTATCCTGTTTCGGAAGGCAGGACATGACTTTCGCGAACGGCCGCCCAAGGCCGGTTCGCCCGGGCGCCATCCCGCTTCCCGCTCAAGCAGGGGAGAGATGCGGCCGACGTACAGGAGGCGCAGGAGGTGAAGCGCCCGGGTGCAGCCGACTTAAAGCAGCTTCGCGCCCTCTGCCCTGTTCTTCCCGATAGACATCAAGGTAATCCAAACGCTTCTCCTCCACCAGACCGGCCCCATTCGCCCCTTCGCCCCGAAGCTGCCCATTTTCCCGTTTGCGACGACCGATTTGCGCGACGACAACACCGTCAGACCGAAGAAGCAGCGGGTCTTCGTTTTTATCAAGACTTTGGCAATGAAACGAGGGATGAATTTTTGTATTAACCTATTTTTTCTTGATTCTTCAAGCATCCATGCGATTTTTTAATAAAGAGGAGTTGGGCAAGATATGCGCAATCTGTTTCTCTTCCCAACGAAAAAACTCCCCCCGTCCGCGAATCCGTACGCCGAATCCGTCGGAACAGGGGAAATTTTTTCACCAAGACCCGCCGGGCCCGAACCGCCCTAGCGGAACATGCTCCACAGCCGGAGCAGATGCAGCGTGTTGTTCGGATCGATCCGCTGCGCGATCACGAACGCGATGATGCGCTCTTCCAGATCGGACGTGAGCGGTTCGTTCAGAATGGCGGCCGCCGAGCGCACGAGCCGGCGCACCTTCGCCCGATCCTGAAGGTCGTGCTTCGTCACGCCGTCAAGCAGCGCCTTCATCCGCTCCTTGGTTGCCGAATTTTTCAACTTCCGTTTGACGCGCTCGACCAACTCGGGCCGAATGCCGTACTGCTGATAACCCACGCGCGGCACCTCCATCCCATTGACGGCTCCGGCCGGCCGGCGCCGTCAGTTCAGGATATGACGTCCGTTCCGCGCAGTTGTCATCCGCGGCGAAAAAATCCGTCCGCGGCGATCATCGTCCGAAAACCGGACCCGCGGCGAACCGCGATCGGGCCGCCCGCCGCAAATCCGCTTCACGCTTCAATCGAGCTGCTCGCCCTGGAAGATCGGATCCCGCATCAGCATCTCGCGCAGCCGCGCGCAGGCGGGATCGCGCCAGAACGCCTCGCGCGACACGAACTCCGCCGCGTCGTCCCGCGCCGTCTCCAGCAGCGCGAAATCGCTCGACAGATCGGCCACCTTGAAATCCGGCAGGCCGCTCTGCTTCGTGCCGAAGAAATCGCCCGGTCCCCTGAGCTCCAGATCGCGCCGCGACACTTCGAACCCGTCGTCGGTCTCCGTCATGATCCGCATCCGCTCGAGGCCGGCCTCCGACTTCGGATCGGCGATCAGCACGCAATAGGACGCGTGCGACCCGCGCCCGACGCGGCCCCGGAGCTGGTGAAGCTGCGACAGGCCGAACCGGTCCGCGTCCATCACCACCATCAGCGTCGCGTTCGGCACGTCGACGCCGACCTCGACGACGGTCGTCGCGACGAGCACATGCGCGCCGCCGGACGCGAACCCGCGCATGACCGCGTCCTTCTCCGCCGCGGTCAGCCGGCCGTGCAGCAGCCCGACCGCAAGATCCGGGAACGCCTGTTGCATCTGCTGGTGCAGATCGATGACGTTCTGCACGTCCAGCTTGTCCGATTCCTCGATCAGCGGGCAGATGACGTACGCCTGCCGCCCCGCCGCCACTTCCCGCCGGATGAAGCCGAGCACGCGGTCCAGCTTGTCGTGCCGAACCCAGTACGTTTTGATCGGCACCCTCCCCTTCGGACGCTCGCGCAGCGTCGAGACGTCCATGTCGCCGAACGCCGTAATCGCCAGCGTGCGGGGAATCGGCGTCGCCGTCATCGTCAGCACGTCGGGATGGATCCCCTTGCGGCGCAGAATGCTGCGCTGGCCGACGCCGAACCGGTGCTGCTCGTCCGTCACGACGAGACTTAAGCTGCGGAAATGGACATCTTCCTGAATGAGCGCGTGCGTGCCGACGACGACGTCGATCATGCCCATCTGCAGCCCGGCGAGCACGTCCCGCCGCTGCCGCTCGGTCAGGCTGCCGGTAAGGAGCGCCACCTGGATGCCGTGCGGGGCGAACCACTTCTCGAGCGTGCGCATATGCTGCTCGGCCAGAATTTCGGTCGGCGCCATCAGCGCGCCCTGATGGCCGCTCTTCACGGCCGCGTAGAGCGCGATCGCCGCGACGGCCGTCTTGCCGGAGCCGACGTCGCCCTGCAGCAGCCGGTTCATGCAGTACGGCTGCCGCATGTCGTGCAGAATTTCGTTCACCGCCTTCTTCTGCCCGTCGGTCAGCTCGAACGGCAGCCCCGCCGCGAACGCGCGGATCGAGGCGCCATCCGCCGTGTGCGCGACGCCGTCCCGCTTGCGGCGCGTATGCGCGCGGTATGCCTGCAGCTTGAGCTGGAACAGGAACAGTTCCTCGTATGCCATCCGCCGGCGCGCGGCCTCGCCTTCCTCCGCGCTGCCCGGCGCGTGAATCCGCATCACCGCTTCCCTGCGCGGCATCAGCCCGTGCCGCTCGATCAGCTCGTGCGGCAGCACTTCCGGCACGAGATGCCCGTACTGCTGCAGCGCCTGCGCGATCGTCTTGCGCATCCAGCCTTGCGTGATGCCGCCGCCGACCGAGTAGACCGGCTGCAGCGTGCCGGTCTTCGCCGCCCCGCTGCCCGGAAACTCCGACTCGGCCACCGTCAGCTGGCGCCGGTTCCGGTCCCATTTGCCCGTCAGCGTGATGTCCCGGCCGGGCGTCAGCCGGTCCTGCAGAAAATGCCGGTTGAACCAGACCGCCGTAATGAGCATCCGGCCCGCCGCCACGCGGCAGAACATGCGGGTTTTACCGCCGTAGCGCTGCACGACCGGCGGCGTCGCGATCTTGCCCTGTATGGTCGCCCTCTCTCCGTCTCCGACTTCTTCGAGTTCCCGCACGCGGTAGTCTTCGTACCGGAACGGGAAATATTCCAGCAGATCCGCGGCCGTACGGATGCCAAAGGCGTGAAGCTCCTCTTCTTTCCGGGCGCTCACGCCTTTGATTTGCCGTACCGGGATCTGGTCCAGCCGTATCGTCATTCCATTCACGCCTTGTACATGAAGACGGCTGAAGTGCCGGGGCCGACATGCGCGCCGATGACGCCGCCGAGGAGCACCTGACGGACGCTCCGTACATCGAATTTCTCCTGCACCCGCGCCAGCAGCTCTTTCGCGTGCTCATCGTACTTGCTCCAGCCGATGCCGACATGGACGGGCGACCGGCCGAATTCCTCTTCCAGCATTTCCAGAATGCGTCCCATCGCCTTCTTGGTGCCCCGCGTCTTGTCGACCGGCGCAACCACGCCGTCCTGGATCGTCAGGATAGGCTTGATGTTGAGCAGGCCGCCGATAAGAGCCGCCGCCTTCCCGATCCGGCCGCCCCGCTGCAGATATTCAAGCGTATCGACGAGGAAGTAAATCCGGATGCCCTTAAGCAGCCGGTCGACCGCCTCCAGAATCTGCTCCTTCGATGCGCCTTCCCGGGCCAGTTCCGCGGCGAGCAGCGCGGCCGCGCCGAACCCGTAGGACGCGGAGCGCGAATCGATGACCGTGATGTCGTGCTCGCCTTCGAGCATCGATTTGGCAATGACGGCCGATTGGTACGTGCCGCTGAACTCCGAACTGAGATGGAACGAGAGGATTTGCGCGCCCGGTTCCTTGTCGAGAATGCGCTGGTACAGTTCGAGGAATTCGTTCGGCGAAGGCTGCGACGTCGTCGGCATGACCGTGGACGCCTCCAGCATGTCGTAGAAGTTGTCGGGACCGATCGTCACCCCGTCGAGATAGGTCTCTTCTCCGAAATGCACCTTGAGCGGCATCATCTCGATACCGAGCCGCTGACACTCCTCCGCCGGAATGTCCGATGTGCTGTCCACGACGATTTTCATCGCACACATCTTCAAGCCCTCCCGTCATTCCCGAATGTTCATTCCGTTTACTCTACCGCAATCAAATAGGGATAAAGCGGCTGCCCGCCCTCGAAAACTTCCAGCTCGGCATCCGGATACGCTTCCTTCAGCCAGTCGGACAGCGCCGCGGTCTCGTCATCGCTTGTCCCTTCTCCGGTCAGCACTGTCACCAGCTCGCCGCCGTCCTCCAGCATCTTCGCAAGCAGCGTGCGGCATGTCTCCTGCAAGCTCCCGGAAGCCGCGACGATCTCCTTGTCCATGATGCCGATGTAGTCGCCTTCCCGGATCGAAAGCCCGCCGATCGTCGAATCCCGCACGGCAAGGGTCACTTCGCCGGAACGGACCGATTCGGCGGCTCCGCGCATCCGCTGCTCATTCCGCTCCGCCGTCTCCGCCTCGTTGAACGCGAGCAGCGCGGCCAGCCCCTGGGGAATCGAGCGCGTCGGAATGACGGTAACGGAGCGGCCGCTCATTTCCGCCGCCTGCTGCGCGGTCAGGATGACGTTGCCGTTGTTCGGGAGCAGATAGATCCGCTCCGCGCTCAGCGATTCGATCGCCTGCAGGAAATCTTCCGTGCTCGGATTCATCGTCTGCCCGCCCGACAGCACGATGTCGGCTTCGTGCCGGAGGAAGATGTCGGCGATGCCGCCGCCCATCGCGACGGCGACGATGCCGTATGGCGCGAATTCGTGCACCTGTTCGAGCGATACGCCCTGCGCGGGCGCGCCGCCCGTCAACACTTCGGGGGCGGCCAATTCCGGTCCGCCCGGGCCCGGCTGCGGCTCCTCCCGCTCCAGCAGCTCGCGGTGCTGCTCGCGCATGTTCAGGATGCGGATGTCGATCAGCTCGCCGTAGGGCAGCGCGAGATTGAGCACATCGCCGGGCTTGCGCGAATGGACGTGCACCTTGATGATGTCGCCGTCGTCGATGACGATGACCGAATCGCCGTCCTTCTCCAGCGCGCGGGTGAACCATTCCCGGTCGAACCGCATGCCGGCCGCAAGTTTCTCGTGGCGCCGGATGAAGAACTCCATGTCATACGGAAATTCGATCGACTCGGTCGCCAGCCGGCTTTGCGCCGGAGCGGCGGCTTCCGCCCGGCCGGCCGGGCGGGCCGTTGCGGCCGGCGGCGCGATGACCGCGGCCGCAACGGGCATCTCGAACGCTTCCACCGCCGCTTCGCCGGACAAATACGCCGCGAATCCTTCATACAGATGGACAAGCCCCTGGCCGCCGGAATCGACGACCCCGACCTGCTTCAGAATGGGGAGCATGTCCGGCGTCCTCTGCAACGTCTCCTTCGCCTTCGCAAGCACCTCGCGCATCAGCGCCGCGATGTCGGGCGTGCGGCGGGCGATCGCCACCGCGTGCCGGGCGGCTTCCCGCGCGACCGTGAGGATCGTCCCCTCGACCGGCTTCACCACCGACTTGTAGGCGGTGTCGACCCCTTGCTGCAGCGCCGCGGCGAACTGCACCGCGTTCAGCTCGGCATGGCCGGCCGCTCCGCGGGCGAACCCGCGGAACAGCTGCGACAGAATGACGCCGGAATTGCCTCTGGCGCCCATCAACAATCCTCTTGAAAGCGCTTCTGCGGCGGCCGCTAAAGAAAGCGACGGGAGGCTTCTCAGCTCTTGTACACCCGAACGCATCGTAAGATTCATATTCGTTCCCGTATCGCCGTCCGGCACGGGGAAGACGTTCAGCGCGTTGACCTCCTGCATGTTTCGCTCCAGCGCATCTGCACCCGCAAATACCATTTCCGCGAATGTTTTTCCGTCCAGCACCCGTTTGCTCACCCGATTCCCTCCTACCGCGATACCCGTACGCCCTGCACGATGATGTTGACATGATCCACTTTGAGCCCCGTTACTTCGTTCAGTACATATTTCACGCGCGACTGCACGTTGTGCGCGACTTCCGAAATTCTCGTGCCGTAGCTGACGACGATGTACAGATCGACATGCGTCGCCTCGCCTTCCCGACGAATTTCGACACCGCGCGACAAATTTTCCCTGCCCAGAAGTTCGGCAATGCCATCCTTGAACTGCTTGCGCGACGCCATGCCGACCAGACCGTAGCATTCCATGGCTGCTGAACCGGCAATCACCGACAACACATGATCCGACACATGGACATGACCCAGATCAGTCTGGAGTTGCACAGACATGGCTCCACTCCTCCTCAGGGAAATATAGGCTAAATTCATTATAAGGATTGCTCAGGCAGAATACAAACGGAAATCGCCGATCGATCGTCCTTCTCCGCCGAAAAGCTCGCGCAATCGGCCCCGTTCCCGTCCTGTCGCGCACATGCCCCGGAGGAAGCCGCATTGCCTGCGCCCGCCGCAGGCTGCCGGGGCGGCGGGAATGCCGATGTCCCTATGGATTTTCCGCGCGGACTGTGATATGATATTCGAGTGTGCTTGTGAGCACGGAAGCAATCCGCGGGCCCGCCGGCGGTCGCCCGCGCCGCATCCGGTTGAAGGAGGTGTATGTCTGATGTCCCGCAAATGTTTCGTAACCGGCAAATCGCCGGGCAGAGGCAATCATGTGTCGCACGCCAACAACCGCAATCGCCGCACGTGGGGCGTGAACGTCCAGAAGGTGCGCATTCTGGTGAACGGCAAGCCGAAGCGCGTATGGGTCAGCACCCGCGCGCTCAAATCCGGCAAGGTAACCCGCGTTTGACGGTTTTCGCCGGAAGGCGCCCGCGCGCATCAAGACCAAGACATCCGAGTCCGGGCACCCCGGCTGAAGACGAACTCCCGCATGCGTCGCATCGGGAGTTTTGTTGTGTTTCATCAGGATTTCAAAGGGGGCCGATAAGCGATGACGAGCGGCAATCAGGGGGCTTTCCACACCGGCCGGTACCGCAACGTGTTTGCCGAATACGGGTACGACGAGGCGGAAATCCGCCGCAAGGTTGACGAGACGTGGCACGCCCTGTTCTACGGCGCCGAGGACGTGCGCATCTACTATCCGCTGGGCGACGACAAAGGGTATCTGCTCGACACGGGCAATCTGGACGTGCGCACCGAAGGGCTGTCCTACGGCATGATGATGGCGGTGCAGATGGACCGGCAGGATGAATTCAACCGCATCTGGCGGTTCGCCAAGGCGTTCTTGCAACACAAGGAAGGCCGGTACAAGGATTATTTCGCCTGGCACGCCAGACCGGACGGCACCCGCCTGTCGCAAGGTCCGGCGCCGGACGGCGAGGAATACTTCGCCCTGGCGCTGTTCTTCGCTTCGAACCGCTGGGGCGACGGCGAGGAGCCGTTCAACTACGCCGAACAGGCGCGGACGATTCTGCGCGCCTGTGTCCATCAGGGCGAAGACGGGGAAGGCCATCCGATGTGGGACCCCGAAACGAAGCTGATCAAATTCGTGCCGGAGCTCGATTTCAGCGATCCGTCCTATCATCTGCCGCACTTCTACGAGCTGTTCGCGCTGTGGGCCGACGAGCGGGACCGTCCCTTCTGGAAAGAAGCGGCGGAGCGCAGCCGTGAGTACTTGAAGAAAGCGTGCCATCCCGTCACCGGACTGGCGCCGGAATACGCCAACTTCGACGGCACGCCGCGCACCCAGTCGCACCAGGCGTTCCAGCATTTCTTCAGCGACGCCTACCGGGTGGCGCTGAACGTCGCGCTCGATTACGAATGGTTCAGGGCCGATGACTGGGCGGTAACGGAATGCGCGAACATCCAGCGCTTCTTCGCCGACATCGATCCGGCCGACTACCGGCGCTACACCATCGACGGCAAGCCGTTCGACGAACCGGCGCTCCATCCCGTCGGCCTCCTCGCCACCAACGCGGCGGCTTCGCTCGCGGCCGGCGGCCCGAACGCCGGGAAGTTCGTGCGCGCCTTCTGGAACACGCCGCTCCGGACGGGCGTGCGGCGCTACTACGACAACTGCCTCTATTTCTTCACGCTGCTCGCCCTGAGCGGCAATTACCGCATCTACATGTGACGCCGCGCGATCCGGGGCTGTCCGGATGTCATCCGCCGCGGGTGACGTTCAGGACAGCCCTTTCCGAATAATCGGCCATAAAAAAACAAGCACCTGGACCGGCTGGTGCTTGCTTCATCAGGTTTGCCCATGCATGCGACGAGCCGCGCCGACGCGCCGGATGGCGCCCACCCGGCTGTCGGGGCGGCGGAGGTCAGTTCTTCTGAAACGTATTCAGGATCGCTCGCACGATTCCGCCCAGAAATTTCGGCAGCTTGATCGTATAGAATTTCACGGCTCCTCCCCTCCTTCGGCGCGCCCATCGTCAATCCACTTATATACACGGACATGAAAAATGGTTACAGGTGCCTTCGCTCCTGTAACCATCCTATGCGCGGCCGATTTGTCCTATTCCGCGGGAGAAGCCGATTCATTCCGGCATCGTGACCCGTCCCGAGAAATACAGAATCAGTGCCAATACAACCGTGAAGAGGAAGAAGAAAAAGAGCGACAGGACGACCAGCCACACCCGCATCGCGAGACGCTCGTACCGGCCGAAGAAACGGAATCCGACAAACAGCGCCCCGAGCGAGAAAAGAAACTTCCAGAACGACTGCAGCGACGAGAACACCGCAAGCAGCGCGCCGATCAGCACACTGTAGGCGAAAAGCCAGAAAACGTCTTTCCCTTCGATCCGTTCCCGTTCATCCGTCATGAAGCCAGCTCCCTTATCGCAATTCGGCAATCGCCGACGCCCGGTCGGCGCGGCCGAACACGGCGTTGCCCGCCACGAGCACGTCCGCGCCGGCTTCCTTGACCAGCGGCGCGGTCTCCGCGTTGATGCCTCCGTCCACCTGGATATGGACTTCGGCCCTTCCCCGTTCGACGAGCAACCGTCTGAGCGCGCGGATTTTGTCGAGCACGGACGGAATGAACGCCTGTCCCCCGAATCCCGGGTTGACCGTCATGCACAGGATCAGGTCGACATCGTCCAGCAGATGCTCGACATAACCGAGCGGCGTCGCCGGGTTGAGCGCCACCCCCGCCGGCAGGCCGAGCTCCCGGATTTGCCCCACGACGCGGTGCAGATGGACGCACGCTTCGGCGTGCACCGTAATCCGGTCCGCCCCGGCGGCGGCGAAGTCGGCCAGATACCGCTCCGGGCGCTCAATCATCAGATGAACGTCGAACGGCAGCCTGGTCGCGCCCCGCACCGCCTTGATGACCGGCGGACCGAACGTGATGTTCGGCACGAACATGCCGTCCATGACATCGATATGAATCCAGTCGCCGCCGCTGCGCTCGGCATCGGCAATCTCCTCCGCCAGCCGGCCGAAATCGGCCGACAGGATCGAAGGCGCGATGATCGTCATTTCAATACCTCCGCTTCTTCTCGCTGGCTTCCGCCAGAAATGCGGTATAGCTGTCGTACCGGCTCCGCGCGACTTCCCCCTCGGCAAGCGCCGCGGTGACCGCGCAGCCCGGCTCGCGCACGTGCGTGCAGCCCCGGAACCGGCACCCGCGCGCCAGCTCGCGGAACTCGCGGAAGCACGAGCCGAGATCCGCATCTTCCAGCTCGCCGAAGTCAAGCTGGCTGAAGCCCGGCGTATCCGCCACATAGCCGCCTCCGCCGACCGGCACGAGCTCCGTATGCCGCGTCGTATGGCGGCCCCGGCCGAGCTTCTCGCTGATCGCGTTCGTCTCGAGCTTCAGTCCCGGCACGGCGGCGTTGAGCAGCGACGACTTGCCGACGCCCGACTGGCCGCAGACGACGGACAGCCGGCCGCCCAGCGCCTCGCGCAGCTCGTCCACGCCTTCGCCGGTCCGCGCGCATGTCTCGATCGTCCGGTAGCCGATCGGCGGATAAATGCGCCGGACGGTTTCCATTGCTTCCCGCGCCTCATCCCCGTCCGGCCCGTCGGCCAGATCCCGCTTGCTCAGGCAGATCACCGCTTCGATGCCCGCGTGCTCGATGAAGGCCAGAAACTTGTCGAGGAGCTGCAAGTTGAGCGCAGGCTCCGCGACGGAGAACACGACGACCGCCAGCTCGATGTTCGCGACCGGCGGACGGATCAGCACCGACGAGCGGGGATGGATCCGGTCGACGGTGCCTTCCCCGCCGCCGACCGCGGTAAAGTCCACCCGGTCGCCGACGAGCGGCGACTCTCCCCGCTTCTTGAAGATGCCGCGGGCGCGGCAGCGGATCGGACCGTCCGCGCCTTGTCCGGGCTGATCCGGTTCCACGAAGTAATAGCCTGCCAATGCTTTGACTATGCGTCCGGTGGCCACACGTCAATCCTCCTGCTGCCCTTCTTCGGCCTGCGAACCGGCATCCGGGTCCGCGCCGCCGCCGGATACCGGAGCATCCGATCCGCCGCCTTCCGTCTGCGTCTCCGGAGCGGACGCACCGTCCGCGCCGGGGTCCCGCGGGACGCCCGACGCCGGCTGATCATCCCGGACCGCCGGCGCGCCCGGCACGGACTGGACGCCCCGGCCGCCGGCTTTCGCTTCTTCATAGGTAATCGAGAACGAGTCGGTGAACTGGCCGTCGCGGTAGATCGTCACGATCGCTTCCGTGTTCGGCGACAGCACGACTTCGACCGGGAACGATTCGGTTTGCTCGATCCGGCGCGTGCCCCAGTCGATTTTCTCGCCGGTCGCGTCGGAATACTCGATCCGGATCTGGCTCGCCCGGCCGGCCACGGCCGGCGAGATCGAGATGTTGAACGTGTAGCGCAGCGCGTCCTCCGGCAGCCCGGAGCTGACGGTAAGCGTCACTTCGCTGCCCTTGGCGACCGGATCGCCCGGCATGTACGGGAACTGGAAAATGACCTCGCCTTCGGGCTTGTAGCTCGGCTGGCGCACGATACCCTCATCCGGTCCGAGCTTCAGGCCGGCGCTTTCCAGTTCTTTCAATGCAACATCCAACGGCTTCCCGATCAGCGTCGGCATATCGAACGTCTCGAGTCCCTTGCTGACGACAAACTTGATGCGCACCGTCTTCGGATCATAACGCTCGCCGGCGGCGACCGATTGTTCGATAATGTCGCCCGGATCGGCTTCGTCGAAGACGTCTTCGCGCTCGATCCGGACGGCCTCGACGCCGGCCGCTTCCAGCAGCATTTGCGCTTCGGCGAACTTGCGGCCGACGAAGTCTTCCATCGTCTCGAGCTTCGGGCCGCTGCTGACGGTAAGCTGGATGGGGGAGCCGGCCTTCACGCGCATGTTCGCCTTGTTCTGCGAAATGACGACGCCTGCCGGCACCTCGTCGTTCTCCTCGTAGATGACCGGCTCCTGGACGTTCAGCCCTTCCGCCGCCAGCCGCTCGCGCGCCGCCGCCTCCTGCATGCCGACAACGTACGGCACATCCACTTCATCCGTCTCGATGAGTTCGCGCACCATCCGCACGCCCCAGATCGCCAGCGCGACGAACACGCCCGTCAGGATGAGCGCCGCCATCGGCTTCACCCATCTGCGCGGCTTCGGATCGTCGATCCACTCCGGGCTGTCCGGATACGCGTCGTCCTCGCCGCTCTCGCGGGCGTGCGAAGACGTCTGCGCTTCGCCCGAACTCCGGATGGCCGGCATGATGCGCGTCGTTTCCATGTCCACGTCGTCGAATGCAAGCTTCGGCTCGTCAAGCCGCTCGGGCGACAGGCACGTCTCCAGATCGTCCAGCATCTCGCGGGCCGAACCGTACCGTTCGCCCGGATTTTTGCGCATCGCGCGCAGGATGATGTTCTCCAGACTTTGCGGAATGAGCGGGTTGACCTGGCGCGGCTCCTCGAATCCGTCCTGCAGATGCTTGAGGGCGACGCTGATCGGACTTTCGCCGAGAAACGGCAGACGACCCGTCACCATCTGGTACAATACGACGCCGAGAGAATATAAGTCCGATTTCTCGCCCGTGACGACGCCCTTGGCGTGTTCCGGCGACAGATAATGCACCGAGCCGACAACCGATCCCGTCTGGGTGATCGTCGATGACGTGACGGCGCGCGCGATGCCGAAGTCGGTCACCTTCACCCGGCCGTTTTTGCCGATCAGGATGTTGTGCGGCTTGATGTCGCGATGGATGATCTGATTGTTGTGGGCGTGGTCGAGCGCGTCGCAGATTTGCGCGGCGATCCGCACCGCCTCGTCCGGCTGCAGCGGCGCCCGTTCCTTGATGATGTCGTTCAGGTTGCGCCCTTCGACATATTCCATGACGATATAGTGCGTATCATCCTGCTGGCCGACATCGTAGACGCTGACGATGTTCGGGTGCGAGAGCGAAGCCGCGGCCTGCGCTTCCCGGCGGAAGCGGCGCACGAACTCCTCGTCGTGGACGAATTGCTGGCGCAAAATTTTCACGGCGACGTTGCGGCCCAGCAGAATGTCCTGCGCCCGGTAGACAAGCGCCATTCCGCCGCCGCCGACCCGCTCGATGATCTCGTAACGGCCTCCGAGTTCGTATCCGATCATGCCTGCTGCTCACCCCCCGGATGAACGCCGTCGTTGTATTCGATCAGCAGGACGGTCACGTTGTCTTCGCCGCCCGCTTCAAGCGCAAGCTCGATCAACCGGTTCGCTTTCCCGTCGAGATCGAGATCCTCGTCAAGCAAAGTCTCGCGGATCTCGTCCTCGGTCACCATCGCGTACAGCCCGTCGCTGCAGAGCAGCAGCCTGTCCCCCGGCAGCCAGGAGAACCCCTTCAGGTCGACTTCCACTTCCCGCTCCGTCCCGAGCGCCCGCGTCAGCACGTGGCGGCGCGGATGGTTCGCCGCTTCCTCCGGGCTGATCTGACCGGACTTCGCCAGCTCGTTGACGAGGGTGTGGTCCTCCGTCAGCAGCCGGAGCATATCGCCGCGCTGCTTGTACGCCCGGCTGTCTCCGATATGTCCGATGAACCCGGCATCCCCGAGCAGAAGCGCCGCCACCACGGTCGTGCCCATGTTCCGATAATGTTCGTTGCGCGCGGCAAGCTCGAAGACCGCTTCGTTCGCCTGGAGGATCGCCTGGCAGAGCGCCGTTTTCGCCTGTTCATGGGTAAGCTCCGCCTGAACGGACGCGATCGCCTCGCGGAACGTGTCGACCGCAAGCTGGCTGGCGACGTCTCCGGCCTGATGCCCGCCCATGCCGTCCGCCACGATGGCGGCCGTCACGCCGCCTGGCAGCTCGGCCACCCAGGCTCGGTCCTCGTTCACGAGCCGGATGCGTCCGACGTCGCTTCGGTTAGCCGTTCTCAATCCGAGATCACCTCATCGATTCCATATGCTTCGCCCGCAACTGTCCGCACGCCGCGGCGATGTCGTGGCCCTGCTCCCTGCGAATCGTCGCGTTGATGCCCCGGCTCTGGAGAATGCGCTGGAACGCGAAAATGTCTTCCCGCGGCGTGCGCACGTATTTCCGCTCCGGGACATGGTTGACCGGAATGAGGTTGACGTGGCACAGCATGCCGCTCAGCACGTCCGCCAGCTCCTCCGCATGTTCCGGCTGGTCGTTCACGCCGCCGATCAGCGCGTATTCGAACGTGACGCGACGGCCGGTCTTCGCGATGTAGTACCGGATCGCCTCCATCACTTCCCCGAACGGATAGCGCCGGTTGACCGGCATGAGCTTCGAGCGCAGCGCGTCGTTCGGCGCGTGGATCGAGATCGCCAGGTTGATCTGCGTGTTCTCGTCCGCGAACCGGTAAATGTTCGGCACGATGCCGCTCGTGGAGACCGTGATGTGGCGCTGGCCGATGTTCAGCCCCTTCGCGTGGGTGACGATGCGCAAGAACGTCATCGTCGCGTCGTAGTTCTCGAACGGCTCGCCCGACCCCATGATGACGATGCTCGCGATCCGCTCGCCGGCTTCGTCGAGCATCTGCTGCGCCGTGACCACCTGGGCGACGATCTCGCCGGCCGTCAGGTTCCGCTTCAGCCCGCCGAGCGTCGACGCGCAGAACGTGCAGCCGATCCGGCAGCCCACCTGCGTCGTGACGCAGATGCTGATGCCGTAGTTGTGGCGCATGACGACCGTCTCGATCGCGTGCCCGTCATGCAGGCCGAACAAATATTTGACCGTCCCGTCCTGCGAGGTGAGCCGCGTAATCTCCGAGAGCGTCACGAACGCGAACGATGCCTCCAGCTTCGCCCGAAGCGCCTTCGGCAAGTTCGTCATGTCCGCGAACGAGCGGACGCGCTTCACATAGAGCCAGTCGAAGAGCTGGTCCGCGCGGAACGCGGGCTCTCCGGCTTCCTTCATCCAATCTTTGAACTCGTCAAGCGTGTAGTCGTATATGAAAGGTTTCATGCGTTCGCTCCATCCGCTGTTGATTGCCGGAAACCGGCCCGGCGGCTTGCGCTGCTTGCTGCCGTCCGGTGCCGCCATTATCCATTTATTTTACCACAGGCCGCCCGGTTCGAACCACTTTGGCGGGCGGTTACCCGCGCTTGCGCAGCCGCGCGATGAAGAAGCCGTCCGTACCCGCCACATGCGGCAGCAGCGTCACCGAGCCGGTGGCGGGAGACGGTCCGGACAATCCGGCGGCGAGAAAACCGTCCAGCATCGACTGCGGCCAGTCGGGGTCCGGCGCGAATTCGGCGTGCGAAGCCAGGAACCTCGCGATTTGCTCCTCGTTCTCGCGCGGCTCGAACGTGCAGGTGCTGTAGACGAGCAGCCCGCCGGGTTTCACGATCGCGGCCGCGGCGGCCAGCAGCCGGTGCTGCACCGCGGCGATCTCGTCGATGTCCGCCGGCTGCTTCGTCCAGCGGATTTCCGGCTTGCGGCGGATGACGCCGAAGCCGCTGCACGGCGCGTCGAGCAGCACGACGTCCATCGATTCGGCGCCGATGCGGCGCGGAAGCTCCGCGGCGTCGCACACCGACGTGCGGACGGAAGAGAGGCCCAGCCGCTCGGCCTGTTCGACGATCAGCCGTTCCTTGTGCGGATGAATGTCGTTCGCCAGGACGACGCCGACGTCGCCCATGAGCTCCGCGAGGTGGGTCGATTTGCCGCCGGGCGCGGCGCAGCAATCGAGCACAAGCATGCCCGGTTCCGGGTCGCACGCTTCCGCGACCAGCATCGCGGCTTCGTCCTGCACCGTCCATTCGCCGTTTCGATACCCGTCCGTATCGGCCAGGTTTCCGCCCCGGCGAATGACGATGCCGGCGGGCGACAGCAGGGAAGGCTTCGCGTCGAAGCCTTCCGCCTTGAGCCGTTCCAGCACCGACCGGCGGCCGCCGCGCAGCCGATTGACCCGGATGCACGCCCTCGGCCGCTCGTTGAGCGCCGCCATGACCGCCTCGGCCGTCTCCTCGCCGTACGTTTCGATCCAGCGGGCGGCCATCCATTCCGGAAACGAATGTTTCAGCGACAGCCGGCGGACCGGATCGGGATCGTCCGGCAGCTCAAGCTCGCCCCGGCAGCCGGCCAGACTGCGCAGGACGCCGTTGACCAGGCTGACGACGCCGGGATGTCCGCGCTTCTTCGCAATCTTGACCGCTTCGCCGACCGCCGCGTGCGGCGGAATCCGGTCCAGATATACGAGCTGGTACAAGCTCATCCGGAGCAGCATCAGCACCCACGGCTGCAGCTTGTCCAGTCCGCGCGCGACAAACCGCGCAAGCCAGTAGTCGAGCGTAAGCCGGCGCTGGATCGTGCCGTACACCAGCTCCGTCGCGAGCGCCGCGTCGGCCCTGGACAGGCCGGCGCTCCCGAGCGTCCGGTTCAGTTCGATATTGCTGTATGCGTCTTCTCTCTCGACGCGCAGCAGCATGTCGAGCGCGGCTTCCCGCGCCGATGCGCCGCGTCTGGTCAGCATCGCCATCATCCTCCGAACGCGGCGCCGGGCGGAAGGCGCATTCCCTTCAGCCACTCGGCGGCCGGCATCGCTTTCTTGCCGGCGGGCTGCACCTGCAGCAGTTCCAGCCAGCCGTCGCCGGCGGCGACGAACAGCCGGCCGTCCGCCGCCCGGATCGTGCCGGGACGGGCATCCGCGGCATTCGCCGCGCTGCCGGGCGCTTCCGCGGGCCTGCATTGCCACACTTTGAACACTTCGCCGTTCAGGAGCGTGTACCCGCCGGCGAACGGCGAAAGTCCCCGCACCTGATCGTGCAGCCGCTTCGCTTCGCGCGACCAGTCGAGGCGTTCGTCCTCGCGCGTCAGGTTCGGCGCGTAGGTTGCTTCCGCGTCATCCTGGGGCACGGCCCGCGCCGTTCCCGCGACGATGTCCGGCAGCGTGCGAACGAGCAGCCCGGCTCCCGCCTCACTGAGCTTCGCGAACATCGTCCCCGCCGTGTCGTCCGGCCCGATCGGCACTTCGACCCGGCTGATCATGTCGCCGGTGTCGAGCCCTTCGGCCATGTACAAGATCGTCACGCCGGTGACCGTCTCGCCGTTCATGATCGCGCGCTGGATCGGCGCGCCGCCGCGGTACTTCGGCAGCAGCGAGCCGTGCACATTGATGCAGCCGAGCCTCGGCAGGTCGAGCAGCGGCTTCGGCAGAATCTGCCCGTAAGCCGCCGTGACGATCAAATCCGGCTCATAAGCGGCGATGGCCTCCACCGCTTCCGGCCGCCGCACCCGCTCGGGCTGCAACACCGGAATGCCGAGCTCCTCCGCCGCGGCCTTCACCGGCGTCGGCGCGAGCAGCCGCTTGCGCCCCTGCGGCCGGTCGGGCTGGGAGACGGCGGCCGCGACCCTGTATCCGGCCGCGGCGAGGGCGCGCAGCGAAGGGACCGCGAATTCGGGCGTCCCCATGAAAACAATGCGGATGTCGCTCATTCTTCCTCTTCTTCCTGCCCTGTCGATTCCGGAATTTTGTGTACTTCATCGGCGATGTCGGTGAACAGCACGCCGTTCAGATGATCGACTTCGTGCTGGAACGCGCGCGCCAGATACCCTTCCGCCTCGACGGTGAACGGATTGCCGTCCCGGTCCTGCCCCTTCACGACGACGCGCTGCGCCCGCCTCACCGTGCCGCTGAGGCCGGGGATGCTGAGGCAGCCTTCGGGCCCGATCTGTTCGCCTTCACGCTCGACGATTTCCGGGTTCACCATCTCGATCAGCCCGTGCTCGTCGCCGACATCGACGACGATGACGCGCTTCAGAATGCCGATCTGCGGCGCGGCAAGCCCGACTCCCCTGGCGTCGTACATCGTCTCGGCCATGTCCCGGAGCAGCTTGTGCAGGTTCGCATTGAACTTCGTCACTTCTTTCGCGCGCTCCCGCAGCACGGGATCGGGATCTTTCACAATCAGCCTGATGGCCATTGGGTCTGCACATCCTTCTGGTTACAGAATCGAATCACAGAATGACTTGCGGATCAACATCGACGCTGATCTGCACGTCTCCGGCGGAACGGTCCCCGGCGAGCGTCTCGGCCGCCTGCCGGATCAGTCCCGCCGCGTCGACATTTCCCCGATATTTTATCATAACTTGCCATCGGTAGCGATCTTTCAGGCGCGGGATCGGCGACGCCGCGGGTCCGACCAGTTCGAGCGCCTCCTTCGTATCGCCGCCGAGCGGCTTGAGCAGCCCGGCGGCAGCGGCCGCGCCGCGCAGCGCCGAAGCGAACGTCTCCGCCGCCTCGGCCAGCTTCGGCAGTTCCGGATGCGACAACGTCGCGAGCGCCAGCCTGCAGAACGGGGGGTAGAACATGTGCCGCCGGGCGCGCAGCTCCTCGCGCACGAATCCGTCGTAGTCGTGGCGCTGCGCCGCCCGGATCGCGTAATGATCCGGCGCGTAGGTCTGCACGACCACCTCGCCGGGCAGCTCATGCCGCCCCGCCCGCCCGGCGACCTGCGTGATGAGCTGGAACGTCCGCTCCGCCGCGCGGAAATCCGGCAGATGGAGCGACGTGTCCGCGGCGATGACGCCGACCAGCGTCACCAGCGGAAAATCAAGCCCTTTCGCCACCATCTGCGTGCCGAGCAGTACATCCGCCTCGCGCCGGCCGAACGCCGACAGCAGCTTCTCGTGAGCGCCCTTCGTGCCGGTCGTGTCGACATCCATCCGGATGACGCGGATGCCGGGGAACGCGCGGCGCAGCTCCTCCTCGACGCGCTCCGTCCCGGTGCCGAAATAGCGGATGTGCGGGCTGCCGCACGCCGGGCATTCCTCCGGCTGCCGCTCCGCATGGCCGCAATAGTGGCAGCGCAGCACGCCGCTCCGCTGATGGTAGGTCAGCGCGATCTCGCAATGCGGGCAGCCGGCCGTATAGCCGCACGCGCGGCACATGACGAACGTGCTGTACCCGCGCCGGTTGAGCAGCAGCACGGTCTGCTCGCCGCGCGCAAGGCACCGCGTCAGCGCCTCCCGCAGCCGGCGGCTGAACATCGTCCGGTTGCCGGCCGCAAGCTCCGCCCGCATGTCGACGATGTCGACCGGCGGCAGCGGCAGACCGAGCGCCCGCTCGGGCAGCGGCAGCCATACGGCGGACTTGAGCGCCGCGCCGGGACTAATCCGGGCGGCCGGATGGCCCGCCAGCCCGCCGCTCTCCGCCGCGGCGGCGGGCTGGAGCCGCGCGGCGGCGAAGCTTTCGAGCGACGGCGTCGCCGAGCCGAGGACGACGACCGCGCCGTGCTGTCCGGCGCGGTACACCGCCGCGTCGCGCGCGTGGTACTTCGGGCTCTCCTCCTGCTTGTAGGACGATTCGTGCTCCTCGTCGATGATGATGAGCCCGATCCGCTCGAACGGCGCGAACACGGCCGACCTTGCGCCGATCGCCACCCGGACGCGGCCGTCGCGAACCTTGCGCCACTCGTCGTACCGCTCGCCGAGCGACAGGCGGCTGTGCATGACGGCGACATCGCTGCCGAACCGTCCCTTGAACCGTTCGACCATCTGCGGCGTCAGCGAAATTTCCGGCACGAGCACGATCGCCTGCCGGCCCGACGCGATGCACCGCTCGATCGCCTGCAGATAGACCTCCGTCTTGCCGCTGCCGGTCACGCCCTGCAGCAGCATCGCCGATGGCTTCCCGCCATCGAGCGCCTCCGCGATGCGGCCGAGCGCCGCGGCCTGCGCGTCCGTCAGCGGCAGCGGCCGGGTCGGCGTGAACCGGCGACCGGCGTACGGATCGCGGTCCTCCTCCACCGGTTCGATCCGGAGCAGTCCCTTCTCCGCCAGCGCGCGGAAGATCGATTCCGACAGCCCGCTCTCCTCCGCCAGCCTGCGCAAGGGCGCGGGCGCGTTCCGCTCCAGCATATGCATGAGCGCCTGGCGCTGTTTCGCGAGCCTCGCCGGAAACGCCGCGGCGGCCGCCCCGGCCGCCGCGCGGTCCTCCGGCGGGAACACGGTCAGCATCTTCTTCACGGACAGCCGGTCCTTCACTTGCGCCGACTCGGACAGAACGCCGTTTCGCAGCGCTCCGCTCAAGGCTTGCGCCTGATCGGGGAACCGCTCGAGCAGGGATGCCAGCTTCACCGTCCCGTACCGTTTGAGATAAGAGATCAATTCCCCGGACAGGCCGTCCGCCGCTCTCACGTGGTCCGCGGCTCCCGGGTCGTGCGCCAGGCTGACCATCCGCTCCGCCTTGCCCTTGAGCGCCGCGGGAATCATCGCCTGCATGGCGGCCGTCCAGGTGCAGCCGTAAGTATCCGCCATCCAGCGCGCGAGCTCGATCAGATCGGGACGAAGCGGCGGCGTCGGATCGAGCAGTTCGCCGATCGGCTTCAGGCGGCCGGGCTCCACTTCCGCGTCCCGCGCGAATCCGACGACGAACCCTTGCACCGTCCTTCCGCCGAACGGCACGGCGACGCGGCTGCCGACCGCGATCCACGCTTCGGCTTCTTCGGGCACGCGGTAGTCGAACGGACGGTCCGTCTGGCGCGCGGCGACGTCCACAACGACGCGGGCGATCACGGATCGACCGCCTCCCGCGCGGCCAGCCGTTCGGCCGCCAGCCGCATCAGGCGCAGCCCGATCTCCCGCTTCGGCATGCCCGTCCATTCGGCCGTCCGGCCGCCTCCGTCGAAGATGATCACCGAATTCGTATCGGTGCCAAAACCCGCGCCCGGCGCCGTCACGTCGTTCGCGACGATCAAGTCGCAGTTTTTGCGCCGCAGCTTGTCCATCGCGTTCGCTTCCAGGTCGTCCGTCTCCGCCGCGAACCCGATGAGGAGCTGCTTCGTCTTCCGCCGTCCCGCTTCCGCGAGAATGTCGGGCGTCTTCTCCAGTTCCAGCTTCAGGCGGTCGTCCTTTTTCTTCATCTTGGACGCATGGCGCACCGCGGGACGGTAGTCGGCGACGGCGGCCGCCTTCACGACGATGTCCGCCGCATCGAACCGCTCCACGACCGCCCGCAGCATCTCTTCGGCCGATTCGACGCGGACGATCCCGACGCCGGCGGGCAGCGGAACGCTTACCCGCGCCGCGATCAGCGTCACATCCGCGCCGAGATCGCGGGCAGCTTCGGCGATCGCGATGCCCATTTTGCCGGACGAGTCATTCGTGATGTAACGCACCGGGTCGATCCGCTCCACCGTGCCGCCCGCCGTCACGACGATCCGGCGGCCGGCCAGCGGGCGGGATTCGACGGTTGCCTGTGGTTCGCCGGCGTCCCGCGTTTCGCCCGGCGCCTTAGGCCCTCCCGATGCCCATGTCCCGCCGGCGCCGATTTCGGCGAGCAGCGCCTCCGCCACGTCCGCGATCATTTCGGGCTCGGCCAGCCGGCCTTTGCCGACGTAGCCGCACGCGAGCTGCCCCGTGCCCGGGTCCACGAACCGGACGCCGCGCCCGGCGAGCAGCCTGAGATTTTCCTGCACCGCCGGATGGTCGTACATGTGGACGTTCATCGCGGGCGCCACAAGGATCGGAGCGGTCGTCGCGAGCAGCGTCGTGCTCAGCATGTCGTCCGCCAGCCCGTGCGCCATTTTCGCAATGATGTTCGCCGTCGCCGGCGCCACGATGAACAGGTCCGCTTGATCCGCCAGATCGATATGCGAGACGACGGCGGGGTCCCGCTCGTCGAAGGTGTCCGTGTAGACCGGATTGCGCGACAGCGTCTGGAACGTCAGCGGCGCGACGAACTTCGTCGCCGACTCTGTCATGATCACCCGCACAACCGCGCCCCGCTGCGTCAACCGGCTGACCAGCGCCGCCGCCTTGTAGGCGGCGATGCCCCCCGTCACGCCGACCACGATCGACTTGCCCCGCAAGCTGCTGCTCACCATAAACGTCGGTTCCTCCTTTTCAAGCAAAACGACTTGTGCCGTTCACCTTGTCACGCGCATCCGTTTTGCGATGAAAGATAAGCCGATTTTAAGCGTGGAACTTATTTACTTATCTTTCAAGCAAAACGACTTCTGCCGTCCACTTTGGAAGGCACGTCCGTTCAGCAATGAATGTTCAGCCGATCATAAGCGTGGAAATTGGAAATTACTACCTTATCAAACCGCGGATAAAAAAGAACAACCCGCATCCGAGGGGTTGTTGCCGTGTCCGTTATTTCGCGTTCGAATCCTGTTCAATGGCGAGGAGATCGTGGTGAATTTCCTCCAGCGCCACGCCGACCGGCTTGTGGGATTTGGGCGATTCAAGCTGCGACTTCGCGCCGTCCCGGAGCATCCTGGCCCGTTTGGCCGCAGCCACGACGAGCGAATATTTGCTGTCGACCTTCTTCATCATCTCGTCAATCGATGGATACAGCATCCGCGTCACCTCTTCACGCTCTCTGGATGAGGGGCATCAGTCCCGAATATTCCTTCACGACCCGTTCGCGCCGGCAATGCTCGGCAGTGATGATGCTTTGAATGCGGCGGCAGGCCGATTCGATTTCGTCGTTGAAGACGGCGTAGTCGTACTCGGCGATCATGCCGATCTCCCGGCAAGCTTCCGACATGCGGGTGTCGATGACGGCTTGCGTCTCCGTGCCGCGGCCGGAAATGCGCTGCCTCAACTCGTCAAGCGACGGCGGAAGCAGGAAAATGAATACGCCTTCCGGAAAGTTCCGTCTCACCTGCAAGGCGCCGTTTACATCAATCTCCAAAATAATATCTTTTCCCTCCGCGATCGTCCGCTCGACGGGCTCGCGGGGAGTGCCGTACATGTTCCCGACATACTCTGCGTACTCCAGCAGCGCCCCGCGGTCGATCATCTCCTGGAATTGCTCGCGGGTCTTGTAGTAATAATCCACGCCTTCGGCCTCTCCGGCCCGCGGCGAACGCGTTGTCGCGGATACGGAATAAACCAGCTCCGGCATCATGCGGCGAAGCGCCCTGCAGACGGTCCCTTTGCCGACGCCGGACGGTCCCGACAACACGATCAGCAATCCTCGTTTCATGTTACGCCCCAATTCACTCGTCGTTGTCGTCTTCTTTCACGGACAGGCGGTGCGCCACCGTCTCCGGCTGCACGGCGGACAGGATGACGTGGTCGCTGTCGGTGATGATGACAGCCCGCGTTCGCCTTCCGTAAGTGGCGTCGATCAACATGTGGCGATCGCGAGCTTCCTGGATGATCCGTTTGATCGGCGCCGATTCCGGACTGACGATCGAAATGATCCGGTTGGCCGACACGATGTTGCCGAACCCGATATTGATCAGTTTGATTGCCATTGCGGTCTCCTCCCGGTCGTCATACCCGTTCCGCTCCGTCACGGGGTGCTGCGGCGATGGGCCGCCTTCGAACAGGTACGACGCTTGCGCGTTTCCGGCGCTGCGTATGCGGGCGGCTTGCACTATTGTTGACAACCGGCGGCCGGAGCATACGTTCGCGCCGCCACCGTTCGGCCTTCAAACCCGCTTCCCGGCCTTGCCTGGCCAGCGGCTTCTTCCGGTCCGATGCGTGGCAGGTGTAACCATTGGACTCTATTGTAATTCATTTTCGCCGGAGGAACAAGAGATAACGGACGTTTTCGCGTTCGCTTTCGCGCGCACGCAGCCGGTGAGCTTCGCCGTCATGTCATAGAACATGAAAGGCGTCATCAAATAGATTCCGTTGAAAAATTCCAGCGCCGCGTCCAGCAGCTCTTCCGCGATCCGGATGCCTTCCGCCCGGCCGGCTTCCCCCTCCAGACCGGCCATTCGCCTGCGGACTTCGTCCGAAAGCTCGATGCCCGGCACCTCGTTGTGGAGAAATTCGGCGTTCCGTCCGCTCGCCAGCGGCATGATGCCGAGGAAGATCGGCACGCCGATATGGCGGGTGGCGTCGGCGATCTGCGCGATGCGCAGTGCGTCGAACACCGGCTGCGTCATGACGAAGTCTGCGCCGGACTCGACCTTCTTCTCCAGCCGCCGGACCGCCTTGTCCAAATGTTTGACGTTCGGATTGAAGGCGGCGCCGACGACGAACCGCGCCCGCTGCTTGAGCGGCTTGCCGGAGAACGCGATGCCTTCGTTAAGCTGCTTGATCATCCGGATCATGTCGAAGCTGGTCATGTCGTACACCGAGCTCGATCCGGGAAGGTCGCCGAATTTCGCCGGATCGCCCGTCACCGCCAGCACATGGTCGATGCCGAGCGCGTGCAGCCCCATCATATGCGATTGCGTGCCGATCAGGTTCCGGTCCCGGCAGGCGATGTGCACGAGCGGCCGGATGCCGATCCGCTCCTTCACGATGGCGCCGAGCGCCAGATTGCTCATGCGCGTCACCGCGAGCGAATTGTCGGCCATCGTGAGTGCGTCCGCGCCCGCGTCCCGCAGCGCTTTCGCGCCGGCCATGAATTTCGCGATATCGAGATCCCGCGGCGGATCCAGCTCGACGATGACGGTGGGCCGCCGCCGGACCAGTTCGACGATCGTCAGCCCGTCTCCGCCGTCCGGAGCTTCGCCGCCAGCCGGCGCGGGTTCTTCGGTCACCCGGATCTGCGCGGCGGAATCCCGGGGCCGCGCCGACGAAGCTGGTCCGGACGCCGCCGTCCGCTCCGCGCTTCGCTCCGGTTCCGATACACCCGGCGTCCAGCCGGCCAGGGAGGCGGCGATCGCCGCGACATGTTCGGGCGTCGTGCCGCAGCAGCCGCCGATCAGCCGCGCGCCGCGGTCCGCGAAACGCCGCGCGCAATCGCCGAAATACGCCGGCCCGGCGGCATATGTGATTTTTCCGTCCACGTAATCGGCGCCGCCCGCGTTCGGGAAGACGGAAATGGGCAGATTCACCGGGACGTCCAACGCGTCGATCGCATGCAGGATGCCGTTCGGTCCGCTCTCGCAGTTGAAGCCGACGGCGTCCGCACCTGCCGCTTCCAGCCGGCGAAACGCCTCGCCGATCGGCAGTCCGGAGTAGAGCAGCGCCTCTCCGACCGCCGCGAGCTGGCAGATGACCGTCGTGTCGGAGCGGTCACGCACGAGGCGAAGCGCGAGCAGCAGCTCGTCGAGGTCGTAGAACGTCTCGAGGAGAATGCCGTCCACGCCCGCTTCGAGCAGCGCGTCGATCTGCTCGGCGAAGGCGCGCTCGATCGCCGGCGTCCGCACGGCGGTCAGCCGGCCGGTGCGGATCGCGCCGACCGCGCCGACGACCCAGGCATCCGCCCCTACCGCTTCGCGCGCGATGCGCACCCCTTCCCGGTTGATGCGCGCGGCCTCCTCCTCCAGCCCGTAGCGGGCAAGCCGCTCCGCGTTCGCGGAGAACGTGTTCGTCTCGATGACGCGCGCGCCCGCCTCATAATATTGCCGGTGAACGGACGCAATCGTCTCCGGACGGGTCATGTTGAATTCTTCGTACGATACGCCGATCGGATACCCGAGCTGATGCAGATACGTCCCCATCGCGCCGTCGCCGGTCAGCACCGCGGTTCGCAGCGCATCCCGCAAAACCGGTTTCATCCGTCATCCTCCCAAAGCGGCGCCCGGGAGCCGCAGACAGCAGAAAAGCAGCCCGCTTAAGTCCGGCCGCTTCTCTCCTTGCTTCCGGGGCAAGTCTCATGCCCTTATGTTAACTGTACGGACGCCTTCAAGCAAGCGTTCCGGTGAACACTTCGGCAGCCGCGCCCGTCATGTACACGTGGTTGTCCTCCTCGCTCCATTCGATGATCAAGTCGCCGCCTGCCAGCGATACCGTCGCCGTCCGGTCGGTCAGGCCGCCGAGCACCGAGGCGACGAGCGTCGCGCAGGCGCCGGTGCCGCACGCCAGCGTCGGACCTGCTCCCCGCTCCCAGACGCGCATGACGATGTGCGACCGCGAGGCGACGGTGACGAATTCGACGTTCGTCTTGCGCGGGAACAGCGGGTGCGTCTCGAGCGGCGGCCCCCAACGATGAAGATCGAACGATGCCGCGTCGTCCACGAAAATGACGCAGTGCGGATTGCCCATCGAGACCGCCGTGAATTGGAACGTGCGGCCTTCCGCCTCGATCGGATGGCCGATCACCGGATGCTGATCGACCGTCGTCGGCACGTCCAGCCCGTTCAGGATCGGCTCGCCCATGTCGACCCGCACCTTGACCGCCTTGCCGCCTTCGACCGTGAGCTGAAGCCGCTGCACGCCCGCGCCGATTGTCTCGATCGTGACCGTGTCCTTCGAGATCAGCCCGCGGTCATACACGTACTTGGCGACGCAGCGGATCGCGTTGCCGCACTGCTCGGCTTCCGAGCCGTCCGAATTCATGATGCGCATGCGGAAATCGGCGCGCTCGGACGGCAAAACGTAGACCAGGCCGTCTGCGCCGATGCCGAAATGGCGGTCGCACAGTTTGATGGCCAGTTCGGACGCGCCTTCCGGCAGTTCCCGTTCGCCCGCGACCACGATGAAGTCGTTCCCGAGACCATGCATTTTCACAAAATCCACAGCTTTTGCACTCCCTTGGCTTCCGGCGATGCCGCCGTAACGCATATTCTGCTGTCAGCATATCGCAGCAACGCCGGCCAAGAGTATTGATCCATCCGTCTATTGTTTGCACTTTTCCGAATTCGGCACGCATGATTCCGGGCGCAATGCCGGATCAGGACGAGACGGGCCTGGGGCCGCCGTACGTGACGCGCCGCCGCTTGCGGCTGCCGGGAGAGCCGAGGACGCTGCCGATGCCCATGACGAACGTCGGGATGCCGGCGGCGACGAGCACGAGCGACCAGTCGCGGAAGCCGAGCGGCACCGTCTTGAAGATCGCCTGCAGCGGTTCGACGTACAGCACCGGAAGCATGAGCGCCAGCGAAGAGAGCACGGCGAGCACGAGCCAACGGTTCTCCAGCAGATTCCGGTGGAAAATGGATCGCGAGCTGCGGCAGTCGAACACGTGGATGAGCTGAGCCATGACGAGCGTGGCGAACGCGACCGTCTGCGCCCGCTGCAAATCGCCGCTTGACTTGAGCGTCAGGACGAACGCGCCGAGCGTGCACAGCCCGATCAGCAGGCCGCGGCTGACGATCTTCCAGCCGAGCCTGCGGGCGAAGATGCTCTCGCGCGATCCGCGCGGCGGCTGGCGCATCAGATCCTTCTCGGGCTGGTCGACGCCGAGCGCCATCGCCGGCAGGCCGTCGGTCACCAGATTGACCCACAGAATCTGGATCGGCACGAGGGGCAGCGGCAGCGCAAGCATCATCGCGAGGAACATCGTCAGAATTTCGCCGACGTTGGACGCGAGCAGGTAGCGGATGAACTTGCGGATGTTCTCGTAGATGCCGCGCCCTTCTTCGATCGCCGCGACGATCGTCGCGAAGTTGTCGTCGGACAGGACGAGCGAAGAAGCTTCCTTCGAGACGTCCGTGCCCGTTATGCCCATCGCGATGCCGATGTCCGCCGACTTGATCGCCGGCGCGTCGTTCACGCCATCGCCCGTCATCGCGACGACATGGCCCTTGCGCTGCAGCGCCTTGACGATGCGCAGTTTGTGCTCCGGCGCGACGCGGGCGTAGACGCAGGTGTCCTCGACGACGTGGTCAAGCTGCGCGTCCGTCATCGCCGCGAGCTGCCGGCCGTCGAGCGCCCGGCCGCCGCGCGGCAGAATGCCGAGCTGGCCCGCGATCGCTTCGGCGGTGAGCCGGTGGTCGCCGGTAATCATCACCGTCTTGATGCCCGCCTGCCGGCAGACCGCGATCGCGCTCGTCACTTCCCGGCGCGGCGGGTCGATCATGCCGGCCAGGCCGACGAAGATGAGCTGCTTCTCGACGTCGGCTTCGCTGTCCGCCGCATCCTGCGGGCGCAGATCGCGGTAGGCGAGCCCGAGCACGCGCAGCGCCGATTCGGCCATCTTCTCCGCGGCTTCGGCCGCCTTCTGCCTCAAGCTGGGCGTGAACGGCACGACGTTGCCGTCCCAGAGCACGTAGGCGCACTGCTCCATCAGCAGGTCGGGCGCGCCCTTCGTGCAGACGAGGCGGCCGCCCTGGTGGCTGACCAGCACGGACATCCGCTTGCGCTCCGAATCGAAAGGATATTCCCGCTCCCTGCGGTACAACCCCTCGAGCGACGATACCGTGACGCCCAGCTTGGCCGCCAGCACGATGAGCGCGCCTTCCGTCGGATCGCCCTGCACGGTCCATTCTTCCGCGGTCTCCGCATGCCTGCCCGCGCGCCTCGGCTGCCCGTCTTCCCCGGCCCGCACAAGCCGCGCGTTGTTGCACAGCGCCGCGACCTGCAGCAGCCGGCGCAGCTCGGCGTCCCGCTTCAGGTCGGCCGGCGCGCCGTTTTCGAGCACCTCGCCCCGCGGCGCGTAGCCTTCGCCGGTCACCTCGAGCGTCCGGCCGCCCGTCCAGAGCCTTGTGACGGTCATCTTGTTTTGCGTCAGCGTGCCCGTCTTGTCCGAGCAGATGACCGTGGCGCAGCCGAGCGACTCGACCGAAGGCAGCTTGCGCACGATCGCCCGCCTGCGGATCATCCGCTGCACGCCGAGCGCCAGGGCGATCGTGACGATCGCCGGCAGCCCTTCCGGTATGGCGGCGACGGCGAGGCTGACGCCGGCGAGGAACATGTCGTAGGCCGGCTGGCCGTGCAGGATGCCCGCGATGACGACCATCACCGTCAGCGCGATCGCCACCGCGATGAGCACTTTGCCGAGTTGCGCGAGGCGCCGCTGCAGCGGCGTCTCGGCTTCCTCCGCCTGCTCGATCATGTGGGCGATTTTGCCCATTTCGGTCTGCATGCCGGTGCGGATGACGATGCCGCGTCCCGTGCCGCGCGTCACCATCGTGCCCATGAAGCCGATGTTCTTCAGATCGCCCGTTCCGAGACCGTCTTCGTCGATCGGCCGGGCGGCCTTCTCGACCGGCACCGACTCGCCCGTCAGCGCGGACTCTTCCGCGTACAGGCTGCTCGCCTCGAGCAGCCGGAGATCGGCCGGCACACGGTCGCCGCTCTCGAGGATGACGATGTCGCCGGGCACCAGCAAGGCGGCCGGAATTTCCTGCGCCTTCCCGTCCCGGACGACGCGCGCCGTCGGCGCGGACAGAGCTTTCAGCGAGCGCAGCGACTGTTCGGCCCGGTATTCCTGGATGAAGCCGAGCACGCCGTTCAGCACGATGATGGCCAGAATCGCGACAGCGTCCATATATTCGCCGAGCAGCCCCGAGATCAGCGTCGCTCCGATGAGCACCAGCACCATGAAGTCTTTAAACTGGTTCAGAAACAGCAAGATCGGCGGCGTGCGCCTGCCTTCCGCCAGTTCATTCCGGCCGTGCTCGGCAAGCCGGCGCGCCGCTTCCGCCGCGGACAACCCGTGCTCCGCATCGCTCCCGAGCGTCTCGACCAGTTCGCGCGGGCCAAGCCGGTGCCACATCTTTTGTTCCATCCGTCTCCCTCCCGTAATCCGCTCTCCGGCCCCCGTCAGGAACGAATGGGCGGACAGCCTCGTTACAGGGATAATGTATTCGGACAACCGGTGAAATATCCCATCTGCGCCGGCGATCAAACATGGCCGGTTTACAGGTCTGCTGCGTGCATGCACATTGCAGCGGTCATGCACGACCTCCTCGCAGGTCTGTAGCGTGCCGTGCACGTTACAGCGCGCGTTACAGCGACCAAACATGGCCCGGTTCGCCGATCCGCAACCCGGTATCCACGCTGCGCCTTGCGCCGCATTCCCTGTTCCCGGACACCGACCGCAGAATGTTCTTAAGTTTTTCTCCGAACTATGGCATGATAGAGAAATGTCAAGGCATGCATACATTAAAGGTGGTTATTCTTCCCATGTCACTCGACGGCATCGTCGTGCGCGCGATCGCGCACGAACTCCGGCAGCTCGCCGGAACCCGCATTCACCGCATTCATCAACCCGACGATCATACGCTCGTGCTCCAGCTTCGCGGCGGCGGGCTGCGCGAGCTGTCCCGGCTGCTGCTGTCGGCGAATCCGACCTACCCGCGCGTCCACTGGATCACGCGGCCGCAGCCGAATCCGCTCGAAGCGCCCATGTTCTGCATGCTGATGCGCAAACATTGCGAAGGCGGCGTCATTGAATCCGTCACCCAGCCGGGATGCGAACGGGTGCTGCACATCGACATCCGCCAGCGCGACGAGCTCGGCGACCTATCGGCCAAACGGATTGTCGTCGAACTGATGGGCCGGCACAGCAACATCATCCTGACCGACCCGGCGACCGGCCGCATTTACGACGGCATCCATCACGTCACGCCGGCGATCAGCAGCTACCGGGTCGTCATGCCAGGCAGCGCCTATACGCCGCCGCCCGAGCAGCCGAAGGCCGACCCGCTGGCTGTTACGGATGCCGCCCGGTTCGCCGAATCGCTCAAGGCGACGGAACAAGACGCGCCGCTTGACAGGCGGCTGGTCGACGCTTACGCCGGCATCAGCCCGCTGCTTGCGCGCGAGATCGTGCACCGCGCAGAGGCAGCAGGCGTGGAGGCAGCAGGCGCGGCGGACGCTACGGCAGCCAGCACTGCGAACGGCGCGGCTGACGGTACGGAAGCGTTGTGGCGATCGTTCCGGGATATGATGGCGGGGTTTCGCTCGCATGCGTATGAACCGAACATCGTGGATCACGGCGGGCGGACCTTTTTCTCGGTGACCCGGTTGACCCATCTGGACGGCGAACCCCAAGCGTTCGATTCGATTCTGGAATGCCTCGAAGTTTATTACGGGGACAAGGCCGAACGCGATCTCGTCCGCCAGCGGTCGGCCGACCTGCACCGCTTCCTGATGAACGAGAAGGCGAAGAACGAGAAGAAGATCGAGAAGCTGGAAGCGACGCTGGAAGAAGCGAAGGAAGCGGACCGGTACCGGATTTACGGCGAGCTGCTCATCGCGAACATGCACGCCATTCAGAAAGGGCAGACCTCGGCCCGGGTGATCGATTACTACGACGAGCGGCAGCCGACCGTCACGATCGAGCTTAACCCGCAGCTGTCGCCGTCGGAGAACGCGCAGCGCTGGTTCAAGCGGTACATCAAGGCGAAGAACAGCGTGACGGCCGCGATGGAGCAGATGGAGGCGGCGCGCGGAGAAATTGCGTATTTCGATACGCTGCTCGCGCAGTTGGAAACGGCGTCGCTGCAGGACATCGAGGAAATCCGGGAGGAGTTGGCGGAGCAGGGGTATCTGAAGCAGCGGGGCGGCGCGGGCGCAAGGAAGAAGAAATCGACCCGGCCGGCGCTGCTCTGCTACACATCGTCGGAGAACGTACCCATCTACGTCGGCAAGAACAACACGCAGAACGAATATCTGACGAACCGGCTCGCGTCGCCGAACGACACCTGGCTGCACACCAAGGACATCCCCGGCTCCCACGTCGTCATCCGCAGCACCGGGTTCGGCGATGCGACGCTGGAGGAAGCGGCGCTTCTGGCGGCCTATTACAGCAGGGGCAAAGCGTCCAGCCTCGTGCCGGTCGACTACACGCTCATCCGCCACGTCCGCAAGCCGAACGGCGCCAAGCCCGGCTTCGTCATCTACGACCATCAGAAAACGCTGTTCGTAACGCCGGACGAAGAGCGAATCAAGGCGCTGCCGGTCAGGACGGTGACATGAGCGCAACGAGAAGGGGCGGCCAACGGTATATGCCGGATCAGCCGGGTTCATGTCCGATCACGGTTGATGTCCGATTTGCCCTTGTTCTCCGCCGATTATGGAATAAGCGAAAAATTTGCTTCAAATTTGTCGAAACCCATGTTATTTACAGAAATAAAAGAAAAATTTTCCTCTATATCGGGAGAATGGGATGATTTTTGAAGAACAACCAAAAATAAGCGAATTTTTTTCGTCTATTTCGCGGGATGGCGCCCGAGAATCGAAAATAGAGGAAAAAAATTCTCCTAACTGCATTTCAATCGTTACTTGTCCGCCCTGGTCGACCAGCGGATCGGCCCGATGATGCCGGGCTTGAATCTCCCCCAGCGGACCTATCGATACCTGCGGCTCGCCGCCTCAAGCAGATCCACGACGGCGGCATCGACGGTCCTGCCCCCCAGCGGGCCGTGGAAAATCTCTCCGCCGCGCGCGCCGTGATAATCCGATCCGCCGGTCGCGATGACGCCGTGTCTTGCGGCCATCGCCGCGTACCGCGCCTCATCGTCCGGACTGTGGTCGGAGTGGTACGCCTCGATGCCGTCCGCCCCCTCGCGCAGCAGCGCCTCCACCAGCTCGTCCCGCCCGTACAACCCGGGATGGGCGATGACCGCCGCGCCTCCCGCTTCGTGGATCCAGCGCACGGCCTCCCGCGGCGTCGGGCGCGGAACCCGCACATAGGCCGCTCCCTCGCTGCCCAGGAAGCGATCGAACGCCTCGGCCCTCGACGCGACGTACCCCCGCCCGACCATGGCCGCCGCGATATGCGGCCTGCCGATCGATGTGCCGCGCGACCGCCCGGCGGCGGCGCGCTCCACTTCGTCCATCGTGATCGGCATGCCGAGCTCGTTCAGCCGCGCGATGATCATCGCGTTCCGCCTCGTCCGCGCATCCCGCTGCGACCTGAGCCGCTCCTGCCAGCGCTCGTCGCGCCAGTCGGGATAATAGCCGAGCACGTGAATTTCCAGTCCGTCCTGCATCGTGCTCAGTTCGACGCCCGGCACGACCCGGATGCCGAGCCGATCGCCTTCCGCCAGCGCCTCCTCAATGCCGGCTGTCGTGTCGTGGTCGGTGAGCGCGACGGCGGTCAGCCCGGCCTCGCGCGCCAAGCGCACATTGTCCGCCGGCGAGCCCGTTCCGTCCGATGCGCTCGAATGCGTGTGCAGATCCGCGCGTCCCGCCGCATCCTTCACAGCCATTGGCGCAAATCCCTCTCTCTCAGAAAAGTGAGAAACGTCACGGCCGAGATCGGCAGCAAGGCCGATTTCAGGTAAATCGAATAGAATTCCCGCTTGAAAGCGGCATCAACGAGCGGCACCATTTTGATCAGGCCGAGGGCGACTTCATGCTTGACCGAGGAAGCCGAAACGAACGAAATGCCGACGCCCGCCTCCACGGCCGATTTCACCGCTCCGGTGCTGCCCAGTTCCATGACGATGTTGAGGCTTCGCGGGTCGATCTGCCGGGCTTTCAATTGCTCTTCCATGACGAGCCGCGTGCCGGAACCCTGTTCGCGCAGGACGAACGGATGCCGGATCGCTTCCTCGAGCGTCACCTCGCTCCGCTGCGCGAGCGGATGGGATGCGGCGGCGATCAGCTTCAGCTCGTCGTTCATGACGGGCTCCATGTGCATGTCGGGATGATGGACCGGCGCCTCGACGAGCCCGAAGTTGAGCTGATGGTTCAAAATCTCTTCCATGATCTGCGCGGTGTTCATCACTTTCATGCTGATCGCGATGTGCGGGTACTCTTTGCCGAACGGTCCGAGCAGCCGCGGCAGGATGTACTCGCCGATCGTCAGGCTGGCCCCGAGCAGCAGCCTTCCTTTAAGCTGCCGCGTGAACCTGGACATCGCGGCGTCCGTCTCGCGGATGAGCTCGATCGACTGCCGCGCGTAAGGGAGCAGCGCCCTGCCCGCTTCCGTCAGTTCGATCCGTTTCGTCGAACGGTGCAGCAGCTTCGTTCCGAAATAGTCTTCCAGCGACTGCACCTGCATCGTCACGGCGGGCTGGGTCATGTGCAGCGCCTGGGCGGCGGCGGAGAAGCTTCCTTTGTCGACGACGGTATAAAAAATATGCAGTTGGTGAAAGTTCAGCGCCACAGGCTCCCACTCCTTGCGTACATATTCCCATTATACCTGAAACGCGGCCGCCGGCATCATGCCGCCCGCAAAACGCAAAAAACACATGCGCGGGATGCGCATGTGCACGCCTCTGTTCCGTTATTTCCGCTTGCGGCTGTTCTTGATGAGCGTCATCCGCCGGGAGTGGCGCAGCCAGGAATAGTACGATTTCAGATCGCGCAGTTCGATCGTTACGGACATTTTGCCGAGGAAGGTGACGACGATCATCTTGTGCAGCGGCTCGCCGACCAGGTCCGTCTCGCCCGGAAGTTCGGTGAATTCGGCCACGAACACGAGATCATCGTCGATCAGGTAGACGTCGTTCTCATTGCGGTAATACGGCTCGATTCTGCCCTGCTTCAGGCATTCCCACATGAACGCCGCGATCTCTTCCGGTTCCGACCGCGTCTTTTCGATCCGGTCGATCCACCTCATTCTGGCGTGGTTCGTGATGACGATGTCGGCAACTTTCTTGCCGCTGAGCTCGACATAGAACGATTCATAGGTTCCCCAACGTTCCGTCGTCTTGTCTTTCATCGCGAACACCTCCAGAATGCGGGAATCTCCGTCTCGTTCGGTTTCCATTTTATCACAAATGCGGCGTTCAGGGCGATTTCGCGCGCGCCGGCCGGATCAGATGCTGTACGAGCGTGTCTTGTCCGGCACGTTCTTCGCGTATTCCGTCCGGATTTCCCCCCTGAACGAACGTTCTGCCTTTTTTACGTAAGGAAGGCGCTCAATGTTTCGGATTGTGTCTTCCGCCTTGTCGGCATCCATGTAGATGACCGCATAGTTCATTTTCCGCGAGATGTAGTGCACCGTGCCGTACTTCTCCAGATTGCGGGCCATCCGGTGATCGCTGACCCACACGATATATCCGACCCGTTCCGCAAAAAGGGAACCGCTTTCGTTCGCGGGGGAACCACCTTCATGCTCGATCGCGTCGCTCATCCGCACTCTCCTCCGTTCGTAGGATGCCCGCGCATCGTCCGCGCGGGACAAAAGCCGGAGCGGGCGCGCGCCGCGGCAAATCCGTCAGCCGCAGCTCGCGCATCCGCCGCTGCATGCCCCGCTTCCGCAGCCGGCTTGCACCGTGCCGCTGTCCGGCACCTTGATGTCTTCCGATACCGCCCGCGCGATCAGGACGGCGATTTCATGCAGCATGTCGTCCAGGGCTTGCTCGGCCGCCTTGAATCGGCGGACCGCAACGCATTCGTCCAGCTCACGTTGGAGCTCGGCCGCTTCCCGTCTTGCCTCGTGGTAATCCGGATGAAAGCGGCCGAAACGGCTGCATTCCTCAAAGCGTTCCTTCGCCTTGGCGAAGCGCCGGATCAGGGCCTGCGCTTCCCCGTCCTGTTCAAGTTGAGCCTTCCAATATAAATAATCGGCAACATCGGCCGATTGATTGATCATGTCGCCCAAATCGTAGGCCGCCGTCAGCAAAGCCGCCATATCCAGCGGCCCCGAAGCCGGACTCTCCTTGCGCGCGGACGCCGAAGCCGCCGGCAATTGCATGGCCATTGTCGAGTCACCCCCGTAGCCGATCTTGTTCACTATCATACCACTCCTCGGGGGCAAAATAGAATGGTTATTTCCAGACGCCGATCCATTCGGGGAGCAGAAGCTGCATGTCGGACCACGAATCCCCGTCCAGCGCGACGCGCGCCGACGGTTCGTGCGCGGAATCGGCGGGACGGCCGTGCATCCGCCAGCCGCCTTCCGTCTCTTCCAGCCGCTCCGGCATGATGTCCAGCATCGCGCCTTCGCGGACGATGCGGACGGCCGCGCCGATTTCGATCGCCCGTTTCACCATCTCGCGGCGGGTGGACGGGTGGACGCGGCGCAGCGCGCTGAACCAATGGGCGGGCAGGCCGGTTGCGCGGATCGCCCGCATCCGTCCGTGATCGGAAACCGGCCGCTCCCGTCCAATCGCACCGGCAACGGGGGTCGTCCGTCCGGGATTGGATACAGGCCGTTCCTGATTTGTTCCGGATGCAGCTTCCCCCAGGGGCAGCCGGATGTCCAGATCCGGCGCGTACCGTGAGAGCTGCGCTCCGTTGAGCAGACGGGCGGCCATCGCCGCGCCGGGATTCGCTTGCGGTTCCGGGGCCGGCCTGTCCGATGGAAGGCCCGTTTCGCCCGAATCCCGCGCGGACGGGTACGCCTGGCGCGCCTGTTCCTCCGTCTCCGAGCGTCCCTCGCGCGCCGGAATGCCGGCCTTCGCCAGCCGGCGGCGCAGTTCGGCGGCATGCCTGCGATCGACCAGGAAATGCCGGTCGCCGATCCGTTCGCCGAGCAAATCCGCGACCGACGGTTCGGCGGCCGCTCGGTCCGCGATCCGCTTGTCGTCGCAGACGAGCAGCAGCGCTTCCCGGAAGCCGATTCTGCCGGCCGACTCCTCCCAGTCCCGGATCGACCGCCCGAGGTCGTCCGGCACGGGGCAGCCGGCGGCTTCTTCCAGCAGCGCCAGCGCCTCTCCGGCCGAGCGGCCGTTCTCGACCCAGCGCACATACGAGGAGGCCGTCAGCCGCATGCCCGTCATCGGTCCGGGCTGAAACTTGTCCGCAAGGAGTTCCAACTCCCACCGCAGCCGCCAGTCGAGATCGGGCGGCACGGCCAGCTCCGCTCCGGGCATGAAGCGGATCGGCGCGCCAGCCGCTGCCGGGCCGCCGGCCGTCACCGCGCATTCCCGCGGGTCGATCAGCCATCGGATGACCGGTTCGCCGCCCGCCGATATGCCGGTCTGCATCCAGCCGAAAGCGGCGAGCGTCTCGACCCAGACGCGCCAATGCGCCGCGCCGGCCGGGACGTGCCGCCTGAGCCACTCTTCGATGCCATCCGCCGGATACCAGGCGCCGCCTTCCAGACACCGCAGCAGCGCGGCGGCGTGCATGAACCGTTCGTCGCAAGCCGCGAGGCGGTCCGTCACGAACGCGAGCAGCTCCCGCTCGCGGCGGACGGCGTCCATCGCGAGCCACGCGGCCAACGCTTCCCGGCGCCAGATCAGACGGCCGCCGGTCTCTTCGAGCAGGCCGAGATGCAGCGCCGCAGCCAGGCCGAGCCGAAGCGGCGGCTCCTCACGGCCGGCCGGCGCGAACCGGGCTTCGAACGGGCGCAGCGCGTCCGGCCCGAACGACAGCCGGGCGGCGGCGGCCGCGGCCGTCCGGCCCGGAAGGCCGCCGCTTGCCGACGGCCCGAGGCCGCGCTTGCCCAACTCGGCGAGCAGTTGCATGAGCTGCAGGCCGAACGGTTCCGCATAGTCCTGCAGCGGACGCGCGGACTTCCTGCCGCCCGGCAGCGGCCGGACATCGGCCGGCAGCAGCGCGGCGATCCAAGCGGCCGTCGCGTCGGACGCGACGAAATGGAGCCGGTCGCCCCATATCTTGCGAACGGTGAAGACGATTCCGGCCGCGCGCAGACGCTCCAGCTCCCGCGCGGCCGCTCCGCCGAACAGACCGGCGGATTCGGCCGCCGCCTCATATTGCTCCGTCTCGAACGGCAGGGAACCGAACCGGATCAGGATCGCCTTGAGCGCTTCGGCCGTCTCGCGGGGCAGCGCGGCGGCCGCCCGCGACACCGCGCCAGGGTCGGCCGCTTGCGACGCCCATGCTTCCCGCTCCGTCCCGGCGGCGGACCAGGGCGGAGCGGCGGCGAAGCGCGCGCCGGCATCGGGCGGCAGGCGGCGCAGCCATTCGCGAATCAGCATCCCGCCGCCTCCGTTCTCGCCGCGCCGTCCGCTTCCGGCATGCGCATGATCCCATAGGCGTAGCCTTGTTCGGTCAGGAAGAGCTGCCGCCTGCGCGCGTATTCCGTCTCCTTCGTCCCGTCGGTGACGACGGTGTAGAACCAGCATTCGTTCGCGCCCGGCTTCGGCCGCATGATGCGGCCGATCCGCTGCGCTTCTTCCTGGCGCGAGCCGTAGCTGCCCGAAACTTGCACGGCGACGGCGGCATCCGGCAGATCGACGGCGAGATTGGCCACCTTCGAGACGATCAGCACCGGCTCTTCCCCGCTGCGGAAGCGGGCGTACAGCCGCTCGCGCTCCTCATGCCCGGTCTCGCCGGTGACGAGCGGCACGCCCCATGCGGCGGCCATCTGTTTGAGCTGGCGCAAATATTGGCCGATGATCAGCACCGGCTGGCCGCGGTGCCGGGCGAGCAGATCGCCGACGACGCGCAGCTTGGCCGGGTTCTCGGCCGCGATCCGGATGCGCGCCCGCTGACCGGCGGCCGCGTATTCCGCGGCGGCCGACGGATCAAGCGGCACGCGGATCTCCGTGCAGGTCACCCGGGCGATCCAACCTTTCGCCTCCAGCGTTTTCCAGAACAGATCGAACCGTTTCGGGCCGATCAGCGAGAACACATCTTCTTCCCTCCCGTCTTCGCGGACGAGGGTGGCCGTCAGGCCGAGCCGCCGCTTCGCCTGCAAATCCGCCGTCATGCGGAAGACCGGCGCGGGAAGCAGATGCACTTCGTCGTAGATGATAAGTCCCCAGTCCCGCTCGCCGAACAATTTCATATGGTGGTAGTCTTCCGCCTTCGAGCTCCGGCACGTCATGATCGAGTAGGTTGCGATCGTCACCGGCCGCACCTCGCGCTCGCTGCCCGCGTACACGCCGATGTCGCGCTCCGTCAGCGTCGTTTTGTCGAGCAGCTCGGACCGCCATTGTTGAACCGACGTCACGCTGGGCGTCAGGATGAGCGCCTCGCAGCGAAGCCGCGCCAGCGCCGCGATGCCGACGATGGTCTTTCCCGCGCCGCAGGGCAGCACGATGACGCCGCTGCCGCCCGCGCCGGTGTCTTCCCGGCAGAACAGATCGACCGCGCGCTCCTGATAGTCACGGAGGCGGAAAGGTGCCCCGGACGACGTCAAAGGCTTGAGCCCGATCTCCAGTTGCCCGCCCCGGCGATACCCGGCAAGATCGAGCACCGGAAAGCCGCGCTTCGTCAGCTCGCGCTTCAGTTCCCCGCGCCGCTCGGGCGGCACGCGCCATTTCAGCCCGCCGTCCGGCTCCGGAACGCCGGGACCCGGAAGCAGGCCGAGCCCTTCCAGCTCGGCGGCGAGATCGCGGTCGGCCATAAGGGCGAGTTCTTCTCCGTCCGCCTCAAGCCGGATTTTGCCGTAACGTCCGGCCCATGTCGCGATCCGGTCGATCAGTCCCGCGGGAACGTCGTACCGGCTGAAGGCGATCAGGTCATCCGTCATTTCATCCGCCGTAAGCCCGGATGACGCCGCGTTCCAGACGGACAGCGGCGTGATGCGGTAGGTGTGCAGATCCTCCGGCCGCTTCACCAGCTCGGCGAAGCGGGCAAGCGATTCGCGCGCCTCTTCCGCGTCCGGATGCCGGACATCCAGCAGCACGGATGCGTCGCTCTGGACAATCAACGGGCCGCCGGCCGCATGCATGGACATTCACCCCTTATGTTTTGGTAACAGTATGAGAGCGGGAGCTATTTTTTATGCCGGGCGGATCCTATAAAAAATCGCGCAAAAAAATCGCGGGCCCCGGCCCGCGACATCATGCGCTTCGCAAGCAAGATATGATCTTGCGGCGGTCATCCGCCGCTCTTCGGCGCCCGGAATCCCGCCGCTTCCGCTTCATCCTCGGTGCAAAACCAGACCTCCGCGACCGTCCGGTCGTAATAGCGGCTGCCGGGCACATGGTAGATGCGTTCGCCGCGCGAATTGATGTTGCCCTTGATGTCCGGCGACGGGCAGGATGCCGCGAGCCCGGCGTCTCCGGCGCCGGATGCGGCTCCGCCGTCCGCCTCCGGCGGATCGACCGGCCGCGATCGCTTGCCAGTCGCGGCCGCGGCATCATCGCCTCCGCCCCACAGGCCCGCGCCCTCCGACCGCGCTTCCCGCTCCGCCTCGCGGAACCGGTCCGCCAGGCTCACATCGGGCGGATAGGTCGCCGCGCTCGCATACCCTTCGCGCACGAGTCGTTCATTGAACATGAGCGCATCGCCCGGGACAAAAACAAACCGCAACAGCCGGCCGTACCGGTCGGTCTCCGACACATCCCTGAACATCCATACCGTCTGCCCCGTCAGCATGCGTCTGGTATATGCCGCGGCTTCTTCCCCGTAATACTCCGCGCCGCCCGAAATTTCCGGCGCGTTCACGCCGATCAGCCGCACCCGGCCGCCTTCGCGTGTGACGAACGTATCGCCGTCGACGACCCGCCGGACGACCGTTTCTTCGGCCGTCTTGCCGCGCAATTCCGGATAGTCGGACCAGACCGTCTCCCAAGGCCGCGTCGAAGCGGACTCGGCCGCGCATCCCGCAACCGCCAGGACGAACAGAACCAGCGTGATCCACCCGGCCGGCCGCGCGGCGGATGGCGATATTCTGATCTTCATGCTATGTATGCCTCCGAATGTCCGCAGATATCGCCGCCATAAAAGGCGTCAAGCGCCTCCCGCCCGCGGCCGGGGTTCCCTTCGGCGATCCGCCGAAGGGAACCGTCCGTCAGTGAACCGCGGACGGTTCGCGGTGCTCGTGCTCGGAGATGGCGCTCAGCGCGTCCCCCGCTTCGTTCACGAAAATTTCGCGAATCGCCAGGTCGCCGATCGAGACGACACCGACCAGTTCGCCTTCCTCGACGACCGGCAGACGCCGGATCTGATTGTCGGCCATCAGACGCGCGCATTCGTCGACGGTCATGGAAGAAGGAACGGTTCGGATATCCTTCGTCATGACTTCGGTTACGGACGTCGAGCCCGAATGTTTCTCCGCGTAACCCCGGACGACCAGGTCGCGGTCCGTCACGACGCCGACCAGCTTGCGGCCTTCGACGATCGGAACGAACCCGATGTCGTGCTGCTTCATCAGCACGGCGCATTCGTAAATGTTGTCCTGCGTCGTTGCCGTCACGGTGTTGGTCGACATGATCTCCTTGACCGTCTTCGCCATGGGGCATCCTCCTCGCATGGATCATAGCCGGCCACCGCGTTACGCCGGCCTTCCGTTAGGCTTGCCTGAACGGCTTCCGGGCATACGATGCGAAGATTGCCAGACGCTCCACGGTATTATATGGAGGACGCCGCTTCCGAGGCGTAATGGTCCGCCATCGCGACGAGCAGCCGCGCCGCCGACAGCATGGCGCGCTCGTCGATGTCGAAGCGCGGATGATGGTGCGGGTAGACGGCGCCGCATTCCGCGTTGCCCGCCCCGACGAACATGAAACAGCCGGGAACGCGCTTCAGGTAATAGGCGAAATCTTCGCCCGCCATGAGCGGACGGATCCGCCGAACCGCATCGTCCCCGAACAGGCCGCGGGCCACCGCGAAGAACCGCTCCGCCTCCCGCTCGTCGTTGACGACCGGCGGATAGCCGTCCCGCCAGTCGAGCGAATATTCCGCGCCATACTGCCGGCATACCGCATCCGCAATCGCGCGGAGCCGCTCCTGCGCCCGGCGGCGCACCGACATGTCGAACGTGCGGACGGTGCCGGCCAGCCGGCAGACTTCCGCGACGACGTTGGGCGCGGTGCCGGCCTCGAACGAGCCGACCGTGACAACGGCCGGTTCGAGCGGGTCCACCGACCGGCTGACGATCGTCTGCACGGCCTGGACGAACGCGGCGCCGGCCGCAAGCGCGTCGACCGTCTCATGCGGCAAGCCGCCGTGGCCGCCCTTGCCTCTGATCTCCATGAAAAAATCGTCCACCGCCGCCATCACCGGCCCCGGTCCGCTGGCGATCGTGCCGCAGGGCAGCGGCGTCCACAGGTGGACGCCGTAGATCGCGGAGACGCCGTCCAGCGCCCCGTCCCCGATCATGCCGACCGCGCCGCCGGGCGCGACCTCTTCGGCCGGCTGGAAGAGCAGCCGCCGCTCCCCCGCGACGCCGGCCCGCGAAGCGGCGTAATGGGCGGCGACGCCGAGCAGCGCCGCCGTATGCGCGTCGTGGCCGCAGGCGTGCATCACGCCGGGCACGGTCGAGCGGTACGGCACATCCTTCTCGTCCTGGATCGGCAGCGCGTCGATGTCGGCGCGCAGCGCGACGGCCGGTCCGGGCTTCCCGCCGCGGATGACGGCGACCACGCCGGTGCCGCCGACGCCCGCGCGCACTTCGTCGCAGCCGATTTCGCGCAACTTGTCCGCAATCCACGCGGAAGTCCGCTCCTCGCGGAACGACAGCTCCGGATGCCGATGCAGATGCCGCCTCCAGGCTATCATGTCCGGCACGAGACGCTCCAACACGGCGGATTCCATGAACTCCCGCATCTCAACGCCTCCTCGCTCCCGCGCCGCCCCGAAGGCAGCGCCGCAACTGACCATGCCGGTCTTCATGATACCAGTTTATCAAAAAGCGGCCCGCGGTGTGAAATCGAAGGCCGCGGCAGCCGCCGCGCCGCCTCCCTCGCGGGCTTGCGCGCATTGGTGAAACATACTAATATGAGAAAGAGAAATGCCGGCCAATCTAGCACGAGCAGGCATATCCGAAGGAGGAACAGCACTTCATGATCATCGAACAAACCGGCCTGAACGGCCTGACCAGCGACCTGGAACATCTGGACGAATCCGCGGAGAAACTCGGTTTCGTCCGCTGGCAATGGGAATACAACCGCGCGACCTACGACCTGAAGCTGGAAGACACGGCAAGCGGCGACGACTATTTCCTTCGCGTCAGCACGCGCGCCGTCGATGGCAAGCTGGAGTCTCCGGACGCCATTCTGTCCATTGAATCCGTCTATATCGGCAAGGCGACGTTCCCGCACGGACTCGACTACGAATCGCCGATTCCCGAACCGATCCTGAACGCGGCGAAGCAGCGGCTGAATGAACTGAAAACGCTGCTGAGCTGACGATTGTTTCCATGAACACGCAGCAGTCAAGCGGCCCCCGCGGCAGACCGGATTTTCTGCTGCTCATCCTGACGTTGCTCCTGGTCGGATTCGGGCTCGTCATGGTGTTCAGCGCCAGTTCGAACTACACGCTCGCCTCCGATGCGTTCAACCGGGATCCGCTCTACTTCACGAAAAGGCAGCTCGCCTGGATCGCGGCGGGCGCGTTTCTGCTGCTGGTGCTGATGAACATCCCGTACCGCCGTTTCAAGAAAGGCTACGTGCTTTTTTTCGTACCGGCGATGATCCTGCTTGCGCTCGTGCCGTTCATCGGCGAGGAGCGCAACGGCGCCCGGAGCTGGTTCGGCGTCGGCACACTGGGCATTCAGCCGACCGAATTCGCCAAACTGGCGCTCATCCTGTATCTGGGCGCCGTCATTGCGAAGAAGGACGAGCGGTTCCGCGATTTCAGGCACGGCCTGCTTCCGGTTACGCTTGTCATCGCGTTCGTCTGCTTCCTGATCATGCTGCAGCCGGATCTCGGGTCCGCGATGGTTACCGCGCTCTTCGCCGCGGTCATCCTTTTCGCCGGCGGCGCCAACATAAAGCATCTCGCCGTCCTCGGTCTGTCGGCCGCCGTTCTGAACACGGCATTCGTAAGCGTCTCGATGCTCGTCGATCCCGGCTCCTGGTCATACCGGATTGAACGGCTGACCGCATACCTCAATCCATTGGAGGACGAGCTGGACAGCGGCTACCATCTGGTCAAATCGCTGGAGGCGCTCGGCCACGGCGGGCTTACGGGAGCGGGTTTCGGCCACAGCGTGCAGAAGCTGAAGTATTTGCCTTTTCCGTACAACGATTTCATCTTCTCCGTGATCGCCGAAGAATTCGGATTCATCGGGTCGGTCATTTTTCTGCTGACCTATCTGTTCTTCATTTGGCGCGGCATCGTCGTCGCGCTCAGATGCCCCGATTCCTACGGCACGCTCGTCGGCATCGGCATCATGAGCATGATCGGCATCCAGACCGTCATCAACATCGGAGGCGTCGTCGGGGCGATCCCGATCACCGGCGTGACGCTGCCGCTCATCAGCTACGGGGGCTCGTCCATCATCGTGACGCTCGCTTCGATCGGCATTCTGCTCAGCATCTCCCGGGAATACAACCGGGTGGCGCGGCTGGAACAGGAGCAGCCGGCCCGCGCCGCAAGGCCCGACGCCCCGCGCTTCGGATCGGCTTCGGCGCGCCGGAGATGACAAGCCTGCCCGTACCCCCGGGCAAAAAACGAACGGGACGGCATCCTGCGCGGATCCGTCCCGCTTTTCCTGTCAGTTGACGCGCTGCGCCGCCTCTTCCTTCTCTTCGTCCTTGAACGCGACGCCTTCCACTTTCACGTTCACTTCCACCACGTGAAGTCCGGTCATGTTCTCCACCGCCTGGCGGACATTGTCCTGAAGCTGCCGGCACACCGACTGGATCGGGATGCCGAATTGCACAATGACGCGAAGATCAATGGCTGCTTCCAGTTGTCCGACCTCGACCGAAACGCCCTTTTGTACATTTTTGCCGCTGAGCCGTTTTGCCAGTCCTTCCGATATGCCGCCCGACATGCCGGCTATGCCGGGCGTCTCCAGCGCCGCCATTCCGGCAATCGTGGCGACGACGTCGTCGGATATGCGAATGTTGCCGCCAAGAACGTCTTCGGTCATCATCGTCATCTCCTCCGGTACCATATGTCCTCATTGTAAAGGATTTCCCCGGCCCTAAGCAAGAGCGCGGCAGAAAGCCGAAAGGCCGCCTCTCATCGAGACAGCCTTCCTTCGCCCAGCGCCTCGTACAGCAGCGCCAGATTGCGTTCGAGCGTTTGGATCATCTGCTTGCCGGTCGACTCGCTGATCAGCCCGGCACGGATCGCGAAATCGACTTCGCGCGAAAAACCGTACATCTGGGTATCCAGCACTTCTTCGTAGAGCGGACATTTGCGCGTGGTCAGATTGTCCATCTGTACCTTGATCAATTTCTCGATTTTATCTGCATCTTCCTGGAGCAGAAGGAGCGCCTTCTGATTCAGGTGAATCATGACATCCGATGAAGACACGGTACTCTCCCCCCTGCGGCCGCCCACGCCGTCTTATACTTGTATATTAGACGAATTCGGGTCAAACCTCAAGTTTGTCTGACGCGGGCCGGCGGCCGCGAGCCGCGGTCTCCGACAGGGAAGGGGGATTCGGGTCGGGAAACGTTCAGTCCGAGACGACCGTGACGTTCAGATTGTGCTTCGCGAACACTTCGGCCATGGCCGCTTTCGCTTCTTCGGCGTCCGGGCCGTGCACGTGCAGTTCATACGAATGGCCGCTCACCAGCGTCGTGAACAGACCGAGAATGCTCTTGACGTCGATATACTTGTTCTCGGCTTGCAGCACGATGGACGAACGGAAACGGTTGGCCGTTTGGGAAATATCCACAATTGCTGCATTATTGGACATGTCGATTCCCTCCATAGGAAAAGGATGAACTTTTCTCCATGATAGCGTGATTTCACGCCGCCTACAAGAGGAACCTGCTTGCGGGCGCAATTTACGACAAATTTTCCGGATTAAGCCCTTCCAGCTCGGGGATGACGAACCGTCCGTCCTTCCGGATCAGCCTGCCGTCGAACCAGATTTCGCCTCCGCCGTACTCCGGACGCTGGATGAGCACGAGATCCCAATGGACGGCGGAGCGGTTGCCGTTGTCGGTCTCCTCGTACGCCTGGCCCGGCGTAAAATGAAGACTGCCCGCGATCTTCTCGTCAAACAGCGTGTCGTTCATCGGGTGCAGGATGTGCGGGTTGAATCCGAGACTGAACTCGCCGATGTAGCGGGCGCCTTCGTCGGTGTCCAATATCTGGTTGAGACGCTCCGGATCGTTCGCGTCGGCTTCGACGATCCGTCCGTTCGCGAACGTGAACCGGATCCGCTCGAAGGTGAACCCGCCGCGATTGCTCGGCGTATTGTAGGTGATCGTGCCGTTCACCGAATCGCGGACCGGCGCGGTGAACACCTCGCCGTCGGGAATGTTCCGCTTGCCCGAGCATTTCTGCGCGCCGATGCCCTTGATCGAGAACGTCAGGTCGGTGCCGGGTCCGGTGATCCGCACCTGATCGGTGCGCTCCATCAGCGCTTTCAGCGGCTCCATCGCCCGGTCCATCTTCTCGTAGTCCAGGTTGCACACCCGGAAGTAAAAGTCCTCGAACGCTTCCGTGCTCATGCCCGCAAGCTGCGCCATGGAAGCGTTCGGCCAGCGCAGCACGACCCACTTCGTATGTTTCACCCGGCGCTCGAGATGCACCGGCCTCATGTAAAGCTGCTCGTACAGCCGCATGTTCTCTTCCGGAACGTCGGCCAAATCGCTGATGTTGTCGCCGGCCCGCACGCCGATGTACCCGTGCATCCGGTTCATGCGCTCAAGGTCGAACGCCGCCCATTCCTCGATCTGCCCGCGCGTCGCATGGCGGAGCAGGGTGCGCAGCACAGACCGGTCGGACAGCTCGACATGCGGCCGGCCGCCGCGCTTCGCGACCGCTTCGATCAGCGCCTTGGCCAGCTCCTTCTCTCCGCCGATCACTTCAATCAGCACATTCTCGCCCGGCTGCACATCGATCGAATAGCCGGCCAGCCTGTCCGCCAGCTCCGTAAGCCTTGGATCCCTCATCCATTCATCCTCCTTCGCATCGTGCGGCTCCGCGCCGCCCTCATGACGCGGACGGTCTGCCGTCGAAGCCGTCCAGAACCATTCGGGTAACCCGTTCTTCGGTACGCATTCTGCCGCCCGCTTCGTACCTTAGCACGCTCGTCTCCTCGAGCGCAAGCGGCAGCATCATCCTGCGGTCGATCGTGACGAGCACGCTTGTCTCCGCCTTGAGGCCGTCCAGCATCCGGGACAGCTCCCGCCTGGAGCGCGCCGTCTCATCCGCCACGGCGCGGCGAAAGCCATCCACGTCTGCGGCCGGGCCGGATTCCGCCCTCACCGCGGCGCGTTCGAACTGCCGCATCAGCCTGGCCCTGATGTCCCGCGCCGCCGCTTCGCCCGACAGCTTCACGCGCAGCAGCATGCAGCCTTCCGGCGCTTCTTCGTCGAACCCGATCTCCGCCGCCCGCCCGGCGAGCTCCGCCAGCCGGGATGACGGCGTCTCGGGCGAATCCGCCGCCCATGCGGAGCCACCGGACAAGCCGCGGATCATCCGCACGGCGTGGCCGGCGATCTCGCCTTCGTACGATTCCAGCTCCTGCAATTCGATTCCGTCGTACCGGACGGCGGTCCGGGAACGGAACGTGTAGCGGTCCACGCCTTCCAGCCCGGCGGAAGCGACGGACAGCACCTCCGCCGGACTGCGTCCGCCGGCCGGATCCGAGCATCCGATCTGCGCGGCGGCGATCAGGGCGGCGGCCCCCAGCCCGAGGCGGCGAAACGTCAACCGGCAGCCCATGCGGCATCTCCCCCGTTCATCCATGGTTCTCCGCTATAGGCTGTCCCCGGCGGCCGCATGCCATGCCTGAACCGGGCGCGAACAAAAAAGGCCGGCCGGCCTGCCGGGAGGGCGCTACCCGGCGATCACCGTGTTCCGGCCGCGGTTCTTGGCGGCGTATAACGCCATGTCGGCACGGTAAAACAGCGTTTCGGGGCTGATCTTCTCGTCTTCCTGCGTCCACTCGGACACGCCGCACGACACCGTGACGTCCGGCTCGGTCTCCGTCTCGACGCGCCGCCGGATCCGCTCGGCGATGCGCACCGCCTGCTCGATGCGCACGATCGGCAGGTAGACGGCCAGCTCTTCGCCGCCCCACCGCGCCGCGATGTCGGTCTCGCGAATGCAGGACTTGATGACGTTGCTCACCTGGACCAGAATCCGGTCGCCGATCTGATGCCCGTATGTATCATTTACCCGCTTGAAGTAGTCGATGTCGACCAGGATGAGCGAACCGCTCGGATCATGGCGCTGCCTTTTCTGGATCTGTTCGTTGAGGTAATGCCGCGCGTGCAGTCCCGTCAGGTTGTCCGTGATGACCATCCGCCGGACGGCGGCGTGAAGCGTGGCGTTCGCGATGGCGAGTCCGACGTGCGAAGAGATGACTTGCAGCAGTTTGTAGTTGTCGTACGAGAAGAAATTCGCGCTCCGGTGGGCGATGAAAATGACGCCGCCGACCTCGCCGCCGACGAAAATCGGCGAAGCGATGAGCGACTTTGCTCCGGTTACCGCCATCAGCTTCGACTCGACGCTGTCCGATTCGCGGTAGTCGGAGATGATGAGCGGCTCCTTCGTCTGCATCACGATGCCGCAAAATCCGTAATCCGCGGGGAACGTCTCGTCCACGAGCGCCGGAATGTTCGACGACATCACGATGAAGCGGCACTCCTCGCGGTCGTATTGCAGCACGCAGCAAAATTCGGCCTTGAAGACGTTCAGAAACTCGCTTGTGACGAACTCGAAGATCTCTTTCGGACGAAGCGACTGGTTGAGCCGTTTCGCGATGTCGTTGATGAGCTGCAATTCCGAGATGAGCAGATTCGATTGCTCGTACAGCTTGGCGTGTTCGAACGCGGATCCGGCTTCCTCCGCCAGCATGACGAACGCGGGCAGCTCCCCTTCATTCCATTCGCCGGCCTTGAGCTTCAGGTCCAGAACGCCGTACACCGCCTGCTTGCCGGAGAACGGCACGGCGACCTCGACCGATCCGTCCTCTCCGTATTCCGTAATCGGCCGGCTCTCGAGGAACGAGCGCGCGCAGATTTCATCGACACCCTGCTTGAAGACGAGCGGTTTGACGCGTCGGTCGACGGCCGCGTAATCCTGGGACAGATGCAGTTCCAATTCAGCGCCCGGGAACAGCGTTTCGATGATGCGGATGGTTTCCTTCAGCAGGGAGGGAACGTCGATCTGGTCATGCAGCCTGCGCACGGCGTCATACAGCAAATCCTTCCGCTTCCACACTTTGTCGGCTTCCCGCTGAAACGTCATGATGCGATGCAGCAAACGGTGCTCCGCCGCGGCAGCCAATCGGCTGCGAAAATGCAAAGCGCCTGCCTCCGCAAGCAACCGGCAGGCGTCCGTCCCGACAGCCGGGGGCATGACGAAACCGAGAACGGCGCAGATTCCGTATGAGTCCGGTTCCTTGACGGCATACGCCGCCGCAAAACCGCCGTCCGGCGTCCGGTCCGCTTCCGCGGCGCCGCCGGCGCGGGCGGCGCAGGCGGCGCAATCCTTGAGCGCCGTCTCGAGTTCATCGGGCGCGTCGCCGGCGCGCGCCATCTCGGCGCCGTCAACGCCGTAAAGCCTGAACGAGCATCCCGACCATGCCCGGCTCTCCCTGATCTCCTCCAGCCACATCTCGAAAGTGTCCGCCAGCAGCGGCCGGATCGGCCTATTCCGCGCTTCGCCCGGGCGTCTTGCCGGGGAAGGCGAATCGTCGATTTCGTGATCGCGCATAGGCAACCCTTCCTGCCGCACACGGCAATTCAAGTTGGAACCAACGACAGTAAAATAATAACTCTATCATACCTTATTTTTAATCATTTTGCACTAGTTTCCGCTTCAACCCGCAAGCGGCGGAAGCGTGGACGGGGACATTTCTCCTACCGGTTCGCCCCGGCCGGGTCGCCTCGGCGCCCTCGCATCCCCGGGACCGGACATGCCGAAACTCCGCAAAATGCAGACGCGCCTTGACATTGTGCCGCGTTTTTCTATAATATCTATGTGTTGAATAGGGCTACGGTTTAGTGTCACCCTCACGATGTCGCCGCCGGCGGGCCGCGGCTGATTTTTGCCCGCCGGGACCGGATGCGCGGTTGCAAGGCGGCGTCGGCGAATCGTTAACCCTTTTTCAAACAACCCATTTGAAGAAGGAGCACATTCCACACATGGCACGTTACACTGGACCCAAATTCAAATTGAGCCGCCGGCTCGGCATTTCGCTGAGCGGCACCGGCAAAGAGCTGAAACGCCCGTTCCCGCCGGGACAACACGGCCCCGGCCAACGCCGCAAATTGAGCGGATACGGCGCGCAGCTTCAGGAGAAGCAGAAGCTCCGCCACATGTACGGCCTCAGCGAGAAGCAATTCCGCAACCTGTTCGACAAGGCCGTCAAGATGAAAGGCATCGCGGGCGAGAACTTCATGTTCCTGCTGGAAAGCCGGCTCGACAACCTCGTCTACCGGATCGGTTTTGCGAACAGCCGCGCCGGAGCTCGCCAACTGGTCGCCCACGGGCACGTGACGGTCAACGGCAAGAAGGTCGACATCCCGTCGTACCTGGTATCGCCGGGCGACGTCATCGGCCTGCGCGAGCGCAGCCGCAGCCTGAAAGTGATCAAGGAAGCGCTTGAAGCGCGCCGCCATCTGCCGAACTATCTCGAGTACAACGACCAGGCGATGGAAGGCCGCTATGTCCGGCTGCCGGAACGTTCCGAGCTGTCCCAGGACATCGACGAACGCCAAATCGTCGAGTTCTACAGCCGTTGATCCGCGGCAAGACGACGAAGGGCCCCTTCCCCCGAGGGAAGGCGGCCCTTTGATTTTGATTTTTCTTTCGCCGGTATTCCCGTATTTCAGACCAGACGAATCTTCGCGAATTTCCGCTTGCCCACCTGGACGATGTCGCCGTCCAGCGGCCGAAGCGCTTCGTTCGGATCGTCGATGCGCCGCTCATTCACCCGCACGGCGCCCTGCTGCACGCTGCGCCGCGCCTCGCTTCCGGACTGTTGCAGCCCGAGCGCCGTCAAGAGCCTCACGACGCGGATCGTCCCGTCCTCCAGCTCGCCTTGCGGAAGATCGACCGTCTCGATGTCGTCGGGCAGCGCGCGCCGCTGGAAGACGGTCACGAAATGGCGCTCCGCCGCCTCCGCCGCCTCTTCGCCGTGGTACATCCGGACGAAGGTGCGGGCGAGCCGCATTTTCGCGTCGCGGGGATGGACGGAGCCGTCCTTCAGCCCTTGCCGCAGCGCCTCAAGCTCCTCCAGCGAAATATCCGTCGCGAGCTCGTAATATTTCACCATCAGTTCGTCCGGCACGGACATCGCCTTGCCATAAATTTCGTTCGGCTCTTCGTCGATGCCGATGTAGTTGCCGAGGCTCTTGCTCATCTTGTTCACGCCGTCGAGCCCTTCGAGGAGCGGCAGCATGATCGCCGCCTGCTGCGCCTTGCCGTATTCCTTCTGCAGCATCCGGCCCATGAGCAGGTTGAATTTCTGGTCGGTGCCGCCGAGCTCGATGTCGCTTTCCAGCGCCACCGAATCGTACCCCTGCATGAGCGGATAGAAGAATTCATGGATGCTGATCGGCTGGCCGGACTGGTACCGCTTCGTGAAATCGTCGCGCTCCAGCATGCGGGCAACCGTCATCTTGGCGGCCAGTCCGACGACATCGGCGAACGTCATTGGCGCGAGCCACGCGGAATTGTAATGGATCGTCGTCCGGGACGGATCGAGAATTTTGAAAATCTGCTTCTGGTACGTCTCGGCATTCCGCTTCACATCTTCCTCCGAAAGCTGCTTGCGCGTCTCGGATTTGCCGGTCGGGTCGCCGATCCTTCCGGTGAAATCGCCGATGATGAGCTGCACCTCATGGCCGAGTTCCTGGAATTGGCGCAATTTGTGCAACACGACCGTATGGCCGATATGGATGTCCGGGGCGGACGGATCAAGCCCCAGCTTCACCTTGAGCGGCCGTCCCGTCCGGACGGCCTCCGCCACCTTCGCTTCCAGTTCTTCTTCCGGCACAATCTCGACGACGCCGCGGCGGATGACCGCAAGCTGCCGCTCCACCTCCGCCTGCTGGGCGGGCGTCAGTTCCGTTCGTTCAGACATGCGCTGTTCCTCCGATCAACTGTAGCATTCTGCCCTTTCAACGCGCCAACGCGTGCGGAGCATGCCGCAAGACAACAAAAAAAGCCCTTCTCCCAAGGGACGAGAAGGACTTGCCGCCCGCGGTACCACCCTCGTTAAAGCGCGCTTCCCGCAGGAATTCGCGCTTTCGCTCATTTCGCGCGTTAACGGGCGCATCCGGGTCCGGCTACTTCAGACAAGGCAGGTTCGCCGGACCGGCTCGGGGAGGTAATTCGCCCTGCGATCCGCAACCGGTTCGCAGCGACCACCGGCTCTCTGGGTGCGGCGCTCCGCAGGCTACTTCATCCCTTCATCGCCTGTTTCGAAAAGATAAGACAGTTTACTTTACACGCCTGGAATCGGCTTATCTTTCATCGCAAACGGGGGCGCCGCCAGAGATGGACGACGTCAGCCGTTTTGCTTGAATCCGATACCAGCGTTATACCATACGCGAAAGCGGCTCGTCAACCGCGCGGCCCGCGCCCGGATGCGAATCCGAGCCTTGCGCGGCAAAAATGTGCTATAATGGTAGACGTGATTCGGAGGGGGAGATACAACCATATGGAAAAGAGCAAGAAGCCGTCCGGGCGAAACGGATGGCTGATCTTCGGTTATGCCGCGTGGCAGACCTTCAAATGGCTCTTCATCTTCTGCTTCATCTTCGCCCTGTTCGCCGGCGGCGCCGTCGCCGGCTATGTCGCTTCCCTCGTGAAGGACGAGCCGGTGCGGTCGCGTTCGTATATCGAAAGCAAGATCGGCGAGTACGACGTGACGGGATACGTCTACTTCAACGACGACACGCCGGTCGGCCAGCTTCGCACCGAGGAAGACCGGCAGCTTGTCAAGTACGACGAGATTCCTCAGGTCGTCATTGACGCGGTGCTCGCGATCGAAGACGACGATTTCTTCGAGCATATGGGCGTCGACATCTGGGCGCTCGGCCGCGCCGTCAAGCAAAAATTGCTGAACGAGGACACCCAGACGGGCGGCAGCACGCTGACGCAGCAACTCGCCCGGCAAGTGTTCCTGTCGCTCGAAGTGACGGACAGCCGCAAGGTGCGGGAAATTTTCCTTGCCCTCCGGCTGGAGCGCTTCCTGTCGAAGCCTGAGATTCTGACCGCCTACCTGAACAAGGTGCACTTCGGCAACGGTTCGTCGGGCTACAACCTGTACGGCATCAAAGCGGCGGCCAAAGGGATCTTCGGCATCGAGGATCTGAATCAGCTCAATACCGCCCAGGCGGCCTATCTGGCCGGACTGCCGCAGCGGCCGGCCGCCTATACGGCCTTCACGAGCAAGGGCGAATACAACGAACAAGGCATCGGCTACGCGATCAACCGGCAGAAGCTCGTCCTCCGGCGGATGCTCGAGACCGGACGCATCACGCAGAAGCAATATGACGAAGCGCTGGCGTTCGACATCCGCGCGTCGCTCGCGAAGCCGGAGAAGAAGGCGTACAACACCTATCCGTATCTGATGCTTGAAGCCGAACGCCAGGCGATCGAAATTCTGCTCCGGATGGAAAATCCGGAACTGACGAAAGCCGATCTGTCCAAGCCGGAATACGCCTACAAGATCGAGGAAAAACGCGAGGAGCTGCTGCGCGGCGGCTACCACATCTATACGACGATCGACAAGCAGATCTACGATCTGATGCGCGAAATCGCGTCGAATCCGGACAACTTCTCGCCCGACAGCGAAGAGAAAGGCATGGAGCAGGTCGCGGCGATGATGATCGACCACAAGACCGGCGCCATTCTCGGCATGATCGAAGGGCGCGATTTCTACGAGGAACAGATGAACTTCGCGACGCAGATGACGCGCCAGCCGGGTTCGACGATGAAGACGATCGCCGCCTATCTGCCCGCCATCGAGATGGGACTGGTCCAGCCGGCGTCCATTCTGGACGATGCGCCGATCGTGCTCAAGGACGGCCAGAAAGGCTTCCACCTCCCGAAAAACTCGGCCGGCAATTCGTCCCACGGCGGCTACAACGGGCTCGTGACGGCGCGGGAGGCGCTCAACCGCTCGCTGAACCTGCCGGCGCTGAAAGTGTTTCTCGAGAAGGTGACGATTCCGAAAGCCTGGGAATTCGCGCGGAAGCTCGGCATCACCACGCTGCAGCCGGAAGACGACTACGCCCAGACGGGCGTTCTCGGCGGCCTCAGCCTCGGTGTCACGGTTGAAGAACTGACCAACGCCTATGGCACCATTCCGAACGGCGGCGTGTTCAACGACGCGTACATGATCCGGAAGATCACGGACGATTCCGGCAAGGTCATCTACGAGCACAAGCCGCGTCCGCAGCAGGTGTTCTCCGACCGGACGGCGTTCCTCGTCACGGACATGCTGCGCACGGTCATCACGAACGGCACCGGCTCCGTCGTGCGCAGGGAGTACGAAAACAAAGAAATCCCGATCGCCGGAAAGACGGGCTCGACGCAAAGCTACGGGGACGTCTGGTTCATGGGATTCACGCCGGACATTACACTCGGGGTATGGGCGGGACACGAGAAGCCGATCCATACGCTCACCGGCGACGCGCGCTACCGGGCCCAGCACATCTGGGCGAAGATCATGAACGAGGTGACGGCGGCGCGGCCCGACCTGTTTCCGACGAAAGAGTTCGCGCAGCCGCAGGGCGTCGTGAAGGCGACGGTGTCCGGCGTCAGCGGCAAGCGGCCGACCGAGCTGACCCGGCAGTACGGCAAGCTCGTCACCGACTGGTTCAACGAGGATTATCTGCCGAAGGAAGACGACGACGCGCTCGTCAAGATGCAGGTGATCCAATACAAGGGCATTCCGTACATTGCCCAGCCGACGACGCCGTCCGACTTCGTCCGGGAACAAGTTCTCGTCGTCCGGGAGAAGCCGCTCGACGTGCTGTTCGAAGAGATCGAAGCCGCGATGGCGCAGATGCCGGCGTCCAGCCGCAAGCCGCTGTCGTATTTCATGCCGAAAGACGCGGCGAACAACGCGCCGTCGAGGGTGGACCCGCGGGTCGACGACGGCAACGATCCTTCGCCGCCGACCCAGCTTGCGGTGGAGGAAGCAACCGACGCTTCCGCCGTTTACATCGCGTTCAAGGGGTCGCCGGAAGAAGATGTCGTCGGTTACCGGCTGTACCGCTCGCTGAACGGCGGCCCGTTCGTCAAGACCGGCGAGTCGATCTATCAAGGCGACAATTTGCGGTTCTTCAACTATGTTTCGCCGACCAACCATTACCGCTATTACGTCACGGCGGTCGACGTCGCGGGAAGGGAGTCCGCGCCGAGCGCCACGGTCGCCTACGGCAGCGGGTCGGCCGACCAGCAGCCGTACCCGTACGGCCAATATCCGCCGTACGCTTCCCAGAATCCGGACACGCTGCCGGGCGGCGGAGCCGGCCAGGAGCCGCAGAGCGCGGAGCCTTCCGCTCCCGGCGGTCTGACGGTCGAGCGGACCGAGATCGGCTTTTCCGTAAAGTGGAATCCGAACCCGGAAGCCGAGCGGGTGGAGAAGTACCGGATCTATTTCAGCGAAGACGGATCGCTGTACCGGCGAATCGGCGAAGTGAACACGAGCCGGTTCGAATACGTCTCGCCGCTTGCCAGCGGCTTCATCCGGATCACGGCCGTAAACGCCCACGGCGAGTCGCCGGCATCGGATACGGTCGCACTGCCCGAATAGCGAACAGGACAACGGGGCGCTCCCGGCCCGTGCGATGGCCGGGAGCGCCCCGTTTTGCGCGTGCATAAGGGATGATTCCGTTCGTCAATCCTCGATCGTCGACAGGTCGCCGGTCGGCAGGTTCAGCTCCCAGGCTTTCAGCACGCGGCGCATGATCTTGCCGCTGCGGGTTTTCGGCAGTTTGTCCTTGAACTCGATCTCCCGCGGCGCGGCGTGGGCGGACAGCCCTTCCTTCACGAACCTGGCGATGTCCTGCTTCAGCTCTTCGGAAGGCGTGTAGCCTTCGCGCAGCGAAATGAACGCCTTGATGATCTCGCCCCGGACCGGGTCGGGCTTGCCGATGACGCCGGCTTCCGCGACGGCCGGATGCTCGACGAGCTTGCTCTCGACTTCGAACGGTCCGACGCGCTCGCCCGACGTGTTGATCACGTCGTCGATCCGGCCCTGGAACCAGAAGTAGCCGTCTTCATCCATGTAAGCCGAGTCGCCGGAAATGTACCAGCCCGGAATGCGGAAATATTCCTCGTACTTCGCGGGATTGTTCCAGATCTTGCGCATCATGGACGGCCAGGGCGTGCGGACCGCCAGATTGCCCATCCGGTACGGCGGCAGCTCGTTGCCCTGATCGTCGATGATGCCGGCCTTGATGCCCGGCAGCGGACGGCCCATGGAGCCGGGCTTGATATCCATGCACGGATAGTTGCAGATGAGCTGCGCGCCCGTCTCCGTCATCCACCAGGTGTCGTGGATGCGCTGGCCGTATACTTTGAGCCCCCAGCGGACGACTTCCGGGTTGAGCGGCTCGCCGACGCTCATGACATGGCGCAAGCTCGACAGATTGAACTTCTTGACCACTTCATCTCCGGCGCCCATCAGCATGCGGAACGCCGTCGGCGCGCTATACCAGACCGTCACGCCGTATTTTTCAATCGTGGCGTACCAGTCCTGCGGGCTGAAACGGCCGCCGCGCACGACGTTCGTCACCCCGTGCAGCCAGGGCGCGAAGATGCCGTAGCTGGTGCCCGTCACCCAGCCCGGGTCCGCCGTGCACCAGTAAATGTCGTCTTCCTTCAGATCGAGGACGAATTTGCCGGTGACATAGTGCTGAATCATGGCGTTTTGGACGTGGAAGACGCCCTTCGGCTTGCCGGTCGATCCCGACGTGTAGTGGAGAATCAGACCGTCTTCGCGGCCGAGCCATTCGATGTCCGTCTCGTCCGAAGCCCGCGCCATCTCGGTATCGAAATCGACGAATCCTTCGCCTTCGGGCGCGCCGCCGACCACGATGATATGCTTCAGGTCGGGCAATTCGGCTTTCGGCACGCGATGGAGCAGCGCAGGGGTTGTCACGATGGCCACGGCTCCCGCATCAAGCAGCCGGTCTTTGACCGCCGTTTCCATGAACGCCTCGAACAGCGGACCGGCGATGGCGCCGACTTTCAGCACGCCGAGCAGGCTGATGTACAGTTCCGGCGTCCGGGGCATGAAAATGAACACGCGGTCGCCTTTTGCCACGCCCAGCTTCCGCAGCACGTTCGCGAAACGGTTCGACCGCTTCGCCAATTCCGCGAACGTGTACGATTCGTCGCGGACGGCGTCGCTGTAGAGCAGCGCGATTTTGTCCCCTTTTCCGGACTCGGCATGACGGTCGATCGCCTCGTATGCCATGTTCACCCGGCCCGTCGCATGCCAGGAGAATGCTTTCTCCGCTTCCGCGAACGAGAACGAGGCATACGTCTCCTCATAGTTCTTCATGTTCGGATTGGCTGCGACCGGCGCGATCCGTTCCTGGTGACGGTCATCCATGCTGGAAATCAACCTCCCATGTGACAATAACTTTGCGATTACCCGCAAGAATGCGCTTTCATTACGGGTGGACGAGACTTCTCCTGAATCAGCGCGTTATGCAGGCAGACAACGCCATTATAGCACAACTGTCCGCGCATCGCCTATACTTCTCACTGCCGGCGGAATCTGATACGATGGACGGAGAAACTTCCGACGCCGGAAATGACTGCGTTTCAAGCGGACAGGAGGCCGCAGACCATGGAGCACCGCAAAATCTATCATTGCGTTCGCGTGGCGACCCCGAAGGGCGAACTGATCGTGGAAGGGCCGGTCCCCCCGGAGACGCTCGCGGGCCTCAAGATGCATCCGAAGCTGGACGCTTTCCGCCGGCCGGCCGAGCAGCATGCCGCGCTCATCGAGATCGCGGGGCTGCCCGAAGGGCGGATCATTGTCGCCCGCGACGATCGGACGATCGTCGGCTACGTGACGTTCCATTACCCCGACGAATTGGAACGGTGGTCAGCCGGCGGACTCGAGGATCTGATCGAGCTCGGCGCGATCGAGGTCGCGGACGACTACCGCTCGTGCGGGCTCGGCAAGCGAATGATCAGGCTCGCTTTCGAAGACGGCCAGCTCGACAATGTCATCGTCTTCACGACGGAATATTACTGGCACTGGGATCTGGAAGGCAGCGGGCTGAACGTGTGGCAGTATCGCGAAATGATGGAGAGATTGATGAAGTCCGTCGACATGGTCTGGCACGCCACGGACGATCCGGAGATTTGCGCGCATCCCGCGAACTGCCTGATGGTGCGCATCGGCAAGGAAGTGCCGCTCGAATCGATCGAACGGTTCGACCGCGTTCGCTTCCAGCGGCGGATCATGTACTGATCCGGCGTATCATACGTCAAGCGGAAAGGAAGAGCGCAGGATGCCGGAAAACGCCGTTTTCATTCATCATGCCGGCGAAACCCGATACAAATTCAACGACAGCCACCCTTTTAACCCGAAGCGGCTGACGCTCGCCATCGACCTCCTGCGGCGGATGGGCGCGTTGAACGACGCGCAGATCGCGGCGCCCGGGCCGGCGTCGGACGAACAGTTGCTGCGCATTCACCGCTCCGATTACGTGCGGATCGTGCGCGCGCTCAGCGTGTCCGAGCCCGCGCTGGCCGATCTGGATGACGCGGAGCGGTACGGGCTGGACACCGAGGATACGCCGCACTTTCCGGGCATGCATGACGCGGCCGCGCTGATCGTCGGCGGGTCGCTGCTCGCCGCCGAGCTCGTCATGTCCGGCGAGGCGGAACACGCCTACCACATGGCTGGCGGGCTGCACCACGCGCTGCCCGGCAGGGCGTCCGGCTTCTGCGTCTACAACGACGCGGCGGCCGCGATCGCCCATATCCGCAAGCGTTGGGGCGCCCGGGTCATGTACATCGACACGGACGTGCATCACGGCGACGGCGTGCAATGGATGTTCTACGAAGATCCCGACGTCATGACGTATTCGATCCACGAGACGGGCAAGTATCTTTTTCCCGGCACGGGCTTTGTCCACGAGCGCGGAGAAGGCGAAGGATACGGCCGGTCGGTCAACATGCCGGTCGAGCCCTACACGGAAGACGAATCGTGGCTGGAATGTTTCCGCGATACCGTCCGGCGCGCCGCGGAATCGTTCAAACCGGACGTCATCGTCAGCCAGCATGGCTGCGACGCCCACGCCTACGATCCGTTGTCGCACATTCATTGCAGCATGGCGATCTATGCCGAGATGCCCGCCGTCATCCACGAACTGGCCCATCGGCACGCGAACGGGCGGTGGATCGCCGTCGGCGGCGGCGGCTACGATATCTGGCGCGTCGTGCCGCGCGCCTGGTCGCTCGTCTGGCTGGAGATGACCGGCCATCCGGCAGCAGAGGCGGCCCGGAAAGGCGGCGACGGCGGCCGGTTGCCGGAAGACTGGATTCGCGCCTGGCAAGCTGACAGTCCCGTGGCGCTGCCCGAGACGTGGCTGGACGGTGCGGAGCGCTGGGCGCCGATGCCCCGGCGGGAGGCGATTACGGAAGCGAACCGCCGCATGAAGGAGCTCGCCGTTCAGTTTCTGTGACGGAACGCGGCAAGAGGCTGTGCGGGAAAGCCGGACTGCCCCGGCGGCATCCCGTCGCCCGCTCCCGGAGATTCGCCGGAAAACCTTGCGGAACGGACAGACCGGATTTGACCGGAATCGGCATGATTGTTGACGCAACGGAACTGCGGGACTTATGGAAATGCCGCAAAAACTGTCCGAAAAGCCGCGAGGCCGCGGCGTGGCATACACGCCGCGGCCTCGCGCCGCTTTTGCCCTCATACCCCCATGCGCGCAATCATCGCTTCGACGAGCCGGTACGAACGGTTCGACGCTTCGACGGTGAACGCCTCGAAGCTTTCCGGCGCGCCGCCGTCGGCTCGGTCCGACATCGAGCGGATGACGACGAACGGCACGCCGTTCATCGCGCAGACCTGCGCGACCGCCGCGCCTTCCATCTCGATGCAGGCGCCGCCCAGCGTCTCGCGCAGCTCCCGCACCGTCTCGCGGCTCGCGATGAACTGGTCGCCGGACAGCACCTTCCCCTTGCGGCACCGGCCGGGAAACAGCGATTCGCCCGCGCGGACGGCCAGCTCAATGAGCCTGCCGTCCGCGGCGAATTCCGATTGATCCTGGAACGGAATGACGCCGCGCGGGAAGCCGAGCGCCGTCACGTCCATATCATGCTGCTGGCAGACGGTCGAAATGACGATGTCGCCAATGTTCAGCTCCGGATCGAGCGCGCCCGCGACGCCGGTGAACACCACGCAGTCCGCGCCCTGATCGATCAGCACCTGCGTGCATACGGCCGCGTTCACCTTGCCGACGCCCGATCGGCAGAAGATGACTTGCTTGCCGTGCAGTTCACCCGCCGCATAGTCGATGCCGGCTTTCGTGCGAACGCCGGTCACCCGGACGTTCTGATGCAGCAGCTCGACTTCTTCCTTCATGGCACCGATGATGCCGACTGTTCCAAATGGCATGTGCTCCGCCCTTCTCCTCTCTCTGTGATGCATCGTTATCAGAAAGAAAACGGCTGTCCGTCCCCGCAAGCCTGGGCGAGGCCGGAAGCCGTTCCGTTCAACCTGTGGTGTTCCGGTCAGCGCGCCGCGACGGATTGCCGCGCAATCAGTTCGTGCGGCAAAATGACGCGAAGCTGATCGACCTGCTCCTTCTTCATCAGCTTGGTCAGGAGGCGCATGGACACGGCCCCGATGTCGTACATCGGCTGGGCGACGGACGAAAGCTGCGGCCGCACCATCGACGCCATGCGCGTATTGTCCACGCTGATAACGGATACATCTTCGGGCACACGGAGTCCGAAATCCTGGATATAATGGATCGCGCCGATCGCCATCTCGTCCGTTGCGGCGAAGACGGCCGTCGGACGTTCGTCCAGCTCGAGGAAATACTTCATCGCCTCGACGCCCGATTCATAGCGGTAATTGCCGACGCGGACGAGCGACTCGTCGTAAGGAATGCCGGCCGCTTCCAGCGCGCGCCGATACCCCTGGAACCGGGCATACCCGTTCGACGGATCCTGCAGCGTGCCGCTGATCATCGCGATGCGGCGATGGCCCGCGCTCGTGAGCGTCGCCACCGCGTCGAACGCCGCCGACTCGTGGTCGATGTCCACGGACGGCATCGAGCCGTGCTCATCGGTCGTGGCGCACAGCACAATCGGCACGTTCGCCGACTTGAACGCCGCGAGGTGCTCTTCCGTCACCGTGCCGCCCATGAAGAGCAGCCCGTCCACCTGCTTCTCCAGCAGCGTGTTGACGACGCGGATCTCCTTGTCCTTGCGCTTGTCCGCGTTGCACAGGATGATATTGTAATGGTACATGTTGGCAATGTCTTCGATGCCCCGCGCCACTTCCGCGAAAATCGCGTTCGAAATGTCCGGGATGACCACGCCGACCGTCGTCGTCTTCTTGCTCGCCAGTCCGCGCGCGACCGCGTTGGGACGATAGCCGAGCCGTTCAATCGCTTCGAACACCTTCTTGCGCGTCTGCGGCTTCACGTTCGGGTTGTTGTTCACAACCCGCGACACCGTCGCCATCGAGACTCCGGCTTCACGCGCAACATCATAAATGGTTACCGTCACGTTCCTTCTCTCCAATATCTCGAATTTGTCGTCATGCCGCCGTCCGCCGTAAATAGCATTCATTGGTTATCATTGTACGACAAATCTGGGACGAGCGCAACGCAAACCGATCTCGGGGATTGGGCAGACGAACACTTATGTATTCGGCGTTCTGCGCGTAATCTGGGACAGCCTGCTGCGAAGCTCTTCTTGCCAGCCGGCATCGCCCAGCGACTGCGCCAGCAGATGCAGATCCAGCAGCACGTTGACCCGCTCCTCGACAAGCCGCTCGACTTCCCGGGCGTCCGGCTCCCTGCCGCCCATTCCGGCCTGCAGCAGCAGGTCGGCCCACTCGCTCCATTCGCTCAAGGAAAACGTCTGTCTCGGCGGCTTGGCTCCGAGTTTCCCGATCAGTCCGGTCAAATCCGGCTTGACTTCCGGAAACACTTCGCTGCGGCTGCAAGCCGGACACGAATAAATCGGGACGTTGTCAATCTCGACGCGCCCCGAATAGATGACGGTGGACAGCCGGATTTTCATCTCGCTGCCGCAGGAACACCGTTTGCGCAAGTCTGTCACTCCTCTTGGACAAGAAGCGAACGGCCGCGGAATGCCGCAGGGCAGACCGGCCGCAGTTCGCGTCGGAGATACATATTCGACCCGCGCGGTCCGGACTCCTGCTGTCCTCAAGTATCAAAATTTGACTGGCCGGGCAGCTTGCGCCAGACGCGCCGGACGCCCGGCAGCGCCGTGAAGCAGACGGCCGCCGCGGCGCCGATGGCGTCATTCAGGAGATCGAGCGCGTCCGGCGTCCGTCCGGCCACGAACGACTGGTGGTACTCGTCCGTTGCCCCGTAGAGCACGCACACGAGGACGACGGCCGCCTTCACCAGCGGGCGCCGCGACGCGGCGCCGAGCGCGAATTCGAACGCCAGCGCCAGAATGAAGTAGGCGGCATAGTGCCCCCAGTTGAAATCGGCCATGCCGGGAAAGATCCGCTGAAAAAGCGGCAGCATGTCGTCCAGATCGTCGGCGGGCTGCGATGACAGCGCGTAGATGACCGCCATCCAGACGACGGGCGCCAGCCAGCGCGCGGCGCGCCGCAGCCGCAGCCGCCGGCCGCGGGAAGACGCGGCGCCCGCCATCAGGGCGCCCCCGCCGTGCCGGCAGGCCGGACCGATTTTCGCGTATCCGGCTTTGCCGCAGGGATTTGTTCGCCGGCGCGGGCGCCCGGCTTGGCCGATTCCGGATTATCGTTCACATCCGCCGCCTCCATCCGCGCCTCGACCGAGAGCCGGAACGACTCCAGATGCCGGATCGCCTCATCCTCCGTCCGGCACTCCCAAAGCCGATTGAGCAGATCGATGCTGTCCGCGCGGTGCGTATGGAGCAGCCGTTCCTTGATCGGCAGGATGGAATGGGACGACATGCTGATGCTGTCCACATCCAGCCCGAGCCAGATCGGCAAAGCGCGCGGATCGCCCGCCATCTCCCCGCAGACGCCGATGTGGATGCCCCGGCGCTTCGCCGCGTCGACAGTCATCCGCAGCATGCGGAGCACCGCGGGATGGAACGGCTGGTACAGGCGCGAGATCCGCTCGTTCATCCGGTCGACGGCCAGGACGAACTGGATCAGGTCGTTCGTGCCGATGCTGAAGAAATCAACCTCTTCCGCGAGAAGGTCGGCGATCGTGACGGCGGATGGAAGCTCGATCATGATGCCGCACGGCACATTCGGGTCGAACGGCACGCCGTCCGCCTCAAGCTCGCGCTTCGCCTCCTCCAGCAGCCGGTTGGCGGCGCGCACTTCCTCGACGGACGAGATGAGCGGGTACATGATTTTGACCTTGCCGTACGCGCTGGCCCGGAGAATCGCCTTAAGCTGCGTCTTGAACAAATCCGGCCGGTCCAGGCAGATGCGGATCGCGCGGTAGCCGAGGAACGGATTGTCCTCTTCCCCGATCTCGAAATAGTCGAGGTTTTTGTCGCCGCCGATGTCCAGCGTCCGGATGATGAGCGGCCGCCCGGCCAGCTTCTCCGCCACCGCCTTGTAGACTTCGAACTGCTCGTCTTCACCGGGAAATTGGTGCCGGTCCATGTACAGAAACTCCGTCCGGAACAGCCCGACGCCGGCGGCCCCGGACGAGAGCGCCACCTCCAGTTCCTTCAGCGAGCTGATGTTCGCTTCCAGCGCGATCTCCTTGCCGTCCGGCGTAACGGAGCGGACATCGGCCAGCCGGCGAAGCCGGCTGCGGTGCTCGGTCTGCCGGCGCTGGTGTTCCGTGTACGTCCGGATCTGTTCTTCCGTCGGCCGGGGAATGACGATGCCGGCATCGCCGTCGATGATCATCATGTCGCCCGTCTCGGCCAGCGTCTCCAGGGGAACTTCCAGACCGGTGACGAGCGGCAGGCCGAGCGCGCGCGCCATGATCGACGCGTGCGACGTCATGCTGCCCGCGATCGTCACGATGCCGAGCACGTGCTGCGGGTTGAGATGGACGAGCTGGGAAGGCGAGATTTCGCGCGCCACGAGGATAAAGGGCTGCGTGTCCGTGGGCAGCGAAATTTCCGGCATGCCGAGCAGATGCTTGAGCAGCCGGTTGCCCACGTCCTTGATGTCGAGCGCCCGTTCCTTCATGTATTCGTCGTCGAGCAGATCGAACATGGTCACAAAGTGGTCGATCGCTTCCTTGACCGCCGCTTCGGCCGCCTTGTACTGGCGCTTGATGATGCCCTGAATCTCGTTCATGAAGACCGGATCGTTCAGAATGGCCAGATGGGCATCGAAGATGCTCCGCTCCTCGCTGCCGACGACGTCGGCAAGCTCGCCCTTGATTTGCTCGATCTCCCGCTTCGACGAACGGATGCCTTCGTACAGGCGGTCGAACTCCCGCGCGAGGTCCGTGACGTCGATCTTCTGGTCCGGCACGTCCCACTCCCAGTTCGGCAGGACGAACGCCTTGCCCATCGCAATCCCCGATGATGCGCCTATCCCTTGAATCATCGTCTCTCTCCTCCACCGTCTCTCTCTTCCAGCACGACGGACATGACCGATGCCTGCCCTTTCCTCACGGCCGTAAACGGGGCGAATACCCACGAACGGACGCGTTCCGGATTGGTGATGACCATCGGCGTGACCGGCGACTTGCCGGCGCCGCGGATATGCCCCAGATCGAACCGGAGCAAGAGCTGGCCGGGGACGACCGTGTCGCCTTCCTTCACAAACGTCAAAAATCCGGCGCCGTTCAGCTCCATCGTGTCAATGCCGACATGCAGCAGCACTTCGAGGCCTTCCGGCGTGCGGATGCCGACGGCGTGCTTCGCCGGATGGACATGGATGACGATCCCTCCGACTGGCGCCGCCGCCTCGCCGCGTTCCGGCACGAAGGCGACGCCATTGCCGACCATCTTGCCCGCGAAGATCGGATCGGGCACTTCCTCAAGCGGAATCATCCGCCCCTGGACGGGCGACTTGAACTGCACCCGCCGCAGGTCGCGCTTCATCACTTTCATGATCTCTTCGCGGATAAGCTCGGAGAACGTGCCGAACACGACCTGCACATGGCCGCCGCCCAGCCGGATGACGCCCGCCGCGCCGAGACTGCGCAGCGCCGTCACGTCTATCTGCCTGTCGTCGTGCAGTTTCAGCCGGAGCCGCGTAATGCACGCTTCCATCTGGATGATGTTGTCCTTCCCGCCGATCGCCTGCAGGATGAGCGGCGCGCGGTACGGAATGTCGCCCGCCCACTCGTCAAGCGGCGAACCTTCCTCCCGTCCGGGCGTCGGGATGTCGAACCGCCGGATGGCCCAGCGGAACAGCCAATAATAGCCGACGCCGACGGCGAGGCCGATCGGAAGAAGCAGCCAGCCTTTCGTGGAGAGGTGAAGGTTGATGAAAAAATCGAACGCGCCCGCCGAGAACGAAAATCCGTGCAGGATGCCCAGTTCGTACGTCAGCCACATGATGAGTCCGGACAGAAACGCGTGCAGCACGAACAGATACGGCGCCGCGAACATGAAAGCGAACTCGACCGGCTCCGTCACGCCCGTCAGAAACGAGGACAGGGCGGCGGAGATGAACGTTTTTCTCACCTTCGGCTTCAGGTCTTCCCGCGCTTCGCGGATGATCGCGAGCGCGATCGCCGGCAGGCCGAACATCATGATCGGATACAGGCCCGCCATGTACGCGCCGGCCGTCGGATCGCCGGAGAAATAGCGCGGCAGGTCGCCGTACACGATCATGCCGGCCCCGGTCTCATAGGCGCCGACCTGGAACCAGAACGCGTGGCTGACGAGATGGTGAAGCCCGAACGCGACGAGAATCCGGTAAGTGAACCCGAACAGGAAAATGCCGAACCCGCCGGCCGCCTTCGCCGCTTCGCCGAGGGCGATCATCGCGTCCTGGACCGGCGGCGCGATCTCGATCATGATGATCGAGAACGCGAGCGACACGAAGCTGACGAACAGCGGCACGAACCTCGGCCCCCCGAAGAACTGCAAATATTCGGGCAGGCGGAAGTCTTTGAACTGCTCGTAGCTGTAGCCGGCCGCGATGCCGATGACGACGCCGATCAGCACCGTCGGCTGGATGTCCAGCCCCGCGTACGAGCCGGTGACGGCCGTATAGATGAACATGCCCGCAAGCGCCGATACGCCCGCCGCCACGGCGTTGCCGGTCAGGCCGAGCGCGACGCCGAGCGCGAACAGATAGGGCAGCGCGTGGAACAGAATGCCGCCGGCCTTCGTCAAATGGCCGGCCATCGGCGACATGCCCCAGTCGTCCCAGGGCAGTCCGCTCAGACTGAGGAAGACGGCTGCTGCCGGCAGCGCCATCATCGGGAGCATGAGCGCCCGACCGAATTGCTGCAGATTGCCGATGAGCTTCACGCCTTCTCCTCCTGCGCTTCGCAAGTCGCTGCTTTGAGCCCGCGGATTCGGTCCGCGAAGCCTATTTCGATGGTACGCGTTCGCCCGCGGTTTGTCAAAAACAAAAAAAGAGCGGACCACGGGAGTCCGCCCTGCTGGGGTACGATCAGAAGCTGAAACGGTTCTGCTGGCCGATCGCGCCGGCTTGGTAGCCGGTATGCTGCACGACCGGGCCGTCCTGCTGGCGCGCGTTCGTCGCGCGGTACACCGGATGCTGCTGCCACTGTTGCTGCTGCTGTTGCTGCTGCTGTTGCTGCTGCGCGCCGAACGAAGCCGCGCCGGCCTGGCTTGCGAAGCTCTGCTGGGCAAACGGCTTCTGGAAGTTCTGCTGCTGTTGTTGCGCGCCTGCCTGATAGCCGACGTGCTGGATCACCGGACCGTCCTGCTGGCGCGCGTTCGTCGCGGTGTAAACCGGGTGCTGCTGCCATTGCTGCTGCTGCGCGCCGAACGAAGCCGCGCCGAATTGGCCCGCGAAGTTCTGCTGGGCAAACGGCTTTTGGAAGTTCTGCTGCTGCGCGCCCGCCTGATAACCGACGTGCTGGATGACCGGGCCTTCCTGCTGACGCGCGTTCGTCGCATTGTATACCGGGTGCTGCTCACCCTGCTGCGAGACGAAAGACGACGTCTGGAACGCGCCGGCCTGTCCGGCGAAGGACTGTTGCCCGAACGACTGCTGCTGGCCGGCCTGGTAGCCGAACTTCGCCGTCACCGGACCGGATGCCGCCGAGCGCGACAGTTGTCCCTGATACTGGGATTGCACGAAACCGGCCGGTTGGTAGCGGTTCTGACCGGCACCGAAAGACTGGCCGCTCTGGAACGAAGTTTGGTGATACATTCGGCAATTGCCTCCTAAGCGGAAGGTTAGTCTCCAGACGTTCGAAGACGTCAGAAGCCAACCTTATTGTTGGAGAGGCGCGCCGCTTTTATCCGAATCAGCGGGTGGTTTTCCCTTCCGGCAGCAAAATCGAATCCTCGACCTTGATGCAGCGGTCCATGATGACGTTCATCCCGGCCGCCTGCGCGATCTCCGCCGCTTCCTCGCTGACGATGCCAAGCTGCAGCCAGAGCGTCTTCGCGCCGATCTCCGCCGCCTCCCGCGCGACGTCCGCGCAGTATTCGCTCCTCCGGAACACGTTGACGAGATCGACGGGAAAAGGAATATCCTTCAGCGATTTGTAACATTTCTCGCCCAGGATGGTGTCCGCGTTCGGATTCACCGGCACGATCCGGTATCCCTTCGCCTGCATCGCGGCGGACACCTGGTAGGACGTGCGGTCCGGCTTGTCGGACAGGCCGACGACGGCAATCGTGTCCGATTCTTCCAGAATGCGCTTGATCGTCTCCCGGTCAGGGTGACGGTAGGCCATGGCTTCTCGCTCCTTCCGCTCCGGCTGTCAGCTTTCGAGCCACTCGATGCGGCCGCCGATGCCGGTCAGATGTTCGAAGAAATTCGGGTAGGACTTCGCCACGTGATGCGCGTCGCGGATCACAATCGGCTCCTTCGCGCGCAGTCCGACGATGGAAAGCGCCATGATCACGCGATGGTCGAAGTGCGAGTCGATGACGGCGCCGCCCTTGACGCCCTCCGGCTTGCCGTGCACGATGATCTCGCTGCGGCGCTCCTCGACGTCGGCGCCCGCCTTGCGCAGCTCCGCCACGAAGTCGGAGATCCGGTCGCATTCCTTGTAGCGCAGGTTCTCGACGTTGTAGAAGCGGGAGGTGCCTTCCGCGAACACGGAAGCGGCGACCATCGCGAGCACGCCGTCGGTGAACGCGTCGCCGTCGAACTCGCCCGCCTTGAGACGTCCGTTGCCCGTGACGCGCACGCTGCCGTTATCATGTGTCAGCGGCGCGTTCATCATCCGCAGCACATCGACGACCGCCCGCTCGCCCTGCAAGCTGTCCTCCCGGAGCCGACGGACGGTGACGTCCGACCGCGTGACGGCGGCCGCGGCGAGGATGGCCGCCGACCCGGGATAGTCGCCTTCCACGGTGTACGTCCGCGCCTGATAGCGCTGGCCGCCGGGGATGCGGTAACGCATCAAGTCGTCGCTCGCGTGGACGATGATGCCGGCCTGCTTCAGCACGTCGAGCGTCTGTCTGACGACGACCTTCGACTTCAGGTCGTGCAGCACTTCGATCTCGCTGTCCTCGTCGAGTAGCGGCGTCAGGAACAAGAGCGCGCTCAGGTATTGCGAGCTGATCGCGCCGGAGACGCGGATCTTGCCGCCCTTCGGGCTTCCGCCGCGGATGGTGATCGGCAGCTTGCCCGCGTTGTGCTCGATCATAACGCCGAGTTGGCCGAGCGCGTCAATCAGGTCATCGTGCGGCCGCTGGCCGAGCGACTTCGGGTAGGCGTTCACGAACGTCACTTCCGGCGCGAGGGAAGCGACCGCCATCAGGAAGCGCAGCACGGCGCCCGCGTTGCCGACGTTCAGTTCCTTCACGTCCTTCGGCCGGCGGCCGAAGCCGGTGATCGTCATCCGCTCGCCGTCTTCTTCCAGCACGGCGCCGAGATCCCGGATGCACCGGCGCATCGCGTCGCTGTCGTCGCTGCGGGCGGGGTACAGGATCGTGCTCGTCCCCTCCGCCAGCGCGGCGGCCAGCATGTAGCGCGTCGTGTAGTTCTTCGAGCTCAGCGCCTGAATCTCGCCCGTAAGACCGGGCGTCGGAATAATGCGGACGTCCATCCTCTCTTCTCCAGCTCCTTCTTCCCGTTCGGGAAATGTGTTGAATAAGGCATCCGCCCTGTTGCATGCTTCAGATCCATCTTCCGACGGCATAGCCGGCGGCCGCAAGCAGCAGGCCGCAGACGAACGTGGCGAAGCCGTAGCCGGCGGCCGCCTTGAAGCGCCGGGCCCGCAGCAGTTCCGCAAGCTGCGCCATGACGGTCGAGAACGTCGTCAGCCCGCCGAGGAATCCGGTGCCGACGAGCAGCGCTGCGGCGCGGCTTTCCGCCGCGAGCGGCAGGCCCGTCAGCAAGCCGAGCGCGAACGTTCCGGCCAGGTTGACGAGCAGCGTGCCGGCATGGGGCCGGCCCGTCCGCGCGATGAAGGCCCGCTGCACGGCATAGCGGAGCAGCGCCCCGGCCCCCCCGCCCAGCGCGACCAGCAGGGCGGCGATCATGGGGCGCCCTCCCGGCCGCGGACGGCGGCCTTCGCCAGCGCGTACCCGGCCGATGCCGCGCCGAGCCCCGCCGCGAAGGACAGGGCGGCATAGATCAACGCCATGATGGCGTAACCATCCGCAAGCAGCCGCACCGTCTCGACGCCGAACGCGGACAGCGTCGTGAAGCCGCCGAGGAACCCGGTGCCGATCAACTCACGCAGCGTAGCGGGCAGCGGCCGGGCCGCCGTGAAACCGCCGAGCAGGCCGATCAGCAGGCAGCCGGCGGCGTTCGCCGCGAACGTGGCGGCGGGAAACGCGCCGGGCGCGGGCGCGCCCAGCGCCAGCGAGACGGCGTACCGGGCAAGCGCGCCAAGCGCGCCGCCGGCCGCGACGCACACCGCCGGCCTCACGCGGTCGATTCCCTCGCCGCCAGAATCCGGTCCGCGACCTCCGACGGCGTCAGTTCGGTCGTATCGATCTTGATGTGCGCGAAGTCATACGCGCGCTTCCTATCGTCCATCAGCCGCCGCACCCGCTCCCCGACGTTTCCGCGCAGGAGCGGCCGCGATCCGTCGCCCGACACGCGCTCGATGATCCGCTCCGGCGAAGCCGTCAGCGCGGCGACGAACCCCGAGCGCAGCATCGCCTCGCGGTTCGCTTCGCGCAGCACGGCGCCGCCCCCCGTCGCCAGCACGAACGGCCGGTCCGACGCGAGCAGGCGCGCCAGCACGCCGCTCTCCAGGTCGCGGAAATGCGCTTCGCCCTTCGCGTCGAACAGTTCGGCGATCGTGCATCCCGCTTCGCGCTCGATCTCTTCGTCGAGATCGACCCGTCCGATGCCAAGCCGTTCGGCCAGCAGCTTCGCGACGGTCGATTTGCCCGTGCCCATGAAGCCGACGAGCACGATTTTGTCCGATCGGGCCATCTCCCGGTCTTTCCTCCCGCCGCATGATTCTCGCAAACTCCAATGTTTCCATGATAACACAGCGGCAAAGGAACGGACAACGCGGGGAAAACGCATGCGCTTCCCGCAATGCGCTCCTGCGAATCGCAGCCTGCGAGGCGAGGCGCGTCCCGGGCCGCGGGCATAGTCCGGACGATCCCGTCGTATGGATGATAGCAGGGGAATGAACGGAGGGAGTCGCCGTGACGATCGCAGCGCCGCAGTCCGCCGGAAGGCGGATCGACCGGATCCGGGATCCGGCCCGCCCGGCATGCCGGGAAGATCTTGTCTGGCTGCTTCACGCGGTCAAGAAAAAAGTGGCCGACGGCGCTCCTGCGCTGCAGGATTTGCCGCGGCCACACCTGATTGCGCTGTTCCGCGATTTCGCCGAGGCGGCGCTGGTGCTGCTGAACGGCCGGACCTGCACCGCGGACGAGCTCGAGCGGGCGTGGCGCAGTCTGGCCGATGCGGTGGTCATGCTGTACGATCGGCGCGACGAATGATGCGGTAACGCCGGTCAGTTTTGCAGCCAGTCGAAATGGAACGTGCCTTCCTTGTCGACCCGCTGGAACGTGTGCGCGCCGAAGTAGTCGCGCTGCGCCTGCAGCAGGTTCGCGGGCAGCCGTTCGCTGCGGTACGAGTCGTAATACGCGAGGGCGCTGGCGAAGGCCGGCACCGGGATGCCGTGCGTGACCGCCGTCGCCACCACTTCCCGCCAAGCGTCCTGGTAGTTCTCGACGACCGACTTGAAGTACTCGTCCAGCAGCAGGTTGCTGAGGTTCGGGTCGCGGTCGTAGGCTTCCTTGATTTTGTGCAGGAAACGCGCGCGGATGATGCAGCCGCCGCGGAAGATCATCGCGATGTCGCCGCAGCGCAGGTTCCAGCCGTACTCCTCGGAAGCGATGCGCATTTGCGCGAAGCCTTGCGCGTAGGAGCAGATCTTGCTCGCGTACAGCGCCTTGCGCACCGATTCGATGAACGCCTGTTTGTCCCCCGCGAACGGCTTTTTCTCCGGCCCCTTGAGCCGCTTGCTCGCGGCGACGCGCTCCTGCTTCATCGCCGACAGGAAACGGGCGAAGACGGATTCCGTGATGATGGACAGCGGCACGCCGAGATCGAGCGCGCTCTGGCTCGTCCATTTGCCCGTCCCTTTCTGGCCCGCCGAGTCGAGGATGACGTCGACCATCGGTTTCCCCGTCTCCGGATCGTATTTCGCGAAAATATCCTTCGTGATTTCGATCAGGTAGCTGTCCAGTTCGCCTTCGTTCCACTCCGCGAAAATCTTGTGCAATTCATCGGTCGAAAGGCCGAGCAGCGACGAAAGCAGATGGTACGCTTCGCAGATGAGCTGCATGTCGCCGTACTCGATGCCGTTGTGCACCATTTTCACGTAATGGCCCGCGCCGTCCGGACCGATATAGGTGCAGCACGGGTCGCCGTCGACTTTCGCGGAAATGGCGGTAAGGATCGGTTCAACGAGCCTGTAGGCAGATTCCTGGCCGCCGGGCATGATCGCCGGCCCCTTCAGCGCGCCCTCTTCCCCGCCCGACACGCCGGCGCCGATGAAGCGGAAGCCCTTCGCCTCGAGCTCGCGGCTGCGGCGCTGCGTATCCGGGTAATGGGCGTTGCCGCCGTCGATGATGATGTCGCCTTCGTCCAGATGCGGCACGAGCGCGTTGATCGTCGCGTCGGTGCCCGCGCCGGCCTGCACCATGATCAGAATTTTGCGCGGCTTCTCAAGGGACTCGACGAACTCCTCGATCGAATACGTCGGGTGCAGATTGCGCCCGGGATTCTGGCTGATCACCTCGTCCGTCTTCTCCCGCGACCGGTTGTAGATCGAAACGGTAAAGCCCCTGCTCTCGATGTTGAGGGCAAGGTTGCGTCCCATGACGGCCATGCCGATGACGCCGATTTGCTGTTTTGCCATTTCCGAAAGTCCCATCCTTTGCGATCTTGGATTATTCAACGCCCCTATTTTACTCGTTTTGGGGAATTATGAAAACCTATAGATTCCTTCTATGTCCTCATCGTTCAAAATTTCACCCGCCGGACCTGAGCGCGTCCAGCTCGGCGAAAGTGTCCGATACGCGTTCGTACAGCCGCTTGAACATGCCGTGGATCCGGTCGTACACGGCCGCGCGCTCCGGAACGGGATGCAGCACGTCCTTCACGGACGAGGCGGACGCGGCCGTGAGATCCGGCAGCAGGCCGAGCGCGTGCAGGGCGAGCCTGGCGGCGCCGACACCCGACGCGTCCTCGCTGTCCGTGCGGACGACCGGCTTGCCGAGGACATCGGCGATGAGCTGCCGCAGCGCCGCGGACCGGGCGAAGCCGCCGGACAGCCGGATCTCCCGCGGCTCGCCCGCCAGGCCGGCGAGCGCTTCCGCGACCGAGCGCAGATGGAGCGCGATGCCCTCCAGGCCGGCGCGCAGCATGTGCCGGCGGTCATGCTCGAGCGACAGGCCGACGAACGTGCCGCGCGCCCGCTCGTCCCAATGCGGGGCGCGCTCGCCGGACAGATGCGGCAGGAACAGCAGCCCGCCGGCGCCGGGCAGCGCTTCCATCGCGAGGTCGACAAGCCGCGCGTAGCCGGCGTCGCCCCCGCCGTCCGCGAGATCCGGGGCAAGCTTGTCCCGCATCCAGCGGAAGACGACGCCGCCGCTGTTCACCGGCCCCCCGGCGATCCACCAGCCTTCCGCCAGCGGGTAGCAGAACAGCCGCCCGCGCGGATCGGCCGCCGGCCGCCGGACGGCGACGCGCACCGCGCCGCTCGTGCCGATCGTCATCGCCGCGACGCCGGGCTCCAGCGCCCCGCCGCCGAGATTGGCGAGCGGGCCGTCGGCCGCTCCGAGCACGACGGGCACATCGGGGCGCAGGCCGAGTCTCGCGGCCGCATCGGGAAGGAGGCCGCGCAGAATACAAGTCGAAGGCCGGATCTCCGGCAGCCGGTCCGCGCCGATGCCGGCGATCCGCAGCGCTTTCCCGTCCCATGTCCGATCGTGCAAATTGTAGAAGCCGGTGCCGCCCGCGGTCGACTCGTCCATCGGGACGGGCCGGCCGAACCAGCGCTCCAGCACATATTCCTTGATGCCGATGAACCGCGCGGCGGAAGCGAACAGCTCCGGCTGCCGCTCGCGGAGCCAGAGCAGCTTCGCGAGCGGCGTCATCGCGTGAAGCGGCACGCCCGTGCGGGACGGAAGATCCGCCGCTTCCTCCGATTCGCGCAGCTTCCTCGCATGCCCGGCCGCGCGCAGGTCCGCCCAGGTGATGGCCCGCGTGAGCGCCTTGCCGGCTTCATCCGCGACGATCAGCGAATGCATCGCCGTGCTGAACGCGACGGCCAGCACCCCGTCCGGGCCGCATCCGGCCGCCATGACCGCTTCGCGCACCGCGTCTCCGGCGGCGTCGGCGATGCGTTCCGGATCCTGCTCCGCGTATCCGGGCTCCCGCGACAGCAGCGGATATTCCCGTTCCGCCCTCGCCGCGATCACCGTCCGGCCGCTCCCGGTCAGGCTGCCGGCGTCGATCGCCAGCGCCTTGGCGCTGGTCGTGCCCAGATCGACGGCCAGCACGATCTTCCCGTTTTGTCCGTTGTCCGACACTCCGTTGTCCTCCCCCGAACCTTCCGATAGTCAGCCCTATTCTAGAAGTCCGGTGATTTAGGTCAGTTGTAACCGTCTCTTCGGCATAAAAAAAGAGGAAAACAACCCAACCAACGCCGAAATGAGCAGGTCCGACACTGCCTCCATCATCACGGATTTCGGTTTTG
>Ga0310836_100152_pt1 | contig 80166 bp, 69 predicted proteins | sample SM_ome_4_FD_201310 | JGI IMG/M metagenome (GOLD analysis project Ga0310836, IMG submission 201310) | Sorghum-adapted microbial communities enriched on stacked mutant (SM) sorghum from Joint BioEnergy Institute, Emeryville, California... ... | reverse complement strand
ATGGACTGGTCGGATCCTCGGCTGGGGACAAATCCTCCTACAGTTGTCCATTCACTTCGGGGAGCGTGTCACCCCCTACATGCATTAAATCTTTTAAATGAGTTTACACAAAATACTTGACAGACCCCCTTTTAAGAGTTTAATCGAAAACGAAGTAGGCTTGCCTACCCTCCTTTCCAAAAAATGAAAACGATTGAAGCATATGCCCTTCCTCTTTATAGACGATGAAAGTCAGCATCATATGACGAAAATAAAAAAACAGACCCTATTCGGCCTGTTTGCATGTGCTTGCCTTACTTTTTGTCAATTAAATGAAGTCCATCTCCTACAACCCAATGAACCTGATCTTCTTTAATGTACTGGAGAACTTTTGCTTTTTTCTGTTCAAGGGAATCCTGCGATAAATAAACGTTTACTTTGCCTTTTTTGGAATCAAGGCCAACGCCGTCAATGTCCAAAACTCCCTCATCGGCTAGTTTGACGATTTGATCTTTTAAACTTACAATATCGCTTCCGTTAGCTCCCTGACTAGCTGTATTGCCTGGATTCCGACTTGATTTCTCCACTGCCCCGCACCCTCCTAGAACAATTAAAAATATCGACAAAATAATTAGCTTTCTCATGATGAACGTAGCCTCCCTAATCGTACTACTCCCTAAACGAATTATTTTTACGCTTTGTTGCAAGGGGCCTCGCTAGTCACAAAAGGCTTCTCATTCTTATTATATACTGAAGCCCCGGATACATGTTCTTACCCAGACGGATTGGGCAATGCTTCATAGAAAGTTCGGAGTATGCGTTCAGCTTCCACAAGCAAAGTCGGTTTTGGGAAACCGGTAAAGCCTGCTCGGTGCATAGCCTCACAACAGGCGCTCGCATTAAATATATCCGCATGTAAAATCGTCAGTTGAATCTCCAGCAGTACCCATTGCTTCGGAAATTCGATTTGACCGTTTAAAGCTTCCACTTGGATATGTCGGTTCCCTGTTCCGTAACCTTCGACTGATCGAGGCTGCTGCCGTTAAATTTGACTACGGTATACGGCGATCGAAACTGAACGTCTTGAAGAACTGCACTCTCATACTTTCTATCTTCTGGTGTTGCAATCGATAAATCGATAACGGGTATCTTCCATGGATATTGATATATAAGAAGACGATCTTCGTTGACGACAGCCAACCTTTCTTTCGCATCACCACTTTGCACAGTACCGTGTAATAAAAGGTAGTTGCATCGATGGGACAGCCCCTATCATTTACAAAAAAATAAACCCTCCAGATTTCCTGAAGGGTTGTGCTTGCTTGTATGGTGCGGTCGAGAGGACTCGAACCTCCACGGCTGTTACACCACTAGAACCTGAAATTGGTGCACCGGTTTGGAGGTGAACGAGAAAAGCGCACCTCCCTAAATCCCTTATGGGATAAGGGGTTTCAGGTTTTTTCCAAATTTGTTCCATCGACAAAAATTTGCTCCTTTTCGATGGTTTTTGGCGCGCTCGTACGTCCAAATGTTTGATGCGCTTATCGGCCTTGACCGCGCACGTCTTTTCCCTCGCCAATAATTCCGAGGAAAGGATGTTGTCAACGTGTCAAACTCGCCTGCCGTATCATTTTCAGAAGCCGTCCGTTTATTTCTTCAAGATTGCAAATTGCGCAATCTTACCGAAACGACCTACGAGTTTTACAAATTCGGACTTCGTACGCTGGAACAATTTATGGATGAAAACAACCTGGAATTCGCCCGACTGACCCCCTTCGACCTGAGCAATCGCTATATGAATTATTTGTTGGATCGAAAACTGGCCTCAGCTACGATTCGGGGCCGCATTAGTACATGCCAAGTATTTTTTAAATACCTCTGGCAAGAAGGTTACCTGGAGACCAATATTGCCGCCGACCTTAAATTGATTAAAGCTGCGAATCGAGCCATTTTCACCTTTTCTCAAGAGCAAATCGCCGCTATTTTGCAGCAACCGGATACGACCACTTTTACCGGCTTGCGCGATCTTACGATGATGCTGGTGCTTCTGGAAACCGGCATGAGAGTCATGGAACTGACCAACATAAAAGTGGAAGATATTGATTTCCAAAGCGGAACAATTCGAATTCCATCCGGCAAAGGGCGGAAGCCCCGCGTTGTTCCAATTCAGCGGACATGCTTGAATCAATTGGACCGCTACCTCCGGGAACGTGGAGAACAGCCCTTCAATGATTGCTGGATCACGCTAAACAATACTCCGCTCCGATTGGCGGCTGTCAAACGGATCATGATCGAACACTGCAAAGCTGCACACATTGAAGGAACCCGGGGTTCCGCCCATACTTTCCGCCACACCATGGCCAAAACGTATTTGCTAAACGGCGGTGACGCGTTCTCGCTGATGCATATTCTTGGCCATACCAATATCGAAATGACCCAACGTTATGTTGACCTTTTCAGTCAGGATTTGCATGATCAGCATCAGAAGGCAAGCCCGATTGAAGCCATCCTGTCTGCCAAAAGTGACGACAGCGAGGTGGAAGCATGAGAAGGCGCAATAATCTCCTGCAATCCGCAGTCGATCCGACAGCAGAAGAACCTTCTTTAAAAACCATCACGTTCGAACAAGCCGCAAAGTCGTATTTGTTGCATAAGCGTTCCCTGAACCTGTCGCCGCGCAGTCTGGAGTTTTATGAGGAAGCCCTTCGCCATTTCGAAAGGACGTTTCGCAACCAAAATATCCAAATGGATTTGCAACGAATGTCTGCACGACAAATCAAGGAACACTACATCGGCTATATGCTGGAACATGGCCTTGCCAGTCACACCATTAACAATCGAATCAGAGCCTGCAAGACCTTCTTCCGATTCCTGTATGAAGAACGGATGATCAAGCAGCCTATTTTTGACCAGTTGCGTTTAATTGCAGCAGAGAAAAAGATGATTCAAACCCTGACGAAGGAGCAAGTACTCGCTCTGCTGAACCAACCCGATCGAAATACATTTACAGGTTTCCGGGACTATACCATTATGATGCTGCTGCTTGAGACGGGTATGCGAATCAGCGAATGTCTTGCGCTTGAATTGGGCGATGTGCTCCTGAAGGATCGCGAACTCATTATTCGAATGGGAAAGGGAAGAAAAGCACGGCGGGTTCCGATTCAAAAGACGTGCATTCAAATTCTGCAGCAATATATCGCTGCGCGGGGGGAACTTGACACAAAGGCGTTATTTGTAAATGTGGAAGATGAGCGGCTCGGGAAACGAACCATTCAGGAAAACATCCAAGAATACGGAAAATCGGCGGGAATTGAAGGTGTCCGTGTATCCCCGCATACATTCCGACATACGATGGCCAAATTCTACATCATCAATGGTGGAGACATTTTTACCTTGCAGAAGATTTTGGGGCATTCCACTTTAGACATGGTCAGATATTACGTCGAGTTATTTAGCACCGACATTAAGGACCAGCATCAGAAGTATAGCCCAGTGGAAAACATGAATTGGGGGAACCGACCCCAGTAATTATAAAAGCAAGCAGGCCAGAAAACGGGTTCTGCTTGCTTTTTGTTTTACCTATCCATTCGCCCCCAAAAATAGTCGGCATGCTCCAACTTCTTCTGATCTGCATTCTTTCGATGCTCGCGTTTACCGAATAATTCATTTTTTCTGACAATTGTCAGGTCGTACCAATCAGCTTTTGCTTTGGCCCACTGTATCCACTCGATCGTTTCTTGATCGAGGTTTTCGGATGCTTCAACTGCCGAAATATAGCGCCTTATCTTACAGGCGGTATCGTAGTCCTCCGAAAGATTGACGCAAGCGTGTGGTCTACTTCGGCATTATTGCGATTCCTGCGTTCTTCTTTGCGCCGCTCTTCATCCCGACGTTTTCGTTCCTCTTCCTCGCGGGCTTCGCGTTCTTGCCGAAGAATGTCGGAAGATTCATACAACGCTTTATCCCTCCAATCCCTCGTTTTCGCTTAATAGAAAAACCAGGTCCCGTTTCATTTCTTCGAATGGTTGAATAATCGTATTCAAATTTTTCTATACTGAACAGCATTGATTTTCCCGTGGTTATAGGCGATGAGACGTTCCGGTACGATGGTATAGGACCAGCTTTCTCTGTATCGATCTTCATTACGGACCGCAAATCGTATGGGCAACAAGTCGTTGCGCATGCCGAGCGTCACCATGTTCTGGGATATGCCCAGATCATCCGCATCGATTTTAATTGTGATTTTGGGCATATTTCTGATCTCATCATCCGAATACTTCGCCATACGTTTCACCTCTTCGATCCGGTTCTGTCGTCACACGGAAAGCAGGCTGGCGACATCTACAGAACATTTCTGTTCTCCGGCATATTGCAATACTTGCTCGTACAATTTTGCCGATACCCGAAAGTTAGCGATAAACCGCTTCCCGGCTTTCGACCTGATAAAGCCGGAAAGGCGGGGTTTAAGAAGGGCCAATAAAAAACGTTATTCTCCAGTTCTCCTGGGAAGAATAACGGTTCGCTCAATCCCGCTCCTTTTTAAATCGCCCAATCCCCGTTGCGGAAAATCGAAACTACGGTGCCGTCTTGCTTGAATCCGTTGGCCACGAGCAGTTTCGCGTATTTTTTTCAAAAGTTCATTAAAGTTCGGCAACGCCACGCCCTGACCTCCAACTCGAAGTTGCAAACCGGTCTTGGGCAGTTCTTTGGCATTCTCAAGCGCTGAATTGGATTCCTTTCTTATAGCTTACTGAGATCAGGATGTACAGCATCCTCAGCATCAGTAGAGAGTGAGAGTTCTTCCCATTTGGCCAGCTCCGCGAGCTTCAATTCGTCAGCTTGCCGGATCATGTTCACTGCATCGCTGCCCAAAGGGAGCCATTGCGGCGGCTCTTCCATGTCGGCCACTTTAAGAATAACAATCGCAGCCTTCTTGGGGTCTCCAATGGGGAGTCTCCCTGTTTTAGCCGCATCGTTGAATATATTCAGAAGTATACCGACTGTCTCTTTATACGGTTCACCAGGTGGAATGATCTTCATCGAGGACCCTGCCCAGTCGGTACGGAAACCACCGGGTTCAATCAAGGTTACTTTCACTCCAAAGGGCTTTGTTTCGGCGGCAAGCACACCGGAAAACCCTTCGACGCCGTGTTTGGCGGCCGTGTATGCGGCGAGTCCCGGCCCTGCCGGACGGCGTCCGCCGATGGTGGAAAACTGGATGAACCGTCCGCTCTTTTGCTTCCGAAAGACCGGTATCGCTGCGCGGCTGACATTGATGACGCCAAACAGATTCGTCTCGATTTGGGCGCGAAACTGGTCCGACGGTGTTTCCTCAATCGATCCAAGGTCGGCGTATCCGGCGTTGTTCACGACAACGTCAATTCGACCGAACTTCTCTACTCCTCGAGCGATGGCCTGCTTAGCTTCGCTTTCGTCGGTGACGTCCAAGCGGATGGCACAGGCACGTCCTTCGCTTGCAGATACAAGATCGTTTAGCGTTTCTGGATTCCGTGCCGTTGCGATCACGAAATCACCTCGATCGAGTGCAGCTTCGGCGATGGCACGTCCGAACCCGCGTGAGGTTCCCGTGATAAACCATACTTTTTTTGACATTGTGTTCTAACCTCCATATTAAATGAACGTTCAATAAATTGCTCCTTCATTAAATCACACAGCATATTTAGTTGTCAAATGAACGTTTATTCAGGTATAATGGTCGCATGATGAAAAGAGATCCCGAATCGAAAAAACGACAACTCCTTGAAGCAGCCTTGAAGGAATTTGCCGCCCACGGCCTGGCCGGAAGCCGGGTCGATCGGATAGCCGAACGCGCCGGGTGCAGTGCCGGTCTGGTATACACCTATTTTGGCAGTAAGGACGAACTGTTCGATGCCGTGCTAAATTTTATCGTCAACGAGACAGTAACAAATATTCCCATTATTCCAGAAGACTTGCCCGAGTATGCAGGAAAGCTTTTCGACGCAAGCGAGCAGCATCCCGAAGTCGCTCGCGTGGTGATGTGGCATCGGCTCGAGCGAGGCGGGGCCGATAAACTGATACCTGGGAGCATCGACGCTGCCCGGCATAAAATCGACGTCATACGAGCCGCTCAAGCGGACGGAAGGCTTTCATCCCGCTTTGATGCCGAACAACTGATGATACTCGTTCAGAGCATCGCTGCTTTGTGGTCGTCTCAACCTCCTGAAATCGCAGAACTGGTGGCCGCGAAATCCGATCGGGCGCGTCGACGCGCAACGGTGGTTGAGGCTGTCAGGCAATTGATTTCTAAACCCGAAGAGTCTGCAACATAGAGGGGGCAGGTCCAGCCATTCAATCAACAATCGCATTCAAGCCTGCAAAATCTTTTCCGTGAAGAACGTCTGGTCACCCAGCCTGTTTTCGATCAATTGCGTTTGATTGCGGCAGAGAAAAAAATAATCACGATCTTGACCAAGGAAACAAGTCCTCCTCCTGCTTAAGAAACGGTGGGAAGTATTTGTACGCGATTTCATTTCAAACAACAAAAGAGAGAGAACCCTGAGTGAGTACCCTCATGTTTATTTGCTTTATCCACATAGGAAGTTTCTAGGTACACGTTGTCCCGTCGGATCAGGGCGAATAGGAACATCAACGACGCGGGGGATGGTGGTCTGGGCCTTGAAGGCGTATTTGCTTTCTCGGAAAGCGCTCCAGGCGGATGAAACGCTACGACGAAGCATTATCTCTGAACCTTCTCCCGAAATAAATGTGTAAGCGGCGATGCCTTGGCATGCTGAATTTTCTTCTCCGGTTTCCAGAGATTCACGTAACGTTTCACCATGTCCTGGGTCGTGTGCCCCAGAATCTCTTGAAGACTAAACGGATCGCCACCATTTAAAATATAAAGCTTCGCAAACGTATGCCGCAGCGTATGAGGACTTACCCGAACATCCTTGATTCCTGCCTTTGCCCCATACTCTTGAATGATATCCTGAACAGTTCGTATTTTCAGCGCTTGACCGTCGATTGTGACAAACAGCCAATCTGAGGCCAGTTCTCCTCGAATTTTTATATACTTCATGAGGATCTTGCGAACTTCGTCGCTAAACGGAACATCGCGAGGCCGGCGACTTTTTCCCAATACGCCGGTTAAAAAGCACGATTTCATTTCAACTTGGTTCAATTTCAGGGTTACAACCTCTCCTAACCGCAATCCGGTGTCCAGCATCAAAGTTAACATCGCGTAATCTCGAAAACCTGTAAACTTTTGTTGATCAGGCTGGACCAGAAGCTGCATGATTTGTTCTTCCGTCAGAGAAAAAATCGTCGTCTGTTGCCCGGTTCGCGTCTTCAGCAGAGCAGTCGGATTTTTCAAGATCCAGCCTTCTCGCTGGAGAAAGGAAAAGAATCGTTTCAGTGTTTGAATTCGATTATTGATGGTATTCAGCGCATAACCTTTTTTTTCCACCATGTACATCACAAAATGTTTGCGAATTGCCTCTACCGAAACGTCCTCCACACTGGGTGTCAGTCCCTGTTCCGCCATCGCTCGTTTGTAACTGTCCAAATTTTCCTTTTCAAATTGGACGGTACGATCAGAAGCGGTTTCCGCCTGCTTCGCCCGAATGTAGATATCGACTGCCTCGTCCCAGCTTAATTTTGCTCCTGATCCTTTGAAGGATTCCACATCAATAACAAGGTTGTTTTTGCGTCTGATCGGCTTGAATGGTTCCTGTGGAAACGAAATCAAATTGCTGCTCATGTCGACTTCTCCCTCCTCATGAAATCGACTTCTCTACGATAGAGATCACGTTGAAATCACTCGCGCGTCGTTTCAACCGATACACTTGCTCCAGCCGTTCGGCCGCCTTCTGCCGAGCCAATGACTCCACTTCGAACCGCTTCTCGGCAACTACCGTAACCCGAAGGCGGAAGCCGTCCGTTTTCAATTCACATTCATAATGTTTGGCCAATGACCTCCCCCTCCCTCATCTGGCACTTGCGCCGCGCGACTTGGAATTTGAACGGCAAGACAAGCAGTACTCCTGACCTTTGTACACCCGATCGTATATGTCTTGATCGACTTGAATGGTTTTCCCGCATTGTCGACATGTAAACGGAATGCGCTTCATGCAAATCCCCCGTTCCATTGGCCGCCCCGGAGGGCGGTTTTCAATTCCTCGCAATGAAAAAAGAGAAGATTCTTCTCGAACCTTCCCTGGCGGAACCCTTAATGGACTTGATCGTACGAGGATGGGCAGGCAGTTCTCACGATTCAACGAAAAGATAAGGTCTTTCCCATTCGTTTACCATCGGCTTGCCTGAAAATAAAAAAAGGATCCGGTAAAGGAACCTTCTTCACAACTATCCATTTGAATCTGTACAGCCCCGAAATATTAAATAGTATGCGGCTGGCTGTTCTGATACAGGACATCCGGATCCAAATCTATCTCCCCTGGCCAGACGATCGTTCCGGCATCTTGGTCTACCTTCACTTGTTTAAAAAAGTGTTCGTTTTTTAAAGGCTCAAACACAGGGCCGTGGATGAAGGGACGAATGTCCACGATTCGGCGCTCTCCCGAGTCAAATTCAAGCATTAGATGAAAGGATTTCAACGGTTGAACATTGCGGATTCCATGCAACATCAACTCATCACCTCGCTCAGGACAAAGGCGGGATGCGAAACAACGTTTCTCCCGCTTGGGCTCGTTTCCAATTTTCCTGTAATTCCACTGTATGCATTTGCACCCACACTGTCAACCGGCTGGCGACGTTCGGCGGCAAATGTCCCGCAATGACGTTTCCCGAAAAGTCCACGGCCGCGTTGTACGCACCCCGGACATGAATATGCGGCGGGGAATGATCCTGGTAATACATATAAATTTTCATCCCGAGAAATTCGCAAATGATAGGCATGAGTCACACTCCCGCGCGATTCAAATGTTGGATACTACTTTTGATTACAAAGAAGCCGCCCCACGGGGACGGCTCATTGTTTTCTGCGAAAACAGGCTGGCATATTTGCAAGGTAGCCGCTTTTCGGGCAAAGAAATACCCGCCGGATCCAGCGGGCATCACTCGGCGATCAGGGACTATGGGGAGACTCCGCATTTCCGAACCGCTCGCCGTCAGGAATCTGGCTGGTCAATTCATCCAGGCAGGCATACATGTGAAATCCGTCCAGAAACCCGCGCACGTACATCTCCTCTTTTTCGACGGACTCCTGAAAGGCCAATTGATCCTCCCATTCGCAAAACATGCGGCGCTGTTCTTCGGAGAATGTCTTATTGAGCTGTTCAAGCAGCTCGGAAGCCTGTTGCCATGCAGCCCTGTGCCTGGGATGCGCATGCATGCGCTGCCCGATCACATCGATTCGGTTGCGGACAGCCTGAATCAACCATGGAGGTACACCATCCACACCCATATCTCCTTTCCTCGGAAGGTGTGTCGATCTTACCTCTGCTGCGACCGGCGAGGCAAGTCTTTTCTCGCGTAACGGCTTCTTTTTATCGTCTTATCGCCGCGCCTCGAATGACCAGTCGACGCTCTTGCCGTCAAAATGGCGTACCGTTTTCTCCACAACCGCACGGATGCGGATATCGTTCGGCGGGCCGCCGTCCACCTCGCCTTCGAACAACCGGCCCATGAACCATGAACCCTTCTCTTGAAATGACATGTTCATCCCTCCCCAATTGAAAAGGACATGATCGTTCGCCGACCCGGTCCCTATTAATCGTAAGGCTGGTTTTCTTTCACCTTGCCGCATTTGTCGCATTTCACCGTACACGTGCGTGGGTAGTTCAACTTTTCAATGCCGCTTAAATGCTTCGGATACTCCTCCACCTTGACGACGAGAAAAATCCCGCCGCAAGCGCATTTGAACACACCACTCACCTCCTCCTTTCTGTTTCAAGCTTCTCTGTCATTCCATCCGGAAATCTTGACCATTTAGCACCCCGCGCAATGCCCGTTCCAATTGCCTGTCCGTGGCATCCATGATAGATTGCGGATTGTATCCTTTGTTCCTCGCAAAAGCGGCAAGATCCCGACGGAAATTTACATCCGAAACACAATGAGACACGACCAGCACGGTGATCCAATCCTTCGGCAAAGAAATTGGGTTCTTCATCGCCCGCCCCCATTTCCGGTCAATGTTTATGGGTAAAACTTCAAAGCCTGCATTTCTTTCATGGCTTTATTGCAGAGAAAAAATCCGCCAATAATTTCGGATATCATCCAGTTCCCCGCTATGCCATAGACTTTTTCCTGCACGCGTTTCAAATTGCCCTTGCCACTGGTTAAATCGATCACGGCGCACATAAACGGTAACCGGGTTGCCGTATTTATCTTTGGTATGCATTCGAACGACATTCTGACTGATTGGCATCGTTTCGATGAAGAATAAAAATTGGGACTGGCTCATCGAGTCACCTCCCCGTTCCCTTAAAAACACAATGGAGAAATCCGAATTAGATCTTTCTCAAGCTCACTCTACCCGATATGGAGTGAATCTTTCCGACTTGTCATTTTGCAAACAACGTTTCGGTAGCTGCCTAACTCATTGACTACCCGGCGATCTTGTCTTTTTGGCTCGTTATTCGATTCCGATCGCCTGGCCGATAGGTACGCCGTTCATCATACCGTAAATGGCATCGCTGCCGGCGTTGGTGTAAAGGATCAAATGCCCTTCCATCTTCGCCATGTGCTGGGCGCCATTGGAGGAAAACGAGAGGGCAGCGTCCGGATACGCTTTTTGCACTTTTCGTTTGAAATGGTCATAGCTCATGCAACTGCTCCTTTCCGGGGTTTATCATTTCTTCTTGGGATACAGGAACGAGACACCTTCCTTGAGCTCCAAAACGCCTTTCTTTTTCATAAACGCCTCCAGGTCTCCTTCGTAGATCTGGATTGTCACGCCGTTTTGATCCCGGATGTAGTAAAACGTATCGCCAAAACCGTTCTTCTCTTTGGATATGACCTCCAGTGACGGCATCCATTCCCCCTCCTCCGTCAAGCCCGTTCCATAGCAAACAGGCGGCTGGACCGGACAAAAGCATCCGCCGCCGGACGGGATGTCGTACATGCGCATTCCTCCATAGAAACGAAAAGAACCCCTGCGTACAGGAGTCCTTTTCGTGTAAAGTGATTAACTCAACTTTCGCAGCTTAAAATTGGCAGATAAGCCTTGATGTAGTTGGGTAAACCTGCAATCCATTGCTGGAGTTGACGCTGAATCAGAGCGGTGATCTTCCTTCCGGCTTTTGTAGCGATTTCGTTGATCAAATCGACCAGTTGCTGCAAGGCAACAGCCCAGTCAAGTGTGCCGACTTCATCACAAAGCAAATAAAACAGTCCGCCAAAAGACCGCTGATCCGTACTCTGCCGATGCTGCCAAGCGAGCAGAATGTAACGAGAGAAGACAATCGTCGTGTGACTGACAAGCAGGTCGTAGGACCGCCCCTGAAACTCTTTTTGCAAACGCAGGAGCGACTTGGCGCACTTGAAGAACACTTCGATCTCCCAACGCATCCCGTAAATCCGGATGATCTCCTGAGCGGTCAAGGTTAGATCGGTGGAAAGGATAGCCAGCCACTCATTCTTCTTGGAACAATGACGGACAAACACAACCGTCACAGGAATGCCAGGGACAAGCTCTGTCCGGATCAGGCGAAGGATGTTGCGGTTTTTGCCTTCGACACGCGGCGCAGCTGCGTACAGCGCCTTCAGGCAAAGTCTTTCGCCGCCCACGAAGTAACGTTTGTTATCGTTCTTCACCATGCCGATCACATGCAACCCGCGACGCATGACTTCTTGAATGAGCGGCGCATGTGTAAACCAACTGTCCATGAGTACAAACGAGGCTGAAACGCCTGACTGAATGGCACGATCCAGCATGGCGCCAATCACTTGAGGGGCGGCAAGCAACGCCTCCTGGCGGCGTTTGTAGCCAACACTGCGCTTATCGATTCCTTCCATGATGCCGTTAATGCTGGATTTTATGGAACTTAGCAAAGCGAAGTCTATGGGGATAAAGGAATGCCCGTCCGACCAACCCATTGTCAGCATGCGAAATCCTTTATAGAACGCGCCGGTCGCATGATCCTTGAAGCGCGCCAGCATTTCGACAGTTTTGCTTCGGTTGCGCTCGAACATGGAATCGTCAAAGATGAATACCGTCTGTCGGCTGTCAGAGGTCAATTTCTCGACTCGCTGAATCGTATCGGCGCCTAGTGACAACAAAAAGCGCCGCCAAGCGTACCCACTGTGATTCAAGAAGCGGTAGATGGTATCTTTGCCGGGAAACGTCTCGCCTTTATTGCTTTCCAGCAGACGAAACCAGTTCTTCCGATGGAACAAAAGGACAAAAACAAGACGAAACAAATAGGCACATGTAAATCCAAATTTCTTTTTGAAACCCGCAGCATTCAAGTGTTTGAGGACTTTCAGTTCCTGAAAGGCCGGTTTGATTTCTTTTGGCAGTTGATCGAGTGGTTGCTTTTGCTCTATCATGTAGAGGACACCTCTTCTGTGTGGTAGTGGAAGCTCGATACTCTCACTTTACCAAACGAAGTGGTGTTTTTCTATTTTCGTCAAGCATTCCATCCGATCGTTCTTAAACCCATGCTGTACTTGCTATTAATCCAATTTTGGCTCTGCGAAAGTTGAGTGATTAAGAGAAAAATAAACCCGAACTAATGCGTTCCGCCCGTGCCGAAGTCATCGTACGAGAACTGGTCGGCGTGGTAAAACACGATGTCTCCGTCCTTGAGTTGAAACGTCACCCCGTACGGATCGGTGAAGCTGCGCTGGAAACCTTCCATTTGCCATTGGTTGTCGAGCGGCCCGTAAATGTATTGCAGATGCGGGTTGCTTAAGTCTTTGTTGCGAATCGTTTCCAGGTTGAAGTTGACGATAATATACCCGTCTTTCAGGAAGACCGGGGAATTGTCGGTCAACCCGTTTTTTCGCCCGTACGCTGCCAAATTGAAGCCCTTCGGCACGACATACGGCGCGGCGGGAAGGCTGTACTCGCCGAACCAGCGCTGCACCGATGCGTTCGCGCGTGCCGCATTCACACCGGCCGGCACGCCCGTCGGGCCCGTAAAGGTGCGAAGCTGCGGCGGCAGCAGCATGATGTCGTAGCCTCCGACATACGTGGGCTTCCGGGCATCCTTCAAATACTGGTCGACAAACGCCTGCTTCGTGCCGGAACCGCCGCCCAGGCTCCACAACGTGTCGGCCGTACGGATCAACTCCTGTTGGGACACGTTTCGCAGACGGGCATCGAGCGTAATCGTCCGCCGCTCCACATCATCGGCGGAACCGATCCGGATAAATTTTTTCGTGCCGGAGTGATAGTACAGATCGACCTCCTGACGGTTCTTGCCCTTGCTGTCCACAAAATAGAACGTCGGGGTAATCCGGATGCCGTCGCCCGAACCGAACATGTTTCCTTTCGTCATGACTTCGAATTTCACATGATATCCCGTCTTCACCGCCACATTTTTCTTTCCCGCCTCCGGATGGCTTCCCTGACGAACCGGCAGCACAAACGGAGGCTGGTTGCCTCGCGCCGCGCCGTCGATGCCTTTCGTGCCGACCCAATAGGCGTTGCCGGTTGGCGTCGCACTGCCCTTCTGCGTCCGGAACACCGTCTCCCAGTTGAAATCGGCGATGTCGGTGATGCGAAAATCGTACAGACGGCCGATCACTTCCACCGGAACGACCTGGGTGGCGACATGATTCGGCACGTCCAGATTGGCATTCATTTGCGTCGTAAAGCCGGACGCCGGGCTGTTCTCGGCAAAGGTGCGGAACAACACGTCATAGTTGCCTTCATCGACCCAAACCGGCAAATAGAACGTCATTTGCGCCTGGCCGACCGGAATCGAAGTCCATGTTTCTTTCGGAATAAACGTGGATTTGTCTGCGCTGTACACATCGAACGGGAACCATACCTGCTTGTCTTTCGTGTATTTGGCATAATCCCGGTTGCCGTATCCCTTGATCTCCCGGTGCTGTCCGCTGGTCGGCACCGTAACGGTAAACGGCCGGTCCAGGATGAGGGCGGATCGTCCCGCCGTCGGTTTCGTTTTCTGGTTGTGGGTCCGATCGTCCGAAATGGCGGCGTAGTTTGCCACAGGCGTATGCACGGTCACCGGATTGATGCCGACAATCGGGAACGTTTTGTTCTCTCCGCCGCCAATGCCTTTGATCAAAGCATACGCGATGGCGCCCGAGCTTGGCTGGCTCGCTTTGTTCGTTTTGGAAGCGTCGATGAGGTAGCCTGCGCCATACAGCACATCCGGACCGATGGTCGGCGGAACCGGAATCGCGCCCGGCGCCGGCCCTTTTTCCTCGGCTACCCGGCTGTCCATGATTGTGTTCCCGTTAAAGATCAGCGAGTCGTTTTTTACCTTGATTTTGCCGATCGCCTTCTCCGCTTCGTTTTTCCAATCCTCATCCGGAACGGAAGGTCGGCTGGAACCGCCGGAAATGGTTTGTCTGGGCAGCGTCACATTCGCGTATACGGGATCGGTAATATGCGAATCCAGCGAAGCGTCATGGGCGGCGGACACGGTTGGCGGCGAATACCCATTCGGTTGCAAGGCAACCGTTCCCGAAGGCAAGGCATAGTTGGACACCGTTGCTTTTTGAATGCCGTACACTTCAAGATTTTGGATCGTCCAGAAACTATATTTGCGTTCAACCGTGTACGACTTGGTGACGGTCCGGGTGTCCGAACGCGGGACGGCAACGGTGGTCGGATTCCCGTCCGCATCCGGCGGGCCGGCATGTATCTCTGTCCAGGTCAGCGTATACGTTTTGCTTATCTGAATCGGATATGACTTCGTACCGGACATCTCCGCAAACGTGTTGCGATACAAGTACGATTTCGCAGTAGCATTGACATACAGACTTTCTGAAGTGGGAATGCCCTTCAGCACATCGAATTTTTCCGCGCCGCGCGTGTCTGCCCGAATGACGGCCGTAACGTTCGGATCCATCACCTCGGCCTGCCGGGATGCGCCCGGTGTTGCAGGTTCTCCGCCATCCGATTTTCGCACCGTATGGTCCGAAGTGGAATCGCCGGTGTTGCCGTCCGCATCTTTGACGACGACGGTGATCTGCACCGTCACCTTGTCGCCGGATGTAAACGGGATTTTGATCGGAATCGTTTTACTGGCCGATGTGCCGGAGAGCGATCCGGTTTTGTCGCCGGCATTTGCAAGCCTCGCATTTCGGATATCCGTAATCTCGTACAACTTCAGATCTTTTAATGCCTTGGCTTCAAACACAAAATCCCCGTCGACTTCCGTGACCGTCTGGTCTACCGTCTCCGGCGCTTCGATCCGGGACGCGACGGTTACCGAGGAGGGGATTTTGTAGATGCCGACAAAGTTGGAGCCGCCTGCCGCTACGGTAATCGATCGTTCCCGCAGCTTGGGGTCCCCCTTTTCCTGAATAAACAACTTCTCGTCCGGCTTGTTGTTGTTCGTAATATAGGAACGGACAATTTCGTAGGTTTGGCCGTTTTGGGTAATTTGCTGTTCAAAAGTATGGTTGGCCTCTGCGCCGGCGGCGAACTTGCCTTTGTCGACTTCCTTCAGCTTGGTGCCGTCTTCCTTCTGGTAGATAGCTTTGACCGGATTGTCCTGTTCCTTGTATTCGGCAATAATGTCGGCTCCGCTCAAATATACTTTGATATGACGGTCCAGCAGATTTTCCTGCCCCTTTTCCCGGACAAACTTCCTGGTCTCGGGATTGTTTTTGGACACGATATACGACCGGACGATCTCGTATGATTTGCCGCCGGACTCGAATGTTTCCTTGAACGTATGCTCAATCTCTTCCCCGGCTTTATAATCGCCTTTATGGAAAGTGCAAGCCGGATCCGCAATCACCGTGCCCGATTCGGTTTTGCAGACGATATCGACCGGAAAATCCGGGCTGTCGTACGTCACGGGAACGCCGAAGTAATCATCCAGGTCTTCAGGATGCGCCCACGGCTGCGCCTTCTTGATCGCATCCAGCGTGTAATACGGACCGCCGATTTGTTTGCCGTTTTGGGTAACGATCATGATCGCGTAGAGATAAAGCTGGTCGTTCTGCTGAATGCCTTCCAAACCATTGTCAGTCAGTGCCTTCGTGACCCTCGCTTCCGGGACTTCAAAGTAGGTGGTTAAAAGTTCTCCAGGAATCGGGGGATCGGGCTGCTGGCCTACTTGTTCCAATCCTTCAATGAAAGCTGCACCAGGCCCGGTAGGATCGCAATGTTTTCCCGTTGCATTTATTGTGCAAACGGACCGCTCCTCTCTCCGAACAGTCCAACCGACAGTTTTATAACGGATTCCGCTCGTTGCCGCTGTACTCGCAATGACAAACTTTATTTTTCCTTTTTCAATATTGACTTGCGGGGGTTCCGCGTGGACCGGAAGAACGAATCCGTTGAACAAAAAAAGCATGCCATAAAGCATGCTGAACAGTATCATTATGATTTTTCTTCTCATTCTATTGCGTTTCACCCGCTTTTTTGATCGTATGGTTAAAGAAAATACTCGCCAGTGTATTCACTTTCAAGGTCTTCCCCCAATTCCCGCCAACATTTGTCCCCATAGCCACATCGGTAAAGCCCTCGTACCATACATTTTTCTCGAACGAAAATTTATTAGGGAACCATTTATCATACAAAAGATTTTTATTTTCATTGAAGGAAGCAAATTTTACACGAAATTTGGATCTTATATAGTTGTTGCCAAAGCCATCTCTATAAATCATTGAAGGTTCCGGATCAAGATACCCTTCCACTCGAATCTTATTTTCCTTGACCCAGTCAACATATTGTTTGATATATTTCAATTCGCTTCCATTCAATTGCAATTTATTTTCGAACAATTTGTCTGCCCAACCGTAATCAATTGTTGAATAGTCCACATTGAGTAAAACCGAACCGTATCCTCTCAAACGATCCATCCAAATATCGATATTTTCCTTATTGAACTCCGCGTAATTTGAGAACAAGCTGGCCGAAACCTCACTGTCCGTTTTATGCGAGTAAGGATAACCCATCTCATACGTCTCATTCGGCACATCGGCCAAAATATACGGATAGTCCTTCGCGTTTTTCGGCAAGTCGGTGGTGCGGATGAGGCGTCCCCAGGGATCGTACTTGGCCAGCCGGTCTTCATTGGTGGTGATATGCACCGTTGACGTCGCTTCGTCCCACTTCACTTCCGCACCCAACACTTCGCTGACAAACCGCAGCGGGACGAATGTTCTGCCGCCTCTCATGATCGCCTGCGTGTCAAACGTGACCTCTTGATCATTGACGAGCGCCTTGTTCGCGCCGATGGTCAGCAGAATACGCCGATCGCCCCGTTCAATCGGCACGCGCATCGTTTCCGGTTCCCAACCTACTTTGGCGTTCATTTTTTCAGCCACGAATCTCACGGGCACGAGCGTCCGGTTATTCTCGTCCACAAACGCCTGCGCATCGGGGAACCATATTTTCTGTCCATCCAGCACCACGCTGACGAAGCTTGGGACCGTTGCTGCGGCGCCGGACATGCCCGGCATGAGAACGAACAAAAGGGCCGACGCCAAGCTTGCGATCACCCACTTACGCACATCCATCCGCTCCTTCCGCGGGATTTTCGGGTATATCAGGAAAATTTCGACTGTTTTTGTCTCCATCATATATCTGCATCCCCAACCTGTCCACCCTTATCCCCCACGATTGACGCAGCTTAACGGACGGTATCCTTTCGCCGCCGCCGCTTTCTCGCTGGCGAATGTCTCCTGTACCGGATAGGGGTACGAACAGGTATCACGATAATACACCTTCATGCCGTCCTTCATCGCGCCGATGATGACCGGCTTTTTCAACACGCGGCTGCCGCCAAGCGCATAGTTGTTGTACCGCTTGCTGCCCAGCGGGATGCCTTGCACAAAGGCCATGACGCCGACATCATTGATCGTGTTGTTCCATTCTTCGGCGCTGATCGTCGGCAGCGTAAAGGTGTAGGAAATGCCGTACCTCGAAACGTACCGGTTATACCGGTTGATCCGGTATGCCAGTTCGTTTTGAATCGCATTGACAATCGTGCTGCGGCGTACTTGCTCGAACAGTTCCGGATCGCGCAGGAGCGGAATCGTGGTCTGTTGCCGGAGTTCCGACCGGAACCCTTCGTGCCAGGTCCGGCTGCCCGCTTCATACGCGATCACGTAATCGTCCAACGTGAAGGACAGGCTGTTTCCCAGCGCATCGGCATAGGCGTACGGCTTTTTCGCCCCCCACAAGGGCCGCATTTCCGTTTCGCCGGATGCGTTCGTAAACGCTTCTTCCGCATACACATAAAACCCGTCATATCCGATGATCGCAACCGCCGGAATGTAGCGATTCAGCACGCCCTGCGCGATGGGGTCGTCCGCGATGCCGAAGTTCATGTACAAAGTCCGGTAAAACGCGGCGATGGCCTCTTCCTTGTTCACCCGCATCCGTTTGATCGATTCGTATTGCGCTTCCTCCGCCTGGTTGACGTTGATCGGCAGCGACTGCGCCGCGTCGTCCACCGCCGCATCCAGCGCGGCGTCATAGCGCAGTTCCGTGATCATCGCCCGCCGCTGCGTCTGGGCATCGATCCGGTTGGCGACGAAAATCGGAAGCAAAACGAGCACCCCGACGACCGCCCAGTTAATCATCTTCATTGCGAACAACGCCTCCGTAAGGAATCACGATTTTTTCATTCGGACTGATGGCATTGTTCAAAAAATCGTGCAAAATCGTTCCGTTCGTCCGGTTCGTATTTTTCACCACGACATAAAACGTATCGCCCGCATGCAGCCTGTAGCGGCGAGACGGATCGTCCTTGCCGGCCGCGCTGTCCGGAAACAGCACCGGCAAAATCTGCGCATTGTAGAACATATCATAGTGCACGTCATATTCGCCCCGGAATGTTTCCGGGCGCGATGGATCGTCGTAGACCGGATCGTATCGTTTTTGTCCGTGCTCCATCTGCACATCGAAGGTGTTTCCCGTCGCATGGATGGTTTGCAGGAAGTCATCGTACATGACCGGGGAAATGTAACCCTTGTCGCGTACCGCATCGACAAACGAAGTCGTCGCTCGCATCACGACCAGTTCCGACACGTCATCCTGCTGGTCGAACGCGGCGGAAACCGGAAAAATATATAATAGAAGAATCGCAATCAGAACCGCAAACATTTTGAGAAAACTGTTCATCGCGCACCTCGCGACGTAAAGACGATTCGCCGCAACTGCCCGTCCGGACCGCGCTCGTAAACGGGAACATACCGGTCGGCCACGCGAATGCCGGATGCCGCAAGTTGATCCCGCTCGATCGTTGTGGCATACCCGACACCGTCTACCACCATTCCCGTTCCGATGTCCCCGATGCGGGCGAGCGATTGCAGCACTTCCGCGCCGGACACGCTGCCGTCTCCGGCAATCGGGGAGAGCGTCCGGTGAACGCTTCGATCCTGCGCGGTCCCGGTTGCTATGGCCGTTTCCAGCGCGGCCGCGCCGCTTTGAAACAGCAGCAGACCGGTGGTGGCCGCCATCGCGAAGACGAGAAAAGCGAAGCTCATGTCGATCATCGTACGCACGGAATGACCCATGGACTGTCCTCCTTCCCGAAGGAAAAGACATGCCCGATCGCGCGAAGCGAAGGGCATGTCCCCTTCTCCGTTCTTACTGCTGCCGGAACACGATTCCGCGAATGACATTACTGCTGTCCTTGACCAGTTGCGACCGGAATTTGCCGCTCGGGTTCACATAATTCACGTCGGCCTCATTTACGGTATCATCGAGCCGGCCGGGAGCCGGACCGACAACCGACCCGTACGTAATGCTGTCCAGCGGAACGCCTGTATTGAGGACCTTGCCGTACCACTGGCCGGCCGGATTTTTCCCGGTAATGATCTGAATGCCGAACTGATCCTCGCCGCCGAACTTGCGCAGCGCATTGACGACCTGGCTTCCGGAAAGAACCGTGTTGTCGTAGACGGTAAATTGCATCTGCGAAAGCTCCGTCTGCAGGTTGCTGAAATTGCTCTGCGCCGCTTTGGTGGAATCTTGCGCGGAAATAAACAGGATGACGGCGAGCGTGATGAGAGCGACGGCCAAAAATATGCCGGCCGCCATCACAATCGCTTTTTGCGCGTTGGACATGGGGAATCCTCTCCTTGTTCGCATGGTTTTGGAACACAAATAGAGCCTTCCAACTTGAAAGGCTCCACCCTTAACGTATCTTGGCTACTGAATTCGCTGAATCTGCTCGTAATACACCGACATTTGATCCAGGCTGACATAAACGAACGGAAAAACGAGATAGCCGAAAATGAGGGACATCATCGGCGCAAAGCCGATCATCCTCCCCCATCCCGCTTTCGCTTCGATCAGCCGCTCGTAATCCTGCTTGCGCTGCTCCTGGGCAAAAACCCGTTCGGATTCCAGATCGTCGAACGCCTGCCGGATCGGAATGTTCTCCACCGCCAGTTGCAATTTTTCCACGGTGCGCACGAACGGCAAAAACGGCGCTTCTTCTTTCAATTGATCGAGCGCCTGTACCGCACCGTGCTCATAATGCAGCAGGCAATGCTGAATCGGTTCCTTGAACACGACCGCGAACCGCTCCATCCATTCCAGCAGATGCTCCACCGACATCCGGTCCATTTCCGCCAGCATGCCGATGACGGCATGGAGCTGATCGACTTCATGCTTCATCTCCATCTGCCGCATCCGCCGCTCGAACATCAGCACGCCGACCGGCGCATGGTAGCCGCCCCATCCCGTCAGAAGCGCCAGCAAGATTTCCCACCACTTCAGGTACTCACCGTTCAAAGCTTCCAGTTTGCGCATAATGCGCTGCGCGGCGGCACGAAGCTGCGCTTCATCCCTGGCGAGCTGCGGATCCTTCCCGAGCTCCGCCATCACCTTCTCGTTGGCGCGTTGGTTCATTCCTTTTACATCCGCGATGATCCGCCGGTCAAGCGCCGCCGCTTCCTTCGCTTTTTCTTCTTCCCCGGCAGGCAGCCGTCCGAACATCGTATCCGGCGTTGCTATAGCGTAGAGCACATGGTGTCTGGCAACCCCATGCATTGCAACAAACAACCCCAGCGCAAGCACAAAAGCCAGCACGCCCAGCGCCACACGCCGCACCCAAAACCACTCCGGCCGAAGCGGCGAATTCGTTTCCTTGAGCAGCATGGCGATGCGCGCAGCTTCCCGCGTGCCGGGCGCCGGGGCCAGCCGGTCGACGATCCATCGCATCCATGGAAGATTGTACGCCTGCCGTTCCCACCGCTTTCGCCGCCGGCTTTTGTGCTCGCCGCCCAGTTCCTGCATTTTGCGAAGCAGGATATACGATCCGAGAACGATCAGCAGGATGGCGATTTTCGTCATCCATCCGAGCTTGCCTCCGTAGAAATCGTCCATTGCCGGAAAATAGCGGCTGGCCCAGCTTTCGATCGGCTTCGTAAACAAAAGCGGAATCAGCGCGATGGCGGTCAGTCCCTGCAGCAAGTAGCTCAGCTTTTCCCGTCGCAAAATGTCCAGATTCAGTTCGGTCGCAAGCCGTCCGAGCGCATGGAGGTACAACGACCCGTTTTGCACGATCTTGTCCCCGTATTCCTTGACCAAATACGAAAGTCCGGCCAGCCCCTTGAGAAAACGGTTCGGAGCGGTTTCATAATATTGCTCGAGCCTTTCTTCCGGATGGCTGGCGGTGAGCACGGCATGGATTTCCAGTCCGTGCAGCGCCATTTCGTACGGCGCGGCATCCGCCGCGTCATAGATCGCTTCCTCCACCATCCGATGCCGATGGTAATGGTGGCGGATATCGGCCAAAAAATGACGAAGCTGGCGCAGCAGCCGGTTTTCCAGCCGATGGACCATACTGTCGGCCAATATCCCGTGACCGACCCAAACCCCGATGAAGAGCATCAGGAGCGTCGTCGGGTCGCGGATCCATACCATGAAGGGCACTGCGGCCGCAAGCAGCAAGCCCCATGCCGCCAGGGCGATCTTCATCGTCTCGAGCCGCAGTTTCCATTCGTCGTACAGTTGCAGCACCGACAGCCGTCTGCGGACGGTTGTCACGTAGGCGCGAAGAGGCGGCACCCGTTCGCAAGCCGCATACATCCGTTGCAAGCCGCTGTACACGGCCTGTTTGCCGGACGCTTTGCCGGGAAGCCGGAGCTCTTCGTATTCCCGGACCGAGCCCGCTCCCGTATTGCGGCGGGACAGCCATTGGAAGAGGAGCACGGACAAGAGAAACAACACGACCGCCGCGCCAAGCAGCGTCGTCAAGAGCGATTTACTGTCCATGCCGATCCCTCCAGTTCGCGGCAAGGAATGCCATGAAAGCCGCACGTTCCGCTTCCGACATTTGCTCTGACATTTCCTTCACGTTTCGGTTGGAAAGGGGAAGCGCCGCCTCATACCGTCCATTCCGGAATTCGACCACATTCCGCTCTTCATACAGCTGCCGGTCCGTCGAACGGCGAAAATATTCGGTCGCCGTTTCCATGAACGCCGCCAGCTTGTCCTCCAGCGTCCCCGCTTCCCTGTAGGAATCGGGATACGCCATCTCCCGGTCGAGTGGCACGCATTCGGTAATGCGCTCGATGTAACGGTGGCCGTTGTAATCGCGTTTCCAGTGAATGTCGAAGTTGAGCACGCTGATCACCTGCTGCTCGGCGATTTTTTCGTTCCGGAACACGCCGGTCTTGAGCAGCGAATTCCGCAAGGAAAACACCAGATCGCGGAGCGTTTTGGCGTGATGCGTAAACAGCGTGAACAAGGACGCGACCTGCGCCATCTGGATCATCCACGCCGCGACCGGATCGGTTGCCACTTCGCCGAGGATGTTCACGGTGCCGTCCGTTTTTTTCTGGATGTCGAGCCCATCCTGACCGGAGATCGTTTCCGTTTCCCGAAAACTCAGGATGTTGCGGTCCTTGTAAATTTTCCGCAGGTGAAGCTCGAAGCTCATTTCCTGCACCCGGATCGGATACGTCGCGGGAATGTAACGCACCATCGCCATGAGCAGCGTCGTCTTCCCGCTCCCCTGCGCGCCGGTGATGGCGGTGATCCGCGCGCCTTTGACGAGATACTGGATGAGCCGGATCGGCAGCTGCGCATTTTCATCCCGAATGAGCTGCTCGAGCGTCGCATTTTGCACATCGAATTTGCGCACAAAAAACGCCCACGATTCCGAGAACCGGGGGCGCAGCACGACGACGCGGGAACCGTCGGCCATTTCATTGACTATAAAACCGCTTGCTTCCGACAGCTGTCCGGGATAATTGTGCTTGTATATATTTTGACAGACGCGTTTCAACTCTTGCTCCGAGCCAAAGGACAGAAAGCTCAAATGAATGGACTTCCCTTTATAGAAAATCCAGACGCTGTCATGGGACTTCGGCACTTCCCGCAGCAGCGAATTCGCCTGAAACTCCCATTCATCTTCCCATACCGAAGGCGGCAAGCCGGAGACGCCACCCGATACGCCGTCGATTTTCATATCCCGGATTTCGTCCACGACGCTGAAGCCTTTATAGTGCTGGTAGATGCGTTGAACCACGATATGCAGCTTGTCCTCAAAGCTCAGCCGCCGCGCTTCTTTTTTGTAGATCTCGCGGATCTCTTCGGCGGTGATCCGATACGATTCGGTTTGCCCGTCCTCGATCCCGAGCTTGGGCCGGTCCAAATCGTATTTGCGGATCAGCTCGCCGAGCGCGTCGTAGCGGTACCGTTTCTTGTACTGGTAGAGCAAAATGTCGAACTGGTCTTGCGGCGAAAGCTCGTACGGATCGTCAAACGGAAGGATCCGGTTGATGTTCGTTTCATCCAGCTTGTACGTCTGCAGGATCAGATCGTACAAAAACTGCTTCACATACGCTTTGTCCCTTATATCCCCGGACGTGCATCCGCGCAGCGCTTTTTTGAGTTCCGCCCGCTTGTTTTTGCGGCGGCGGAATTGTTCTTCGGACAAACCGAGGTCGTGCAGGTTGCTGCTCGTCAAATCGTGCAGCGCCTGTTTCACGTAGTCCGTCATCGCCTCGATCGTATAGACCTGTTCCCCGGCCGGCCTCTCGGGCTTGCGTCCGCTCATCCGAAAATATAGCAGCGCCGCGACCAGCGACAGAAGGAGAATCATGAACAGCCCATTTAGCAGGTAAATCAACCGTCACTCCCCCTTTCCGCCGAAAAACGGCTTGTTCATCGCGGCCTGCTCGGCGATCGCCTGCGCCAACGCCCGCACGTTTCGCATGAAATCATGGTTGTCGTGATCCCGCGGCGCGTTGCGGTTGCGAAACATAAAGTCGAGCGCGCGGCCCTCTTGCGCGGCGTCCATAAAACCGGCGTTATGGGAAACCGGATACAGCGGAAAGCGCAGCTTGCAGCGGCGGGCGACGTTTTTGGCTGTAGACATGGAGCGCCGGTCGTACTGGCCGAGAACGAGCAGCCGCTTTTTGCCGTTCAACAAAGGGCCGCTTTCCGGCGAACCGAAAAACCGCTCCAGGACAAAGCGGTTTTGATTCAGGCAAACGACCACCGAATCGGCGTTTTGCAAGAGCGCTTGCGCCCATGCGGAGCCCATGCCGCTGCCGCCGTCGATCAGCGTCAGGTCGTAATCGCGCTTGGCCGTATCCAGGAGTGGCGGCAACAGTTGTTTAAGTCCCGGAATGAGCGCTTTGTCCGCTTTGTTCGAACCGGGCAGCAGATCGAGCCGGTCTTTGAGCAGCGGCACGGTGTAATCCCGGATCATCGTCGATGTCAGCTTGCGGTTTTGGGCGAGCCGCACAAGCGCATCGATGCCGGAATCGGTTGCGAACGCTTCGTCCCCGACTTGCGTTCGGCACCGGACAAACGCCTGCTCGATGGCGGCCCGGCGGCTTTGCAAGTGGCCGAACAACAGCAGCCGGGCGGAATATTCGAGACCGAGCAGACCGGCGGCGGCGATCAGGTTCGTCGTCGTGCCCGTTTGACCCGGCACCGGACTCCAGAACACGACGTTATGTCCCACGGCGATCCCTCCTTGCCCGCTTCCACGCGGCTTTGATCGTTCGTTCATCCAAGCCGGACAGCTGTTTCGCCAGGGACATGACCGTACGCCGGTACGCTCCGGACAACCTTCTCGCATCGATGCGGCCATGATGCTGGTCGTCGATTTGGGCGGCTAAGTCCCGTTCGTCGAACGGGATGCGAAATACCGGCTCCAGCCACATGGCGGCATCAGGCGCAAGCCCGGCATCGATGTACGACTCCGTTACCGTGGCCTGCACGAAGGGAGACACCAGCTTGTAAAACGGCAGCGGCTTCACGGCGAATTCCGCCGGACACAGCCGCTTCATCAGTTCGGCATTTTTATGCATCGCCAGTTTCTCGAAATTGCTGCACCAGACGCGTCTGTCATACGCCGGCAATTCCTCCACCTTGACGAACTCGGCATGATCCGTATCGAGCACAAGCACGTCGTAATCGGGCCAACCGCCTTCCGTTTGCTTCATGTATCGATCCAACTGGCCGAAGGTGATGAACCCCCCGGCGACATCGAAGCCTTCGAACTCGGTTACCAAAACGCCCGGACGCTCATCCGAAATCGGCAAATACCCTTGCGTCGATTGCGCCGTTGTCGAATCGACGAGCAGCACCTTTTGCCCGGCAGCAGCGAGCAGTTTGCCAAGCGCGAGCAACAGATGGCTTTTATCCGGCGCTCCGAAAAAGACGATCTTTTTCATCGCGGCCTCCCTCACGATGACGGACCGCCGCTTGACGGCTGACCGAAAATATCGTCCAGTTTGTCTGTCTGCGGAAGCTGATCGTCAGGATCCGATGCTTCCGGAAGCGGCCCGGCGCCGGGCCCGGAACTATCCTGCTGCGAAATCGGCGCAGGCGATGACGAAGGATTCGGCGTCATCCCGCTTGTATGACCGCCTGTTTGACTGCCCGCCTGCTGCCGCCCCGCCTGATCGATCTTCCCTGCTTGCTGCACGGCTTGCTGCTGTGCCGATTGTTGCATCGCATTGTTTTGCTGCGTCGTCACGCGCTCGTTTTGCAGCTGCTGCTGAACCGTGACGTTGCCGCTGACAACGCGCATTTTATCCGCGTCGCTCATCGCTTTCAGATGGTTGTCCAGGGTGGCGCGAAGCTGACGGGCGAGCGCCGTTTTCGCTTCTTCCAGCACATTCGGATCGCGTTCCATCAGGTCGAGCACTTTCGGGTTGGACGGGTAGTTGGCCACCGCCGCCTCCTGCATCCCCGGATCGACATAAGGGAGCGCATACAGCCTCGCTCCGTTCAGGTATGCATCGATGATTGCGCTGGAAGCCATCAGGATTTCGGGTTCGTTCATTTCGAGCCAGACGGTCGCGCCCGCAAGTTCCCGGACTTTCTTTTTGCCGAGCACGATAAAATCTTCGCCGGTCGGAAAGCCGATGCGCACATCGACGAACTGGCCTTTTTGCAGGTTCGTGGGAAGCCCGACGACATTGAACTCCTGCACCCGCAAATCCCGCGGAACGGGCTTGTCCGCAAACAGCATGGAAGCGACGATCGGCGTGTTCGGCTCCAGATCGATTTTGACGATTTTGCCGATCGCCTCATCCGGCTGTTTCAGGCTGCCCGGGCCGGCCACAACGTTCGGCACCTCCACGCTGCGGACATCCCCGGACTGCAGCGCAGTTCCGGAAGAGACGGTGCGGCTTGCGACGAGAATCCGGGTTTGCGCTGCCTGTTCCATCGTTTGCAATTGCTCGATTTGCTTTTCGTAATGCGTCTGCAGCTGCTCCCGCAACCGTTTCTGCTCTCCCTGCTGCCGAAGGAAAAACACGAATGAGGCAAGCAGCAACGCAAATCCGACGCCGATCGCGGTCAGGACGACCGCTTTTCGGTAACGGTACATCAAGGACACCGGCCATTTCCCCTTTCAAAATCGTAATCCACCGAAAGGCTATTGCTTTTTATGAAACCAGTAGGCGCGCGTGTACAGATCGATTCCTTCCCTGCTCGGGATCCCGACGCCCGCTTTCCCGTTTCCATTCCAACCAAGCCGGTTGGCGGTCGCCACAGCCAGACGATCCGCCTCGCCTTTGTAAATCTCCGCTTGCGTCCCTTCAATCAGAACGTACAATCCGCCGCGGACATTGATCGGGTATGCTTCTTTTGCTTCCAAAACTTTCATCCGTCTCACCTCTCTTTCGGCCGGCAAGTGCGTTTGCGCCATTTCGATCAGCCGGGTCGTCCCAAAAACCAGCGTTTCAGTAAGCGACGTCCCGGGTCGGGGCGTTCCGGCTCCAGCCCCATCCAATGATCCGCAAGCTGTTTGATGCGCAGCCGATACGGACTGACCGGCGAACTGGCGATCCAGGTCCCGCTTCGAACCGCTTGGCCGACGGTCGGATCTTCCGGCAATTCCAGCAGCTCCCGCCATGGAATCTGTTCGCGCCATTGTTCCTTAAGCTCTCGCTCGACCAGCCGATTCCATACCATAACGATTTCGGGCGAGGGGTGGAGGTGGCCGATGAGCGGTTTCATGCGCAGAAGGCTCTCCACACTGGCCGGCTCGTCGGTCGTCATCAGCATGAGCAGGTCGGCTTGCTCCAGTGCCAGCTTGACGCCGGCATCGAAATGGGCCGGAGTATCGATCAGGAGGAGATCCGTTTCCTCTTTCAGAAAGCGCAATACGGCCAGCAGTTGCTCCGCTTCCATCCGAAACATTCCCGGCTGATTGGGCGCCGCGACAATCGAAAAGCCCATCTTCGTGGAAAGAAGACAGGCCCGGCTTGCTTTCGGATCGTCGATCCGGCAAGCGAGATCGACGATCGTTTTATGCGGTTGGATGCGCAGCATCGAAGCCACGGTACCGTGCATCAGATCCAGATCGAGGACGCAAACCCGGCATCCTTCCTTTGCAAGCAGCGCGGCCAGATGCAAAACAAACGTCGTTTTGCCTACACCGCCTTTGGCCGCATAAACCGCCGCTATCGAAGGCAGATCCCGGCTTCTTTGGGGAGTGGGGAGCGGCGGGGACTGCGGCCTCATTGGCGTCGCCAAGCTGTTCGTCCTTCGCGTGGTTTCCTCGTCCGTTGTGATGGTTTGCCCTTCCGCTTGGCTGTCCCGCGGCTTCCGTTCCCCGGCTTCCGGGGGCGCCGGCATTGCCGAAACGTTGTTTTGAAAAGACGCCTTTTCCAAGGAGGCCGCAGGATCTTCATGCATCGCAGGAGTGATCCTGACGGAAGGGCGTTCCGCCAATCGCTGCCGCACCGCTTTTCGTTGGGACAGCGTTTTGCCCGCATCCGGACGATGGCCCTTTTCGCTTTCCGACTCTGCGTCCGATAACCCCGGATCTTCTTCCTCTTCACGAATCGAACCCGCCTGCTGCGGCTCCTCCCTACCAGATGCTTCAGCCGTGAGTACCAGCGTTCTTCCGTACGGTGGAAACGAAGCGGGCGCATCGGTTCCGGCCGGGTCGGACGGACCGTTTCCCTGGATGTGCAGGAATCCGGCTAAAACCCGGGACGGTTCCTGCTCTTGCGTAACCGTCCCGGCTGCGCCCAGTACGGCAAGCTCATCCTCCGCAACGTTTTCGTCGCGATCCGCCAGCAGCACGATGGGAATCCCTGGACCCTTCAGCAGCCGGACATAGTCCTTCCATCTGCCGACCGCCGTATCGATGACGACCAGATCCGTTTCCCCGGGCATCCGCTCCGGATCATGAACGAATCTGACGTCGCACCCCGACTTTTGCAGCCGCTCGATCCACGCCTTCCGCCGGTGCTGATTGGGACGAAACAAAACCACCCGCAAAACCACCGCCTCCTTCCCGCCAACAATGCGCCGGATATGTTTACGGTTCGGCCTCGAATCCCGCGAACACGCCATCCCGGTACCGGTTTTGATGTTCCCGGATCCAGCCGGCTGCCTCGACAAATCCCGGTTTCTCCGCACAGCGGGTCACGCCGGAGATGTCCAGCATATTGACCATTCCCAACGAGCGAACGGCCTTAAGTCTTTCCAACACGTTTTTTGGCACTTTTACCATTGTGGCCCCTTCCTCCCGACAATTTTGTGTCCCTTGTAAAAGACATCCAGCTTGACGCGCTCCGCCAAATAAAGAGCAAACTTTTCCGCTTCCCGGTACGTATCCCGCACGTCCATTTCCTGTGTGGATCCGCCATGCTCCAGCACAACCGCAAACTTTTCGCCTTTCGGCTCGATGCGGATCTGATCGTTCACCCGCTGTTCATCCTTTCTTCTCTGCGGTTATCGTCGCGGACATTCATGCTCATGACCCTTCCTCCGTTCCACCGTTCGCGATCTCATAGTTGCGAATCAGCAATTCCTTCGCCGGCTGCCGTCCTTTCGACTGCTTGGCGATCGTGTAGCGCGTTTCCACGCCTTCGACGACAAACGGCGCGTACCATTCCCGGACCTGCGGGTGGTCGTTGATGCTGAGCAGAAACTTGCCGCGAATGGAGCCGAGCAATTCCCGCAATTTCCGGTGATCCTCCTCCGTAAATTTGTAAAGATAACCGGACAAGCCCCAGTACGGCGGATCGCAATAAAAAAAGGCGTCCGGCGAATCGTAACGCGGGATCACCTCCTCGAACGAACGGTTCTCGATATACACGCCGATCAGCCGTTCGTGCGCAACCTTGAACTTTTCCTTGACGTTGGACAAATCGTAAGCCGGTTTGCTCCTCGTGTAGCCCCAATCGTCGGAAACATTGTATTTGCCGCCGAAATGGGAATAGACGCGATAATAGAAATCGTAGGCGCGGGTCACAGGGTCTCGTTCTTCATCCCGCCGCTTCAGGATGCGCTGGAATTCGTCGCGGGCATAAAGCGCCCACTCGAACCTTTGGGCCAGCGCCTCCCAATCCTCCTGGATGACGCGAAAAAAATTCACCAACTCGGAATTCACATCGGCAAATACTTCGACTTTCGACCGTTCTTTCCCGAACAGCACCCAGCCCCCGCCGCCGAATACTTCGGCATACAAAACATGCGGCGGAAATCGGCGGATAATCTGTTCGCGCAGCCGCGATTTTCCGCCCTGCCACCGAATCGGACTTTTAATCAATCGCATTCCCTCCTCCGTTCTGCCGCCTTCTCATCCCGGCATGCGAGATATCGCATGGACTCATGACAGTCACGCCGGGACCTGCGGTCAACAATCCGGCCAGCATCAGCTCCGTTACGGTTTGGCCGAAAAGATGAACGTTCCCTTGGTCGACATCCAGCAGACGGGCATAGTCCAGCGCATGAGCAAGAGCCTTCTGCGGATCGTTGCAGCTTCCCAAATCGAAAAGATCCTTACCCGGCAACAGGCCGATGACATGAATCGCTCCCCGAATTTCTTTGACATAAATCTCGATCTTGCGCACATGTTCCCCTCTCATTCCGAACTGGGCCGGATTCAATGCGGAGTGTCTTTCTTTCGCATTTGATTTTGCCTCCCCGGCGAACCCCTGCAGGCGATTCCAGAGTCTGCGTGAAATGCCCGGGCGATTTGCCGCGCCAAACGATAAGCCAGTTGTGGCGGCACAGCGTTTCCGACCTGACGATATTGGGCGCTTAAGCTTCCATAAAAAACAAAGGAATCGGGGAACGATTGAATCCGAGCGCATTCCCGCACCGTAAACCGCCGAGGACGAAGCACATTCGGATGAAAGTGCGCTCCGGCGTAAAAACCGGCTTGCGCTGTAATGGTCGGATTCGGCTTATGCCAAACTCCGGTTTTCTGGCGTCCTTTCAAGTACTTAAACCTCGAAGGAAGCACAGCTTGCAGCGCTTCCCGCGGAATAACGCCCCGTTCATCCGCTTGCGAGATCAAGTTCAACACCTGCTCGGAATCGGCTGGAACGGGGCCGTGATTCGGATGCAATCCCGCCGATCGGCTGTGCGCCGTAATGGTATAGGCAGGCCGATCCCACCCGACCGTCCGGTTTTCCTGCTTGCAGCTCCCTTGATTCCGGACATTGGCAAACAAATGACCATGGTGGTTCGGCGGCCACCCCGGATGCGCCAGGTCGACATCTTTTGCCAGATGCGCCGTAATCGTTTTGCTTGGCTGGTCCCATTCCTGAATGTTGCAATCGAACATGGCCACGCCTTTGCCCGCATTGCGCAGCCGGTTTCGCATGGAAACCGGCGCCGGATTATCGAGAGCGTGATTGGCAATCTCTGTTTCTTCGGACAGCGGATCGGGCAAATCGCCTATTGCATCCCGAAGGACCGGGCGGGTCGGATCGGCCTCCGGCCAAGTAAACGAGACGTCAAGATCGCGGCGAAACCCGACGATAAATACCCGTTCCCGCGTTTGCGCCACCCCGTAATGCCAGGCATTGAGCAATTTCCAATCCAGCGTATACCCCGCTTTTGCAAACAGCTCCAGGACGGCGTCAAAATGGACGCGCTGCTTTTTGCTGAGAAGCCCTTTGACATTCTCCATCAGGAAAAAACAAGGCTGGACTTCTTCAAGCAAACGAGCATACTCGTAGGGAAGCCGATTCCGCGGATCGTCCGGATCGTGCTTGCCTGCCACGCTAAACCCTTGACAGGGCGGGCCGCCGATCATGCCGAAAATCGTATCGCTTCCCGTCCATTTGCGAAGCTCTGCTCCGGTCAGTTGGGATACGTCGGCCTTGACCGCTTTCGTATTCGAATGGTTGCGCTCAAACGTAAGCAGGGCGGCGGCATCCACGTCAACCCCGACGCGGATATCGAATCCAGCCTGGGCAAATCCGCAGGACAAGCCGCCCGCCCCGCAAAACAGGTCGATGCAGGGACCAAACGGCATCAATATTCCCTCGGAAGCAGCGCCGTGGCCACCCAGCGATCGCCGTAATCGTCAAAAATGATCCATATCTTTTCCGGCAAGGCGGCCGGCAGCGTCCCGAGCGTTTTTCCGTCCCCATTGCCGACGAAAACGGTGCTGCCTTTGGGTTCAAACGTGAGAAAGGCGGACTTTGCGCGAAGTTCTTCCGCCTTCCGGAACAAGCTTTCGATGACCGGCTGCGAAAGACCGAGGGCTTCCACACCACGCGTCATCACTTTTTGAATCGATTTTCCCATCGCTTGTCTCCTCCTTCGTTTTTTGAACACAAAAAAAACGACCCCGCAAGAGATCGCAAGTCCGTTCTTGCCTTTGCATTCAACTGCAAAACCTGTAGGAATCCGTCTGTTCGAACCTTCGCCAAAAGTCCGCGGCCTGCGTTTCGTCCGCCAGTTCAACGGCCAGCATTCCTCTTTCGCGGGCGGCGTCCAACTCGCGATAGACGACCGTTCCTCCGCTTTTGGCCACATCCCGCGCATACTGATCCAAATCGCCGTGATGCTCGCATTCGCGGAACCGCAAATGGATGATCATCCTGTCTCACCTCCCGTTTTCCCGGTCAAACCAAAACGATGCCGGATCGACGGATAACCCGTTTTGCGACATGCCCAAATGCAGATGCGGTCCGGTCGATTTTCCCGTACTGCCCACCCAGCCGATCACCTCCCCGCGTGTCACCTGCTGGCCGCGCCGGACGCCGATGCCGGACAAATGCCCGTAAAAGCTTTGGATGTTGCCATCATGCTGCAGGCGAACCAAATTGCCGTATCCGCTGCTGCCCGTGGTCGCCTGGATTACGGTCCCGTTTTGGATGGCCATGACCGGCGTGCCCCGCGGCGCAGGGATGTCGATCCCGTCATGAAACGCGCCCGGCTCGCCGGTGACCGGATCGGTCCGGTAGCCGTACGGACTGGAAACGGCCGTGTAGCCAACGAGCGGCCACAGCCAGTTTCGGGACAGGATCAACATGGCGGCGTATTCCGCTTCCTTCGCATGAACGAGCGCCACGTCGCTCGGATTCAAAAACCACGCTTCCAGCGCCGCATCCGTCTCAAGCGATGCCGAGCGCAAATAGTTGGCGAGCGAGAAGATGGCATCGTACGGGTTATCCGGGTCGATCTCCCCGTCCCCGTCGCCGTCCACTTGATACGCATCCCATAACAGGCGGGGAAAGCCGAGTCCGCCGATTGAATCGATCCGCCAGGCTTTCTCCGCTCCGAAGTCGGTCGTGATTTTGTGAATCGCGGCCAGCCGCGCCCACGGCGCCCGTTCGTTTTCGGCCTGAATATAGATCGGCAAGAGCGGTGCGGGAATATCGAACGTCTCATTGTTCGGAACCGGAACCCCCTCCATCGAAGAATCCGACGAACTGACCAGCACGCCCAGCAGGACAAATGCCAGCAGCAAAACGAGCAAAATCATCCCGAGTCCGGCGAATCCCAAACTCCCGACGACCCACCAGACCATCTTCTTCTTTACCGTTCCGCTAATGTCCATCGCGATCCCGCTTCGATGGCGCCCGTTTTTCGCCGGTTTGGATTCGCCGCTTCAAGTCGTTTGCCAATACCTCCCCATCATTTGCCGCGTTCATGGCCATCTTCTCCCCTCCTGATTCGGTTATGCTTTTTCGTACTCGTGCATCATGACGGAGTCATCCAACACATAGCCGTTGAACGTGATCTCCAGCGCTTTGTCTCTCGTATGGCCGCGCTTCACCATATCCTCCACCACAAAACGGAGCAGCGCATCCTTTTTCACCAAACGCTCCATCTTTGCCGGATCGTACATGGTCTCGCTCATGTGCACCCCTCCTTTCCGGATTTCCGTTACTTCAGTTTGTCGATAATTTTTTTCGCCGCAGCTTTCGCTTTCCTGGTCCGCTCCTTCGTGTTCTGCCACGACTGCCTGGCCTCCGTCACATGGTAGACGATCTCCTTTTTCGAGGACTCGTACATTTCATGCGGCGTCGGCGCCTGAAAGATGCCGAGCAATTGCTTCAGGATTTTTTTGCGGAACAAAAAGGCGCAGAAAAACAGCAGCGCCACAAAAATTTGCTGCAGCAGCATGAGACCGGAGCCGCGCGCCACCACATCGGCGACCAGCAGCGTAAACCCCATGTAAAAGCCGTAAACGACCTTGGTGCCGAGCGTGCCGATCAGCCAGCCGGCCCAGCGGCGCGCAAACGCAAACCCGCGTTCCGGAAACAAACCGAGCAGCAGCACGACGGGCGCCAGAATGAGAATCGCCAGCGCCATTTCCTGCGCCAAAATGAGGATAAAGGAAATCGTGCCGACAAAAAGAAGCAGCATGAGGGTCGCGGTCAAGGAGAGCGCCGCCACCAAACAGCGGATCGCCGCCGAGCCGCCCATGAACAGCGCCGCCGCCTCCGCATGATCGCCGTGGTCGATTTTCGCGTCGCCCATGACTTTGCGCAAAATATCCCGCTGCACACTGCCGGGCGCATATTGCCGCAGCCAGTGCGACCAGGCGTCACCGGCCTGCACGCCGATGGTCACTTCCTCCTCTTCGGCCCGGTCCTGGATCGCCTCCACTTCCCCGGCGGTCATGCGTACCGCGTTCGCGTCCTGTCGGTTCAACTCGCCGATGATCCAGGGCCGGTCCACAAACAGCTTCCACAGCCGGTTCGACGTGGCCAAAAGCTGCTGATCCGCCGCGTTCGCCAGTCCCGCGTCCAGCTGCTCTCCGGTTACCCGCTGATACGGAGCGGCCAGCGCGCCCATCGTCACCTGTGTCAGGTTGTCCATCGTTTTCGACACCGCCCGGATGCTCTGCCCGGCATGGGTGAAAAACCAGTAGCTGCCAATCAGCACGACGATCGAACCGATCACGCCGGACATGAGCCGGGTCGTCTGGTTGTTCCAGTACCCGACTTTCACCATCCACGCCGCCAGCAGCACGAGCGCCCACGGCAAAAATTTGCCGAACAGGCTTGTCCGCAGCCCGTCCATGATGGGGAGGATGAGCGACAGTTGTTCGTTGACGAGATCGGTATGAAAACCGAGCTGCATCAGAAAAATGCAGAGCCGCGCAATAAAGGCGCTCAGCATGAACAAAATGTTGGCCATCCAGTTGAGCAACAGCGGAAACGGGTTGTTCATTTTCGGACGCCACCCGCTCCATTCCACCAGATCGTAGCCCAGGTCCCACGTATAGTTGTCGACCGGGTACTGGCGATAGTCGAGCGTCCGATCGCCGGGTTCGATCCCCATTTCGCTTTCGCCCGGCAGCAGTTGATCGAGCATATCAGCAGGCGCTTCGGCAAAGGCGGTTGCCGGACCGAGCAGAGCAGCCAAACAAGCGAAAACCAGCGTGAGCATAAAGGCGCAGCGGCCTCGGCGTCTCAACGATTCTCCCTCCCTTCCCTTACGGCGGAATCCGGCGTCGTGTTGAACACCGTGAGCAAATCGTCCGGCGTCGGCTCGATATGCACCCGCCCGATCCGGCCGGTAATGTCTTTCATGTAGCAGTCCCCGGCCTTCAGTTCGCGGAACGCCTGGATCATGTCCTCGTCGTCCGGATCGAGTCCCAGCAGCGTCAGGTTGTCGGCAATCGCCCGCGGATCTTCGGTCCGGAAACAAAAAATGGAGCCGAGATTGTTTCTCGTCTCCTCCTCCGATACGTCGCCCGGGTTTTGTGTCGCGAGCAGCGGCACCACCTGAAACGAACGGCCCATGCGGATAATTTCGTCGATCAGCAGCGCGCCTTCCGGAAATGCGCGCAACATCCACGACTCATCGATGCCGAACATTTTGAGCTGGTCGTTCGGACTGTAAAACATGTATTCGCGCCCGAGCGCAGCCACCAAATACATGATGCCGAGGCCGAACCGTTCGTTCGGCGTGAGCGCCTGCTGCAGCCGTTCGCTGCGCTTTCTGGGCAGCGGCAATCCGGCCAGCGTAATGACGATAAACCGCGCGCCGCTCACGTTCGCGTTTTCTTCCCCGTCGCGGGCGAAAATAAACTTGCCGAACGGGCTGCGCGAGTACGACAACAGCCGGTTCACGCAGCGCCGCGCCTCCACCCGGATCGCTTCCACGGGCGAGTCCGCCGCGATTCGCTCCAGTTCCTGCATAAACACGTGCAAGTCCCGTTTGCGCTGCTCAAAGGTGCGCTCGACAGCTTCCATCAGCGCGTCCGCGCGTTCGTCATTGCGCGTCCCCTCCAATAACAAGCTCAAAAAATCCAGCACGATCCCGTGCGCCCGTTCTTCGCTTTTCGACATCCGGAACGGATTGAACTTCGTCGCCGATTCGGCGGCAAAGTTCAGCCGGATCATGTTTTCGCGAATGTCCGGTATCAGCGCGAAGCACGCGTCTTCGTTTTTCGGATCGATGGAAAACACGATGCCGCCCTGATTGTATCCGTGGTAGAACAGCGTCTTTTTCAGCACCGACTTGCCCGACCCCAGCGTGCCGACGATGACGATGGCGCCGGAGCGGTTCAGTTCCTTCGACATCGGCCGTTTCAGATCGAGCAGCACCGGAATGCGGTGCAACGTCCGCCCGATGTAATCCCCGTCCGGATCGCCGATCTCCCGGGAACCGTGCAGCATGCCTGCCGCCAGAAACTTCGGGTCCATCGGGATGCGGTTTTGCTTGTCCATCGGCGAAGCCGGCAAAAAAAGCTGAAAAGCTTTCGCCTGATCGGCCGGAGAACGGACGATGCGAATTTGCCTCGTGGCGTACAATTGCAACAGCTGCGCCGCGCGTTCCTCCAGTTCCTTGCGGGAAGCGGCCGAGACGTTCAGCCAGGCGGACGACCAGACGAGCGGCATTCCCTTTTGCAGTTTGTTCTCCAGCACCCGGCCGCGCTTGCCCGCCCACTCCAGCGTGATCGGCGTTTCTTCCGCCGCTTCCTTGTACTCCCGCCGCTGGTCGTGAAGCACTTTGCGATTTCGCTGCAGTCCCCCTGCCGCCTCGTGCGGCGTCTGCACCTGAAAATGAAGGCTCACTTCGGCCGGAAACGGAAGGTCTTCGAGCGCGTACAGCCACTCGTCGCCGATGGCGTCAATCTCCTCCGGCACGTCGACGACCGAGAAAAACGCCTGAAAGCTTCGCGAGCTCTCTTCTTCCCGATCGTCGTGGTACACGATAAACGTCTTCATTTTTTCCTCGCCCACCAGATCGGAGGCCAGCAGGATCGGCAGCGATTTTTTCGGGCGCAGCAGCACCTTTTCTCCCCGCACCCGCACCTCGCCCATCGTCTCCGGCGTCAGCGTAAGTTCCGGTTCCTGCGCCAGCCCCCGGAAAAAACCGCGCCGCAGCAGCCACTCGATCTCTTGCGGATCGCATCGTTCGCCTTGCAAATGATGGTTCACCTGTTGGAACTGCAAGCTTTCGGCGGACTGCGCCATGTGAAGCCGCTCCAGCTCCAGTTCGCCGCGCTGGCGGTACCAGAACTGTTCGGTTACGCTTCGCCCCAGCGCGCCGGCGAGCGCCTTCAGCGTTTCCCCGGTTTTTCGCAGACCGGACAAATCCACTTCCGGGAGCTGCTTTTGCACGGCGGACAGCTGCAAAATCAAATAAAGCGATCGCTGCCACGGACGCCGCTCGGCAAACCGTTGCATGACCGCTTTCACATACCGTTCGTATTCCGCGCCCTGCCCCGTTCGCCGCCGTTTCCAGCTGCCGGCATCCATCATCCGGGTGACGGACAGCAGTTGGCCGCTGCCGTGGTAGCTATGCAAAAATTGCTGCATCTGGCTGACCGTGCCCCGCTTTTTCTCCGCGGACTGGTACGCATAGGCTTTAAGCGGAATGCGGTACACCGCCCACGGCTTCAGCAAGGTGTCGAACAGAAGGTTTTGTTCCCAGTACAGAACCGGGCATCTCAAGCCGTTTCACCTCCGTACCGCGCATGAAGGGTTTTTCCGATCCGGCGATTCCTCCGGTATTCACGGTTCGTCAGGCTTCCGGAACATGACCTTGCTGCACCCTGTTAACCTTCCATATCTCCTTGTTGTTTTCTCTCTTTTCCCGAACCATTTGCAAAGGCGATGCTGTGGTCCAAGTCATCGTTTTCCGTTCCGTCCCTTCGAGCAAGGCAGGCGGTGCAATCGCGCGTCTGGCGAATCGCTTCAGCGGTGCGATCGACAGCTTGCCGCATCGGCTGCGCCAGCGAATGCGAACCTTCGGGGGAAGGACAAGCATGTGCATCCCCTTCACCGTTCCGAGCATCCGCCCGCTTGCGCCGCGCCATTCCTCCAGGCCGTTTTTCAGCGCCATCCGTTCATACGGGCGGCAATGCCCCACCATCCGGATGCGGCTTGTCCCTCCCGGCTGGCGAGTCGCCTGCCAGCGGACGAACCATTTCGGCCGAATCAGAAAATGGAGGATGTCCCGCAAATACCTCGGCACCGTTTTGCCCGCCGGATCCAGCTTGACCGTGTAATAGGCGGCGGCGATCGGACCCAGCGCCATTATGACCGCGCGGTCAAACGGGAGCACCCAGGCCAGCACCGGAAACACGTAGCAGAAGACGAAAAAAACGACGATGTACACGAGCCACATCACGACGCCATCCTGCCGGATCGGCATCCAGAGGCGAATATCCCCTACATGGTAAATGAGCGGCCGGACCCGGTACAAAGCGCGGTACGACTCCACTTTTTCGTGCTCGTCCACCTCGGCTTCAGCCCCCCGTCGTATCCGTCAGCCCATCGACGGAGATGCCGAGCGTCTTCAGCACATAGAGCGCAAGGTACTTGGCAATGCCGGGCGCGAACACAAAAATGCCGAGAATGACCGACAGCATAATGTGCGACCAGAGCCGGTTCGTCTCCCCGTTGGCATACATTTTGACGCCCCGGTAAATCGCAATTGTCAGAAAAACGGCTTGCAAAATTCGCTTCAGCACGAGAAGCCCCGTGTTGACGAAATCCCCTTCCATGCTTCCCCCTCCCTCGTTTCGTTAGCAGCAGCTTGTGCGGATGCTTACACCGAAAGGCCGCTCACAAAAAACTTCCCGTTCTCCTCCGTCACCGTCAGCTTCCACGCTTGAGGCCATCGGAAGCCGGTCGCCGCATCCTGCGCGGTAAAGGTAGCCGTGACCGTATACGGACCGCTCCCGGTTGCCTCCAAACGTTCCAGCGACAAAAAGCGAATCCGGCCGGCAAACGGCACGAGATGTGCTTCGGCCGTGACGTAATTGAACAGGCTGTCCGCATCTTTCCCTTCGCACATCGCCTTGAGAAAACTTTCAATGGCCGGGCGCATCCGCTGTTTCACTGCGGCCGGAGCACCTGCCTCCCCGTTGCCCGAAGACGGGACAGCGGGCGGCTCCTGCAGCGGACGAAGAAGCGGCGGACCGGTGACAGCTGCGCCTTTGGAGACTTGCGCCCATACCGGCACCTCGACCTCCCAGTTCACCCGCTCCGGATTTTCGGCGATGACGCGCACCCGCACGTTGAAACGCGATTCGCCGCCGGAAGCCAGCGAAACGAACTCAGCCGCGGCCACATGCTGCCGCTTCGTTTTTTGTTCGGCCTGCAATGCGGCGATGCGCGCCAGCGCCTCCGGGTTGGCATAAGGTTTCAGCCGCTCAAGCCGTGCCTCGGGGGACTCCTCGCCGTCCCATTGCATCCATTCGCGGGCAAACCCGACGGCCGTTTCGATCGCCATTTGCCGCTCGGCGGTTCGTTCCAGCAAACCCGGCGCCGGATCGGTTTCGGTTCGCAGCAGCGTCCCCACGGCTCCGAGACACGAAACGGCCAGCATCGCCCACAACAGAAGCTTGGGCAGCACGCGAAACGTCATCCGCTTCACCTCCTGATCAGAATCGGGGGCCGATCCCGGGGTTGCTTGCCCCAGAGCGGCCCCGGCGTGTCTGCAAGCGGCGGCAAGAGCGGCATGTCCCGCAAACGGACCCGCTGTCCGCCGCTGCCGAGCCACCGCGCTTCCTCCGCCCCGTGTCGTTGCCATTCCCGTTCCGCAATCGCCCAAACGTTGGGGAGCCTCGCATGGCGGAACGTCCCCTTTTGCAGCGCCTCCCAAATCTCGATCAGCGTCCGGGGCCTGCTTTCGATTTTCGTCACGAACAACACCTGCACCGCGTCCACCTTCGCCCAGATCGTCGGCAGCAGGATCCCGTAATGGAGCATTTTTTCTTTCAGCCGCCACAGCGTTTCCGTGCCGGTGTCGTACTCCAGATGAAACGCCAGCCGGCCTATACCGGGAAACCGGTACATCCCGAAACCGTCCGGCTTGACCGGCGCGCTCTTTTTGCCCGACGGTTTGGTCTGCACGTACCGTTCCGCGGCCGATCGCGGATCGAGCCATTCGATCAAACCTTCGTCCGCACGGGGGAGACTGGAGCGAATCAACTCGGTGAAAAAAGCGTTCGTGCCATAAAAATGCTCGATTTGCACCGGTCCCGCTTCCCACGCCTTCGCCCGAAACACCGTCTCGTCGCCGGCCAGGCCGGCCGCACCCCTCGCCCCTTTGACCGTCAGCGTATACCCGACATGGTTCCGTTTCAGAAACGGGAGGGGAACGGAGCGGACCAGCCCTTCCGGCCTGAGCTGGCTCATGATGTTGTGCATCGTCTTCGGCCGGTAATGCAGGCTGATCCCCAGTTGCTCGGCGGTGAGCAGCGTATGGCGGTACAGCATGACGAGTGTTTCCTTTTTGGCTTCGTAGTACATCGGCGGCTCTCCTTCCCCTTTGGCATGTGCGAGATATCGTCGGGCACGGGCCGGCGCCCGCTTGTCGCGACGCACCGCGCCGGATGGCCGCTTGGGGCATCGGCAATGTTCCCTCGATCGTTCCCTCCAGGCTGCCCTTGAACTTGCTCTCCAGACCGCCCTCCAGCTTGCTTGCTGCGACGATCACTTGAAGATGGCCCCGTCTTCGATCGCAACAGGCGTTTCGGACAAGCCGAAACGTCCCATTTCCCGCTCGACGTCCTCGATGGCCCGGCCGTCGTGCTCATCCGAATACGCCCACGCTTCCCGGATCCGGTCTTCCTGCCGGACCGTCACCAGCTCGTTTTTGACCGTAAACAGCTCCACCCGTCCTTCGTGACCTTTCGTGCGCACGATGGCGTGCAGCTCGGAGAGGTTCATCAGGTCGGCGTTCGTCACCTGGGGCTTCAGCCAGCGCGACAGCTTGTCCGCGTCCGGCCCGCCCAGCTGCATGAGCATGAGCGTGCCGACGTTGCCGAGAATGGCCTCCAGGATGCGGTCGGACAGCTGCGACAAGTATTGCGTGGCCAGAAAAAGCGCAAGTCCGAACTTGCGGTCTTCGGCCAAAATTTTGGTCAAAATGTCCGTTGCAAACAGATGGATCTCGTCGGCGAAAAAGAAATGCGCCCTGGACTTGTGCTGCGGCCGCTTGCGGCAGGTGAAATGGTAATCGATGAAAAACAGGCTGGCCATTATTTTGAGCAAGTCCGGCACGCAGCCCGAGCCGTCGATCAGGACGATGTGGCCGTCATCCATCGCCCGCCGCGTATCGATGCTGCTGCGAAGCTGGCCGAGCATCCGCCGCGCGGTCGGGTACGTTGTCAACGCACCGAGCTTGTTCAGAATCGGACCGAGATGCTCGCCGACGTTTTTGATTTCGGCAAACTCGTGCGTCCAAAAGTGAACGAGGTGCATGTCCAGCTCCGGCAGCAGTTTTTGCCGGTACGCCTCGTTATGGAAAATGTCCACGATGCCCAGCACCGTTTGCGGCGGCACGGACAGGAGGCTGAGCACCGCATTCCGCAAGTAATGTTCGGCCCGTGGCCGCGAGCCCGGAAACAATTGCTGCAGCGTCGTGACGAATTCCCCCGTCAGGCTTTCCCGCACTTCGGCATGCGCGGCTTGAAACAGGTTGAAGCCTCGCGGCCGTTCGGTAGCTCCGAGCGGGATGATGTGCAGCTTCGGGTACAGTTCCTTCGGAATGCAGCCGAGCAGCGTTTCGATCGCCCCGCCGTGCGGATCGAGAAACGTAAATCCCGGCGCCTCATCCGGCTTTCGCTCCAAATCGTCGACCATGCGGGTCATGACGGAGAGCAGCGTCGTCGTTTTCCCCGAGCCGGTCGTCCCGGCGAGAAAGGCATGCTTGAGCATCTGGTTCAACGGCAAACGAATCTCCTGATCGGTTCCCGGCACGTTGCTTTTCCCGATAAACAGTCCTTTAGTCAGACCGACCGGCGCGGGCACGATTTTCGCATGCATCTTTTCCATATGCGCGGCGGCAGGATCGCCGAAGGCGGGAATGCGCAGCCAATAGCCGAGTTCTTCCGACGTCAGCAGCAGCCGCTTCGACGGCACGCCGGGCGCAAGCACCGCTTTTTTGCCCCGAACGGGACGCAGCACGATCCCGTTGCCGCTTCGCATCGATTGCAGCATGTCGTTCATCGCGTGCAGTCTCGCTTTCGCGGCAGGAGAACGGATGAGCGCGCGAAAGCCCGTCCACAGCCCGATTTCGTCCTCGTCCTGCTTGCTTTGCAAGGAACGCAGCACGTTCTGCTGATGGAGGGTCATCTCCCGCGGCCTTCGTTTTTCCCTTTGGTTCGTTTGCATTTCCCGCCAGATGGCCCGCAGCGACACCGGTTCGTTCGCGGGGGAACGCAGCCAGTTTTCGGCTTTGCGGACGCGGCGTTGCAAAAGCATCCTGCCCGCCGGCGCGAACGAAAGTTCCAGCCATACCTCTTCGCCGGCTTTCAGTTCGCCGCCGCCCATCGCCGCGATCATCTCGCCTACCGGATCCTTTCCTTCGGGACGAATGGCCGCGATCGACAACGCCCCTTTGTAAGCCGGACGTCCTTCGGCGACGATCGCGTGTTTGCCCGAACCGGCCTGAAACACAGGCTCTTCAACCGGGAGCAAATAGATCCCGTGCACCTGTGTCTGAAACCCGGTACGAAAACCCAACCAGCGAATGTCGGGGACAGAAAAGTACAATCGTACGCGTCCGGCAGGTCCTGCGCACCGGATCAGGAAACGAAAGTATAGCTGTCCGTACCGGAGACGCTGAAACTTGGGATGACCGAGCTGGCTGATATGCCGGGCAAAACGCGCCGTTTTGGAGAAATCCACCGACGCGGCGTCCAGGGAGGGCATCACTTCGAACCAGAGCGTTTGCCTGTGCTTGCCTCGTCCCGGCTCGCACCAGCGCGGAAACAAAAAAGAGAGCATCGCGGCTCCCTCCCTTCCTTGCTTTTCAATTGCTGCAGTACGTCTCTCCCTCCCTTCGAAAAAGTATCGGGAAGCCTTTATCCCACGATACTTTCGCAAATAAAAATGACAGGCGATTCCGGAGCGCCGGACGGCCTGTCCCACATTTTTCTACAGTACCAGATTAGCAGGTTTTTGTTTCCTTGTCGTCATACCTGAACCGGTAATTTATTTTACTTCAAGTGGTAGTCGAGTGGTAGTCGAGCGGCATTGGCCCCGCATCGGGAAACACATATCAAGCGATTGCTATTGCTGTTCCCATAAAGGTTCGTCGTGCAACCCCAAAATGGAATCGTCTCCGCCCACAAAGCAATAGATCCGTTCCAAAATTCGTTTTCTTTTGTCATAATACGTTTTCGATGATACGCCCAGCTTTTCCATGGCGTCTGCGTTGGGGAGACGATGTCCGTACCGGTCCGAGACAAATTGCCGTTCTTCCGGTTGAAGCGATCGGATCGCGCCTTCCAGCACCTGGATTTTCAGTTCCAGAAGCGGAATTTCCGTCTCCCGCAACTGCAGTCGCCGGATCACCTCGTGCAGGATGGCTTCATTTTTGTGCCCTTTTCCGTAAATGGCAACCTGTTCGAATTTTTGCGCCAATCCCGGAATGTGCTTTAATTGCTCTTTCATCTCTGCGAGCCGGGATTTCCATTCGGGCAGAGCGAGCAGCCAGCCTTCCACTTGTTCATAAGGAACACGGGACATCACCAGCCCCCCCCCCCCCCGTTGCCGCAAACGTCGATGCACTCTGACATGCCAGTCGTGACGCATCAATTGGGCATAGTAAGCGGGAGGCAATTTCCGTTTTTCCGGTTCGGGATGTTGAAGCGGGCGAATGTATGCTTTGCACGTCGATCCGCCGGATAGAATCTCCTCAAAAGTCACGATAAGTTTCGCTCCTTTCATTTTCATGAACGAGCGCGCTCTTGAGTCCGATTGTATCTCCGCTTTCTCCGTAGCGTCAGGTCGATCTTTTTATAGAACCTTTCGGGAAAAAGTTCTATTTTTTTCTGGAACCCCCTAGGGGTATGGGCCCGAAAAATTGATCGTGAAAGGAACGGGAGAGATGGATTTAAGGCGTATCATAAGGAGGAGAAACTTGCAGGGGAACGATGAAACGTGCAGCACATCAACGGATACGACACTTTTCGGGCAAGCATCGACTTGGATACCTGCGCCGCTGGTACAGTACGATCAGACGATTCCATATTGAAGACAATAGCACTCCACCCGGTTTTGGGCGTAGTGCTATTGTCGGCTTCCTGTTCCGGAGCAAAAGAACATTCTACAATATTCCTTTCATTTTCGCTTTTCTGGCGGCTTCCTTGCCGGTATGAACCTTTAATTTCCGGATTACCTGGTTCACATGTTTTTTGACGGTGCTTTCGGTAATATGCAGACGATTCCCGATTGCGGAACGGGTATGTCCATCGTGCATGAAACGAAGAATTTCGAATTCCGTTCGCGTCAAGCTTTGCCGCAATTCGTTTCTTTTCATCCGGACAAATTCAGACCGAAGCGCGCCCGCGGCGGAAGCATGGATCGAGGATCGGCCGGTATACGCGGCTCGAATGGCCTCCGGAATATCCTCGATTGCCGTCTTGACAATATAATTGAACGCGCCGTTGCCGAATGCCTCGGAAATGATCTCGGCTTGATCCATTATCGTAAGCATGATCACTTTCGCCCTGCTGACGGAGACGAACTCCAGCGCCGCGTCGAGCCCGTCGGCGGCGTTCCCGTCCAGCACCACATCCAGCAGCACCACATCAATGTCCAGCATGCCGGCAATGCGGATCGCATCCTCTCTCGAACGGGCCGTTCCGACCAAAAACAAATCCGGTTCCCGATTTACCGTTTCCGATATATATTCGTTCCACACCGGATCGTCCTCCACCAGCAACACTTTGATCTTGTTCATCGCAAACCTCCCATCGGTTCCATGGCGACGAATGGCGGAAGACCCGTTGGATGGGAAAATGGAGCGTACATGTCGTGCCGGTTCCGGTTTGGCTCTGCACCTCGATCGATCCCTGATGTTGCCGCATCACTTCATGGCTGTAGAACAATCCCATTCCGTCGTTAGCTTCGTTCGATTTGGTGGTGAAACGGGGCTCGAAAAGATGCGGCATCGATTCCGGCGCAATACCGCAACCGGTATCACGAACGATGATATCCATCGTTTCCGGCGACAGACTCGACGATATTGTCAAACTCCCTCCTTCGGACATCGCTTCGATGGCATTGAAAAATAAATTTCTCAATACCTCCTGCAAGTGCGCCGGGTCGCAATACAAGACAATCGATTCATCCAGTTCCTTCCGAACAACAAGTTTTTTACTTTCGAATTCCCAAGCCAATCTGCACAACGTGTTTTCAACGAGTTCGGATAAAACGCAAGACTGCTCGTACAGAACCAGTTGCTGTGAAGGATGACGAAAACGAACGGCGATGGCCATCATCCGCTCCGTCGCATCAATCAGATGCGATGCATCCCGATAAAGCTCCTGTTGTTTGGTCCGTTGGACAAGAAAAAATATGCGCCTCGCCGCCACCTGCATTTTTCCGAGCTCGCTTTTGAAGGCATGATAGAACATGAATGCAGCAGGCGTCTTTCCATTTAGCTCCGGGGAACCGGGATATTTCTCCAATCGCAGTCGAACGCCCAATATGCCATAGCGGACGGAAAACGCGTAAAAGCAAATGCAAGCCGTGGTGATAACGGCACGGTTTACGTTGATGGTCGGATGGAATCGGAGCAAGGGCAGTATGAAGTCGAATAACAGCACGGAACTGGTTGCCGGTACAATGATCCAACAGACCAAACAGTGCTGCCGACGGATCCTCCCGTCCGTTTCACAGTAAACCCGCCTCAGACATGCCGCGGCTGACGTCAAGTAATAGACCGCGGCCCACAACGGCATCGGATGCGCATCGTTTTCAAGCCGGGAACCTGCGGAGGACAGAAAAAACATGGCCAGGACCGGTGTAAAGGCGCCAGCGATTACGCATCGTTTCCATCTCCTCCGCTGAAACCAACCCGTATAGCTCAATCCGAACATCAAGAGCAGATAAGGCAGCATGTACATGGCCAAGAAGCAAAGCCATCCCTTTACCCACTCCAAACCGACCGTGATCGGATCGTATGCCAAGGACGCGGCTAAGGGAATGATCTTCTCATCCACTGCGGCAGACAACTCCCCGAATACGGAGAAAAAAGCGACTCCGCCGGCCCAGCGATTCTGCTCGCTTCTTGGTTGGGAAAACAGCAGAATTGCCGTCACCGACCATAATGATAGGACCAGCATGACCACATCAGATCCCTCCCTGGACGAGTTTCCCTATACGGCTTCTTCAACGGCGGGGGGTTGATTCTGACAGTTCCCAAACGACAAAAAAGGACACGTACCCTAACCGTGCCTTTCCCAAGAAGCCTGCCTTTTTAGGGTAACCCGGCGATCATAGCCTTGCGGCCGCAGACCCGTGGCTTTGCGTCCCCGTCTTTCGAGCGGGTTTGCCATTTTTCCTTCCTACAGCTTCCTATTCATTTGGACAATCAAACGGATGTGTGCCTTTCTCCCCTCCTTTTGACGCATCAGATTTCATACGCGAGCACGATGTGCAAAGATGAGATAATTCTATTATACTGCAAATCTGTCATAATGGGTAACAAAAATTGGATATAAAGGCCCGATCTTGAAGTGATATTGGTTTCCGGGTCTTATTGCTGCTGTATGACAGCATATCGATCTCAACACACCGAAAACAAGACTTGGAAAAACAGGAATTTCCCCGCCGGACGTCGAAATATTGTCCGATAAACCGACTAAGGATGATGACCGTGAACTATCGAATCTTTCATTGCGGCAGGTTCCACGCATCTGAGTAAAAATAATGGTGAATGGCAAGCAGGAGTAAAATAAGGCTTGCTTAACAAATCAAAAATGCAACAGTAACCAAAGGGATTAGGTGCAACCGATGATCGCGAGACGCTTCGCAAGATCCTGGAGAACCCGTATCTGCAATACCTCCTCGGTCCGTCGGAATACCAGTACCGCCGTCCGTTTATGGACGAAGTGAACGAGTGGATTGCGCTGGAATAGGTACACAAGGCGAGCGAAATCCCTCGGACCACGACGACGATGAACCCGATAGCGGTTCGGCCTCATCTAGCGAACCGGCAGAACCCCAAGCTTCGGCAAATGGATGACGAACGAAGGCGAACTGCTGCTGGATGCAACGCGCACCGGCGGACATTGCTTATCTGACGGATCTGTCGCTCCTCAATCAATCCCGAGAAAAGGTGAAGACGATCAGCGACATCCTGCATGAGCCGCAGCGCAAAGTGTCTTGCAAACTGAGAACGTACCGGGAGCATACCCTTATCTGGCGGTGGCCAAGCAGCGGCGCGTGAAGCCGCACACGATGCGCAAGGCCATCGGCAAGCAACTCAGTTTGTCTCTCGCGATCTACGCATCATCACGGAACTCGCCCGGTCGACAGGTGTTTTGGTAGCCACGCCGTCTGTACAAAGAACTGCTGGTCATCCAGGAGCTCTATCGTCAGCAACAAGCGATGCATGACAAGCGGACGCACAGCATACCGCAAGCCCTTTGTAAGGGTATCTACGATAGATACCCTTACAATCCAATTCCTTCTAGGGAGGACTTTTTCTCAAGGATTAGTATGCAGTCCAGCCACCGTCGGCGGCAATAACCGTTCCATTCACGAATTTGGAATCCTCCGAGGCCAGGAACAGGGCAACCGTCGCGATTTCTACCGGATCCACCGGGTCTCTCCGCAGTGTACCCGCACCTTCCTTAAACACTTTCATACCGGCCATATCGATATCCGTCATCGTGCTTGAGATGTTCGTTTGAACTCCACCCGGTGCAATCGCGTTGCAGCGAATACCGGATTTTGCATACATGAATCCGACATTCTTCGTGAGCCCGACCAAACCGTGTTTGGAAGCTGTATAAGCGACGCCGGCTTTGCCGCCGGAAAGACCCGCCGCTGAAACGATATTGATGATGATGCCTTCTCCCTGTTTCAACATATGGGGGATTGCCCGACGGATGACCCGCATCGGACCTGTCAAGTTGATGGCAATTACGCGATCCCAGAGAGAATCCTCGATCGTTTCGATTAGTCGAAAGTTATCCATGATTCCAGCATTGTTAACGAGGATATCGACACGACCGTAAGTCTCCACGGTCTTGTTGACCATTGCTTGGACATCTTCTTCCTTTGCTACGTTGGCGACGACTCCGACCGCTTCTCCTCCCGCCTGTTGAATACCTTGAACGGTCGCGACAATTGCGCTTTCATTGATATCAGCCACGACAATCCTTGCGCCTTCTTTTGCGAAGAGCTCGGCAATCGCCTTTCCGACCCCGGATGCTGCTCCCGTTACAATTGCTGTTTTATTGTTAAGTTTCATGACTCGAACACCTCTTTAATGATATTGGGGTGCATTTCCGTTCAATTGTTGCAGGATTCCGTTCATCATCTCTTCCGTGAACGCACCCCGACTGAAAGCGACCAAACTCCTAAGTGGCATGTTTATCATGACAGCGTTCATCATAAGTTGAGTCTCTTCACTGCCGGCAACCGGTTGGTTGGGATTCATTTGCCGCATCATGCTCTGGATGATCTGCGCGCCTGCAGGATCGGCCAGCAAATCTCCTAACGTGGAGTTTCGTGTAAAGTTTTTTCTTATCGTCACTGTGGAGGACACGTGAGCTATTGCTTTCAACGCGATGTTCGCGGAAGAACCGCCGACAAGAATCTCGAATTCGCCGGTCTCCACGTGCCAGTCCTTCAAATCGGTGTTATAATAAGCAAACGCCCGCTTATCCAGCACGAATTCTACCGTCTTCTCTTCCCCTGGTTCAAGCGACACCTTCTGAAAGCCCTTCAACTCTTTCTCCGGTCGCGTAACGCTACTGATGACATCCCGAACATACAGCTGAACCACTTCCTTGCCTGCCCGGTTGCCGACGTTCCTCACGTTCACGCTTACCCGCACCGCCTCATGATCCGAAATCGCGCTCTTGTCCAGGGTAATCTCCGTATATTCGAACTTCGTATAACTGAGTCCGTGGCCGAACGGGAACAGCGGTTCAATCCCTCCTGCCTCGTAATGGCGATATCCGACGAACAGGCCTTCCCGATATTCGACCTGGTCTCCTTCCCCAGGGAAGTTCAGGTGAGAAGGATTGTGCCTTAGATCTATCGGAAACGTCTCCGCCAGTTTGCCGGAGGGGTTCACCTCGCCGAACAGCAAATCCGCAATCGCACCGCCTGCCGCCTGACCGCCCAGATAGGCTTCCAGTACGCCTTTCACCTGTCCGATCCAGGGCATTTCCACCGGGGAACCGTTGCTGAGCACAACGACAATGTTCGGTTGAACCGCCGCGACCGCTTCAATCAGCCGGTTATGATTTTCCGGCAAGCGCATATGCTTCCGATCGTAACCTTCGGATTCGTAACGATCCGGCAGACCGGCGAAGACAACCGCAACATCCGCGTTTTTCGCCGCACGCACCGCTTCTTCCACCAGATCGTCGTTCGGTTCGTCTTTCGCCAGTTCATAACCTTGCGCATAGAGCATTTCCGCGTATCCTTGAGCGATGGCCACTATTTCATCGTAAGGGATGTCAAGCCTGGTCGGAACGATATGCGAACTTCCACCGCCTTGGTAACGCGGTTTCCTGGCCATCTCCCCGATGACGGCAATCCGGCCTTGTTTGCGAAGCGGAAGAATGCCATCCTCATTTTTCAGAAGCACCATGCATTCCGCGGCGACCGAACGCGCCAATCGATGATGCTCGACCGAATCGTAAGAGGCGTTTTTCTTTTTGTGATCAACGGCTTTGAACACGATGTTCAAAATCCGTTCGACCGACCGATCCAGCTGCTCTACCGACAACTGACCGTTTTTGACCGCTTCGACAATCTTCCTGTCTCCGTAACCTCCATTCCCCGGCATCTCCAGATCGAGGCCCGCGGTGAGAGCCGCGACCCGTTCGTTGACCGCTCCCCAATCGGAAACGACGAACCCTTCGAACCCCCACTCATTTCGCAAAATATCGGTCAGCAGGTAAGCATTCTCGGAAGCGTACACGCCGTTGACTTTGTTGTATGCGGCCATCACTGTCCAGGGTTGGCCCTGTTTAACCGCCCCTTCGAATCCGGGCAGGTAAATTTCGCGCAGCGTCCGTTCATCGACGACCGCATTGACGGTCATCCGACGGTGCTCCTGATTGTTCACCGCGTAATGCTTGGCCGACGTTCCGACACCCTGGCTTTGCACGCCGCGGATGTAGCTCGCGGCCAATTCGGCGGTCAAGTACGGATCTTCCGAAAAATATTCGAAATTCCGGCCGCAGAGCGGAGATCGCTTGATGTTCAGCGCGGGGCCGAGAATAATGGCGACGTCCTCTGCCTGACACTCCTTGCCGAGGGCGGCGCCGACCGTCTCCAGCAGCTCCCGGTTCCAGGAGGCGGCCAGACCGGCACCCGACGGAAAACAGGTCGACGGAACGCTGTCTCCGATCCCGAGATGATCGCCGCTTCCTCCTTGCTGCTTCCGCAAGCCATGCGGGCCATCCGTCATCATGATCGACGGGATCCCGTGCCTTTCCACCGGTTTCGTGCGCCAGAAGTTCAGTCCCGAGCATAAGCTCGCCTTCTCCTCCAACGTCATTTCCGAAATAAGTTTTTTCAAATCGCGCAGCATATTGTTTAGCCTCCCTCACAGACCCTGGTTCAGATGTTCCGGTACAATCAGCCGGACTTCGTCGCGATATGGAACCCCCATCCGGGTCATTGAAAATTGACTTCCGGTGTCTTTCAAACGTATAGACCAGGCGATTCATAACCCGATAGTCAGTTGTGTGTTAAACGGTAAAGCTGTAGGCTCCGCTTCCCACCTCGAAGACGATGCGCCCCTCTTCAAATTGAGCATTCGGAACTTCCTTACATACTTTTTCGAAATCGTCAGGGCTCCCCGGCAGCATGACCGTCGCCGTCGTATTCGCAGGGACCTCGAAACGAAAGACCATACCAGCGTTCGTCCTTTCCCAGTTCGAGACAATCGTGCCATACGGGGATTCAAACATTGCCGAAGCGCGGGTCAACGTCCCTCCGGGGGTGGGCTTCAGGACAAAATGTTTGTATCCTGGTTTTTCAATCACCGGTCGAATGCCGGCAACGCCTGCAAACAGGAAGTCGCATACGGCTCCATAGGCGTAATGGTTGAGAGACCCCGACAATTCTCCGTCGGGTGTTACTCCCACCCACTTTTCCCAAATGGTCGTTGCTCCCTTGCGGACGGCGTACAGCCAGGATGGACAAGTATCTTGTTCCAGCAACCGAAAAGCGATATCTGTGTATCCATGATCCGCCAGCACGTGAAGAATAAAAGGCGTGGAAAGGAACCCGGTGTTCAGGTGATAGTCCTTTTCCTTCACCAGCTCTGCCAGCCGTTCGGCAACGGCCTGCTTTTTGTCTTCCTCGGCCAATTCAAAGGCCAGCGTTCGGACATTTGGCGCCTGCCTGTCATTCAGGATGCGACCGTCTTCCGGAATAAAGTATTTGTTATAAACGCGCTTGATTTTGGCAAACCGCTCCCGGTATTTTGTCTTTTCTTCCTTTTTCCCAAGGATGGCGGCCATCTCGGAAAGCAGCCGGGTGGAATATGCATAATACGCCGTCGCAACCAATGGGTCGGAAAGTTTCATTTGGGTTTGAAAGAAATCTCCTGGGGCGCCGGAGTCTTCGGGGCTTGTATCAGCTTCCAGCCATTCGCCCCAATGAAACTTCGTATCCCAAATATAGTTCGCATCCAATTCTCCGTCCGTATAGGTATGGTACGCCGGGTGATCCCGATAATGCTCATTCGCGTTTTTGGCGCAGTGATCCATGTAGTCTACCCAAGCTTTTGCCGAATCGAACTGCCTTTCCAGAATGGTTCTGTCTCCATAACAGAGATACATGGTCCAGGGAATGATGACAGCCGCATCGCCCCAGCCCGCGGATCCGTCCCAAATACCGGCTTTTCCCGGCCTTGCAGCCAAGGCTTTATAAGTTGGGTTGTCAATCTTCTTCAACATTCGTTCCCATTCTTCCCTGTTGTGGAAACCAAGCACATTCGGAACGATGCTGCCGACCGATCCGGTCGGGAATTGTTCCGCGGCCAGATCCGCCATCCATTTTTCGAAGAACGGATAAACATCCATGAAATATAACGCCGTTTTGCAATACAGCTGGGCATCGCCGGTCCAGCCCGCCCTCTCGCGCGTCGGACAATCCGTAGGAATGTCCATGAAATTGCCTTTCTGGCTCCACCTTGCATTGGAAACCAGTTTGTTGATCATCGCATTCGAACAGGTGAAGGCGCCCGTCTCTTCCAAATCGGAATAAATCGCGACAGCCGTAAAGTTTTCCGGGTTCAATGGCCCAGGATAATTTTTAAGCAAAACATAACGAAAGCCGAAAATCGCAAAGTGTGGGCTGTAACTTTCCACGCCGCTGCCTTTCAAAATATAATGAGCCTCTTGGAAATCCTCAAGTGTTCCCTGAAATGCCAAATTATTCAGCGTAAAGTTGCCGTGTTTGTCCAGAGCTTCCCCATGGACCAGAATAACTTCCGTTCCGGCATTTCCTTGAACCTTCATCTCGACCCAACCGGCAATATTTTGCCCGAAATCCAGTACGGTTTCGCCATTCGGCGTCTTCAGGATTTGGGGGTTGAAGCGTTCTTTCCGTCTGACCGGAACACTGCGAGTACCGATCAAGTTTTCATACCCGTCGTCCGTTACTTTCACAAGCTTCCAGGCGCAATCGTCATAACCGGCTTTGTTCCACTCGTCCAGCTCGAGTCTGGCGTCGTAAATTTCACCTGCCTTCATATCGGATTTCAACAAAGGGCCGTAAGATGTTTTAAAGGACCCGTCGCTGACAATGATGTCACGGCTTCCGTCTTCATAAGTGAGCACCAGTTGGCCAAGGAAAGCCAGTTTGTACCCAAAATTATTTTTTAAATTTGCTGTTCCGCTGGAGCCTCTCCACCACCCGTCACCCAGAATAACGCCCCACGCATTTTTGCCTTCCTGAAGCAAGTCCGTAACATCGTACGTCTGATATTGCAGACGTTTGTAATAAGAAGTAAAACCGGGTGTAAACAAATGATCCGTACCTTCTACACCGTTTAAGTAGAAGCGGTAAAGCCCTTTGGCCGTCATATAGGCCCTGGCGGACACAAGTCCCTTTCTGACGAAAAATTCTTTCCGAAGATAAGGCGCTGGTTTGTATGCGTCCGGGTCGACCTCACCCTCCGGCTCAATCCATCGGGCTTTCCAATCCGTGGCGTCGAGAAGTCCCATTTCGAAATAAGCGGGCTCGCTGAAAGCCGACTCCTCCTGATGATTGCTCCAAACTTTGACCCTCCAGCAGATCCGTTCCATCGATTTCAATTCCGGTCCGCCATATAGCACGTACAACGATTGATTCGATTCGACTTTTCCGCTGTCCCAGATCAGTTCGCTAAAATTAACGTCCAAAGATGCCTGTATCCGATAGGCTTGCTGGAAGACATTCGTTTTGTCGCTGAGGATCTTCCAACTGAAACGAGGCCATTTTGCATCGATTCCCAAAGGATTTTTGAGATGCTCGGTCCGCAGTGAGTATACTTCCAACATTCGGTGTCCTCCTTGTCATTCCAAAAAAGATAGAAATCCGGATCTTTAAGCCCGGCTCGTCAGTACGTGGCGCCTAAACCTGATTGACTGGAATCGCCCTGCCGTTTCCGGTCACCGAACCTTGATTTGAACGGTCTGAGCCGCACATCCTTCTGCTTCAAACGTCACATGGATGATTCCGCTGGAGATTGGCCGAATGACAGCAAGCGCTTTTCCGTCGAAAGACCTTTGTGTTGATGCGGAAAAATTTCTCTCAGGTTTAGGATTTCCGCTTCCAAATCCTTGCAAGATGCCTGCGCCCTCCACCTTGACGGATACTTCGCGATCTGCAAGAGGCCTTAAAATACCATTGTTATCAACAAGAGAAACGGTAATGAAAGACAAGTCGCCGTCATTCGCTTCGATTTCATCACGATCCGCATCGCACTTCAGGTTCAAAGTAATTCCGGCAGATTTCAATATGGTTCGACCAGTTTCCTTACCGTTCGTGTAGGCCACAGCTACAATTTCACCGGGCTCATACATCGTTTCAAACTCCGCTTTATACCCGTTCGCCTCGCCTGCCCCGGCTTTGCCCGCCGATTCACCATTTACGAATAATTCGACTTCATCCGCTCCGGAATACACCTCAACTTTCACAGGCTTGCCTTCGAATCCTTCCCAGCTCCAGCTGGAAACGGCATCGCTCCAACCCCAGGAAGAAACATTGGCTTTTTTGCCGTATCGGGCCGGACGCTGGACGGCAATGTAGGGCTCTTTACGAAAACCGAATACGATTTCACGATAGTAGGATTGAGGGCGACGATGGCCGATAATGTCAATATCTCCGCAATTAGCGGTCAACCAGGGATATTCGCCGAAAAATCCTTGCCCGCCACTTGCTTCATCTTCGTAGGTGATCTTGCCGATGCCTGACTCACCCAAATAATCCCAGCCTGTCCATGTAAAATCACCAATGACATGCCCGTTTTCCTTGACCAGCTTCCAATTGTTTGCGATGTCCCTTGGGAATGTTTCACTGCCGCAAATCACACGGTTTGGAAAAAGCTCCTTATCCATTTCATATCGGGTGTCCGCGTAGTTATAACCCGCCACATCCACAGTCGCAAAAGTTTCAGCCGTCGCTGCCGTTACCATTTCCGACTTGTTGATCAGTTTCATCATATCGGTGACACTTCCACCCAGCACATTGTTGAAATTACCGCCCATGTTGGCTTGGGACATGGCTCTTTCCCTTAATTTGTTCATCACCGTGAGCATGCAATTCACGGAATTCATGACAAATCGGGTGGGATCCATGCTGCGGATTTTCTCGGCCAGCTTTCGTCCCCATGCCGCGCCGTTTGCAGACCCGACCTCCGGAATTTCATTTCCGATGGAATACATGATCACACTCGGGTGATTGAAATCTTTGTGAACCATGGCCTCAATATCCTTTTCCCACCAGACGGGAAAATGCAAGGCGTAATCATAAGGAGTTTTGTTCGTCGTCCACATGTCAAACGCCTCGTCGACGACCAACATTCCCAACCGGTCGCAGGCACGAAGCATAGCTTTGCTTATCGGATAGTGCGAACTGCGAATCGCATTGAATCCCGCCGCTTTTAAAATTTCAACACGTCGCTCCTCGGCACGATCGATCGCGGCGGCGCCGATGACTCCATTGTCATGATGAATACACGCGCCCCGAAGTTTCACCACTTCTCCGTTGATGCGCAATCCATCCACGGCATCCAGGGAAAGGGAACGGATTCCGAACGTTGCTTCTTTTTCATCCAGCACATGCTCGCCTTCCACAACCTTGCTCCTGCACGTATACAAATATGGAGAATCCACATTCCACAGCTTCGGTTCTTTTACATACAACCGCTGACGCACCGTGGCGCTTTCTCCGGCGAACGCAGTATACGGTACCGAATCGGAAGCGACAATATTGCCGTCTGCATCGACGATCTCGGTCACAATACTGGTAACATGCGTGTGCATCCCTTCGTTTTCCACTGTTGTGGCCACCATCACAATGGCACGTCCATGAGCAATATCCGGAGTGGTAATTTTTACGCCATCCAGCGCAATATGAACCGGATTTGCAATCATGATCCAGGTGTTGCGATAAATGCCGGTTCCCGTATACCAACGGGAATCATCCCAGCTCCTGGTCACAACCTTGATCTCATTTTCCTCGCCATATTTCAGGAACCGATCCGCCTTAATGTAGAAGTTGCTGTAACCGTACGGATGTTGACCGGCAAAATCGTCATTAATATAAACCATCGCATTTGCATAAACGCCCTCGAACTCGAAGAAGACCCTCTTGTCTTTGTACTCGGCGGGAACAAAGAATTTTTTCGTATAGTCGTAGGCTCCATCCGGGTAAAATCCTTTCTTCTCCGAACTTATCGCCTTTGGATCTCTTGTCTTCGTAATCATCGCGTCATGGGGCAACGTTACCGGTTCCGGTTGGCCCGGGAACATATTTGTAAAACTCGTATGCGGTCCGACGTTCCAGCCATGATTAAACGATTGTCTGATCATAGTCCTCATCCTCACTGATATTATTTATATAGAATTACTGTGTATGGAAAACCACCCCCTGCCTCTGGAGAAGGAGACAGCGAGGCGGTTTGCAGCCACAAGCAAGAGCCTTCTTTCTATTGATTGGAAGCTGCCCAAGCATCCAGTTGCTTCTGCTTTTCGGCAATATATTTATCGATTCCGGCAGCTTTGAGCTTGTTGTTGAATTCTAGCAGTTTCTTTTCCGGATCCACCGTACCGGTTTCCAAAGCTGCAGCGTATTGCTCCAATACATTCCTTAGCGCAACCGCTTCATTCTTGACCGGCCCCTCGTCGAATACAAAGCCGAGTGCCTTGGACGGGATGGCACGCGCCCCAAATTCATCCATGAGCTTCCACAACTCTGGGTTGGCGGTCTTCGGAAGATAAGCAAGCTTTTGATTTCCCATCATCCAACCAACGTCTTTCATGAGGTAGCCAACGGTTGTTAAATCCACGCCTTTCGGAAAATCAACTTGTGTGTCTGAAATTTTGACATAGTGTTTCCCTTCGATGCCCCACGTCAGCAGGTTAACGATATCCTTATCCGAATACATAAGATTAAGAAACATCATAGCCCGCTCCGGGTTTTCTGAATGTTGGGCGATGGTCCACAATCCGACCATGACATCTCCGGTCGTTGCATGGGGAGGATAAAGTTCTACCGCTGCAAGTTCATAGCCGGTTTGAACCTCCAATTCATCTTTCTGGCCTGGGTTTCCAAGATAAATTGCGCTAAACGCGCGGCCAGCCTTGATTAGCTCCTTAGGTTGCCCCGTCATTGTCGCCGCATCTTTATTGATATAGCCGACCTGGAACCAGTTGTGTGCCCGCCTCAGCTGATCGGCATAGTTTTGGGTCTCAAACAAATTGACGACCTTCAGGCCATTGTCATAATCAGGAAGTACACCGAGACGGTCTCCCAAGTCATCATAGTTTTTTACCAAAGGAACAACGCCAGGAGTTACGGCTAGCGGAGTGATGTTCGGCTCGTTTTCCTTGATGGTCTTTAGTACGTTCTCCACATCGTCGATTGTTTTGATCGATGCAACGTCAATGTGATACTTGTCGACAAGGTCTTTGCGCATATAGTAAGTAAGATTTTTCGCGTAGGAGTCGACAATCGGAACACCGTAGAGTTTCCCATTAATCTTCGGCACATTCACATATTGATCTCCAACGGCTTGAATGATGCCTTGTCCATGTTTCTTCAGAAGATCGTCGATCGACAACAATTTCCCGGAAACCGCGGACGAGTTGTACATTCCTCCGCCGGCGAACAAAAAGGCAAGATCCAACTTCTCGCCGCCGGAAAACATCAGATTCATTTGCTGTCCATAAGCGCCGATACTGATCGGAAGGATATGAACGGTGGCGTTTATTTTCGCTTGCGAAATTTTGTTGATCTCCGCTTCCACCTCTGCCAAGTCCTTCGGGACCGCTCCGAAAATCGGCAAGGCCATGGTAATTTCATAAGGGTCCAAAGTTGCATTCCCTGCACTCTCGGTTGCTTGCGCGGTATTGGCTTCGTTTGAAGCATTGCTGTTGTTTTTATTGTTGTTTGAACATGCGGCAATCATTGTTGTCAAGAGCGCAACTGCAAGCAACAACGATACATACTTTAATTTCTTTTTCATATTCATCCCCCATCGGTGTGTTTTCGTACAGCCTCAGTATAGCTGCCAAGTTCGTTGCCAACTAGCACTTTCACGACATCATGAATAGCGCTTTCACGACTTGTTTACGCCATATTCCTCGCATTTCCCCTTACGCGAATGTGACCTCTCAGGCCTGAGGCTGTGAAACAAATTCAGCAAAATATTCCCGCCCTAGGCTACCCCTTGATTCTGGCCATATCTGTCAAGATCGCCATTATTTTCTCATTCGACAAATTTGCTTGCGGAATGTTGCCCAGTTGTTTGAGCGTGAGGGCTTCTCCCATTTTGGTTACCGGCGTCGTCGAGATTCCTGGCAAATGCTTTTCCAGCACGTCGGCGGCCGCTTCGTTGGACAACAAATCGCCCAGTCTGCTATTCTCGTCAAAAGTCGTCCATTGACCCTCCGATTTATCCCTTATGTAATCCGGAATGTCAAAGTCAACTTGTTCCAGTGTTATTTTGCCGTTTTCTTCATCGATGGGAATAATTACCGGGCGTTCCGTCCTCGTCAAATGGGGGCCGCGAGCACCGTGCATGATCGCTTTCAGGAATGGCAGCGGCAAGGCGTGTTCAAACGGATGTGGGAAGCCGGATTGCAAGCGTATGACGAAACCAAAGGAATCGAATGGACCTGGCAAGCGGTAGACGGCGCTATGACCAAGGCGCCGCTGGGGGGAAAAAGGAACCGGACCTAACCCGACGGACCGCGGCAAGCGTGGAACCAAACGGAGTTTGTGGACCGATGGGCGCGGCATGCCCTTGGGTGTCGTCGTGGACGGGGCGAATCGTCACGATATGAAATTGCTGGGGCCCACGCTGTCCGAACCCCCTGCGCCGCGACCGAAACCGGACGAAAAGAGCGCGCAACATTTGTGCCTGGATAAGGGTTACGACTATCCGATCATCCGGGAACAAGCAGCCGAGTGGGGATACGTGCTTCATTTGCGTTCGCGCGGCGAGGAGAAGGAAGAAAAAGCGGCGATTCCGGGATACCGGGCCAGACGTTGGGTGGTCGAACGGACTCACTCCTGGATGAACCGGTTTCGCCGCTTGCTCATTCGCTGGGAAAAGAAAGTGGAGAACTACGAGGCCTTGCTCCATTTCGCCTGTGCCTGGATTTGTTTTCGCCGTGCAGAGGTTTTCGGATAGGCTCTTAGAAAGGTCGCAAACATGTAGAAACTTCCACTGTACTCATAAACCTCAGGAGCCCAAAATTGTTGATCAGAATAGAAGTCTTCATTTGGTTTAAATACGGTATACGGTCCTTCCCAAGATTTCAGTCTTCACCCACATAAACATCAAACCCTGCACCTTCAGTCCATATATTTTTATCAGCACTTCCGTACATGTAATATTTACCATCCCTTTTATTCGGAAAGATAAACGGATCTCTGATTTGAATATCCTGGTTTTTTTGCATGGGGTACCTCCTCATTAGTCTATGAATAGCTGGCCTTTCTGATTGACCTGGTGCTTCTTATTCGTAATCTTCAATCCGCCATTCATCTTTCCAATCCAGATAAGCCATTTTCCCGTCGAAGCGAAACGGAAGCCATACATAATCGGCTTTATACGTATTCTCTTCCGCATTATATGGCTGTCTTCTCTGCGTCTCAGGGAAAGGTTCGTCCGCTCGATCCGGATTGAACATGCGGTCGAACGCATTCCTGATGTCTTCGTAAGGAATAAAACCTTCTTCATCGGTAATCCAGCGATCCGCCAAAGCGATATAGAGATCTTTCTTCAACGGGTGCTTAAATACCGATGAAATCTGGGAGCGGAAAGAAGTATTGGTCGGATCGTTCACATGGGGGTTGCCCAGAATTTCAAAAGGACCGTGATAGGTTTTCGCACATGCAATTTCCGAAGGATTCGGATAGTAGCCTGTCGTTCCCGATGTCACCAGATAATGAAGGCCTTTGCGATAGAAGTAAGCAGGCGCTTCACGGACATAAGGCGAGTGGAGATTGGGGAAATGGGTTGAATAATATCCAGTTAAATCCGTATAATCGGAAGTCAGATCCGCACATATTAATTCGCTATGAGCGCGATCAAAGTAGCAATAAGCTTTGCCTTCAGGCGATACGTTCAGATCAAAATCACCGAAGTTCATTTCCAAGGGACGAAACTTGGTTTTGACAATGGCGTATGGCCCCTGCAATCGATCCGCCGTGAGGATCGTCGTAGTTTGTGCACCGTCTTTTTCCATTATTTTCAGCCAGCACACATACTTCCCGGTTTTTTTGTTGAAGATAATATGCGGACGATCCATACAACTGGACGGATGGAGAGGAGATGCGGGATCGTCCTCAACAGGCGGGATGATAATCCCCTCATCCTTCCAATTGTACAGATCCTTCGAGGAGTAGCAGCGAACTCCCCAATGCCAGATCCCGCTGTCGGGGGTCGTTTTCTCCTTGTTCTCTCCATACCAATAGAAGGTATCGTTCTCGTAAAAGATGGATCCTCCGTGGGCTTGAACCCGTTTGCCTTCCGTATCCAGCCAAATTTGTCCTGGTCGAATAGATTGATACATGATCAATTCCTTCCTTTCAACTATTGACTGTTTTATTATTCACAAAACAACCGGACAGGTCCCAGCAAACCGCTTGGCTCCATTTGCGCAAAGCGAGAGAAGACATCAGGCGTCTCCTTCACTAGCGTATTTGTTACTTCAATCGAAAGCTTATTTTTGCCCGCTTGGATCAGTCTGCTGAGGTCAAACCGATATGGGGCGGAAATACGTACACCAGCAGATTGACCGTTAAGGAAAACCTCCGCTGTTTCAAAGACTTGGCCAAGCTCAATTACGGTGCGTTTTACCGGTGCTTGCAGCCAGTCAAATTCAGCCTCATAACGGAAAGTTCCGGAGAACTTGGGCAGCATTTCAGGCCTGCTCAAATCCGTCAGCTTCTCCAACTCCCGATAAGGCGTAAATGAGGGATATTGTTCGGATGTTGCCGTAGCGACCGCCCAAGGCCCATCAATGGACATGTGCGGCTTCAAGTTTGTCATCGGTTTCTCAGCCTCAAGGTCATCCAGCGCCTCACCTGCAATAACAAGAATGGATTGCGAAGGCAGCAGTTGGAGTCTAAGAAGCGATCCACTCCCATCTGGCGAACTGTCCGATTCCAGGAGCTTATTGTCATAAGCGTCGTACATGAGAATCCTTCCTGCCACCGGAAGATGAACTTCCGTGTCGATCTCCCGGATCGGATGTTCGTTAAAGAACATAAAGACGTCCATGCTCGAATGTTTTACGTGATAGCAACGCAAATACGGCTGGCTGTCTTTGACCCGGATATCGAAAAAACCGGATTCTTTGAGCCTCCTCGCGAGTTGATCAAGCGGCACGATCTCTACCCTCGCATTCGTGGTAAGGCAGTTAATCAAGCCCAGGTTATATTCCTCATCACTTGTCCGGCGTGGCAACTGATCAATAAAGAAGACAGGAAGTCCTCTCTCCGCGAAATCATGGAGCCGGGACAATACTTTGCCCGGAAGCGCTTCGCTATACGGGACAATGAAGCAATCATAGGACTCTCCAAGAATGATCAGTTTTCCATCCCTTACATCAGCTTCGCCTGCAACCGTATCGCACGGAAGCACATCGCAATCGATCTGATTTCTCATGAGTTCTTTGACCGGCTTTTGAAAATACATGCATTCCCCGGACCATTCCGCTTCGGCGTGATACAGAACAGCGGCTGTTGCCACATGCGTACCGCCCGACAGAAGATGGCTCACGCGGTTCGTATATAGATTCAAGTATTTGTAGTACCGGTATTGCGGATTTTTCCCTCTGGCATACAGATGCGGCGGGCAGTCCCGGTCAGGGTATTCCTTGGGTGAGAAAGCGTGAGGAACGAAGTGGTTCACGCCCCTGACCAGCATGTGGTCGGTCATCCACTTCATCAATTTCAACCCTTCCGCCCAACCATACGCGCCAAAGACCTCGGCCATGGTGCGCCCCTTCTTCTTGGGATCAATGTGGGCAAGGGAGACGGCCATCTTTGCCATGCCATAGTTGAAAAACTCCGAATCGAGCTCGTGAAGGAGCCCTTTGGACGTGATCTCATCGAATCCGGGTCTCAGTTGCCAGAGCACGACATCCAGGCCGGACATATCTTGTCCGCCGAGCGCCCGGAAGAAGTGCCCCGCGCCACTGCCGAGCCGGGCATGGACGTTGTTGTCCTCGAGTATGTGCCCTATATACTCAACGCCTCGCTCCCTGCACCAATCGCCGATTTGCGCGGTGAAATTCTTTGCGTAGAGTTTGCTTACCAGATTCATATAAGTGTAGCGGATTTTCGACATGCGCTCTTGGCCGCTGTGCCAAAGGAAGGGCAAATATTTTACGTAGTCAGGACCGAAATCCCGTTCCATCAAGCTGGACATTTCCTTGCTCCATGGCAGCGAGACGGTTGCTTTCCCTAACTTTGAGTTAAAGTCAAACGTATCTTTATCATTGTAAAATCCGGGCTCATCGGAGAAGAAGCCTGCTATTGTATTGCCAAAATCGGCATGGTAACGTGCGTAGAACGCCTCGTAAACCGTATCGATGAGTACGCGGACGGATTCGGAAACGAGATAGTTTACGTAGTCGCATTTGTCCGGATCGCCGCCATGTTCGCTTTCAATGATCGAGAAAATCCGCCAGTACCCATCCGGAACGTCCCAATATAAAGTTCCGTTTTCCACCAGATGGGTCAAATCCAAAGTTTCCTCAGCCAGTTTCCCTGTCACCGGGTCGCGTTGGATCGCGATCACCGCTATTAACATTCCTCCGTTGCTGTATCCGGGTACATATGGCAAAGGGGAAACCATAAACGCCGAATGATCGCTCGGACCGACCGCATCGACATGGCTTTCTGACAAATATAGCCGTCGAAGTTCCTTAGGAGCATCTTTCAAGCGGCCTGCCGCATGTCCCGTCGGAAAATGGTCGTCGTCCAGGATCCAAACCCGCATGTCCCGCGCTTTTGCTTCTTCCATAATAATGTCGAAATCTTTCCACCACTTGGTCCCAAGGTAATCGGGATGCGGTCTTGCTTCCACGCAAACCGCCCGGATCCCCGACTCATGAATGCGCGTCATTTCTTCCCTGAGAACGGCTTCATCCTCCCCGTGCTGCCAAAAGAAAGGCAAGATGTAGTTGCTCTCTTTCCCCGTCAGAACTTCATTCAACTTTAACGTCATTGATAATTTCTCCTCTATCCTTTGACTGCGCCGATCATGATCCCTTTAATGAAATACTTCTGAAAGAACGGATACGCCAGCAAGATGGGAAGCGAACCAATCACTGCAATAGCCATCTTTACCGAATCGGAAGGCATTTGCTGCATTGCTTCGCCCGCATGCGACCCCATGCTGTTAATAAACTGAATATCCTGCATGATGCGTTGTAACAGATTCTGAATGCTGAAATAATGAGGATTTGTAATATAAACCATACCGTTCTGCCAGTCGTTCCAATACATGATCGCCGTGAATAGCCCGATTGTCGCCAGAACCGGAGTCGAAAGCGGCGTCACCACAGACCATAGAATCCGGTATTCGCTGGCCCCGTCCAACTGAGCCGATTCTATTAGGGCCGAAGGAATGGTGTTCTGAAAAAAAGTTCTCATCAGCATAATATAAAATCCGTTCGTGAGCAGCCCGGGTACGATCAGCGCCCATATGGTGTTCTTGATGTCAAAAAGCTGCGTATATACCAGGTAAGAAGGCACGAGACCTCCATTGAACAGCAGCGTGAAGAAGATGAGAAACATGACCAGATTGCGGTGCGGCGTTTCCCTCCTGGACAGCGGGTACGCGAGGAGTGTGCAAATCGTCAAGCCGAATAGCGTTCCGAACACCGTTATGAACACCGTGACACCATATGCTCGAGCAATATCTGTACCTCTTGCGAGCAAATATTCATAAGCCGCTGTACTGAATACATGAGGGAAGAAAGAGTACCCGTTCGCTACGATGGCATTCTGATCTGTTAATGATGCCGATAAGAGCAAAACGAACGGGATGATGCAAGCTACGCTGAATAAGAACAAGAGGATATGACCGAACCATTCCAAGGCTCTGCTTTCATTTTTCAATGTAATCGCCTCCTAAAACAACGCGTTGTCTTTATTGTAGAGCCGGACCAAATAGTTCGCCAGCAGGACAAGAATGAACCCGACGATGGATTGATAGACGCCTGCCGCGGTCGACATGCCTATATCGCCGGAGCCCGTTAATCCCCTGAAGACGTAGGTGTCGATCGTAGACGTTGTTTCGAACAATGCCCCGGAGTTGAGCGGCACCTGATAAAACAAGCCGAAGTCGGAGTAGAAGATTCGTCCAATGCTGAGCAGCGTCAGCATGATGATGACCGGCATCATGAGCGGTATCGTGATGTGGAGGATCTGCTTCCAGCGGCTGGCACCGTCCAGCCTCGCCGCTTCATAATATTCTTCGTCAATACCGAGCAGAGCGGCGAAGAATACGATACTGGAGTAACCGATCCCTTTCCAGAAGTTCACCAGCGTAAGAATAACGGGCCAGTACTTTGCTTCCGTGTACCACGAAACCCCCTCTTCTATGCCGAATAAGGGGAGTATCGTACGGTTAATGAACCCCGTCTCCGCACTCAACAAGGCGAATACCAGATAGCTGACGATTACCATCGAGATTAAATGCGGCATCGTGATAATGGCTTGGTACGTTCTCAACAATACCTTGTTCTTGATCTCGTTCAGCAAAATCGCGCAGGCTATGGCCAGAATGGTTCCCAAAACGATGAACACGAGATTGTATAGAATCGTATTACGCGTAATGATATATGCATCCGCAGTTTTGAACAGATATTCGAAATTGTCGAATCCGACCCAATCGCTTTGAAGAATGCCCTTGGCGAAATTCACATCCTTAAAGGCGATGACAATTCCGAACATCGGAAGATAGTTATTAATTAATAGGTATAGCAAACCCGGAACCATCATAATCAGAAGCGGCGAATATTTTCGGTAATTGCTTTTTTTCTTGTTTTTTTGCAAGGCAAGCTGTGTTGCCGATGTTGCTTGATTCATTTGCATTCCCTTCCTTGTCCATTTCTTTTTCGCTTATTCTCATCATACGAAGATGTTTTGCGGACAACTAACGGTATGACGACTTTTTCAATAACGGTTTGACGACTTTTTATAATTCGGGCCATGTCAGAAGAAAGGGGTGTCCAAGAGTAGAAGATCTACTTGGGACACCCCAGATGCTTGCAACTTTACGATTTTCATTTATTCTTCATTTGGCATCGATACTCCGACGGTCCTTCTCCCACATATTTCTTGAATATTCTGGCGAAATGTGAAAAATTGGAATAGCCCACGGACGATGCGATTGCGCTGATTGGAATGTTGGTTTGGGACAACAATTCCTTTGCCAAGTTGATCCTCTCATTTAAGATATAATCGGAAATGGAGTAGCCTGTTTCCTTTTTAAATATCCTCGAAAGATGGTCGGGATTCAGAAACACCAGCTTGGCAATTGTTTCACGGGACAAATCCTGATCGATATGATGGGCAATGTATCGACTGACCGTCTGAACGACGGTATCGGTCTCCTGAACCGCTTCCGCCTGGTTCACCGCCTTGTTGACGGCATGATGAATCCAGGCCAGCAAATCTCTCACCGAGCGCCCGGCCGTTTCCGAAACGCTTCTTGATTCTTCATCTCCAAACAATTGATGGGCTTGAATCCCTTTCATGTTCAGAAAGGAATAAAGTGCTTGCATAATGTCCAGATGAAATTGATGTAGTATTTTTACATCAATCATTTGATTCTGTACGAGATGATCAAGAAACTTCTCTGCTTCATGAATTACGGTTTCCTTCGTACCTGTTTTCAACAGCGACAACCATACATTCGTATCCGGCAGCTCAATCGGCTGATGCATATGCGCGGCTTCATCGTATGAATAAACTCTGTTAAAAAGAGCCACGTTGTTCCGATCCCGTGCCCTCAACCTTTCTACCATACCTGCCATTTCATGCGCTTCAACGGCCTGACCCAGGTAGCAGGACAAATCGCAGTAAAAGTACTTGTTGCACGAATCAATATATTGATTGCACACCTCTATCAAATGATCAGTGTCCACATTCATACCCTTGCTGGTAGCCATAATCCCAAGCAGGATCCCACAGTCGAGAAAAATGAAAATTCCGTTCGCATGGTTACCCATTATAATTTCTTCGGCAGAATTTTTAAGCGCGTATTCCATAATTTTTTCGTCTCGGCGGTTCAACGTTTTGTTCCATCTTTTAACCGAGATCAATAAGGGAAGAAAGATCATTTCTTCCGTAATCGGCAATTGATGATGCTCTACTTGCTCACGGATTGCGGACGGGTTACTCGGTATCGTGTGGTTGACAAGGTCGAACCAAAACCGCTCAATGATCAGGGAATAATGCTTCATCCATAGTTGATGGGACTGACTAATTCTGCTAATTTCGCTGTTCCGGTCAATCACACTTTGCGCCTTTCGGATCACATTCTCCAAATCGTCCGCAAGCACCGGCTTCAGCAGATAATCGAGACTTCCCAGTTGCAGCGCTTCCTTGGCATATTTGAAATCGGCGTAACTGGTCAGAAAGATCGTTACCGTGTTCATCTGACGCTCCCGCACCCAATGAAGCAACTCCAATCCGCTGCCTTGAGGCATTTCAATGTCGCAAAGCATGATGTCGATTTTTTCCTTATCAAAAATCTCTTTTGCTTGCTTCGCATTGTAAGCCGTGAACAAACGAGAAATGCCCAGTTTGTTCAGATCAAGGTCGGATTTCACCCCTTCTATAGCATGCACTTCATCATCAACAAGAAGCAAGTTATAGGTCATCGCTGTTCCCCCTTTGCCGGTTCGGCAGGAAGAATGATTTCCACTACGGCACCGCCTGTTTCCATATTATTGAAGAAACGGATGAACGAGGTTTCTTGATACAAGAGTCTCAGCCGACGCTGAACGTTCCAGATTCCGGTATGCTCTCCACGGTCATTTTCAACGCTTTTGCCTTCTTGAAGAACTTGAAGCACCTCATTACGAAATCCCTGTCCTGTATCTTCAATTCTGATTTTTATCATTGAACCGCTTTCTTCGTCTGCGAAGCCGATCTGTACAGAAATATGAACAGGCTCTTCCATCGTTACGGCATGTTTAATTGAATTCTCCGCAAACGACTGAATAATAAGAGGGGGAACAGGAACATCCGTTAAATACTCCGGAGAATCAACGCTCCAGGTCAATTTTCCCGGAAATCGCATGGCTTGAATATTCAAATAATTTCGCGTATGCTCAAGCTCGTCCTTCAGTTTCACGAAGGAAGTATTGCTGCGGAACAAATAGCGAAAGTAGTGGATTAAGGCCATCGTCATTTCCATGATCAGATTGAAATTCTTAACTTTAGCCAAGTTATAAACGATGTTCAACGCATTCAAGAAGAAATGCGGATTAATCTGTAGCTGCAATCTTTGCAGTTCCTCTCTCTGCTTATTGAGCTGCTCTTCATAAACATTGGTTCGAAGTCTTTGAATCTCGTCCATCATGGAGTTGAACGAATTGCCCAGCAGCTTGAATTCATCCGTGTCCTTATTCAAATCTACGCGGATATTCCAGTCCCCGCTGCGTACTTTTTTCATGGCGAATAAGACCTTGCCCAGGGGAACGAGAAAAGCAAGTCTCATGAAATAAAAACCAATCGGGACAAAGATCAATACCGCAGTCGAAATGAACCAAATGATACGCTGCATATAAGGAAGTTTGTCCAGAATCGTGCTGTCCGGAATTAGAGCGAACATCTGGAAGTTTCCTTTTTTGGATGGCGTACCGATAACAAGATATTTCTTCTCATCACCGGATAAATAATAGTCATTTAGATTCTCACGCAATTCGATTCCTTGTTCAAATACAAGAGTTGCGTTCGTAATTGGCTCCCCTTGATCGTTGGCCAACAGGGTTATGCCTCCCTCACCCAACTTCAGGGATCCCAGAGACATCAGCAGTTGGTCGGTATTTACACAGGCTCCCAAATAAGCATCCCCGGCCTGAACGATATCAATCAGATAATGATTCTGACCGATCCGGGCGTATTGCCATCTTTTCTCACTGAGACCTTTGGGGATCTTCTCGCGAAGAATCAGATCGTAAACGTACTGTTTAACCCTCTCTTTTTCATTAAAGGAAATATTGTTATTAGGCACCTCCATATAATCTTCCCTGTGTTCGACGAATACGAAAAACGCGCTCATTGAACGATACAAGGCGAAGTCATTCACCAGTTTGTTATGCAAATATACCTTCGCCATATAATAGTCGTCGTCATTTTCCGCGAGGCTGAGCGACATCAAATCGGAACTCATGCCGGAGATCGTATTCATGTAGGAATCGACATCGTTCAAATCGGCGTCGATCTGACTCATGTTCTGCGACAACGTATTGCTATAGGAATCGGCCACCTGTTCGCGGACGACTTTAATGGCATAGAAATTGTTGTACAACAGCATTCCGACGAGCGGAAGCGTCATTATAAGTACACTTAAGGTTAATTTGATCCGCAACGAATTTCCCGACCGCCGCAATTTACGTTTTGTCATGCCCCCGGCTCCCCTGTTGCTTAATCTTACTTAATCCCATCATACAAAGAAATACACGTGAAATGCTAGAACCGGAACTTCCCAGACACGGCATTCTGATAATTTATAGTAAACCGTCACCTTATTTTTACCGTAAAAGAATGGCTTGCGGACAACTACCAGTTTGACGACGATTTCAATAACGGTTTAACGACTTTTGAATAAAAAGGAGCTATCCACCTTAAGAAAATACTTAAGCGAATAGCTGCCCTCTGACGGATGATTATTTTCGGGATAACGATGGGATCAATATGCCGTCCAGCCGCCGTCCGCCGCGATGACGGTTCCGTTTATGAATCGGGAATCGTCGGACGCAAGGAATAGCGCAACTGTTGCAATCTCGATCGGGTCGACCGGTTGCGCAGCGTTCCCGCCCCTTCTCTAAACGGCTGCAGGCCGGCCATATCGACATTGCCCATCTTATTCGCAATATTGGTTATCACGCCTCCGGGCATAATGGCATTGCATCGAACGCCGGTAACCGACATTCCTGGTCAAGCCCACGAGACCATGCTTGGAAGCCGTGTACGCTACGCCGCCTTTGCCACCGGTAATGCCTGCCGCCAAAGCGAAGCTCCTGGACCGTTTCCCTGTCCAACAGACCATGCTGGTTAAGAATCGATGCAGCATCGCATACGACACCTCGGAAGGCAGCAACTCGCCTTGAGCGATGAGTGTGTCGTAGAAGACTGTCACCGGCATGTCCGCATACTGCTGGCGCAGGACACCCACCACCACCGACTGACAAAGTCGGCGGGGCCCAGCGCCACCAGCCGTTGATCAGGTTCCGGGCTTCACCCGAAGGATCGGCTCGTTTCTTCAGGTCGCCCGTCTCCCGAAAGAACAACGCGATCTCGGATTGCTTGCCCTGGAATCGGTTCGTATAGAAACCTGAATCTAGCGTGTCTGCCAATTCCCTGAAAGAATCCTACATCAAGGATTTATTTAACAGCTGTTGGCACCTCTAGCCAAAACACGATCATCATGAAAATGGCTTACTCATTGATGCCCATAGAGAAGGGAACGACGAAATTATCGGCTTGGTCGAGGTTACCGTCTTAGACCGTTTCGATTCACGGTACGATTTAGAAACGTGGCTGTTGATCTGGCGCTTCTTGATGATCGTCAGAACATCTGAACTACTAGACCTTGTTTTAGTTTTAACAAATGGTTCAGCTTTTCCTGATTTTTTAGTATCTTCTCATCAATCGCGAGAAGAAATTTTCACCTGCTCATCCTTTTGTCAATAGTAGGCAAGCGAAGGAGCAGGGCAATCGCATTAGACATTTTTAGCTGCAAGGGAAAGCACCTTTAACAAATAATCGTGATCCCAACCACACATTTTCTGCTTGGCCGCTATACCGCATTTGGCGGTGGACTCCTGTTTCAGCAGGTTAAGTGCAATATGACGGAGCACCGCGGCGTTTTCAGCCGCATGGTTGAGACGAACGCGAAGTTGATCTTCACGGAACGCCATATCCAAAACCCAGTGCAAGCTGTTTTCGATGCCCCAATGGCCACGAACAGCCCTCGCAAACTCATAGACGTTCTTGTCAAAACTGCAAATGTAATAGCGACGTTCGGTCGTCACCTGATCCTGAACGTGCCGCTCTGCTTCGACCATGCCGATTCCATTCAAATCGCGCCACGCATGATCTTGCGGAATCGAGGTCGCCGCCGGACAAAGCCAATATCGACGAATCTCCAGTCGACCATGGCCTTTCTCCGCCGTCTTGCAGTACTCGTGGGGAATGTCCCGAAACTCGATTTGTCTGGCATCATCAAAGAACACTTGAACATCTTCCTGGAGCCGTGGCTGGTTGCCTTTGAGTCCAATCACGTAATCGGCTTCCCGTTCCCGAATCTTTTCCACAATGTCTTTTTGGCAACCCATTGCATCGATCATGACGATGTAGCCTTTCAACATCAGGTCGTCAAGCAGCTTCGGAATGGCCTTAATTTCGTTGAATTTCTCGTCAATACTCCGTTGGGCCAGCACGACACCATTCTCCGAAGCCCATGCGCTCACCAAGTGTAGCAGATTTTGTTCATGAAGCCGATCGTGAGAACCACGGGAGGTTTTCCCGTCTATCGCCACTATTGTGCCTTGACTTGCCTGATGCAGCGATTGTGTCCAGGCGCGGAAAACTTGTTCAAAAGCCTGCGGTGAGAGCAGGAAAAGACGCGGCCAAACGTATGGGACGGAATGCCGTGCGGTAGTTCCAGGAATCGGACGAACCATTCTTGCCGCAACTTCCCGAATCGTTCGCTTTCTGCCCATCCATCCGCTTCGCAGATCGTCGCTGTTAGTGCGATGATCACGATGTCCTTGTTCCGTTCGATTCCCGGTTCGGGGATCCGGCAGTAAAGAAAAATGTTCAATCCATTCGTTTGACGTTGCGCTCTGCTCCCATCTTGATTCTTTTGATGGGTTAGTCGCACACAAAGATGCCTGACTTTGAATGCCTCCACAAACCCTTGAGATCCATATTCATTGATTGGCAGATGATTGTATCAAATGGTACTCGCGCTGTATGTGTCCGGTAACGGTATAAGAGCAAAGTGCCAAAAATAAAGATTGTCCCGAAACAGCCGCTTCAGGCGAGCCGCCAGGAAAGCCGGCATCCGGCAATGCTCCCCGCAATCCGCAATGTTCACCAAGTCTCCGCCGGACAACATGACGTTACCCCAGAATCCAGCAATCCCACGGATCAGCGACTTAGCTTCAGCAAACTGAGCTTCTTTACCTTCGTTCACAATACGAAACTAAGCATTGATTTGCGCCAGTATGTCTTCCAATCGTGTATCGTCCGAAATCAAATTGCGCAGCGGCATATTCATCAAGGCGGCCTCAATAATGAGACGATCATCGTCCGACACGGCTTCACCCGTGCCCAATGCGCCGTACGAATTCATGATGCCTTGCACAAACGATGCACCTACCGGGTGCGCCATCAGATCGCTTAGCGTAGTGTTACGTGAAACCGTTTTTTTCAACGAGACCGTGGAGTTGATGGTCAATGCAGTCGAAAGCATGATGCGGTCGGAGGAACCGCCGACGAGTACTTCGAACTCGCCGCTCTCCACATGCCAATCTTTTAGGGACGGATTGTAGTAAGCGAACGAACGCTTGTCGAGCGTGAACGTCACGGTCTTCTCTTCGCCCGGCTCAAGGTGAACTTTGCGGAAGCCCTTGAGCTCCTTCTCCGGGCGGGCAACGCTGCTCTCGACATCACGAATATAGAGCTGAACGACTTCCTTCCCGGCCCTGCCGCCATTATTCTTAATAGTAACGGATACTTGCACCGTCTCGTCATCGGACATCTCCCGCTTATCGATGGAAATGCCGGTATAAGCGAACGTCGTATAGCTGAGCCCGTGACCGAAAGCAAACAACGGCTTTATGGCTCTGGCCTCGTAGTGCCGATATCCGACCATGAGCCCTTCCCGGTATACGACTTCATCGCCTTCTCCCGGAAAGTTGAAATGAGATGGATTGTGCCGTACGTCGAGTGGGAACGTCTCCGCTAGTTTGCCGCTAGGATTCGCCTCGCCGAGCAGCAGGTCCGCGATGGCTCCGCCAGCCGCCTGGCCGCCGAGATAAGCTTCCAATACGGCTTTTACTTGTCCGATCCATGGCATTTCAACGGGCGAACCGTTGCAGAGTACGACAACGACGTTCGGCTGTACAGCCGCAACCGCTTCGATCAGCCGGTTATGCGACTCCGGCAGGCACATGTGCTTCCGGTCATACGTCTCGGACTCGTAACGTCTCGGAAGACCCGCGAATACGATTGCAACATCCGCCTCGCCGGCCGCCGAGACGGCCTCATGCGCAAGCGCCTCATTCCATTCTTCGTTCGCAAGCTCATACCCTTGAGCATAGGTCCACTGCCCTTTACCTCTGGACAGCTTGAGCAGTTCTTCCCATGGGTCATCTATCTTCGTCGGATTAACCTTGGAACTGCCGCCTTGAATCTTCAGCTTCTTGGCGAATTCGCCGATCACCGCGATGCGGCCTTTTTTCTGAAGCGGGAGGATGGCATCGTCGTTCTTCAGCAGCACCATGCATTCGGACGCCGCTTTCCTTGCCAGCTTATGATGTTCCGCCGCTTCGAACGAAGCGCCTGCCTTCCGATTGTCCGCCACTTGGAAGATGATCGCTAGCATCCGCTCAACCGTTCGATCCAATACGTCTTCGGATAAGGTACCGTTCCGGACGGCTTCTACGATTTTCCGGTCTCCTTTGCTGCCGTTGCCCGGCATCTCCAGATCTAATCCGGCCGCAAGCGCGGGAACGCGTTCGTCAACGGCGCCCCAGTCGGACATGACGAAGCCCTCAAATCCCCACTCGTCCCGCAAGACGTCATTCAGCAAATAAGGATGCTGCGTTACATAGGTACCGTTGACACGATTATACGAAGCCATGATTGTCCACGGCTGGGACTGCTTCACCGCGCACTCGAAACCCGCCAAATAAATTTCCCTCAGCGTTCTCTCATCCACCACAGCGTTTACCGACATTCTGCGCGTCTCCTGATTATTGAGTGCGAAATGCTTGACTGATGTGCCGACTCCCTCTCTTTGCACGCCTTTAATATAAGCGGCAGCCATCTGGCCGGTAAGGTACGGGTCCTCCGAATAATATTCGAAATTTCGCCCGCAAAGCGGGGAACGTTTAATGTTGATTGCAGGACCGAGAAGGATGCCGATTCCCTGCGCCTGGCTTTCCCGGCCGAGTGCGGCACCTATGGATTCCATAAGGTCGACATCCCAGGATGCCGCAAGCGTAGCGCCGGAGGGGTAAACGGTGGCCGGAATGGAGTTGCCGCCCCATAGTGGATTCTCCCCATCCGCCTTACGGAGGCCACTTGGACCGTCCGTCATGGCAATGGTCGGGATCCCGAGCCGTTCTATTGCTTTGGTATTTGATGCGTCCAGTCCGGAGCACAGGCTCGCTTTTTCTTCAAGCGTCATTTCAGCAATCAGCTTTTTCAAATCACGGGTTTTAAGGTTTTTTTCCAATTTGAATCCTCCCGAAAATCAGATGGGTGCCGTACATTTATCGATCAGCTGTACAGCACTCATAAATCAATAATAGTTAAACTAATACGTTCTCTCTATCATTTTCCCGACCAATTGATTAGCATAATGCCGACTTTTACGCGGAGGGCAACATTACGCATTGGTTTGCCTGAATTCATTAGGATTCAGTGCAGTCAGCTTTTTAAACGTTTTTGAAAAGTGAGAGAAGTGGGAGTACTCCACAGATGTAGCTATTTCACCGATCGAAAGGTTCATTTTCACCAAGAGTTCTTTTGCTACGCGTATCCGTTCTTGAAGCAGATACTCCATTATCGTTAGTCCCGTCTCCTTTTTAAAAATTCGGGCCAGGCAATCCGAATTAAGCATGCGCAATTTCCTCCCGAGATGGTTCGCTCTGATCCAGATGTGCAGCAATGTAATGCTTGACATCATTCGATATGACTATTCTATTCGACTTCGCGCTGTTCCGGGGGCGGGCGGTACACGCTGGTCCGATTGACGGTCAGTAGCTCGACTTGGAGCTTGATGGTGATATCCTGGTTCTTCGGTTCCACCATCGCTTTGCGCGATTCCGAAGATTCGTATGAGGCCAGCTTTTTTAGCCAGTTTGACCTCAACCGTAAGTTGATTGACCAGCTTCTCCTAACGCTCTTGCTTGGCTTCGTACTCCTTTTGTCGGCCTCGTTCGTTTTCTTCTCGAAGACGGTCGATGCACGCTTCAGGATTTCAGCTTTCCACCGACTGCTCAGCACCGGGCTCAGTTCGTATTTCGATGCAATCTCATTGACGGTGTCTCAGCCTATGGAAGCATTTAGACAGCCTCTGTGCGGCTCTGTAATGACAGAAATCGATTCGTTTGCCGCCGTCTTCCCTTGATCAAAACAAGCACTTCATCTCGTCAGGAGCTTCGACATTGAGATCGATGCTTCCGTCATCCGTCTTTTCCCAGCTCACTTTGACGAGCCCCCTCGGCGTCGCGACCTCGCCCTTCGCCCAGGATAAATAGCCGGGAGTCGGACTTACTCGGACGCTCGCGTATCCAGGTTCCGCCGGTTGCACGCCAAGAACGACGGCCGGAAGCTCATACAAAATTAAGGAACCCCAGGCATGGCAGTCGCTACGTTCGATGACGTCATCCTCTACGCATGTCGTCAAATTTTTCGCCAGCATTTGTCTCCATAACGTCCACAGCTCATCCGTTTTGTGATAAAGACCTACCTTCTCCACCGCGCGGAACAGGTAGTACGCCATTGCAACCGAACACGGGGCCAGCGATGCATCCTGCAACGCCATTTCCATCAGTTCTTTCGCTTTCGCACCGCAAACGACATCGGTCAATACTGCAAACACCTGGGCATGCTGGCTGTATTCATCCACGCCGGGGCCATCCTGAATCAGCCCGTCTCTGCCGACGCAATGTATAAGTATCGCCTGTTTAATCCCTTCCGCTTTCTTTAAAAAGCTTGCTGCCAAATCAGGCCTGTCCACGTAATGGGCCAGATCTGCTGCCGCCTGAAGGCCCATCCGATACAGCAGAGAGTCGAAGGTAACAGGTCCCTTATAGATGGCGTTCGGCACACCGGTATTCCATGTCGCAACCCAATCAACAAAGGACCAATAGGGATTCCCCATCCCTCCTTCGGATGTTCTTGCCGTCAATCCGGTTTCCTCCAAACGCTGGTCGAAGAACTGAAGGACTCTTTCCACGGAAGGCATATACTTCTCGACCAGCTTCTTGTCGCCAAAGTACATCATGTGGTCGTGGATCATGAGAATATAATAAATGGAGAATCCGGGAATAACGTTAGGCCCGGTGGACGGATAACAGCTGTTAACTAGACCGTCATAACGCTGAGATCGGAAGAAATCATCGATACATTTTCTTGCCAACCGATCATCGGCAGCGATGTTATACGTAAACAGGATTTGAGATCGCGAATCCATCGCATATTGAAGCTGTTCATAGTACGGACAATCTTCATAGGTCTCATGCATGCAGAGACGCAAGGTTCGCTCGCTGATCTCCCAAATGGCATGCAAGGATTCATCCGAGGTTTCTACCTTGGTCCGCACCTCAAGTGGATACCCCGTTTCCCGATAGCCCAGCCTTGTGAAGGTCAAAGGCTCCACACCGGTTTCCACGGTGATTTGAACAAAACGGAACGTCCGAAACCAGAAGGGTTCATACTCCTCCGGCTGCTCGATCGTACCGAAGCCGCCGACCCGGTACGTGTCCGGCGTCCCTTCCAGATGTCCATGGATATAGTCGGTCCGGTCTCCCTTCGCGGGAGTAGGAATATGCCCGTTCCTGTTTTTCGACGGATATACGTAGGTTTCCGAACTGAGAACGGACACTTGTGCTCCTTTGCCTCCGGCAAACGCCGTTTCCAGAAAACCCGTTACCTCGTGGCCGGCACTGATTTCGATAACAGCCTTCGTGTAAGGCGGAATCGTTACGCAACTCTTTGCTTCGATCAACTGTTCCCACTCGTCGGCATTCGTTTCCGGCGTTCTGGCGCACACCACACTTTTGAACCTGCTCGGTTTTTCATACATGAACGGAATCGGTCTAGGGATCATCCCGCCCGGACTGATTGCTTTTCTTACTTGAATGTCCAAATAAGCCTTCGTCTCCGCCCAATCACGGTCGTTAAAGCCGGCTTGCTTCCAGCCGAATGTGCGAATATTTCCTTCCGCGGTCTCGACAATATATAGCGGGTCAAAATAGGGGTTGGCCTTTCCCAGTTGAATGCGGTCCTCAAAGAAGCTTTTCCATGTCTCATCCGTTCCAAAGGAAAGCTCGGTTCCGTCCTCAAGCGCGATTGTTCCATCCAGATACAGCCCCGGCATATCCGTTCGCCAGACGGAATGGTTTCCCTTATCATGCTGCTGCGGATATCGGAGAACGACAGCTGCAAATACATTCACACCTGCCCGAAGCGCCGCTCCAGCCTCCACCTCGTCATAAAACCAGACTTGATCGTCCCCTTTACAAGGCCCTTGCGCTATGGAAATGCCATTTACATAAAGGCGATACCTGGAGTCTGCGCTAATCCGGAGAGCCGCCGATTTTACGTCCTGATCCAGTTCAAGTTCTTTCCGAAAGTATAGAAACGAAGCGCAATCCCGGTCATAGGGACCCGCGGTCCAGATCCATTTGCTTTTCCTGTTCATTACCGACAGATCCATGCAAAATCACCCTTCCTATCCTTTTACGGAGCCAATAGTGATTCCCTTTACAAAGTATCTTTGGAAGAAAGGATACAGAACCAGAATGGGCAGCATTCCCACAACAGCGATCGCCATTCGGATGCTGGTGCTTGGCAGCTCTGTGGTTACCTTCTGGCTTACGGTGTTGGTGCTAAGAAACTGGATGTTGGATAGGATACGGTTCAGTAAGTTCTGCAGACTGAACAGATTCGGATTCGTCAAGTAGTATAAACCGTTTGTCCAATCGTTCCAGTAGTTGATCCCGATCATGAGGCCTACCGTAGCCAGGATCGGCAAGGAAAGCGGAAGAATGATCTGAAAAAACACTTTGTACTCTCCAGCACCATCCATTTCCGCTGCTTCGATCAATTCCGGCGGTATGTTATTTGAGAAATAATTTTTCATGAGCAGCACGAAAAAGGCGTTCATCAATAAGTTAGGCACAATCAAGGCAAATATTGTATTTTTAATATGAAAAAATCCGGTCCACATCAGGTAGGAAGGCACCAGCCCTCCGTTGAAAAGCATGGTGAAAAACACAATGAAGGAAAATACGTTTCTTTTGGAAAAATCTCTTCTTGAAAGCGGATAAGCAAGCATGGATGTCAATAGTAGCCCCACGCTTGTGCCGACTGTGGTAACCAGAAGCGTAATCCCGTAAGCCCTCACTAACATGGTGCTCTGTTGAAACAAGTATTCATAGGCGTCCAGGCTGAATTTCTCAGGAAAAAACGAGTAGCCGCGAAGAGTCAAAGTCACTTCATCGGTAAATGAGGAAATCACGAGAAGCAGAAACGGCAAAATACTTGCCAATGCCAACATGATCAAAATGAAGTTAATGCTGATTTGAAATACCGCACGCCCATTGATTAACTTACTCATCTCTCCACCTCTTAGAAAAGCGCATTGTCTTTGTCTACTTTCCTGACAATAAAATTGGCCAGGAGAATCAGCATGAATCCGACCACGGATTGGTACGCGCCTGCGGCCGAAGCCATTCCGATGTCGTTCATCTGCAGCAATCCACGGTAAACATAGGTATCGATAACATTGGTCGTATTGTAGAGCGCTCCGGAATTCATCGGGATCTGATAGAACAAACCGAAATCCGCATAGAAGATCGTTCCGATCGCCATCAACACCAAAGTAATTATGGTTGGTTTAAGCATTGGCAACGTAATCGAGACAATCTGTCTCCATTTCCCCGCTCCATCGATTTCCGCAGATTCATAAAGAGATTTATCAATGCCAAGAATCGACGCAAGATAAATAATGCACGAATAGCCCAAGCCCTTCCATAGGTAGATAAAGGTCAGGATGAAGGGCCAATAAGAAGCTTCCATATACCAGGAGATAGGGTCTATGCCGAACAGAGGCAAGATCGATTTGTTGATCAAACCGGTGTCCACACTTAGAAAGGCGTAAGCGATGTACGCAATAATAATGATCGACATTAATTGCGGCAGAAGCAGAACCGTTTGATAAAAACGGGACAGAAATTTCCTGGATAGCTCGCTTAACAGAATGCCGACTGTTACTCCCAACAATGTTCCAAGTATAATAAATGTCGCATTGTACAAAATCGTATTTCGCGTGATCACCCATGCATCGGATGTGCTGAAGAGATACTTGAAATTCTCAAACCCTGCCCAATCGCTATGAAAGATACCTTTGGAGTAATCCGTGCTCTTAAAAGCAATAAACAGACCGGTCATGGGAATATAGTTATTGATCAAAAGATACAACAGCCCGGGCAGCATCATCATATACATGGGAATCATGCTTTTTCTTTTCTTGATCGTTGTGTTCAAAGCGATCCTCCTTCTTTTTGCGTGTCTGGATGAAATGGGGTACAAATATGTAACACCAAAGTCTGATTCTGGTTACATATCTGTACCCCCCATGAGACGCGCTTACTTCTGATTTGCGGCAAACCAGGCATCAAGCTGTTTTTGTTTCTCCGCGATGATCTTATCCAGTCCTGCCGCTTTCAGCTTCGCATTAAATTCCGGCAAGTACTTGTCCGGGTCCAAGCTTCCCGTATCCAGCCCAGGCCTGTATTGATCCATTACATTGTTTACATTCGCGATTTCCGTCTTTACCTTCGAACTGTCATAAGAGAAACCGAGCGCGATCGAGATAGGTGCAGTTTTGTTATTTTCCTCGAGAATTTTATAGTTATTCGGATCATTGCCTTCCCATACATGTGCGATCAGCTGATTACCCATCAACCAGTCCTGACCGAGGCCATAGCCGGTATTGCTCGCATCCACACCGCTTGGGTAGCCAATCGTTCCGTCCTGTTTCTTCTCGTAATGCTTGCCCTCGATGCCCCAGTCAATCAAGTTAATAACGTCCGCATTCGTATAGGTCAAATTCAGGAACTTCATAGCTGCTTCCGGATTCTTCGTAGTAACCGGCACAACCCAGGTCAGACCTTGAATGATTCCCGAAGTAATCAAGGGATCCTGCAGTTTCTTCGTGACAAACGGATGTCCCGTGTTTCTCGTCAATTGAGCATCTAGGCCTTCCTCGCCGTTGACAAATTCTGAGAATCCTTTTCCTGCTTTGAGGAGTGTTGTGGCGGTCTCGGTTGTCGTTGCCGCATCCTTCAGGATATATCCCTTTAGATACCAGTCTCTCATCGTTTTCAGGAGCGATTTATATTCCTCTGTCTCAAACAGATTGACGACCTTGTGGTTGTCGTTGCCTAGAAGCACCCCTAAACCGTCGCCCAGATTATCGTATTTCGAATGAAACAACAGCGATCCCGGCGCCATCGTAACGTTTCCAATCCCGCTAGGAATAAGCATGGCCATTTGCGGTTCATTCTTGGATACCACTTCGTAAATCTTGGCGATATCTTCAATCGTATTCACGCTGTCAATACTTAAGCCATACTTGTCCAGTATGTCTTTTCTCATGGCAATATTCGGGACGGCCGCTTTGCCATTTCCAACGGTTACGCCATAGAGTTTTCCATCAACCGTTGTCCCTTTCAAGAAGTTCTCTCCCACAGCGGATTTGATTCCTTGACCGTACTTGTCAATCAAATCTGTTATATCCAGCAGTTGCTTCTGGGCAACCATGGTATTGAAATTGCCCAGTGTCGGCATCAAATCAAGTTTCTCGCCGCTAGAAATCATCAGATTTACCTGTTCGCCCCAGTTGCCGCCGCTGATCGGCATTAACTTTGCTTTCACATCACAACACTTCGCTCAAACCTGACATGGAACGAAAGTGTCGACAAATAAAAACTTCATCCACAAATCTTACTGTAAATGTAAAAGTGAGAAGACGTTCACCTTGCCGAAACAAACAAAAGCTCCTAT
>Ga0310836_100149_pt1 | contig 81933 bp, 78 predicted proteins | sample SM_ome_4_FD_201310 | JGI IMG/M metagenome (GOLD analysis project Ga0310836, IMG submission 201310) | Sorghum-adapted microbial communities enriched on stacked mutant (SM) sorghum from Joint BioEnergy Institute, Emeryville, California... ... | reverse complement strand
TTGCCACGCAAGATCCTGGGATATAAAACGCCTAATGATCTATTTTTGGAAGAATTAAAAAAGATCGCTTAATCTTACGGATTACGACTTTTGTGATTTTGTTGCATTTATTATTGCAATTTAAGTTTAATTTTTAGGCGAAACTTGCTTTTACTTAGCCTTGCATTGGGAAAAGGATTATGTTATACTACTTTTGGTAATAATGTAAACAACGATGTAAAGAGTGGGCGTGCCCACTCTTATTTTTTGGCATGCCGCTTGCCAATCCAATACCGTTATGGAGGATGAACGGATGAGTAAAAAGATTATTACCATTACTGAACAATTGGTCTATCCCATTTTAAAGGAACTGGGAATGGAGCTAGTCGATATAGAGTATGTAAAGGAAGGTGCGAATTGGTTTTTGCGCGTCTATATTGACAAAGAGGGTGGTGTGGATATTGAAGACTGCAGCAAGGTGAGCGAAATACTGTCAAAGAAGTTGGATGAAGTTGATCCAATTCCTGAAGCCTATTTCCTTGAAGTCTCTTCTCCAGGAGCGGAACGGCCGCTTAAGACGGAGAAAGATTATCTGAGGGCGATCGGTAAAGCAGTACATATCGAGACGACGGAGCCGATCGAAGGAGAAACGGTCTTTGAAGGTATTTTGCTCTCCATGGATGCTGATGCAGTGGTGCAAATGGGCAAAAAAGAAGTGAGTATTCCGCGACAGTTGATCAATCAGGCGAGATTGGCGATCTTATTTGATTAGATTTTAGTGATGTCAGAAAAGCTTTCACCCCTGAAAGCTTTTCTTCTAATCATGAAAGGAGGAATAAAGAGCAACATGCGTATCGATTTTATCGGTGCACTTGATGAGTTGGAAAAAGAGAAGGGAATTAGTAAAGAGATATTGATTGATGCAATCAAGCAGGCACTTATCTCCGCTTATAAAAAGAATTTTAATTCAGCGCAAAATGTTCGCGTCGATGTGGATGAACAAACGGGAGAGGTAAAGGTTTTTGCCCGCAAAACGGTGGTAGAAGAGGTGATTGATCCAAGATTGGAGATCTCTTTGGAAGCGGCAAGGGAGATTGATCCGGGCTATGCCATCGATGATATCGTTGAGCTTGAAGTAACTCCCAGAGACTTTGGCAGGATAGCGGCCCAGAACGCGAAACAGGTGGTAACACAACGCATCCGTGAAGCGGAACGCGGCGTAATCTACAAAGAGTTTATCGACCGGGAAGAAGATTTAATTACAGGCATGATTCAACGCATGGACTCCAAATATTTTTATGTAGAATTGGGCAGGACGGAAGGTTTGCTTCCTTTTAATGAACTGATGCCCGGGGATAACTTTAAACCTGGAGACCGGGTTAAAGTCTTTATTTCAAAAGTAGAGAAGGGAACCAAGGCTCCGCAGGTTTTCCTGTCACGCGTGCATCCCGGCTTCTTAAAAAGGCTCTTTGAGAAAGAAGTACCTGAAATCTATGAAGGGATTGTAGAAATTAAATCAGTGGCTCGCGAAGCAGGGGATCGTTCCAAAATCTCCGTCTATTCCCGTGATGAGAACGTGGATCCGGTAGGCGCATGTGTAGGGCCAAAAGGAATGCGTGTACAAAATGTGGTTAACGAACTGCAAGGCGAGAAAATCGATATCGTCCGTTGGTCTGATGATCCGGTCGTTTATGTAGCCAATGCGCTAAGTCCGTCCAAGGTAATCTCTGTCGAAGTGTTTGAAGAGGAGAAAGCAACACGTGTCATCGTTCCCGATTATCAGTTGTCACTGGCTATCGGCAAGCGCGGCCAAAATGCGCGTTTAGCCGCAAAGCTGACAGGTTGGAAAATTGATATAAAGAGTGAGAGTCAGGCGATCGAGGAAGGACTACTACAACCCAATGACTCTGAAGAAGAGGATGGAGAGTTTATCGAAGAAGTAGAAGTCACCTTTGCTGACTCGCCTTCTCATGAGGAGTAAGGGGGGATAAACGTGGCAGTGCGCAAGATCCCGATGAGAAAATGTGTGGCATGCGGCATGCAAAAACCCAAAAAAGAGCTGATACGTATTGTCAGGACACCTGAATTAAAGATTTTTATTGATCCCAAGGGGAAGGTCTCCGGCCGAGGTGCCTATCTCTGTGCTAAGAAAGAGTGCTATGAATTGGCTAAAAAGAAAAAGGCGCTGTCGCGCGCGTTAGAGGTAGAGATAACTCCTGAGCATTATGAACTCTTAGACCAAGAGTGGGTGGAGCATGTACATGAATGAGAAGCGGATTTTGCAGCTTATTGGTTTGGCTCTTCGCGCAGGCAAGTTGATATCAGGAGAGGATCAAGTGCTAGATTCGATACGAAAGGGTAAATGTTATCTTGTGATTCTCGCTGCGGATGCATCTGAAAATACGAGAAAGAGATTCCAAGATAAATGCCTCTCTTATGGAGTAAAGCTCGTTTCAATAGCAGATCGATATGCTTTGGGTCACGCAATCGGAAAAGCTCATCGTGTGGTGCTCGGCATAACAGATACTGGATTTGCCGAGAAAATCGGCCAATGGATAGAAGTACCTATGGGGGTGACTGAATGACGAAAGTTCGCGTCTATGAATATGCTAAGACATTAAATATGTCCAGCAAGGAAGTTATATCTATATTAAAACGATTAAATCTGCCCGTGAACAACCATATGAGCATTATAGACGAAGAAGCACAGGCTAAGATTAACCAATTTTTTGAAGACATCAAAAGAAAGGCCCATGAGGATAAAATGAAAAAGTCAGCAGAGAAAGAAAAAAGGCCAGAGGGTGCAAAGACAGAAATGAAATCACCAGGAACACTAGAAAATCAAACACCTACTGCAATTGTGGAACAAGCTGCTCAGGTTCAACAGCAACCCTCCCAAGAGGAGAGAAACCGTAGAGGAAATGAGTCTGCCAGCCGTGGTCCGCGTTCGGAAGGCGGTTCCAACCGGGATCACCGCGGTCCACGCTCGGAAGGCGGCTCCAATCGAGATCACCGCGGTCCGCGTTCGGAAGGCGGCTCCAATCGGGATCACCGCGGTCCGCGTTCGGAAGGCGGCTCCAATCGGGATCACCGCGGTCCACGCCCGGAAGGCGGCTCCAATCGGGATCACCGCGGCCCGCGTCCGGAAGGCGGCTCCAACCGGGACCATCGTGGTCCGCGTTCGGAAGGCGGTTCCAATCGGGATCATCGCGGCCCGCGTCCAGATAAAGGGCAGTATCAAGACCGCGGCCAACAGAACCGTGGCGGAGATCGCCGCAGCGGTCTTGTCGTGCCACCGCCTGTAGTCGTTGAAGAACAGGAAATACCTCGTCGCCGAAACCAGAAGAAAACGAAGGAGAAAAACGGTTCCTTCGAAGAGGTCAAAAAATCAAAACGAAGCCTTAAAGTGAACCCGTTAAAACCGATCGATTATGAAGATGACCGCGGAGAGATCGTTACTGGCAAAAAGCGCAACAAACTGAAAAAGAATCGCGATGTCGTCTTTGGTGAAAATAAAGAGACACCTACAAAAATCTCTGTGGAAGAGACCATAACAGTTGGCGAGTTTGCCAAGATGATCGGTAAAGAAACCGGTGAGGTAATCAAGAAGCTCCTCAATCTTGGCATCATGGCAACAATTAACCAAGAGATTGATATTGATGTCGTAACGCTCATTGCAGGTGAATATGGCATTGAGGTAGAGAAGAAAGAAATCATCAATGAAGATGAATTTGAAACCATCGTGGAGCATGATGAACCGCATGAACTTGTCGAAAGGCCGCCGGTCGTTACCATCATGGGGCATGTCGATCATGGGAAGACCACACTTCTGGACTCGATCCGCAACACGAAGGTAACCGCAACGGAAGCTGGTGGAATTACCCAGCATATTGGGGCATATCAGGTTGAAGTGAACAATAAGAAAATCACATTCCTAGACACCCCCGGTCACGAAGCTTTCACCGCCATGCGTGCGCGCGGAGCGAAAGTTACCGATATTACGATACTTGTCGTAGCTGCTGATGACGGAGTAATGCCACAAACGATTGAAGCCGTTAACCATGCGAAAGCAGCAGAGGTGCCCATTATTGTGGCTGTCAATAAGATCGATAAACCAACCGCAAATCCGGAACGGGTAATGCAAGAATTATCCAATTTAGGACTGATTCCGGAGGCATGGGGTGGAGATACCATTTTTGTTCCTGTCTCTGCGTTAACAGGGCAAGGAATTGATGAATTACTGGAAATGGTGTTGCTTGTTGCTGAAGTGCAGGAATTAAAGGCGAATCCAAATAAGCGCGCTCGTGGAACCGTGGTTGAAGCGCAACTGGATAAGAGCAGAGGTCCGGTTGCAACCGTATTGGTTCAACATGGAACACTTAAAGTTGGCGATTCCATCGTTGTAGGAACTGCATATGGTCGCGTCCGTTCGATGATGGATGATGTGGGCCGGCGGATCAAGGCAGCCACCCCATCCACGCCTGTTGAGATTACCGGCTTAGATACTGTGCCTCAAGCGGGCGATCAATTCATGGTCTTTACGGATGACAGCAAGGCCAAGGCGATTGCGGAACGCAGAGCATTGAAAAAACGTGAGATAAAGCTGAAGAAAAGCCATATCAGTTTAGATGACCTCTTTAATCAGATTAAAGAGGGAGAAGTGAAGGATCTGAATATTATTATCAAGGCCGATGTTCAAGGCTCCGTAGAAGCTCTGCGCAGTTCGCTAGAAAAAATCAAAGTTGAAGGGGTACGTGTCCGCATCCTTCATGCAGGCGTAGGTGCGATTTCTGAATCTGATGTAAACTTTGCTTCCGTTTCCAACGCGATTATTATCGGCTTCAACGTTCGTCCTGATTCAGATGCAAGGGCAACTGCAGAACAGGAGAAAGTAGATATTCGTCTGCACAGCATTATCTATAAAGTGATTGAAGAGATAGAAGCAGCGCTTAAGGGAATGCTTGATCCTGAATATCAGGAGAAGGTGATCGGCCAGGCGGAAATCAGGCAAACCTTTAAAGTATCCAAAGTTGGCACCATCGCCGGCTGCTATGTAACGGAAGGAAAAGTAACCCGTGATGCGGAAGTCCGCGTTATCCGTGATGGTGTGGTGATTTATACGGGCAAGCTGGATACTTTGAAGCGATTTAAAGATGATGTGAAAGAGGTTGCTCAAGGATATGAATGTGGACTTACCATCAAGAATTATAATGATCTCAAAGAGGGAGATCACTTGGAATTCTTTGTGATGGAAGAGATTGCACGTTAATACTCCATGACTTGGGAGTGATGATTGTGGCTAAGATTCGTACGAACCGGGTCTCAGAACAGATCAAAAAAGAGCTGGGCCTGATTATTCAAAGGGAAATGAAAGATCCTCGCGTTGGTTTTATCACCGTAACGGGGGTTGAAGTAACCAACGATTTGTCGCAAGCTAAGGTTTATATAAGCGTGATGGGTTCAGAAGAACAGAAACAGAATTCTTTAAAAGCGTTGGAAAAGGCACAAGGATTTTTGCGCTCGGAAATCGGTGCCCGCATCCAGATGCGTCATGTGCCGGAACTATTATTCAAGCTCGACCAGTCGATTGAGTACGGCAATAAGATCGAACAACTCATCTCACAACTGCATCGAGAGAGGAAAGATTGAGAATGAGTCAATTCGATTATCAGGCAGCCGCAAGATGGTTACAAAATAATGATCACTTTCTCGTCGTCTCTCATGTTAATCCGGATGGAGACGCAACCGGCTCACTGTTAGCCGTGGCTCAAATCTTGAGCTTGATGGGGAAGAAGGGGAGACTCGTAAATGAAGGGAGTACCCCTTCTCGTTTTTCCTTCCTTCCCGGCTTTGCGTCGATTATCAATACAAGTGAACAGCCACTCGAACAAACCTATGCCAAAGTGATCTGTGTCGATTGCGCGGATCGCTACCGCCCCGGCCGTGTGGCTGAATGGTTTGCAGAAAATGTTGAAATCTTAAATATCGATCATCATCCAACCAATGATCTGTACGGAGCCATCAATCTGGTTAACCCGGAGGCCAGTTCTACTTGTGAAGTGATCTATGACTTCATTCGCGCGGTGAATATCGGACTGACGGAAGATCTCGCAAAATGCCTATACACGGGATATTTGACCGACTCTGGGGGATTTCGTTACTCCAACACCACGCCGAAGGTTTTAAGAGATGCATCGGAACTGGTGGCAGCGGGCGCTCATCCTTACGAAACCGCCGAGCGCGCGCTTGAATCAATCACCATTGAGCATGTCCGTCTGCTTTCCAAAAGCTTATCTTTGCTGGAATTAACGAACAATGATAAAGTGGCCTATCTTGCTCTCCCGCTTTCCATTTTGAAAGAGACCGGAGCAAGCAAAGAAGATGCAGAAGGCTTGGCCAACTATGGACGCAACATTGAAAGCGTTGAGGTTGCTGTTCTGATGCGAGAGACCGAAGATGGGATCAAAGTCAGCTTCCGCTCCAAGAATTACGTAGATGTTAGCCGGATTGCCAAAGCCTTGGGTGGAGGAGGGCATGTACGGGCAGCAGGATGCACGCTAAAGCGTAATCTTGCAGAAGTCCGTACAATGATAGAACCGATGGTTGAGGAGGCACTGGAAAAGGATAGAAGATAAGATGAGTATCGATGGAATTATCGTTGTATCAAAGCCTGCGGGAATCACTTCACATGACGTAATCTTAAAACTTCGCAAATGGCTAAAAACAAAAAAAATTGGCCATACGGGCACTTTAGATCCTCAGGTGGTAGGCGTGCTGCCATTGTGTATTGGTCGCGGCACAAAACTGGTAGAGTATTTGCAGGAGATGCCAAAAACCTATATTGCTGAGGTGACTTTTGGAATCGCCACCGATACCGAGGACCAGACGGGTGAAATCACTGCGGAAGAGCGAGACCATCAATTGGATGATCGGAAAGTGGAGAAAGCTATACTTTCATTTATTGGAAAGTATCAACAGACACCTCCCATGTATTCGGCGGTCAAAATTGCGGGAAAGAAGCTATATGAACTTGCGCGTGAAGGGAAAGTGATCGATCGTCCTGCCCGTACAGTAGAGATTTATGCGATAGAGATCATCGCGATCGATTTGGAACGGGAGTTTCCCGTTGCGCGTTTTAAAGTACGATGTTCAAAAGGTACTTATATAAGAACATTATGCGTAGACATCGGCAAGAGACTTCAGTTGCCCGCCCATATGTCGAGCTTGATTCGCATCGAGAGCGCGGGCTATAAAATTGAACAAGCGCACACGCTAGAGGAGATCGAACAAGCCGTTTATGATCATCAGGTAGAAAAGCTGATTCTGCCCATCGATCAAGCATTGTCCTGCTTTCCTGAACTGGTTGTCCCCGACTATATGGTAGCCAAAATTCTGAATGGACGACCGATCTTGCCACGCTTTCCGCTTCCGGAGGATCTTCGCAAAGGTGAACGAATTCGCATTCTTTCTCCAGAGGGGAAGCTTCTGGCTATTCATACTGTACTTAAAGAAAAAGGGATTTGGTCCAAACCTGATAAAATACTTTCCAAGCATGAATAGGATTGATGTTATGAAAGTGATAAAAATTGATTATCCGTTGCTCAAAGGTGACTATTCACCTTCCGTAGCGGCAATCGGTTACTTTGACGGCCTGCATCTCGGCCATCAGGGCGTAATCAAACGAGCCATTGACCAGGCGAGAGAACGCAATCTGTTAAGCAGTGTAATTACTTTTGATCCGCATCCGCGCGAGGTGTTAAAGAAAGGAGAGATCACCTCCTATATTACCCCGCTCGCGGATAAAGTTGAGATTTTGCGCCAAATCGGAATCGATATCATCTATGTCATTCATTTTACTTGGGAATTTTCGCAAATCTCTCCGGAACAGTTTATTCAAGAGGTTCTCATTCCGCTTCAGATTGCGGGAGTGGTTGTAGGTTTTGATTTTCGCTTCGGTAAAGGCGGAGCGGGCACTCTCGCCTTGCTTAAAGAGGCAACCCAGGGGCGGTTAATGGTTGAAGTGATTGATCCCGTCCGACATGGGGAACAGAAAGTGAGCAGCTCATTAATCCGCGAAAAATTAAAGGCTGGTGAGATGGAGGAGGTTGCTCATTTTCTTTCACGTCCTTTTACGATCAAGGGCGTTGTCATTCAAGGAGAAAAGAGAGGGAGGGAGATCGGCTTCCCAACTGCTAATCTAGCTCTTGCAGAAAGGTATCTATTGCCTCAAAACGGTGTGTATGGCGTAAGGGCTGATACTGGGAGCGGCATATATTTTGGCGTAATGAATATTGGCGTTAAACCTACTTTCCACTCCGGTCACCCTCTCTCTGTAGAAGTACATTTGCTCGATTTTGCGGAAAATCTATATGACACTACATTACGCGTTGAAATCTTGTTTCCGATTCGGCCCGAACGAAAGTTTAACGGAATTGCAGAGTTAAGGGAGCAGATTGATCGCGATATTGCATTTGCTAAAGAGAAATTCCTGTGCTATACTATGTGAGGTTATATAAACCATTGCTCGGAGGTTCGACTCACCACCGGCGTTCTGGGCTATGGGGATTATATGAGCCTAATCAAATTAGGGAGGTGAACAGGATGGCATTGACCAATGAACGCAAATTAGAGATTATCAACGAGTATAAAACGCACGAAACCGATACGGGTTCTCCTGAAGTTCAAATCGCTATCCTTACTGAGAAGATCAATTATTTGAATGAGCATCTTCGCACCCATGCGAAAGATCACCATTCTCGTCGCGGTCTTCTTAAAATGGTAGGACAACGCCGCAATCTCTTAACTTACTTAAGAAAAAAAGATGTTGCTCGTTATCGCGAATTGATTCAAAAACTAGGTTTAAGAAGATAGACCAAAAAAGCGGGACTTCCCGCTTTTTTTTGGTATTTACCACCACGATGGAAGGAAATAATGGTATTATGAAGAATGTATTAGATGAAACAACGAGAGGAGGATTTACCGTTTAATGGAACGGAAATTTGAACTGGAAGTTGCCGGCAAAAAGATGATCTTTGAAACCGGAAAGTTGGCTAAACAAGCAAATGGAGCTGTGCTCGTACGCTTTGGCGATACGGTCATATTGTCAACCGTAACTGCGTCAAAAGATGCGAAGGATTTGGATTTCTTCCCTCTCACGGTTAATTATGAGGAGAGGTTATATGCTGTAGGTAAAATTCCGGGCGGATTTATTAAGCGCGAAGGCCGTCCCAGCGAGAAAGCGATCTTGGCCAGCCGTCTAATTGATCGCCCAATACGCCCCCTGTTCGCCGAAGGGTTCCGCAATGAAGTCCAGGTCGTTAATATTGTTCTATCAGTAGATCAGGATTATTCATCTGAGATTGCTGCAATGGTGGGTACATCGGCAGCGCTGATGATCTCCGACGTACCGTTCAATGGACCGATTGCAGGGGTGATTGTAGGCAGAATAGATGGAAAATTCGTCATTAATCCAACGGTTGCAGAGGCAGAGAAGAGCGATATGCATCTGGTAGTTGCAGGCACCAAAGATGCCATCAACATGGTGGAAGCAGGAGCCAATGAAATACCTGAAGAAATCATGCTGGAAGCGATCATGTTCGGACATGAGGAGATCAAAAAGATCTGCTTATTCCAGGAAGAGATGGCCAAAGAGATTGGCAAGCCCAAGATGGAGGTTGTACTCTACGAGATCGATGCAGAGATTAATCAGGCGGTTCGCCAGTATGCAACCGAGAAGCTGCTCGCTGCGATTCAAATTGGCGACAAGCAAGAGAGACAAGATGCCATCGATGCGATCAATCAGGAAACGATCGAACATTTTACTGAGCAGTTTCCCGAGCAGTTGAAGCAAGTGGAGGAAGTCTTACATACCATTGTCAAGGAAGAGGTTCGCCGTTTAATCACGCGCGAGAAGATTCGTCCCGATGGACGAGCCATTAATGAAATTCGTCCCATCTCATGCGAGGTTGGTCTTCTGCCGCGTACACACGGTTCCGGATTATTTACGCGCGGACAGACTCAAGCGCTCAGTATTTGTACTTTGGGAGCATTGGGAGACGTGCAGATTCTGGATGGACTTGGCTTGGAAGAGGAGAAACGATTTATGCACCATTATAATTTTCCTCCTTTCTCCGTGGGTGAGGCAAGACCTTTGCGACCGCCCGGAAGACGCGAGATCGGGCATGGAGCATTGGGTGAACGCGCACTGGAGCCGATTATTCCGCATGAAGATGTATTCCCTTATACCATTCGCCTTGTATCAGAGGTATTAGAGTCTAATGGTTCTACCTCCCAAGCAAGTATTTGTGCAAGCACATTGGCTTTGATGGATGCCGGAGTGCCAATTAAGGCTCCCGTAGCCGGAATCGCAATGGGATTGGTGAAGGACGGCGATTATGTAACAGTCTTGACAGATATCCAAGGGATGGAAGATCACCTCGGCGATATGGATTTCAAGGTGGCTGGAACTGAACGCGGCGTGACGGCGCTGCAAATGGATATCAAAATTGAAGGGATTAACCGCGAAATTCTGGAACAGGCGCTTATGCAAGCCAAAGAAGGCCGATTGTTTATCTTGAAAAAGATGATGGAAGTGATCAAAGAACCTCGTAAAGAGCTTTCTGCCTTTGCGCCGAAGATCGACACGCTGCGCATCGATCCAGAGAAGATCCGCGAGGTAATTGGACCGGGAGGACGCGTGATCAACAAGATTATTGAAGAGACTGGCGTCAAGATTGATATCGAACAAGATGGCCGAATCTTTATCGCCTCTGTAAATCAAGAGATGAATCAGCGCGCCAAGAAGATTATTGAAGATTTGGTTCGCGAGGTCGTTCCTGGAGAAACCTATTTAGGTACCGTTAAGCGGATTGAGAAGTTTGGCGCCTTTGTAGAAGTAATCCCCGGCAAGGAAGGATTGGTCCACATCTCACAATTGGCACTAAACCGGGTCAACAAGGTAGAAGATGTGGTGAAGGTGGGCGATACCATTTTGGTCAAGGTTCTTGATATTGATGAACAAGGCCGTGTTAATCTCTCTCGCAAAGCAGTATTAAGTGTGGAAGAGAATAAAACTACATCGAGTTAAGCAAAAATCCCCTAGAATAGATGGGGATTTTTATTTTTGCAATCTTTCTTTTTCGATCCTTGTCAGGTGTACAATCAAATGTCCTACTTATCAGCAGCTACGATATCATGTATAATGATAAATGGTTTCAAAAGGTTGTTCGTATTGTGATCTATGTCTGGGAGGAAGCAGGATGAAATTTATTGATAATCAAGGCATAACGGACCCGCGCATCAATTTGGCCATTGAAGAATATGCGCTTAAAAATCTGCCCAATGATGATGATTACTTGCTCTTTTACATCAATGAGCCTTCCATTATCATCGGTAAAAATCAGAATACGATCGAAGAGATTAACAGCGATTATGTGAAAGAGCATAATATCCATGTAGTTCGCCGTCTATCCGGCGGCGGTGCTGTCTATCATGATCTGGGCAATCTTAACTTTAGTTTCATCATGACAGACGACGGACGCTCATTCCATAACTTTAAGAAATTTACCGAACCCGTAGTACAAGCTTTGCGAAGTTTGGGCGTGGAAGCCGAATTGTCCGGTCGCAATGATATCCAAGTCGGGGAGCGCAAAATCTCCGGCAATGCGCAATATTTCTCCGGCGGACGCATGTTTAGCCACGGAACATTATTATTTAATTCCGAAATGGAGAATGTAGCTGCCGCGCTTAAAGTTAATGCAGTTAAAGTGGAATCTAAAGCGACCAAATCGATTCGTAGCAGGGTGGCCAATATCTCCGAATTTTTAAAGAAGCCGATGACGATTGAAGAATTCCGCAGCTATATCTTACACTTTATCTTTGGCGGAGCGGAGATTAAAGAGTATAAACTTACCGAAGAGGATTGGGTCAAGATTCATGAACTATCCAAATCTCGATACCAATCCTGGGATTGGAATTATGGCGAATCTCCAAAGAGCAACTTTAAGCAAACGAAACGCTTTGAGATCGGAACGGTTGAGGCGAGATTATACATTGAACAAGGCAGAATTAAAGAGGCCAAGTTTTATGGGGATTTCTTCGGGGTTTCAGATGTAGCCAAACTTGAAGAGAAGCTGGTGGGCATTCCCTATGATCAAGATGCAGTAGCAGGTGTATTAAGTGCAACCGATTTAACCCAGTATTTTGGTAAAATATCGGCTGAAGAATTACTCTCACTATTATTTTAGTACTATTCACTGCTCCTTCCACATACGTTGTCCATAGATGGCGGTATTGCCAATCATGCAGAAGAGTAGGGATGATCTATGATGAGAAGGAGATTTTTTATATTTATTTTTATTTTGTGCGCTCTTTTTCTTCTGATGCATTCAAGCCCGATCACCACTTATACGGAAGTATTATCCCGCCAAGTGGCGATGGCGGATCGCAGCAAAGATCCTCTATATCAAGAGATTTTGAAAAAAGCTAGGGAAATCGAAGAAGCACCGGTCGAGCCGCGTGTAGATCGGATTTGGAAGCTGATCCCCGGCTATAGCGGTCTCCGTCTGGATGTCGAAGCTACCTATAAGAATGCAGACCGGAAAAACGGAAAATACCAACCGATTCTTACAGAGATTCCTCCCCGCAAATCGCTGTGGGAATTTACGCCTCAGCCCATTTATCGCGGCAACCCCAAGAAGAAGATGGTCGCTTTGATGATTAATGTGGCCTGGGGGAATGAGTATCTGGTACAAATACTGGAGACCTTGGAAGAGAAGCAGGTGAAGGCCACTTTTTTCCTGGATGGCTCTTGGCTATCCAAGAACCCGGAGCTTGCCAAGCAGATTGCACAAGCAGGCCATGAGATCGGCAGCCATGCTTACTCGCATCCAAGCATGTCACGGCTTTCGAAAGAGCGGATTATTGAAGAGATTGAAAAAACTAACCAGAAGATAGAAGAAGTTTTGCAGATTAAAACTCCACTCTTTGCTCCCCCTTCCGGCGATTTTGACCAGAGAGTGGTTAATCTCGCTTGGGAAAGAAAGATGCTTACCATTCTATGGACGTTGGATACGGTAGATTGGCGCAAACCCCCGGCAGAAGAGATGGTAAACCGGATTCTCAGCAACGTAGAGAATGGCTACTTGATTCTGATGCATCCTACGGAACCGACGGCTAAAGGCTTGATAGCGATGATTGAAGGAATTGAGCAGAAAGGTCTATCGATTGGAACTGTGAGTGAAGTCATCTCCCCGGATCGTGTGGCGGTTGAGAAGATCGGGGATTTCTGATATAGTTTCAGATGTTAGATTATAAGGGGGGCAAAATTTTTGATAGAGAAGTATCAGCTAGATAATGGTGTTCGCATTGTATTAGAGCCTATTCCATCTGTCCGTTCGGTCGCCATTGGAATCTGGGTAGGAACGGGATCACGGAACGAAGATGGCAAGAATAACGGGATCTCGCACTTTATCGAGCATATGCTCTTTAAGGGAACCCATTCCCGTACCGCCAAAGAAATCGCACAAACTTTTGACCGCATTGGCGGTCAGGTAAATGCCTATACGTCCAAAGAATATACCTGCTATTATGCCAAGGTTTTAGATAAACATATCGATGTGGCGATTGATGTCTTATCCGATATGTATTTTGATTCACTTCTGGACGAGGAAGAGATTAAGAAGGAGAAAAAAGTGGTGATTGAAGAAATCTCCATGTATGAAGATGCTCCGGATGACCTTGTTCACGATTTGGTTATCTCTTCCGCATATGGTTCACATCCGCTCGGATTCAGCATCCTGGGAACTGAACCCATCCTACAATCGCTTACGCGTGAAGACCTGATGCGCTATATGCATGAAACGTATACGCCCGAAAATACGGTGATCGCCATTGCAGGCAATGTGGATTCCAGCATTATTAAGAAATTATCCGCAAAATTTTCTGGTTACGACCGGAAGTTAATCATTCCCAACTCAGGAAAACCGGAATACTCGGGAGAACCGATTATTCGAACCAAAAAGGAATTGGAGCAAACCCACCTTTGCATCGCAATGCCTGGATATCCGTTGGGGCATGACCATCTCTACTCGCTGATTGTGCTCAACAATATCCTCGGAGGAACCATGAGTTCAAGGCTTTTTCAGGAAATACGCGAGGAGCGTGGATTGGCATACTCTGTCTTTTCCTATCATTCGGCATTTAAGGATACAGGGTTGACTGTGCTTTACGCAGGAACCGGTTCTGATCAAATCACCGATGTGATTGAGATCACCCATCAGATTATTGAAGATCTTAAAATGAATGGGATCACCGAACAGGAGTTGAACGATTGCAAGGAACAGCTTAAAGGAAACCTGATGCTTAGCCTTGAGAGCACCAACAGCAGAATGAGCCGTTTGGGTAAGAATGAATTGATGCTGGGCCGTCACCTGAATCTGGATGAGATGATCCAATTAATAGATCAAGTGAGCCTAGAGAGCGTTTATCAAGTGAGCCAAGAGATTTTGGGCAAAAGAGTAGGGACAGCATTGGTAACTCCTTTGGAGGAGATCCCTGTAAATTTAAATTAAAGAAGGAGTATACATGAAGATTAAGATAAAGAAATGCTCAGACAAGATCGGAACGGAGATCCCCTTGCCTTCATATGCTACGGTTGGTTCCGCCGGGCTTGACCTGCGCGCCTGCATAGATGAAGAGATCCTTGTTGCGCCCGGTCAAAGGGTAAAGGTTCCAACGGGGATTGCGATTCAGATCGGCGATGCCAATATTGTGGGACTTATATTTGCGCGAAGCGGCAACGCATGGAAGCATGGCATCACTTTGACCAATGCGGTAGGGGTGATCGACAGCGATTATACAGGTGAAATTCAGGTGTTGCTTACCAACACCGATGAGGAAAATCCCTTTATCATCAGAAAAGGGGATCGCATCGCCCAATTGGTTTTTATGCCCGTCTATCAGGCTGATCTGGAAGTGGTTGAAGAACTGGAGGCAACAGAACGCGGAGCTGGCGGATTTGGTTCAACAGGTATAAAGTAAAGCCAATTATAGTAAGTGAGACCCGAGGATATAGGGTCTTTTTTTGTTTGATGAAAAGTATAATTTTCTATGAACAATCCTTACCAAAGGGAGTTGAAACAATGCGGTTTAGCCAATTCGGGGGGAAAGAGATTATTGACCTAAACAGCGGCGAGAGATTAGGTGTCATCAGCCAGTCGGATCTGTTGATCGATGAACTGACCGGACAAATTGAATCGATTTTACTTCCGGTCGGCAATTTCTTTAGTAAGCGCAAAGATGAGATCGTAATTCCTTGGCGTTCAGTACGAAAGATTGGTTCGGAAATGGTTATCGTCCAACTGAAAGAGCGCGGGGCCATGTATGAGTAGTCACCAATACCATAGGCATGAATATACTATGAGGGAACCGCACGATTTCAGGCAAACGCAGAACTTCTACTTTACAATGTGAATCGGCTTTCTGTAAAATGTTTGAAAGGGGTCCATAACCTAAATGCTAACTGGAATTCATATTCTATTCGTTGGTGGGGACGCCCGACAATTAGAGGTGATACGAAAGTGTATCGAATTGGATGCCAATGCTTACCTGGTTGGCTACGATAATCTGGATAGTGGATTTATTGGAAGCACGAAGGTGGAATTGCTTCCGGAAACGTTAAATAAATATGATGCCATCGTTCTGCCCGTAAGCGGGGTAGATGAAAAAGGCTTTGTTGAAAGTATTTTTACAACACATCCGGTTCAATTAAAAGAGAGCCATTTCACCTATCTAAAGAAGAGTTGTACCGTATATACCGGGATTGCCAATCAGTATTTGAAGGAGATCTGTTCGAAACTACAAATTCCGTTAATCCCCCTCATGGATCGGGACGACGTTGCCATCTACAATTCGATCCCTACTGTAGAGGGAACATTGATGCTGGCGATCCAGAATACCGATTTTACCATACATCGTTCCAATTGTATGGTATTGGGACTGGGCAGAGTAGGTATGAGCTTAAGCAGAGCACTCCATGCCCTTGGCGCTTTTGTAACCGTGGTTGTCCGTAAGCCTGAGGATATGGCGAGAGCATATGAGATGGGTCTAAACCAACTAGATTTACGCGATCTTAAGCAGAATGTAAGTGACGTGGACATCCTTTTCAATACAATACCTCATAAAGTGGTGACAGCAGAAGTAATTGCCAATCTCAAACCAACGGCCTTACTTATTGATTTAGCTTCAAAACCTGGTGGATGTGATTTTCGCTTTGCTGAAAAAAGAGGGATTAAGGCAATCTTAGCTCCTGGTTTGCCTGGAATCGTTGCCCCCAAGACAGCGGGTCAGATTATAGCGAACACACTTGTACGTCTGCTGATGGAGAGCAACAATACTACCGGGAGGGGTTTGCATTGAATTTAAGAGGGAAAACGATTGGCTTTGGTCTTACAGGATCACATTGCACTTATGAAGAGGTTCTGCCTGAAATGAAGAGATTGGTAGATGAAGGAGCACGAGTGATTCCGATCATTACCTACACGGTGAAGTCGACAGACACCAGATTTGGCCCGGCAGAGGATTGGCAAGCGAAAATCCGCGATATTACGGGTGAAGAGATTATTGACAGCATTCCAGCGGCAGAGCCTTTTGGTCCCCAAAAACTGCTGGATGTGATGGTGATTGCCCCTTGTACGGGCAACTCCACGAGCAAACTGGCCAATGCTTTAACGGACAGCCCGGTATTGATGGCAGCCAAAGCGACAATGCGGAACAGCCGTCCTGTGGTGGTGGCGATTTCCACCAATGATGGGTTGGGTCTGAATGCCGCCAATATAGCTAAATTAATCGCCTCAAAAAATATCTTTTTGGTTCCTTTCGGTCAGGATAATCCGGAAGTGAAGCCCAATTCATTAGTGGCAAAGATGGATTTGATTAAAGAAACCTGTGAGGCGGCCTTGGAAGGAAGACAGCTTCAACCGCTATTAATTGAGCGGTATAAATATTAATACAGATCAAAAAGAGAAAAACAAAAATAAAAGGGACAATCTTTGAGATTTGCTCTCTTTTATGGAGATATACTAGGAGGAAGTCTATGACGAGAAAATTGAATGTTGCTGTTGTTGGAGCGACTGGCGCTGTAGGACAAGAAATGATACGGCAATTAGAGGATCGCCAATTCCCGGTTGAGCGATTATTGCCTCTTGCATCTGCGCGTTCCGCCGGTTCCTATATTACTTTTCATGGTGAGCAGATTTTGGTAGAAGAGGCTACTCCCGATCGGTTTGAGGGGATAGACATCGCCCTTTTCAGCGCAGGCGGCAAAGTAAGTAAGCTATTGGCGCCTGAAGCAGTTAAAAGAGGAGCGGTTGTAATCGATAATACAAGTGCTTTCCGCATGGAAGAAGGTGTTCCTCTTGTAGTGCCGGAAGTGAATCGGGAGGCAATCTTTACTCATAAAGGGATTATCGCAAATCCCAACTGTTCTACAATTCAAATGACTGTCGCCCTTAAGCCGATCAGAGATCGCTATGGACTGAAAAGAGTGATTGTCTCCACGTATCAGGCGGTATCTGGTGCAGGAGCTTCAGCCATGCAAGAAACGCTTCGTCAAACGCGTGCCATTATTGAAGGTGATTCGTTTGAGCCCGCCATTTTACCGGTAGGTTCGCTTCCTGTAAAGCATCAAATCGCTTTTAACGCCATTCCGCAAATCGATGTATTTGAAGAGAATGGCTATACCTACGAAGAGATGAAAATGGTGCGCGAAACGAAGAAAATTTTCGCCGATCCTGCTATCGAGGTATCGGCTACCTGTGTGCGAATTCCTGTATTGACTGGGCATTCTGAATCTGTATATGTTGAAACCAATGAGGAGATTGATCATTTAGAAGAGGTTTTTGAACTATTATCCTCTGCCCCTGGAGTGGTTGTCGTTGATGATCCCAGTCAGCAGAAATATCCCATGGCCGTAGATGCAGTGGGCAAACGTGAAGTTTTTGTTGGAAGAATTCGCCGCGATTTAGATCGCAAGAATGGAATTCATATGTGGATCGTATCCGATAATTTGCTTAAAGGTGCTGCCTGGAACTCCGTGCAGATCGCTGAGCATTTGATTCAATCCGAGTAAGTTGGCAAAGTGCTTCCCTATTAAAATTATACGAAATTATAATTTATTGCAAAAAACTAGGGAAACGGACAGGGCCCCGCCCGGCGCAGATCCGGGGTCCCCAAAAAGTAATCGGAATAAGGCTAACAAAGCTTCCCTTCACTTTTTGGGGTGGTCTTAAGCCGGGCGGGTTATCTTACGAAACGCAATGATAAAGAGGATGGATCTTTTATGGGGATTATTGTACAGAAATTTGGCGGCACTTCATTAACGGATGAAGAGCGCAGAAGGAGATCGATCCATCATATAAAGATGGCTAAGGAACTAGGGTATGATGTGGTGGTTGTCGTTTCCGCAATGGGAAGAATGGGAGATCCGTATGCAACCGATACCCTCATATCCCTGTTAGAAGATCAAGGTAAATGGTTGCAGAAGCGGGAGATGGATCTGCTGCTCTCTACCGGGGAGATTATTTCCGCAGCAGTCCTATCGAATCAATTATGGAAAGAGGGGTTACCCAATACGATTCTTACCGGCGGGCAAGCAGGAATTATCACCAATGATCGATATACCAACGCATTAATCACTGGCTTAAAGCCGGGTCGCATTAAAGAGGCACTTGGTGAAGGCAAAATCGTGATCGTTCCGGGCTTCCAAGGCCAGACCAGCGATGGTGAAATCACCACGTTGGGCAGAGGGGGCAGCGATACGACGGCCACAGCGCTTGGAGTAGCTTTGGAAGCGGATTATGTAGATATCTTTACGGATGTTGAGGGGATTATGACGGCTGATCCGCGCATCGTTGAAGAGGCGGTGTCTCTTGAGACGGTCACATACACGGAGATCTGCAATCTGGCGCATCTGGGCGCAAAGGTGATTCATCCGCGCGCGGTAGAGATTGCCATGCAGAAGAATATTCCGATCAGAGTAAGATCTACCTTCAGCGACGATCTAGGAACTTTGGTCACCAACCTGCAGGAAGGAACTCGCTCCGTCGGCGACTTTAGGCAACGCATCATTACCGGCGTCACCCAGGTTCCCAACATTACGCAGATTAAGGTTCTCGCCGAACAAGGCCAATATGATCTGCAGCTACAAGTCTTCAATGCTATGGCCGAAAATGGGATCAGTATCGATTTTATCAACGTAAATCCGACTGGCGTCGTCTATACGGTCCATGACCAAATGGCTGAACAGGCAGAAAAGATTCTTCGCGATATGGGGTATACCCCTGAGCTTACTCCTCACTGTGCCAAAGTCTCCGTAGTGGGTGCAGGTATGGCTGGAACGCCAGGCGTAATGGCTAAGATTGTTGAAGCGTTATTGGAAGAAGATATTACCATACTGCAATCTGCCGACTCGCATACAACGATTTGGGTATTGGTGCACAATGAACATATGGCAAAAGCAGTTCGCGCCATTCATCAAAAATTTGAACTGCACAGAGCCAACTAATAATATTAATATCTGTTTTGCAAATGGAATGGAGTGAGATGGATGGATTATGGCAGATTGATCACCGCCATGGTGACACCTTTTAATGATGATTTAAGCATTAACTGGGGAGGGGTTGACCTTCTTGTCGACCATTTGCTTGACCATGGTACGGACGGAATCGTCGTTGCCGGAACTACCGGGGAATCGCCTACATTGACGAAAGATGAGAAATTGCAATTGTTTGAGCGTGTTCTCAGACGAACCCAAGGAAGGGCAAAGGTCATTGCCGGCACAGGAAGCAACAATACGAATGAAACGATCGTATTAACGAAAAAGGCTGAAGAACTGGGGGTAGATGGCATCCTGCTGGTCACCCCTTACTACAACAGGCCCTCACAAGAGGGATTGTATCAGCACTTTAAGGCGGTGGCTGAAGCGACGAAGCTCCCCATAATGCTCTATAATGTTCCTGGAAGAACGGGAGTAAACATGACTGCCGATACGGTAATCCGTCTTAGTAAAATCGAAAATATTACCTCAATTAAAGAGGCAAGCGGAGATTTAACGCAGATCGCAACAATTATTGAAGGGACCAGCGAGGACTTTCTGCTCTATTCGGGAGATGATAAACTCTTCCTTCCCTCGCTTTCCGTTGGCGCTCATGGCATCGTAAGCGTGGCCAGCCATGTTGTCGGGAACGAGATGGCTTTAATGGTAAATGCATTTTTGCAGGGCAATCATCGGGAAGCGGCCTCAATTCATCGAAAATTATTGCCTGTTTTTGAAGGATTGTTTTTCACCTCTAGCCCGGCTCCTGTCAAAGCGGCATTGCAATTGCAGGGAATTGATACAGGCAGGGTTAGGCTTCCGCTTCTGCCATTGACGGAAGAAGAGAAAGCTTATGTGAAACAATTCATGCAGGAATATGTGCAAAGATAAATCGATTATCTACGATGCCTTTTTGCCAAAAAGGCATCTTCTCTCTTTACAGCAAAAACTTTTTCTTCAAAGGTATAAAAGGTATTCAATCACCTTTTACCGCGTCAATATGTTGAAATTGTGTGAACAGGGAAAAATAAGAGTTATCGTAAACTTGTCACAGTTCAATTCCATCATGTATAATACATATTAAGTGTGATTGGTGCGGCTTCCTTTCTTTTGCAATGGATTGACAACTGCATAGATTTAGGAGGTATCGTATTTGTCAAAGTCAAACAACCAGAAGTTGTCAATTTTCGCGTTGGGCGGAGTCGGGGAAATTGGCAAAAATATGTACGTAGTAAGATATGATGATGATATCGTTGTCATCGATGCCGGACTTAAATTTCCTGAGGAGGAAATGCTTGGAATTGACATTGTGATTCCAGATATTACCTATTTGGAGGAGAATCGCGACAAGGTACGCGGAATTCTCCTGACACATGGTCATGAGGATCATATTGGAGGTTTATCATATGTTCTCAGGCATGTAAATGTTCCCGTTTATGGAACGAAATTAACTTTAGGTTTGGTGGAAGGGAAATTAAAAGAAGCTGGGATTCTGGGAGATAGCAAGCTTCATCTGATTACCCCTTCATCAGAAGTGGTATTGGGTTCGATGAAAGCCACTTTCTTTAGGACCAATCATAGTATACCGGATTCAGTGGGCATCTGTTTGGAAACCCCTGAAGGTATCGTGGTGCATACTGGGGACTTTAAATTTGATCAGACTCCAGTAAATAATCAATTTGCAGACCTGCATAGAATGGCTGAGATCGGTAAACGCGGCGTGCTTTGTCTCTTATCCGACAGCACCAATGCGGAGCGGCCAGGCTTTACAGGTTCTGAATATGTCGTTGGAGAGAATATAAAAGAACTATTCAAACGCATTAATGGCCGAATCATCGTGGCTACATTTGCATCCAATATTCATCGCGTTCAGCAGGTATTTGAAGCAGCCATGTTGGTGGGCCGTAAGGTTACTGTAGTGGGCCGAAGTATGGTAAATGTTGTAAATACTGCGATTGAGCTAGGGTATTTACATGTACCTGAGGATATGATTGTGGATGCAGAGGAGATTAATAAGCTCCCTTCGGATAAAATCGTCATTCTCTCGACAGGCAGTCAGGGTGAACCCATGTCTGCTTTGACGCGAATGGCGCGCAATACGCATCGTAAATTGGATATTATGCCAGGGGATACTGTAATTATTGCGGCTACGCCGATCCCAGGCAATGAAAAGTTTGTTGCTCGTACCGTGGACCAGCTCTTTCGCGCGGGTGCGGACGTGATCTACGGACCTGGTTCAGAAACGGGGGTACACGTCTCCGGACATGGCAGCCAAGAAGAGCTTAAATTGATGCTGAATCTGATTCGCCCTACCTATTTTATTCCGATTCATGGCGAATATCGCATGCTCCGCCAACATGCGATGCTTGCTGAACAAGTAGGAATAAAAAGAGAGAATACCTTTATCCTCGATAACGGGGATACGGTAGAGATTCAAAATGGCAAAGCACGATATGGTCCCAAAGTACCTGCCGGAAATGTCCTTATTGATGGACTCGGGGTAGGAGATGTCGGGAATATCGTATTAAGAGATCGAAAATTATTATCACAAGATGGAATACTTGTTGTTGTCGTCACATTAAGCAAGCAAAAAGGAGTGATTCTCTCTGGCCCGGATATTATCTCACGCGGATTCGTTTACGTGCGTGAATCAGAGGAATTGCTTGAAGAAGCCAACCGCATTGTAACCAGCACACTTAACAAATGTATGTCAGAAAACGTGAATGAATGGTCTTCGCTCAAAAATAACGTGAAAGAGGCTCTGGGTCGATTCTTATTTGAACAGACCCGCAGAAGACCGATGATCCTACCCATCATCATGGAAGTTTAAGAATGGCAAATTAAAAGCTGGAATTCCTTTAAACGGGATTCCAGCTTTTTCAATTCCTTCAAAAAATTCAATTTCCTTCCTGCCGCTTTTCTGCAGCATCTGCGCGTTCGAATGCTTCCAGATCCTCTTGGTCGGCAAGCGCTTCCGAAAATTCCACATCTTCATTCTTACCCACAGCTAACCGTTTTTCGTTATCATTCATCACAGGCTCTCTCCTCAAATCAAGATCAGAATTAATATAACCAGACCTGCGCAATAAATTCCAAATAACGCTTGCCGACCCATGCCGCTTGCCTCAATTTCTATGAAAGAAGCCCATCACTTCAACGGTTTCTGTAATGTTGACAAAAGACTTGGGATCAATCTCTTTTATAATCGATTTTACTTCCGTCAATTCATACCGCGAAATAACTGTAATCAGAACTTTGCGTTTCTCTTTCGTGTATGCTCCTTCACCTTCCAATATGGTGATGCCGCGGTAAAGCCTTGACAACAATTGCTCCTTTATCTCTTCACCCTTAGAAGTAATAATCATTAAAGTGAGCTTAATGTGCTGAGTATGGATGGCATCGATCACTTTACCGGAGGCAAAGATCGAGACCATGGTATACAGGGCCAGATCCCATCCGAAAAGAAATCCGGAGAAAAAGATCACTACGGCATTCATAATAAAGAACAAATTGCCTAACGCCATATCTTTCTTTTTGGTAAGGATCATTCCAATAATGTCAAATCCGCCTGTTGACCCGCCGGATTTAAAGATCAGCCCAATTGCAATTCCGGATATTACGCCGCCAAAAACCGAAGCCAAAACGGTATCAATTTGCAGCAAATCCGTGGGGATAAATTGCATTGAGATCGTTGTTACCAAAACAGAGAAGACGCTGTAAGCAATAAATCTTTTGCCGAGATGAAAAAAACCCATAATGAGGATGGGAACATTTAAGGCAAAGATCATCACCCCCGTATCTATGGGAGTTAATAATCCGAAGATCATGGCGACTCCTGTTACGCCACCGCTAAGAATCTTATGTGGCAACAAAAACGCATTGTAGGCAAAACCAAGCAGGATCGAAGCAAAAAATATAACAGGAATTTGATATAAAGGTCTATTCATTTTTCTCACCATGATCAAAAGTTTTTTCTGAAATAACTATAATGAACTGTACTTAAATTTGGCTTGAATGTCAATTCAGCCTTATACAAGACATAATCCAACTCTGGATGGGAATAATATCGAAGGAACAGCATGGTTTGGAAAATTGGCTTTTTAGGAAAGGGAGTCAGATGGAGAAGAAACAGGGACTTTTTACGATGCTTGTCATATCGATGATTCCTCTGGTTATGGTATTAGGGAATTCGATGCTCGTACCTGTACTGCCTACAATGAAAGCAAAACTGGATCTCTCTCAGTTCCAGGTTAGTTTGATTATTACGGTTTTTTCCTTATCGGCTGGGATCGTCATCCCTCTAGTCGGTTACTTATCCGACCGTTTCGGCAGAAAATTTGTAATCGTCCCTTCGCTTATCCTTTATGGTGTTGGCGGGATTATTTCCGGATTTGCTGCCTGGCAGCTAGAGAAGGCCTATTCAGTGATTCTGATCGGCAGGATTATTCAGGGAATCGGCGCGGCAGGAACTGCCCCGATTGCGATGGCGTTAATTGGAGATCTTTATACGGGAGCTGATGAAAGCAAAGTATTAGGTTTATCAGAATCCTCAAATGGCATGGGCAAAATTCTTTCACCGATTATCGGCTCATTGATCGCCATGATCACTTGGTTTGCCGTATTTTTTGCTTTTCCGGTTCTCTGTTTCTTGGTTGCTGCGCTCTTCTGGTTCGCGGTCAAAGAGAAGAAGAGAGAGTCATTTAAACCGTTGCCTCAATATCTGAAATCCTTAAAAAAGATCTTCAAAAAAGAAGCGAAGTGGCTGCTGACCGCTTTTTTGGTGGGTTCCACGGGCTTATTTATTTTATTTGGAGTTCTTTTTTACCTATCCGATGTCATCGAAGATAAATTTAAAATTGACGGTGTAATAAAAGGAAGCATCCTTGCTATTCCATTGCTTGGCATGGTTGTAACCTCTTATTTTACAGGGGTTAAAATTAAAAAAAATGACCGCTTGATTCGTATGCTGATGCTGATTGGACTTATCACCCTCGCCATCAGTCTTGCGGTGGTGGCTTTCTTTAAGCAACTCTATGTGATGATTGGCTTGCTTACATTAGGAAGTATTGGGATCGGTCTGCTGTTGCCCTGCTTAAATACTCTAATTACCGGAGCGGTAGAAAAAAGCGAACGGGGCATGATTACCTCTCTATATGGGAGTGTGCGCTTCTTAGGCGTAGCTTTTGGGCCACCGATTTTCGGATGGCTGATGGGGATATCGCATAAAACGCTTTTTTTCTCTGTAAGCGGATTGGCGATTGTAACTTTTCTTTTAACACTTGCTTTAATCAATCCGGCAAAACGAGATCCCAAAAAGGAACAGACAACGAAGAGTTTGTTTAAAAAATGGGGTGGATCACCTGCATAACAAATCAAGATTAAGCGATAGGAGTGAAATGCTTATGGAGATTTTCTTTACACCTGAACTGTATAAACAGGATGTCCAGATCTTAAATGTGGTTGATGAGAAGCAACAACCTGTAGGATATTTTGCCTTTGTGATCGATGAAAAAAAAATCTATGTCTATGGGCATCTGGAGAATGAAGGCGTAAGCGAAGGATATAAAGGAATGGTTACCGCCTATTTGGAAGGATTGACGAAGCTGCGGCCAGAGACAGAGATATACTCCTATATTGGAGTGGGCGGGAAGAAGATGGAGATAAAAAAATCAGAAGGGTAGAGAGTAAACCTCCAATCCGAGTCTTACATGGGTTGGAGGTTTTCCGCATTTCTGATCAGGAATGAAGCAAAAGGGCGATACCCGTTATCTACTGATTTATCTCATCCAACGCAACGCTCTGATAGCATTTAAAGAATTGATCGCAGAATTGGTCCCATTCTGCAGCGGCATTGATCGATCTCTCATTCACTTCACCCAGCAACGGTTTCTGCAAAAGCTCTGCTAATGCTTCGCTGAAATATATGATCTGTTCCTGTGAAGCCCCGCTAAGGATATTTGCCACGAATTCTTGGGGCGGATACCATTCCACCACTCTTGAAAGATCCCGATACACCTGAGTGAGAAGCAAATTGCGCGGACCTTCCCATTGCTCATTTACGACCACATCCCGGAAGATGCGAGGCAGAGATGAGAAATCCTCCATAACGCCATGTCCTCCATAGATCGAAATGGCATCTCTTAACACCTCTGCCCCCTCATTTGTTGTACAGATCTTTTGCAAGAGAATGAGTTCTCTTAAGTTAAATAGTTTCTTGCGGATATCTATTGGTTTATCCGAATGAATTCCCGGATTCAGCGGTTTTTCCAAATGCAAGAATAGGTCATAGATCTTAAATGCGCCGGCTGTGGTGCGGTGCGCCGCATTTTCAATACGCTTCAATGTGTTGGCGGAAAGGGGATATTGGTTGACCTTGCGGCCAAATACCGTGCGAAAATCGCTATACAGTTGAGCCTCGCGATTGGCGCGCAGCATGAATCCCGCGCATGCAAGACCAATCTCAAGCCTTGAGAGGGTAAGTACGACTCCTACGGCAACAGCGATGCCTCTGTCGTCCGGTCCGATTGGATAAGCAAGGGCGCCATCATAATTGATTTCTGCCGTCGGCAGTTCACTTGTTCCCAGCTTCCACTTGAGCCGGTTGATCTGATATCCATTCCGTTTTTCCCGTTCTTTATCGCCAGGAAGCCATGAAGGAACAATAAAAGTAGCGATTTTTTCCGTTCCGGCGATTCGGGCGGTTACAACCGCGTAATCCGCATGCGCTACGGAGCAAAAGAACTTATTGCCGTACAGGCGAAAACATTTCCCTTCTGGAACTGCCTCTAACAGGTTAGCCGGTAAGTCGGATCCCCCTTGAATTTCGGTCATAAATTGAGCCCCGATGGCAAACTCTCCGTCAATCCCTTCTTTTGCATGCATCAGTATGTGTGACAATTCGGGAATGTCAGGATCGGGGAATTGTTCAAGTATAGCTATTAGACCGTGTGTGCAGGTGAGCGGACAGGTAACTCCTGCTTCCCCTAGTTGATGGATCAGGATTCTCTTCACAAAGCTTTCCCATGGCGGCATCTTGCTGGAGAAGAGTCCCTCCCCAAAAATCTCCTTTTCAAGAAGATGTGTCTCCATGGGGCGGACGATCCTGTCTACACGGCGGTTAAACGCATCATAGTGAAGCAGATAGGGGCGCAACTCGGGACGAGCGATTTTCTCCGATAAATCTCTCCACCTGGTCGAAACTTTCGGAGAGAAGCGCAACAGCCTCTCATGCAGATTCTCAAAGTGCTCTCCGGCATATCTTTGGAACGCTTTCTGCAAAAAAGGTTCATCGCGGTACCAATCTAGGCTCTCTCTTTCGGCCAGAAATGGATCAAACGAATATGGATTGGTGTACAATGTCTCCGTCCTCCTCGCTTGCAAGCATTAATCGCTTGACAATTATTAAAAATCAGAACTATTATAATATTAACTTTACGTTTACGTCAACTGAGGAGGGAGATATGTCATCCGAACGTCACTACTCAATCAGCGAGCTTGCTTCCATGTTTGATATAAGCTCCAGAACCATTCGTTATTATGAGGAGATTGGCTTAATTAAATCAGAATCGCGCGACTCCAATTCCCAGCAAAGGCTATACACCCATTCCGAACGCAGGCGATTAAAGCTGATTCTAAGAGGGAAGAAGCTGGGGTTCAGCTTGCAGGAAATAAAGGAAATGGTCGATCTGTATGAATCGAATCCGCATGGGGAAGTGGAAAGAGAACAAATTCTCAGCTATGTTGACCAGAAGCTGCGGGAACTGGATGAAAAGATTGCTGAGCTTTTCATGTTAAAGGAAGAAATACTCTCTTATAAAGAGAGATGGCTAAAAGAGACGAAATGAAGGAGAGGATCAAATGGTTGGAACGATTCACGGCGTATTGGAGAGAAATGCACGCAAGTTTCCGGATAAGGAGGCTTTCATAACTGCCACAAATCGCCTTACCTATCTGCAGATGAATCATATTTGCAACCGCATTGCACGTTATCTGCAGGAGAGAGGCGTCAAACGAGAGGATCGAATTGCAATTCTCTCAAAAAATAATGAGCATTTTTTCTATGCGTTTTTTTCGTTAATGAAAATCGGCGCGATTCCCATACCTGTCAATGTGAGGTTGACTTCCAACGAATTGAAGGCAATTCTGCATAATGCCAATGCTGCAGGGGTTTTATATGAAAAAGAACTATATGAGTCATTGGTGCCCGTCAAAGAATCCGTCCCGCTGCAATATTTTCTCTCCATTCAAGATGCGGCAGAGGAGTCATCTGACTACCCTTACGATAATTTGAATCTGCCGATAAAGTCGCACGATGTATGCGAAATACTATTTACCTCCGGCACTACTGGCAATCCAAAAGGGGTTTTGTATAATCATGAACGGATTCTGGCGGTTTCAGCGGCAATCACATATGAATTCGGATTGTCCAGCGAGGATCGAATGCTTACGCTGATGCCTCTTACTCATTCAGCTCCGCTAAATACGTTTTTTCTAAGCGGTCTCTACTGCGGTTGCTCCCATGTAATAGGCACGTTTGCGCCGCAAGAATTTCTTGCCTGGATTGATAAAGAAAAAACAACATTTACTTTTGCCGCTCCTGTAGCCTATTTAATGGCAGCAAAGGAACCCAATCTTTCTCAATACGATCTTTCCAGCATGCGCGTTTTTGCATACGGCGGAGGGCCGTTGGCGCTTGCCTCCTATGAGCATATCAAAAATCAGTTTCATAATGAAAACTTCTATCAGGTATATGGCTTAACCGAGGCGGGTCCAAACGGATGTTTGCTCAGGCCTGAAGAACATGCAACCAAGGCGGGGAGTATCGGTAAGAGGCCTACCATCAATATGGAAATTCGCATAGTCCGTCCCGACGGGAGCGATACCTCGCCTTACGAGTATGGCGAAATTATCATGGCGGGAGACAGCTTGATGATTGGGTATGATCATGATCCTGAGTCAACGGCTGAAGCCGTCCGGGATGGTTGGCTATATACAGGAGATGTTGCGTACTATGATGAGGATGGTTTTATGTTTATTGTTGATCGGAAAAAGGATATTATCATATCGGGTGGTATAAACATCTATCCCAGAGAGATCGAAGAGGTGTTGGCCAAGCATCCAGCAGTGCTGGAATCTTGTGTCATAGGCATTCCCCATGAAGTGTGGGGTGAGACAGTAAAAGCTGTGATAGTTCCAAAAGGGGAAGTTACAGAAGCTGAACTTCGCCAATTTGTAAGCGGTTACCTGGCCGATTATAAGCGTCCCAGACTCTACTCTTTTGTGAAAGAGCTTCCGCGAAATGCAAGCGGCAAGATCTTGCGTTATCAGGTCAAACATTTGTCATAACTCCATGAGGAGATTGCTGTTCAGCCATTAGAGGTAAATTTCCATTCTCTACTTGTTCCGTTAATGGCTGAGGATATACATAGTTTTTAAAGTGTGAGGAGGTTTGAATGTGACCTCGAATCAAATGGGGTCAGATGTTTAAAGTAACGCTTACTTTTGTTATGATGAGGTTGAGCCATGAGTAAATCCCCCGTAATGTTCATGTTCTCGTCGACATAATCATAATGGATTTACTATGGCTTTTGTTTATTTCAGCAAGTAAATTAAGGATAGTTACCGGATTAAGTTAAGAAGGAAATTGTAATCGTATATTTTACCGTGAGTGAATGGTAAGTGCCGTTGGACCATTTTTCAGTGGGAGCAAGATATAGAATGGCCGCTTTACTATACGAATTTTAATACTTTGAAAATTGGGAAGGGACATTAACAATGGTGAACCAATGTTTCGACAGGTTAAAAGAATATATGGACGCTTTGGCTGCCCACAACTACTTTAACGGTGCGGTGCTTGTTGGATATAAAGGAGAGGTTTTATTAAAGGAGGGATATGGATTTTCATCATTCCAGTATGAGATTCCGAATACTCCTTCTACAAAGTTTCGAGTCGGTTCTTTGACAAAAGCTTTCACAGCGATGGCCATATTGAAACTTCATCAACAGGGAGATCTGGAGATTGACAAAACAATCGATAAAATACTCCCTGACTTCCCGAATGGATCTTCGATTACGATCCGTCATCTATTAACCAATACTTCTGGAATTCCTAACTTCACATCTACCCCGGACTATTGGCACAAAACAATGAGATTGCCGACAAATCTTTATGCAGTCATTGATTCCTTTAAAGACTTGCCGCTGGAGTTTGAGCCGGGAACAAAGATGAGTTACAGCAACTCAGGCTATTTAGTTTTAACCGCAATCATTGAAAAAGTATCGGGGTTGTCATATGCCGATTATCTTCAAGCAGCTATTTTTGATGAATTGGGACTTGCGAACACAGGAGTAGACAATGGCCGTACAATTGTAAAGTCATTGGCAACAGGCCATACTGTTTGGGGGAATGTCATTCATACGGAATTCATAGACATGTCGTTTCCTCTGGGAGCATACGGTCTGTATTCTACGGTGGAAGATTTATATATATGGAGCCAAGCACTAATAAAAAGTAGATTGGTTGATCAGGCCTTACAGGACCAAATGTTTACTGACGATCATGGGTATGGCTATGGATGGTTTATTCATAGTGGTATTCATAAGAAGGTCAGCCATTTCGGTGATATCAATGGTTTTGTCAATCATCTCGTGATTCACTTGGATGAGGAACTCGTAATTATCGTATTAAGTAATATCAATATCACCCCGGTTACGCAAATCAGCAGCGATCTTGCTGATATTGTTTTCGGTAAAGAGATAAAGGGTTTTCCATCTTTTATTCCGTTAAATGACTCACGACAGTTTGAAAACTTTGCGGGGACATATACAAACGGAGAGCTAACTGTAACCGTTGGTTTTGATCAGGAGCTTTATGCAATCATTCCCAAAATGTATGGAGTTCGGTATAAGTTCCGACTTCTTCCAATAGAAGCAAAACCATGTACGGTGATATGTAAAAGCGATTTTATTCACGATACTTACATTTTCCGTTTGGATGAGCAAGGATCCCCTCTTTCGATTGAACTGATCGATTCCTATGGTGCAAAATCAGAGTATGTAAGATCCGCAGTGCTATCGTTTACTGATAATAAGTTATCATGATTTTCTGAAACTCACATTCTTGAATTGGTTTTTGAACTTGGAAGACGAAGGTTGGAAGCAATGCCTTACAGTTGTTTAAAGGAATGAAAGCAACGTAGGAAAGGTTGGCGCTCGCCCGGCGCAGCGTATGGGGTAGAGAGGAAATGATGCTGCTGCTATCGAAAAATATTCAATAGCGATTATGATCATTACCTTACATAAAGGAGCTGAATTTGCATGAAAATTTTTATCTCTGCAGACATTGAAGGAATCTCCGGTGTTGCAACTGGAGTTCAATTGAAGAAGGAAAGCGAGTATCAGCGGTTCCGCAAGCTTATGACCCAGGATGTAAATGCCGCAATTGAGGGGGCTTTTGCCGGCGGAGCAACTGAAGTTGTGGTTGCGGACGGACATGGCAACATGTCGAATATCTTGATCGAAGAATTAGACTCGAGAGCATCTCTCATCAGTGGAAACAATCGCGTCATGTGCCAAATGGAAGGATTGGATGCAACCTTTGATGGAGTATTCTTCGTTGGATACCATGGCCGCGAAGGAGGGTCAGAACGGGCGGTGATCAATCATTCCTTGGCAGGAATCTGTGTTGAAGAGATGAAGATTAACGGCAAGGTGGTTGGAGAAACCGAAATGAACGCAGGCGTGGCAGGCTTTTTTAATATTCCGGTGCTGCTCGTAACAGGCGATGATGCCTTAGTTGAAGAGATCAAGCCAACATTGCCGAATGTAGAGTATGCGGTGGTAAAGCGAGGGATTGACCGTTTTGCCGCAGAACTACTGCCATTGGAGAAAGCGCATCAACTGATTCGTACCAAAGCGGAGCAAGCGGTCAAGAATCGGATAAACGTAAAGCCATACAAAGTGGAAGGATCTGTAACCTTTGAAATCACCTTCAAATTGACCAACCAGGCGCTGATGACTACAACCCTCCCCACCGTGGAGATGATTGGGCCCAAGACGATCCGATTTACCTGCGACGATTACTTGACGGCTTACAAGCATATGTGGGGATGCGTCATTATAGGTATGGCTGCTACAAACGGTGTACTGGGACATGCGAACGCGTAACTTGGGATTTGCCGCGAGAAGCCTTAAATTGCGGGAAGTCCCGGCCCAGAATAGCATTGGGAGTGATACTTATGGAAATCAATCTTTCAGGGAAAAAAGCAATTATTAGTGGTTCCACTACAGGAATTGGCTACGCCATTGCAGTGGGATTGGCTAAGGCAGGCGCAACCGTAGTCATCAATGGCCGTTCAGAACAACGAGTCGCGGATGCAATCGAGCGCTTGAAAGCGGAAGTGCCAGGAGCAGAGGTGGACGGCGTCGCTGCGGATTTAAGCAGCGTCGCTGGTGTTAACCATATGATTGCCTACTCTCCACATGCTGATATTTTGGTTAATAATCTTGGCATTTATGGTCCTAAACCTTTCTTTGACATCACGGATGAAGATTGGGATTATTACTTTCAGGTTAATGTGATGAGTGCCGTTCGTCTATCCCGACATTATACTCGTGAGATGGTGGAGAGAGGATGGGGGAGGGTACTTTATAATGCAAGTGTCACTTCTGGTTTTTTCCCAGGGGAAATGGTTCACTACGGTGCTACTAAGGGTGCACTCATATCTCTTGCCCGGGGACTTGCTGAGAGCTTAGCCAGAACTGGAGTAACTGTGAATTCATTCCTGCCTGGTCCGACGCTTACAGAGAATGTGAGGGAGCATATCCAGGGTTTTGCCGACCAATCCGGTAAATCCTTTGCAGAAACAGAAGCGGAAATATTTCATGCCAAGTTGCCAACTTCAATTATCAAACGTTTTGTCATCCCCGAAGAAGTGGCTAACCTGGTGGTGTTTTTGGCTTCGGATCAGGCTTCTGCGATTACGGGAGCAGCTATGAGAGTGGATGGGGGTATCGTCCGCTCTCTTTTGTAACGTAAAGGAATTTCAAAAGCAAAAAACTGGGCCTAATTCCTGAAGAAGAATTGAATTGATACATGTTAAACGGTGCTGATGTTGATATTTCAGCACTTTTTTTGTTGTTGAACATACTGCGGAGACCCGCAAAATCTTTGCGTAATTCTGTACAATTTTTGCGGATTGCAATTCCTTGTACTATTGTATGCTGGGTTCATACTAATAGGAAAGGTGATGTAATGTTATGTCTAACCATACACAGGTAAAGTCCCCCAATATGAAGTCTCTTTTTGCTAATCGTGTCGTACAATCAATTTTGTTATCCGGTCTCTTCCTGCAACTGGGCATCTGGGTGCGTAATTTTGCCATCTTGCTCTTTGTAACGGAACAGACCAACAAAGACCCTTTTGCGTTATCGCTGATTTACGTAGCTGAATTCGCACCCATCTTTCTATTCTCCTTCGTAGGCGGAACTTTTGCAGATCGTTGGAGGCCAAAACGGACAATGGTGCTTTGTGATGTACTCAGTGCGCTATCTGTGTTCATCGTGCTGTTGGCTCTTGTATTTGGCGGGTGGAAAGCGATCTTCTTCGCTACCCTAGTCTCATCAATCTTGTCTCAGTTCTCACAGCCATCCGGAATGAAGCTGTTCAAGCTTCACGTTCCGGAGTCACTGATGCAGCTTGGCATGTCGATGTATCAGACAATGAATGCAGTCTTTATGATCTTGGGTCCGATGATTGGGACTCTGATCTACTACCGATTCGGTATCAACACAGCTGTTGCCATTATGGGAATATGTTTCCTGCTTTCCGCCGCGGTGCTGACTTTCTTACCTCCGGATAGAAAAGTAGAAGCAAGATCCACTACCAATTTGTCGCAAGAAATGAAAATGGGCTTTCAATACGTGATTTCCAATAGGATTTTTCTTTTCATGGGTGGCTTCTTCTTGGCCGCAGGAATGGGGCTTGGACTGATTAACCCACTTGGTATTTTCGTGGTAACGGATCATCTTGGCTTGACTCCAGAGTACCTGCAATGGTTTACAGCAGTAAATGGTATAGGCATGATTCTCGGAGGAGTGGTGGCGATGATCCTCTCTAGGAAAACTACTCCGCAGTCTATGCTCTTGGTCGGCTTTATCTTCAGTGCAGTATCTGTAGCGACTGTGGGCTCAGTTAAACTGGTGTGGCTCGCACTAATGGCACAATTCATCTCCGGGCTGATGGTACCTCTTATTCATATTGCTTGTAATACACTTGTACTTAACAATGCGGAGGAAGTATTCGTAGGTCGGGTGAATGGCATCTTAAATCCACTCTTCATGGGCGGTATGGTCATGAACATGAGCCTGGTAGGCGTACTTAAAGAACAATTATCGCTTACTCCCATATTTTTGATTGCTTCAGGCTTATTTGTAATCGGTGCATTTGCCATGTTGCCAATGTTCCGAATGAAACAGGTTAAACAGATGAAAGTGGCAAAAATGCATCATTGATCTGTTTGTTACTTAAAGAGATTAATGAAATGAAAAGCTTGAGAGGGTAAAAGTATGAGTAATCTAGTGAAAGAAGCTAAGTTGCAGATCGTAGGAATGACATGTGCAGCCTGTGCGAATCGTATTGAAAAAGCACTAAAGAAAATAGTTGGAGTAGAAGAAGCTGCCGTTAATTTTGCTCTTGAACGTGCAACAATCAAATATGATTCGGCAGTGACCAATGTGGAAGCATTTCAAAAGAGAATTAAAGAAATTGGTTATGGGGTTGTATCGGAGAAAGTAGACCTAATCATTACGAGAATGTTTTGTGCTGCTTGTGCAACTCGGATCGAAAGAGCGCTAAACAAACTAGAAGGTGTTACCAAAGCGACTGTCAATCTTGCATTGGAATCGGCATCGGTTGAATACAATCCATCTTTGGTATCGATGAGTGATATCATTCAACAAGTGAAAAAACTGGGTTACGGAGCACGACGTAAAGAAGATCAGCAAGCTGAAATAGAGTATCAACGCAAGAAAGAAATAGAAGGTCAAAAAGGGAAATTTATCTTCTCCTTGATCCTCACGCTACCCATGTTATTCGTCATGTTGGCGGATTTAATCCGATTACCGGATACCTTTAATTTGCAAGAGATATTTATGAATCCGTGGATTCAATTAGCACTAGCCGCCCCTGTACAGATTATTGTTGGAATGCAATTCTATGTGGGAGCGTTTAAAGCGCTTAGAAATAAAAGTGCCAATATGGACGTTTTGGTCTCACTAGGTACTTCCGTTGCTTTCTTCTATAGTCTATATGTAACCATAGACTCCATCGGTAAGAGCTATCATATGTTGGATGTTTATTTTGAAACGAGTGCGATCCTAATCACCTTAATTGTATTAGGAAAATTATTTGAATCCAAGGCAAAAGGCCGTACATCCGATGCAATTAAAAAACTAATGGGCTTACAAGCGAAAAAGGCGATCGTTGACAGAGATGGCAAGGAAGTAGAAGTGCCCCTAGAAGAGGTAGTCGTTGGTGACATCGTATATGTAAAGCCCGGAGAGAAAGTCCCGGTTGATGGAGAAATCGTCGAAGGCAGATCTTCTCTAGATGAGTCCATGTTAACGGGTGAGAGTGTTCCTGTGGAGAAGACCGTTGGTGATATGGTAATAGGAGCAACGATCAATAAAAATGGATTTATCAAAGTTCGTGCGACGAAAGTAGGGAAAGATACCGCACTTGCTCAAATTATTAAAGTTGTAGAAGAAGCTCAAAGTTCCAAAGCTCCAATACAACGGTTAGCTGATCAGATATCTGGGATTTTCGTCCCAATAGTTGTAGGGATTGCATTGCTTACTTTTATGGTCTGGTATCTATGGTTTACACCTGGAGATTTTTCAGAAGCTCTCCAAAAATTAATGGCTGTATTGGTGATTGCCTGCCCCTGTGCATTAGGATTGGCTACACCTACCTCCATCATGGCTGGGTCTGGACGCGCTGCGGAATATGGCATCTTATTTAAGGGTGGAGAGCACCTGGAAGTAACTCACCGTCTAACTACGGTGGTATTGGATAAAACAGGCACGATTACGAACGGTACTCCTATTTTAACGGATATACTTGTTGATGATCATGCAAAAGCAGATGAATTTCTACAGTTGGTTGGTTCTGCTGAAAAACTATCTGAACACCCATTGGCACAGGCGATCGTGCAAGGAATTAAAGATAAAGGGATACCTTTAAAAGATCCGTCTCAGTTTGAGGCGATCCCGGGGTATGGGATCCGAGCGGTTATAGAAGGAAGAGAAGTTCTAATCGGAACGCGCAAACTGCTATTGCAACATCATATTTCGATTGATCGAGCATTACCACGTATGGAAGAGCTGGAGCGTAATGGAAAGACGGCGATGCTCGTGGCAATTGATCAAGCGTATGCTGGAATTGTTGCCGTAGCGGATACCATTAAGACTTCTTCTAAACAAGCTGTTCAAAGGCTAAAACAAATGGGCCTGGAAGTGATCATGATTACAGGTGATAATCATGCCACTGCACAAGCGATTGCAAAAGAAGCGGGGATTGAAAAGGTCCTCTCCGAAATACTTCCTGAGGGAAAAGCCTCTGAAGTAAAGAAACTTCAGGAACAAGGGAAAAAAGTAGCAATGGTTGGAGATGGAATTAATGATGCTCCAGCATTAGCTACCGCAGATATTGGGATGGCAATAGGTACAGGTACAGACGTGGCTATGGAAGCGGCGGATATTACCCTTATTCGTGGAGATTTGAATAGTATTGCCGATGCAATCTATATGAGTAAAAAGACCATTCGCAATATAAAACAAAACCTATTCTGGGCTTTTGCCTATAATTCGATTGGAATACCGATCGCAGCGATGGGTTTCCTCGCTCCGTGGCTAGCAGGAGCCGCTATGGCATTTAGTTCGGTATCTGTCGTATTAAATGCTTTACGATTACAAAATGAAACCTTGAATCATTTCGATACAAATGTTCATAAAAGAGGGGTTAAATTGAAAAAATGGGCTATTTCCGCAGCTATATATCTAATCGTTGTATTAGCTGGTTATTATATCTATGACAATTTAAATGGGGAACAAAATCAAGCACTAAGTGAAACGATGGCGGCTCCAGAGGAAGAGCAACATGGGCATGACAATAGTAGTCGCCCAGAGAAAAGTGAGGTAAAACCAACGATTGCATATAAGGATCAATTGTTGTCGATTGATTTGCGTGACTTATCAGGTAATCCCGTTACAGAGTTAGTATTAAACCACGAAAAGCTGCTCCACTTTATCATTGTAGATGAACAATTAGATCGCTATTATCATTTACATCCAGAGTATAAGGGGGAGGGGCGATTTGAACTTGCCACTACTTTACCGGAAGGATCGTACAAAGCCTTTATCGATATTAAACCAGCAGACCTGGACTACATTGTTGAACCACTAGTGTTGAAGGTGGGAGAAGCAAATAATGGAGACCGAGTTGAGCCTCTAAAGCTTGATACAGAATTAACGAAAACCATAAATGGTCATACCATCACGTTGAATCCTGTTACTTTTGAGACAGGTAAAGAGTTAACACTCGACTTTGATATCCCGAATGTACAGATAGAGCCTTATCTGGGAGCAATGGGCCATGTTGTCATATTAGATGAAGCAGCAGAAAAATACATTCATGTCCATCCCCACGACAATGACACCGTATTTGAGACTGAATTTGATACCCCAGGAATATATAAGTTGTGGGCAGAGTTTAAAATAAATGGAGAAGTAAACGTATACCCATTTGTTTTTGAAGTTAAATAGAGTAGGTATTAGATAGGCTACTGGGAATCTCCCCAGTAGTTTTTGATTTAAGCTACCATTTGGCGGCTTTTTTTAATGCTCCATTGATATTCAGTTAAAAAAAGTGTATCTATCGTAACCCGATGCTGAGAGGAGGAAATCAGAATTAATGGAAAGTTACGCAAAAAATAAGTGGTGTTTCTCAAAAAATATGCGGAGAAACTCTACAAAATTGCGGTTTGTAAAAATATAAACTTTGTAAAATAAGATCGTCAGTTACATCTTAGAAACCGGATTGGAATATCACTCAAGGAAAAATAAGTAGGAAATGGAGGTTATGGCTATGATAATGAAGGAAATTCAATGACGAAGCAGGAGTGGTTTTGGAGCGAAGAAAATAGTGCTGAGAAATAAACATTACTATTCTAAGGAGTTGAAAGTAATGAAAACTATAAAACAATATTTTAGGTTTCCAGAAACGTACGTAGGAATTATTATGGCTTTCGTTATTCAACTAGTTTTTTTTCTGATTTGGTTAAACGCATTTAATGGTGCGGAAAACCGATTGGATCATTTACGTATAGCAATGGTTAGTGAAGATAAACAAAGTCAATTGGTTGTAGAAAATTTAATAGAGAATTTGCCTTTTCAAATGGGTAAGTTAAGCTCTATAGAAACAGCAAAAAAAGAATTAGATAATTGGAACTGGGATATGGTTGTTTACTTCCCTAGTACTTTTAGCGAAGATTTATCAAAAGGAAACTCTACTAAAATTGAATACTATATTAATCAAGCTAGCTCTTCTGTCTCAAAACAAGTAATGGAAAGTGTATCAGCTAAGATTACAGAAGAGGTAAATACTCAGGTTTTTAACAATCAAAAGAGCATAATCGGTGAACAATTGGGGAAAAGTTTGTCGCAATCCATAACAAATCCTGAACTGGTGAACTTGGTTGTTCCAAAAGTAATCACAGTTATAAGTTCTATGAACAACAACCCGGTAACATCTGATATTCATAAAACAAATAGTTCTGGGTCTTTTGCTTCAAATCTTATACCACTCATGTTCATCATCATCTCATACGTGGGTGCCATGGTTATGAATCTATTGTTAAACATGTCAAAAGATAAGGTTGCTGCAAATAGATGGGGGATTATTGCTTCAAAATTAAGTATAGATATCATGGTATCATTATTAATTTCTTTAGTAACAATAAGTATGTTATACCTATTTAACATTCCTACAAAAGTCGATTTCTTAACTGCGTGGATTTTACAATCAACAGTATTCTTTACCTTCCTTGTTTTCTCTGGTATTTTCTTTAACATTTTTGGAAAGTTAGGAATGGTAATTAATCTCATTATTCTAGTCACTCAATTATCTACTTCTGGCGTACTTATGCCAAGAGTGATGTTATCAGATATTTTCTATTCAATAACGAATTTCTTACCTGCTACTTTTGCAGTAGATGGATATTATTCGATCCTGTTTGGAGGAGGAAACATTATTCAAAGTACGTCAATCTTGTTTATCTTTTCAATAGTTTCATTTACTTTAATCCTATTACATTCGGCTATATTCCAAAAAAATAAAACCTCGAAAGTTATGTAAAGAAAACTAGGCTATGCCTAAGCCAAAGGCTGCGGCAGAGCCGTAGTTGCGAGGCGCAGAATGCGTCAGTATCGACAATCACAGGTCTAATGGGCAGATGACCAAAATATAGATGGTTGTTGGAGGGAAAGTACAGAAGAGACAAGAATGCTGTTCATATTATGAGACTGTTGACCCACACAATTTGCCTGTGGGTCACAAAATTTTTTATACATTACATTATGTCTGTTCTTAACCCCGTTTATGTTGACTCCTGTTTAAATACTTCTGGATTATTCCCTCTTTTCCGATAATGCTCTCTTCCCCATTGGCTCATTAGTTGAAGCAGGGGGACAAGAGTCTTCCCATAATCGGTTAAGTCATATTCTACTCTTAGAATTTTCTCTTGGTATTTCGTTCGATAGATCAGTCCATCTTCTTCTAATTCACGAAGTGCCTGAGTCAGCATTTTCCGAGTAATATCTGGAATCAACTTGCTAAGTTGACCGAATCGGTATTTTTGATGGCTTAAATGCCACATGATTCTGGCTTTCCATTTGCCACCTATAGTATCAAAGGTTACTTCTACTGGACAATAGTACTTCTTCATGATTAATTCTCCTCTATGAGTAGTTACAAAAAAGTAACTAATTGTAAGCTGCTTTGCGGTTTGTTTTAATATGAGTGTCTAAAAATGGAGGTATGAATGATGAGAATTATAGAAAATATCAAAGTGGTAAAACAGTATGAAAAGTCTCTAAAACTTATTTTACTATGGAATCTCCTCTTTTGTCTTGGATTTGGTGTCTACTCTCTATTAAATAATCTTTATTTAAAAGAAGTTGTGAGTGATTTGACGATCGGCGGTATTGTAGGGGCATATTATTTATCCTATGCTATTTTTTCTTTTTTGAGTGGGATCATCTCAGATCGAATGGGATCGCGAAAAACGATTATGATCGGTTTGTTTATCTTGTTTTTTGGATGTACCGGTGGCGCATTATTAGAAAATATATATCTACTATACTTCTGTTCAGTAATCACAGGAATAGGACATGCTTTTACCAATGTTATTTTTGTGCCTCTGTTAACGGAGTATTCAAATCAAGAGGAACGAAAATCTTTATTTAATATTGCATTTGCATCAGGAACTTTTTTTATTTTTCTAGGTACACTTGGAGCAGGACTATTGGCGCATTTTATTACCAATTACTTCGATACAAATATTAAAGTAGGAATTCGTATTACACTCATTATCGGAAATCTACTTGGTACGTTAAGTATCATTCCTCTATTAAGAGTAGGTCAAAAATTTAATCAGCAGAAGAGTGCTGGAAGTGCTATGCGACCTAAAGCAGATTACTCTGGGTCTAAAGGGGTGATTGGGAAATATGGGGTGTCGAGATTTTTTGAAGGATTTGGAGTAGGGATGATTATTCCATTTGTGAATCTATTCTTTACCCAAAGATTTCACGTTGATACGACTGTAGTCAGTTTGGTGATCTCAATAGCCACTTTGGCAACGGTTTTTATGATGTTAAACAACGCAAAGGTCACACAGAGACTTGGTGAGGTAAAGGCGATCATACTCTATCAAACCATTGTAATGATCAGCATATTCGTAATGAGTTTAACCCTGAGTATTTGGTTGGCCACTTTTTGTTTCCTATTTTTCCGTACTATGTATTATTCTGTTGTTCCAATCGCTTCGAAAATCATTATGGAGAGAATTAATCCATCTATTAAAGGGTTTACCAGTAGCATTGGTTCAATGTGTTTAACCATTGGTACTAGTCTAGCCAGCCCGCTTGGGAGAGGTATCGTGGCCCAGTATGGGAATTATAAAGGGTATAGCATTACAGTCATGATTACGATTGTAGCCTTAATCATATCTACAATTAGCTTCTATTCAATCATTCGTAAAAAGAAAGAAATGTCTAATATGTTTGTTATACTTAACAAAAATAAAAGGAAACAGCGATATGTGGAGGATCGATAGGAGTGCGAACCATTTTATTTAAGCAATTTGCAAACCCATCAGGACTTCTCGGAAAGATTCTTGGTAAAGTGATGGTTAGATCTAATCAAGAATTAAATTTATGGACGATTTCATTGTTACAAATTAAGGAAGACGACAACATTCTAGAAATCGGATTTGGTCCTGGTATGGCTTTAGAATTAGCCTCTAAAAAAGCCCCTAAAGGGTTGATTGCTGGAATTGACTGCTCTGAGGTAATGTTCAAACAAGCGAAGGCAAGAAATATGAAAGACGTGAAAAATGGAAAAATTGATTTAAGATTGGCTAAAGTTGAAGAATTTCCTCCTTTTAACTTTAAATTTGATAAAGTATTTGCTGTTAATTCCTTTATGTTTTGGCGTGACCCTGTATTAGCCCTATTAAACATTAGAAAATTTATGAATAAAAATGGATGGATCGGTTTAACTGTACAACAAGAATATAAAAGAGCGACAAACGAAACCGCTAAGGAATTGATCAAAAAAATAGAGATGAGTCTTGTAGAAGCAGGGTTTTCTGAAATTGCTATTGAAACAAAAAGAATGAAACCAGCTAGCGGAATATGTGTGTTAGCAAAAAACGTTTAAAACTGCATAATGACATAACGGCTCCGCAAAAATAATGGGTAATCTCGCGCGATTTTTGCGGATTTTCTTTTGCACAGAGCAATTATTGAAAAATCTATTATTCATACCCGTTTTTATGCTCGTTGTGTTTATCGCAACCATCAAAGTTTGTTGAATTTAAACGGGTATTATAAAATAAGGGATTATATAAATTTTTTTGATGGTAGAGCTTATTAAAACAAATTCCTGCGTACAGGCACGGAAAAGCCCAGATGATAATAAACATATGTTAAGGCATAAAATCATCAGGGGAGGCGGGAGTGTGTCTGGAATTGTTGGACTTTTGACTCTGATCTTTAAAGATTTACTCTACTTTGTATCCTATATTAAAAACAATGCATTTCCTCAGCCATTAACGGAACAGGAAGAGAATGAAAATTTGCGTTTAATGGCTCAAGGTGATTCTGATGCCCGCAATCGCTTAATTGAGCATAATCTTCGTCTAGTTGCTCATATAGTAAAAAAATTTGATAACACGGGTGAGGATAGCGAGGATCTAATCTCTATTGGAACAATTGGCTTGATTAAGGCAATTGAAAGCTTTCAATCGGATAAAGGTACAAAACTGGCTACCTATGCAGCACGTTGTGTAGAAAATGAAATCCTGATGCATTTAAGATCTCTAAAAAAGACAAGAAAAGATGTCTCCTTACATGACCCGATCGGTACAGATAAAGAAGGTAATGAGATTACTTTGATCGATGTCTTGGGCACCGAGGCAGACGAAGTATTGGATGTTGTGCAGTTTAAAATCGAGAAGAATAAAATTTATCAACATCTGCATATCTTGGACGAACGCGAGAAGGAGGTAATCATCGGCCGCTTTGGCCTTACAGATGAAAAGGAGAAGACGCAAAGAGAAATTGCCAAAGAACTGGGTATCTCTCGCTCTTATGTTTCTCGCATAGAAAAGAGAGCCCTCATGAAATTATATAATGAATTTTATAAAGTGAATAAAAAGGCAAGGTAATGTGCAATTGTACTCCTCAATCCAATGAGGAGTTTTTTTGCATTTTAATCAGGTGTTAATCGAGGAATAAGTAAGACAAAACTTGCTTCAATACAAGCGGGAATTATGACTATCTTTTGTTAAATAGGTACAAGTCTTAGATCACAGCTTATCTGCAAACATAGATTATAAATGTACATGAGTTATTTTTAATTAGAAAGGGAGTGTCAAGATGGGTCAAAGCGGTGGAGGAATAGGTTATGGAGGAATGGGTTTCTTTGCTTTCGCGATTGTAATTTATGTCCTCTTGGTTATCATTCTTCAAGCAGGTTTTGGTGGATACTAGGAGGAAAGTCAACCATTTTTACCCCTCAATCAATATGATCCCCCTGACTTTGGTAAGGGGGATTTTCTTGGTCTATCAAAATGTATAAATTTCTGTGAGACATAAGTGCAACTACGCCTCTGCCACAGCAATTGGCTTAGGCATAGCCGAGTTTTATTTAGCGGTTGAAATTCTCTTATGATGAGATTGATATTGATAAAAACTGGACAACTTCTCATCACTTCCTTTGCCATATCCAAAAAATGAGTTAACAATTTTATTACTGTTGTGAGAGTCGAAAAATGATATTCTTCTATTTTTTGAGATTAATAGGTATTGACACTTACCGAGAGAGCTTCTCTTTCATATCATAAAACATAGATTAACGGAGGTTAAAAATATTAGATAAATCTATATCATTAACAGTGACAAAGACCTACTAAACACCATCCTAAATAGGAATGGTTTAGCCTTCCAAGATGAAAGGAGGATGAAACATTATGTCATATACTGATGGGGGAATTAGATTCTCAGATATTGCGCTCGTACTCTTTGTCTTACTCGTAATTATTCTCTTGGCAAATAGACGTATTTATTAAAGGGTGGAAGCTTTGCAAGTAAGAATATAAAGATGCTCATACTGTGAAATTCCCTAACTTTATAGTTGGGGAATTTTATTATTTTGAAGTCTATAATACCTCCTATCATAGTTCAATAGTTTCATATCTACATATATTATAATGTCGATGGTCTTAATCGACACCTTAGGTTCAATTAGGAGGTGGGCGGTTATGAATTTTGCTACATTTGCACTGGTATTGTTTGTTCTGCTAGTTATTATACTTGAAACGATTTACTAGAGACTATTTGAACTTCCCCGGTATCTTCTGGGGAAGTTCATTTTTTATAGACTTAGAAAAATTAATTTCTTTAAAGCGATAAAGCATCGTAAGAAAGGTTGGGGCCCCGCCCGCGTAGCGCAGATCCGGGGTCCCCAAAAAGTAATCGGAATAAGCTACAAAGCCTCCCTTCACTTTTTGGGGTGGTCTTAAGCCGGGTGGGTTATTTTAAGTCTATCGTTCATATATCTTATTACAATTGGATCCAAATCATCTTTCAAGAAGAAGGGTCTCATCTAATTTCTAAACGTGTTTAAAATAAATAGTTGTATTTACGATGGGATGCAAATAAGATAGATTATAGTATAATAAGTCAATCGGAGGATAATTTTTAATGGAAGGATTAATAGCGTTTGCACAGGATAATCTCGTTTTCATCATTATTGCCATAATTGCATTATTATTGGTCATTAGCCTTGTCAAGACCGTGATTAAATGGGTTATCGTTGCTGTTGTAGTAATTGGCATTTTAGTTTATGGCTATAACTATGATGTTGATTCGCTTAAGGATGTGGGGGAGAAGGTATTAAATTATACGAAAGAAGAGGCGATTCAGCTTCTGCTGGGAGACCTGCAAAGTGCCCAGTATGAGCAGAATCAAGATGGCACCTTCACGATCTCCTCGAAAAACGTTAAATTGGAAGGGAAAATTGGCTCAAACGATGCCAAGATAACGGTTGCAGGGAAGTCTTTCGATATAAAGATTGATCAGGCAATTCAGGAATATATTGAGAAGGTTAAAAATAAATAGAAAGGCAGGTTGCAATATATACATAAAAAACGGAATATAAAATATATGCCTCATGCTTAGGGGCATTTTTATTTTAGGAAGATTATGATATAGTTATTGCCGATAATTGAACCGAACTTAAGGATTACGAGGTGGAGTAGTTGTTTTTAAAGATGCTTTTGCCTTCATTATATATTAATTCCATCTATGATCTGGAATTGGAGGCTCTGAAACAAAAAGGGATCAAAGGCATTATTACCGATTTAGATAATACGCTGATCGAATGGAATCGACCAGATGCGACACCAAAGTTAATCGAATGGTTTCAAACCTTGCGCAAGGAAGGTTTTAGAATCATTGTGGTATCGAATAATAATGATGAACGGGTAAGAACGTTTGCTGAACCTCACGCGATCTCCTATATTCCAATGGCCAGGAAACCTGGTAAACGGGCATTTAAGGAAGCCTTACGGAGGCTGGAGTTAAAAGCGCATGAGGTGGTGGTGCTTGGCGACCAGCTCTTTACCGATATTTTAGGCGGCAATCGACTCGGACTTTATACCATTCTGGTGGTACCAATTGCAAGCACGGATGCTTTCATTACAAGATTTAACCGCATGATGGAAAGAAAGGTCCTCAAGATTTTGAGAAAGAAAGGGCTGCTTACATGGGAGGAAAAATAATCTATGAACAGAAAATCGCTTATTAACTGTCCTGGCTGTGGAGCGCCATTGCAAACGGAAGACGAAACGCGTCCTGGATATGTTCCTGCTTCTGCCATAAATCAAGAAGGAACCATATGCCGCAGGTGTTTCCGTATTAAGCATTACAATGAGGTGGCAGAAGTTAACTTGACAGATGATGACTTCCGGAGAATTTTAAGTGAAATCGGAAAAAGTAAGGCTCTTGTCATAAATATTGTAGACCTGGTTGATTTTCATGGCAGCCTCATCCCGGGATTGCATCGATTTATTGGCCACAACCCTTTAATGATCGTAGGAAACAAATTAGACGTATTGCCCAAAAACGTGAATACGAACAGGATGAGACATTGGCTGATGGAACGGGTGCGGGAATGGGGGCTAAAGCCGATAGATGTTACGCTGGTCAGCGGTTTAAAGGGAACCAATATGCCAAGCTTGGTTGAAAAAATGGAAATGTACCGAAATGGCAGGGATATTTATGTGGTTGGAACGACAAATGTAGGCAAATCAACCGTAATCAATCGCCTGCTCAAAGACTTCGGTGAAGGCAATCAACTGGAACTTACCACCTCACGTTTTCCGGGAACAACGTTAGATTTAATTGAGATCCCTTTGGATAAGAACTCGAATCTCTATGACACACCGGGTGTGATTAACGATGAACAAATGATCCACCTGGTCTCGCCGCAAGAGTTAAAATTACTTTTGCCTGCAAAAACGATCAATCCAAAGATATATCAATTACAGGCAGAACAGACGCTTTTTCTCGGCGGGTTTGCACGGGTTGACTTTCTGCAAGGCAAGCCGCAATCCTTTGTGGTTTACCAATCGAATCAAATTCCGGTACATCGGACCAAGCTGGCAAAGGCGGAGCAACTCTATCAGGAGCATGCCGGCGAATTATTATCTCCTCCGTCCAAAGAGACCCTAAAACGTTTTCCGCCCATGCAGAAGCATTTCTTTTCAATTGACAAAGGGGAGAAGAAAGATATTGCTATTTCAGGCTTAGGCTGGATTACGTTAAACGGGGAAGCTGCCAAAGTTGCAGTTCATGCACCCAAAGGTGTGGCTGTGGTGCTTAGAAAAAGTTTAATTTAAACAAGAGCGAAATTATGATTGAAACATAAAAGGGGATCAGATGATGTTAACAGGTAAACAAAAACGATATTTACGGTCACTGGCCAATACCCTTGTTCCCATCTTCCAAGTGGGCAAAGGCGGAGTGAATCAAAACCTGATCACTCAGGTCAGGGATGCTTTAGAAGCGAGAGAATTAATCAAAATTCAGATCCTTAACAATTGTACGGAGGAGAAAGAGGAGGTTGCCCAGCAACTGGTTAGAGGAGCAAAGGCTGAACTAGTGCAGATTATTGGACATGTGATCATATTATATAAAGAATCACGGGAGAAGAAGCGCATTGAGTTACCAAGGGCTTAATCAGAAAGTGGGCATATTAGGCGGTACATTTGATCCGGTACATCATGGACATCTTCTTGCCGCCGAGTCGGTTCGCGATGAACTGAAGCTGGATGAAATATGGTTTATGCCTTCTAAGATACCGCCGCATAAACAGAATCATAAAATCTTATCCGGGCATCATCGTATTCGTATGCTGGAATTGGCCATCCAGCAGTATCCTGAATTTAAGGTGAGCAAAATCGAATTTGAACGCGATCAAGTCTCCTATACCTATGATACGGTACAGATTTTAAAAGAGAGGTTTCCCGGCATTCAATTTCATTTTATCATCGGTGCGGACATGGTTGAATTTCTGCCCAATTGGCATCGTTACAAGGAGTTGCTAACGTTGATTCAATTTGTGGCCATTAAGCGGCCCCATTATCAAGCACATGTAAATGATCCATGGATGGAACAGATCATTTTTGTGGAGATGCCGCAGTTAGAACTTTCATCCTCCATGATACGTAATCGGTGTTTACAGGGAAAATCGATCCGCTTCTTAGTTCCGGATTCTGTATTAACTTATATTAAGGAGAATCGGCTCTATGTGGACTAAAGAAGATTTGCTGAAAAAAACGGAAGCACAGGTGACAGGCGAACGTTTCACGCATATTCTCGGGGTGATTGATACAGCCATACGTTTAGCGCACCGCTTTGGAGTAGACCCAGAGAAAGCAGAGATTGCTGCGATCCTGCATGACTACTGTAAAGCATGGGATGCTGAAAGGATGAAAGAGAGCCTTTTGGCTCATAATGATAGCAGTTGGCTAAGCTATTCTGCAGTATTGTGGCATAGCCCTGTTGCCATGTATGTTGCGCGGGAGGAGTTCCAAATCGATGATCTTGAACTCTTATATGCAATCTATTATCATACAACGGGAAGAGCAGCAATGACTCCGTTAGAGAAAGTCATATGGGTGGCGGATTATATTGAACCCAACCGCAACTTTCCCGGGGTGGAGCAGGCGCGCGCATTGGCAGAAAATAACCTTGACCAGGCATTATTATTTGGCTTGTCGCAAACGATCAAGTATCTTGTAGATAAAGGGCAAGCCATCTATCCATTAACTTTTGAAGCTTATAACTATTATCAACTTCTAAGGAGGTAGTTCTCTCAAGTGAATATTGCCGAGATTGCACAGCTTGCCGCAAAGGCGTGTAATGATAAAAAAGCACAAAATACCAAGATCCTTAAACTTGAAGGGCTTTCCATCATCGCCGATTACTTTGTGATTACACATGGAAACAGTGAACCTCAGGTTCAAGCTATCGCTACATCGGTACGCGAGAAGATGGAGGAGAGCCAGATACGCGTAAGAGGGATTGAAGGATACGAAGAGGCCCGCTGGGTGTTGATTGATTTGGGCGATGTAGTGGTACACATCTTTCATCGAGATGAACGCGACTTCTACAATCTTGAAAAGCTTTGGGCAGATGCGCCAGTTATCCCGCTGGATGAAGAAGCGGTATGAAATGGTTACATTCTTATGAGGGATTTGCCTCCATTTACGACCAGTTGATGGATGATGCATACGATGAGGAGTGGTTTCGATTCTTACATACAACCATCAAGAAGCATCATCCTAGATGCAAAAAAATCCTAGATTTAGGCTGCGGTACCGGAAAAATTGCGGTAAAAATGGCAAAGATGGGCTATTCCATGACTGGTGTGGATCTTTCTGAGGAGATGCTGGCCGTTGCCCAACAGAGGCTTCAGAGAGAGCATCTATCCAGCGTTCGCCTCATCCAGCAAGATATGAGAGAGCTTGAATTGAATGAAACCTTTGATATGATCTATTCTTTTTGTGATGCTCTCAATTATCTTGTTGAAGAGGAGGATGTCATCTCAACGATCAAAAGGGTGGCAGAACATCTTGAACAGCACGGACTCTTTCTATTCGACGTCCATTCCCTCTATAAACTTAATCATGTTTATGCCAGAGGTCCTATTGTTCAAGAAGATGAAGAGCTTGCCTACATTTGGGTTCCTGAGATCGATTTTGCTGCAGGAAGAGTAGATCATCATCTTCATTTCTTTGTTCGGGAAGAGGATGATCTCTATCGCCGTTTCTATGAGATCCATCAACAGAGGGTCTATTCAATGGAGCAATGGAAAGAATGGCTGCAGTCGGCTAACTTTGAGATCCTTGCAATCACTGCAGACTTTGAAGAGAAGGCCCCTCTGCCGGAGAGTGAGCGCATCTTCTTCGTTGCGAAAAAAGTAGGGTAACCCTTCTTGACATGTTCGTTAAGAATTGCATATAATGAAAACCAATTAATTCAGATTTTTCTTCAATTATGAAAAAGCTGCGATCAGGAGCAGTAGTTGGATGGTTCTTGTAGAGAGTTGACGGTCGGTGCAAGTCAATAGCGATCATCCAATGAACTCGCCTGGGAGCTGCGAGGATGAAGCTTTTAGTAGTTCTCGCCGGATGATCCACGTTACGGAGTAATGAAGTGACCGTTGATCGGTAATTTGGGTGGTACCGCGGGAGTAAACCTCTCGTCCCTTACATCATGTTTGGGGCGAGAGGTTATTATTTTGTCTTCTGATAGCAGCTTATTATACATTGATGCAAAGATGGAACTGGAGGAATGAACCATGTCGTTTGATCACAGAAGGATTGAAAAGAAGTGGCAGAAATACTGGGAAGAGAACAAAACCTTTAAAACCACGGAAGATCCCAATAAAGAGAAATATTATGTCTTAGATATGTTTCCCTATCCATCAGGGGCGGGATTACATGTCGGGCATCCGGAAGGATATACCGCTACGGACATACTTGCGCGTATGAAAAGGATGCAAGGATATAATGTGCTGCATCCAATGGGATGGGATGCATTTGGATTACCAGCCGAACAATATGCCTTAGATACAGGAAATGACCCGCGGGAATTCACGCAAAAAAATATTGAAACGTTTCGACGCCAAATCAAATCACTCGGTTTTTCATATGATTGGGACCGAGAGGTAAATACCACTGATCCAAATTATTACAAATGGACACAATGGATCTTTATCAAGCTATATGAGCATGGACTTGCCTATATGGACGAAGTGCCCGTCAACTGGTGTCCGGCACTCGGCACGGTACTTTCAAACGAAGAAGTGATTGATGGTAAAAGCGAAAGAGGAGGGCATCCGGTCGAGCGTCGTCCGATGAAGCAATGGGTTTTACGGATTACCGCTTATGCCGACCGGTTGTTGGAAGATCTTGAAGAATTAGACTGGCCTGAAAATATAAAAGAGATGCAAAGAAACTGGATCGGCCGTTCTGAAGGTGCAGAGATCACTTTTGAGATTGATGGCAAAGATAAAAATATTCAAGTTTTTACCACTCGCCCCGACACATTATTCGGTGCGACCTATCTCGTACTTGCGCCTGAGCATCCGCTTGTAGAGGAGATCACAACCGCTGAGCAAAGGGATGCGATCCAAGCTTATCTGGAGCAAGTAAAGCGCAAATCCGATTTAGAGCGAACGGATCTTGCCAAAGAGAAAACAGGTGTATTTACAGGCTCCTATGCGATCAATCCTGTAAATCACGAAAAATTGCCAATTTGGGTGGCTGACTACGTTTTGATCAGTTATGGAACAGGAGCAATCATGGCCGTTCCTGCACATGATGAGCGTGATTATGAATTTGCAAAACAATATGATCTTCCCATCAGAGAAGTGGTTCAAGGCGGCGACATCAGTCAGGCGGCCTATACGGGTGACGGAGAGCATATTAACTCCGACTTCTTAAACGGTCTCGATAAAAAAGATGCGATTCAGAAAATGATCAGTTGGCTTGAAGAGAACAACAAAGGTAAGAAGCGTGTCACTTATCGCCTGCGGGATTGGCTGTTCAGCCGCCAGCGATATTGGGGTGAGCCAATACCAATTATTCATTTGGAAGATGGCACAATGAAGACAGTGCCGGAGCATGAGCTTCCTGTAGTGTTGCCTCAGACGGATCAAATCCGCCCATCTGGCACTGGTGAATCGCCATTAGCCAATCTTGAGGACTGGGTCAATGTGGTCGACCCGGAAACGGGCTTGAAAGGACGGCGTGAGACCAATACAATGCCGCAATGGGCAGGAAGCTGCTGGTATTATCTCCGTTACATTGATCCGCATAACGACCAGGCGCTTGCAGATCCGGAGAAGATGAAATATTGGCTCCCTGTAGATATGTATATTGGTGGGCAAGAGCACGCAGTCCTGCATTTGCTTTATGCTCGTTTTTGGCACAAGTTCCTTTACGATCTGGGGATTGTACCCACTAAGGAGCCATTCCAACGCCTCTTCAACCAGGGCATGATCCTTGGCGAAAATAATGAGAAAATGAGTAAATCGCGCGGAAATGTAGTCAATCCGGACGACATCATTTACAGCCATGGGGCAGATACACTCCGTCTTTATGAGATGTTTATGGGGCCGCTGGATGCGTCCATTGCTTGGTCGACAACCGGCCTGGATGGCGCAAGGAGATTTTTGGAGCGCGTTTGGAGATTATTTGTGAAAGCGGATGGTGAAAAGAACCCAATCATCATCTCTGAAAAAGGGGAGAGCGCGTTTGAACGCCTCTATCACCAGACGGTGAAGAAGGTAACGGAGGATTTTGAAGCACTTCGATTTAATGTGGCAATTTCGCAACTGATGGTCTTTATTAATGAGGCCTATAAACAAGAGATACTGCCGCAAGATCTGATGGAAGGATTTATAAAGCTATTATCTCCGATCGCTCCGCATATTTGTGAAGAGATATGGCAAATCCTTGGGCATGAGCATACCCTTGCATATGAACCTTGGCCATCTTATGATGAATCTAAGTTGGTTGAGGATGAAATCGAAATCGTGATACAAATCAACGGCAAAGTACGCACCAAAATAAAAGTGGCGAGCAACCTAAGTAAAGAGCAAATGGAAGAGGTGGCCGTCCATTCACCCGAGATTAAAGCCATGATCGAAGGAAAAACAATAAAAAAGATTATCGCTGTACCCGGAAAATTGATCAATATCGTGGTGGCTTAATTTCATACAGCCGTAGTCCAGGATGGGCTGCGGCTTTGATTTCTTACATTTACTTATTTTATAAATTGACCTATACTTGAATCATATAGACAAGAATGTGGCAAAGGGGTCTTACTTTATGGAACACTTTAAACAGAGTATTTTGGAATTAATTGTAGAGACATCTACCAATCTCCCTAAAGATGTTCGTAAAGCGATTGCGGAAGCAAGCGAGAAAGAAGATGCGGGAACACGAGCAGCCTTATCACTTACTACGATTGCCAAAAACATAAAAATGGCTGAAGAGGCAAAGCTTCCAATCTGTCAAGATACAGGAATGCTCACTTTTAAGATTAAAACACCCGTAGGCGTCAACCAGATCGAAATGAAAAAAGCCATATATGAAGCGATTGCTGAAGCCACCAAAAATGGGCAGCTTCGTCCCAATTCAGTCGATTCGATCACAGGAAAGAACAGCGGGGATAATCTGGGGCCGGGAACGCCGATCATCAAATTTGAACAATGGGAAAATGATTATATCGATGTGCGGTTGATCTTAAAAGGCGGCGGTTGTGAAAATAAAAATATACAATATAGCTTGCCCACGGAACTTGAAGGATTGGGCAAAGCGGGACGCGATCTTGACGGAATTCGCAAATGCATCCTGCACGCGGTCTACCAAGCGCAAGGACAAGGATGCAGCGCAGGCTTTATAGGCGTTGGCATAGGAGGAGACCGCACAAGCGGATATGAATTGGCCAAAGATCAACTCTTCCGCCCATTAACAGACACGAACCCGGACGAAACCTTAGCCAAGCTGGAAGAGTACATCATGGAGAACGCCAATAAACTATCCATCGGCACTATGGGTTTTGGCGGCAATATCACCTTGTTAGGATGTAAGATTGGCGCTATCAATCGTCTGCCTGCCAGTTTCTTTGTCTCAGTGGCATATAACTGTTGGGCGTTTCGCCGTCAAGGGGTGGCGATTGATCCTAAGACAGGATTGATTACAGAATGGTATTATCAAGGGGATGGAACTTCCCAACCTGGCCGTTTAGAGGCTGAAGCGCTTCCACTCACTGGAAAAGAAGTGGTGTTGCAGGCACCCATCACAGAGGAGCAGATTCGCCAGCTTAAAGTGGGTGATGTAGTGATTATTAACGGAGATATGTACACGGGTCGTGATGCGTTGCACAAGTATTTGATCGATCATGATGCTCCCGTTGATTTAAATGGAGGTATCATCTATCACTGCGGACCCGTAATGCTGAAGAATAAGGAAGGGAAATGGGAAGTGAAAGCGGCAGGGCCAACCACCAGCATCCGTGAGGAGCCCTACCAAGGAGAGATTATCAAGAAATTTGGCATTCGCGCTGTAATAGGCAAAGGCGGTATGGGTGAAAAGACGCTTAAGGCGCTAAAAGAGCATGGCGCAGTTTACTTAAATGCGATTGGCGGGGCCGCGCAATATTACGCCGAATCGGTAAAACAGGTGGAGGATGTCTATTTCCTCGAAGAGTTCGGCATTCCTGAAGCAATGTGGCATTTTAAAGTTAGCGGATTCGCCGCGATTGTGACGATGGATGCCCACGGCAACAGCCTCCATGAAGAAGTGGAAAAAAGTTCATTTGAACGGTTGCAAGAGTTGGCCGACCCCGTATTTAAATAAGTGTATGGAAGCGATTATAGCTTTTAATAGCTATATCGCTTTTTTAATTATTTCTAAACGCGAAATTTTCTGTTATATTAATGAATGATAAGGAGGGAAATGATAGATGCTCAATCAGCTTTTTTTAGAATTGGATCAGCTTTATGAAGAGATGGTAAACTGGCGCAGGCATCTGCATATGAACCCTGAGCTTTCATTCCAGGAAGTAAAGACGCCTGAATTTATTGCCAATAAGTTGGAGGAATTTGGCGTAGAGGTTAGGAGAGGTGTTGGCGGGCGAGGAGTGGTAGGCAGGATCAGAGGCGGAAAACCCGGTAAGACCGTAGCAATCCGTGCAGATTTTGACGCTTTGCCGATTCAGGATGAAAAAGAGGTACCTTACCGCTCAACCGTCCCTGGTGTGATGCACGCATGCGGACATGATGCCCATACGGCCACCTTATTAGGTGTGGCAAAAGTCTTAAGCCAGCATCGTGAACTGATCGAAGGAGATATTGTATTAATCCATCAATTTGCCGAGGAGCTCGCACCCGGAGGGGCGCAGCCCATGATTGCCGACGGCTGCTTGGATGGTGTGGATGCCATATTTGGCACACATTTATGGTCAACGTTACCGGTGGGAACGATTGGATATCGAGAAGGATTTACGATGGCAGCCTCCGATAGATTTGAAATCGAGGTGTTTGGACGCGGCGGACACGGGGCTAAACCGCAAGAAACCGTGGATTCGATTGTAGTGGGCAGTCAGATTGTATCCAAGCTTCAGCAAATCGTATCCAGACGAGTCGATCCGCTTAAACCTGCTGTGGTGACGATTGGTTCCTTCCATGCGGGAAATGCGTTTAATGTGATTGCAGATCGGGCAAAACTGGTTGGAACTGTACGTACTTTTCAAGCAGATGTACGTGATTTGATTGAAAAAGAGATTGAAAAAGTGGTACAAGGGGAATGCGTCTCCAGCGGAGCTACTTATGCGTACCGATATGAAAGAGGATATGATGCCTTATATAATCATCCGGAGGAAACGCGCTTTTTCGTAGAGACGCTTCAACAGATCTACGATCCCCATAAAGTGATTCAGATTGAACCGTCCATGGGCGGCGAAGATTTTGCTTACTATCTGCAAAAGGTACCAGGAACATTTTTCTTTACAGGTGCGGGCAACCCCGAATTGGGAGCCAATTACCCGCATCATCATCCAAAATTTGATATCGACGAAAGGGCCATGTTGATCGCGAGCAAATCCTTGATCGCCGTAGCTTTACGCTTTTTGAATGGCGATCAGATCCTTGAGGTAGCAAACGGACAATTAAAGGCCATTTCCTAACGCGCAGAGAAAATAAGCTATTCATTTTGGATAGCTTATTTTCTTTATGTCTTTACTTTTTTATGATTGGCCTGCCATCCCTTTTTGGGCTTGGGCAACCAACCGTTTCGTAATCTCTCCCCCTACGCTGCCATTGCCTCTTGAAGTGGTATTTCCGGAAAGATCTATGCCAAATTCTTGAGCTATCTCCATTTTCATTTGATTCACCGCATACTCTGAACCGGGTACAATCAGTTTATTTCGTGCCGGCATTTAGAACACCCTTTCTTAATGATGAGAAATTTTTTTGCAAAAGAGTTTTCTTAATACTGTACTTTTAGTTTGGGTGTAACGATGATCTTTATAAGTGTGAGTTGTTGGTTGAACAGGTAATTGTACTACACTTAGTTTGGGTATGATACAATGAAGGGGAGAAATACATCCTGGAGAATAGATATGAAACGCTTGATGGAAAAAATCGAAGAAATCTTCGTAAACGAAGGGATTTTAAGCCGAATCTTCCCCAGTTACCAGCCCAGAACACAGCAGATAGATCTGGCAAAAAAGATACTTTCCGCCATCTGTCATGAAGAACATCTTTTGGCTGAAGCAGGGACAGGAACGGGAAAATCATTTGCTTATCTGTTTGCTGCTGCGCTGTGGGCGCTTGAACATGATAAAACGGTGGTTATCTCAACCAATACATTGCCCTTACAGACGCAACTAATGGAAAAAGATCTGCCTATTGTGGAGCAAGTCCTTGCACAGATGGGGTATGACGAGTTTCGTTATGAACTGGCAAAGGGTAGAAGCCACTATCTATGCAAACGCCGATTGGAACTCCTTGTTCAAACGACTTTACAGACGGAAAGTCCTCATCGTAATCTCATCGAAAAAATATGGATCAATTCCAGAGATCTTACATATGGGATGAGAGAAGAGTTTCCCATTCATATCCCAACGGAGATTTGGGAAGAGATATGCGGAGACTCCGATGATTGTTTTTATCATCATTCTCCCTTTTATGAGCACTGCTTTATTCAGAATGCGCGTAAACGATGGACAAGGGCGCACATCATTGTCGCCAATCATGCATTGGTCTTTACCGATCTAGCCCTTAAAGGCGCAAACGAGAATGGGGTTTTGCCCAAATATGACCGACTCATTTTTGATGAAGGGCATCGCGTAGAAGAGGTATTCTCTCGTTTTTTTGAAAGAACCATCTCCCTGCCAGAAATGGAATCCCTCTTCCGAACGATTCGTCTCCGCAGACTGGGTTGGATGAGAACGGTATTTGACGAGGAGCATCTAAAAGAGATTGAAGAATATCATCGCCAAATACGACAGGAATTGCAACCGGTATTTGAAAAGTTGGCGGAGGAGCTCTCGGAGAATCAGACGAAAAATGGTATGTCCACACTTGAGCCGGTGATGGAACTGATTGAGACCCCCATTCCTTTTCCTGACGGGTTTGAAAAACCGATAAGCGATTTGATCGAATACTTGCAAGTAATTGCCAAGTTGAATTGTTCAGAAGAGCCGGAGAAACGGGGAATGGCACAACTGATCACACGCTTGGAATCGATTGCCCAGCATCTGAAATTTATCTTAAACTGTTCAGGGGGGCAGGATTGGGCGCATTGGATCGAGAAAGTTCCGCCCTTGAACGCGGGTATACTTGATCCCCAAGCTGAGTGGGTCAGACTGATCGCTCAGCCCATCAGCGCTCGTACCGTGCTATCCGATCTATTTGCCAGTGTTCCGGTTACTTTTATAAGTGCAACGATGTCCACCGGCAATAGTTTCGATTTTATTGCCAAAAGACTTGGCCTGGACAAGTATGCTCATTTTATTGCCGATTCTCCATTTGATTATCGAAACAACGCTCTGCTTGTCATCAGCGAGACAGCCCCTGATCCCAGAGATGAGGCTGCGTATTCGGCGTTTCTGGTGGAAGGATTGAAGCGGGTATTATCATTGACCAGAGGTAGGACTTTGGTCTTATTTACGAGTTACAGCCTCTTGGAAAAAGTAGGCCATCAGATGCAGGAATGGATGGATAACGAAAAGATGCATCTATTGTTGCACCTGCCAAATACAGAACGGGATAAATTAATTCAAGAATTTAAAGCAGCAGAAAATAGGGTACTCTTCGGATGTGAAAGTTTTTGGGAAGGAATCGATATTCCCGGTGATGCTTTAAGTTGTGTGGTATTAACCAAGCTTCCGTTTGCCAATCCCAGTGACCCGTTGGTTCGTGCCAAAACTAAAGTGATCGAAAAAAATAATGGAAATAGCTTTGCCGAATTTATGATCCCCAATGTTATTCTTAAAACCAAGCAAGGCGTAGGTCGTCTGATCCGCACTATGGAGGACCGGGGTGCCATTATTATCATGGACAGCCGCATTATAAAGAAATCATATGGCAAACAGATACTGGCAAGTTTGCCGCCGGCCAGAAGAGGTAAGATCAAACAGGTTCCAGACTATGTGTTGAATAAAAATAAATCATAGAAAATATTATAAATTCTGGTAAAAGCACTTGAATCTACTTGATTCATGTGCAAAAAGTATTATAATAGTATTAATTTCATAGGACGTTTTCAGGATAAGGGCAAACTTCTTCGAAAGGGAAGGGCGCAAAGCGATGGGCCTACGGATGATTCTATGGTCGCCACGTTGCCAATACGAATTTTGCGATACACCCCTTGAAGGGTTTTTTTTCTGTTGAGCATTAGGCAGCTGCAGATGCCTAAGGGCTTGGAGTTCGCCAAGTTTTTCAAATTTAAAAGGAGAGGAGGATATAGAGTGTCTTATCAGTCTCAACTGACGGTTCTTTATAAAATCATTAATGAGTATTCCAACCTCCTTGAACAGATCGGACAGCTTCAATGCCAAGCTTCAACAATTGATTCACTCGGAACGGATATATTAAATGATTCTACCATCCCAGCTCATGAAAAAGATCTTCTTCTTCGTTTTCTGTCACATCTCTATAAAATTAATGATGAGTTGCAAACGCATTATTGGATGTCTGAACATTTAAAGGTATTGCATGAGATGGGACAAGCCTTTTCCAAAACCTTCAAGAGAGAAGAGATCTATCAAAAGGCTTTTGAACTGGTCTCCCGTGTGATGGATACAAACTCTTTTTTTATTGCTTTATTTGAAGAAGATCAACAGAAGATCTTTTTTCCATTTATTATTGAGGAAGGAACCCTTTATCAACCGTTTCGGATCGACTTTGGCCAGGGAATTGTCTCGCATGTGATCAAAAACCGCGAAACTGTACATATAAAAACCAATAAAGAATTTGAATTGGCGGGATCTCTTTCTTTTGGTGACGGAATCGATACCAATACGGCCATATATGTACCTCTCTTGATTGGCGATCATGTGAAAGGAGTCATCTCTGCACAGAGCTATCAACAGTTTGCCTATAAGAAAGAACATGAAGAACTGCTGAAGATCATCGGAAGTCAAGTGATTCATGCTATAGAAAACTCAATTTTATATGAAACGGTTTATGAATTATCGATTCGGGATGAACTAACCAATTTGTTTAATCGCAGAGCCTTCCATTCAGATTTGGAAAAACAAATCGCTTGGGCAGATCGTCATAATGCAAGCATCACCTTAATCATGTTTGATTCGGATGATTTGAAAAAAGTGAACGATCTTTATGGGCACCATATGGGAGATATCTATTTAAAACATATTTCCCATGCGCTGACCAAGCATCTTCGCAGTGGTGAAACCGCTTATCGCTATGCAGGAGACGAGTTCATGGTATTGGCTCCCAATCTGAGTGAAGATGAGGCTTGGGAACGCGTTCATCTCATTCAGAATTATTTAAACGAGAACCCCATTGAGATTATGGGGAACAAGTTTTCCATCTCAGTAAGCATCGGAATCGCCAGTTATCCGAAACATGCATCTTCCGCTGAAGAACTAAAGCGCATGGCGGATAAAGCTCTTTATTTCACAAAAAATAAGGGGAAAAACCAGGTGACCATCTACAACAAAAGCGTGTAACATACTGGCTGCATAAGGATCATACGGTTTGGAGATAGTATTCTCTAAAACAGGAGGATTTCCATTGGATAATGGGCAAAAGAAAGATTCAAGCGGCAGCCTTCAGAACTCGATTAGCGGACGCAGCAAAAAAGAGGAAGATCAATTGAACAATCACAATCAATCTCCTCTTGGCAGCGCAGTTGAAGCTAAACGAGAGAGCAAAATAATGGGCGAGAACCGTCCGGCTGAGTAGAGAGCTACCCACAAAAGTATTCGAACTTTGCCACAGCCTAGCTTCACTTTTGTGGGTTACTATTCCATTCTTTGCACTCTTCAACATCCTGTTCAAATTTTTCTTGCGTTTTTTGGAAGAGATGCTCAAAGAGCGGGCCTAACTCATCCTCAAGTACTGAAAGACCTACCCCAGTAATGCCACCAGGTACACAGACACATTCCCGTAATGATTCAAGCGTAAAGCTTCCTGTCGAGATCAACTTACTAAAGCCTTTAATCATTTCGGTTACCAAAAAAGTCGCGCTTTCTCGGGATATGCCGGATACTTTTACAGCGCTGTCGATAAAATTTCCCAGCAAATAGCTAATGAATGCCGGGCCGCAGCTAGTGATATCCGAGGAGATACGCACAAATTTTTCATCAATCTCTATAGGCTGGCCGATGGCAGAGAAGAGGCGAAACCAAAATTCCCGTTCTGACCGCTCGATCCGATTGCCGTACATGATTAAAATGGCGCCACTCAGCACCGCATTGGTAATACTGGGTATCATTTTGATGATTTTGGATGGAACCCGGTTTTCAAGATCTTTAATGAAAACTGAACTGGTGATGGAGATGATGGTTTGCTCTTCTCTCGCATATTGTGACAATTGATCAACTACAGATTTATAATCTGTTGGCCGAACGCAAATAAAGATCGTTTCGCATCTGCCGATAAGTTCTTCCATGGAAGAAGCGATTTTGATCTCCGGATAGTGAGAAGTAATTCGTTCTGCTTTTTCCACTGTGCGGTTATAAATGGTTATTTTTACAGGCGGAATCGCCTTAGCAACTATAAATGAGTCGATCAGGATACTTCCCATACTCCCTGTTCCGATGAATCCGACCTCCATGGGATTCTACCCCCTAAAAAATTCGTTATTTCAGTATATGAACCTCTCATAAAGATTAGCACCAATTCATTTCCATTTTAGTGAATGGAGGATTGAAGATGTCTCTTTTTGAGAAGACTGGCGGGAATCGCCTGTTATATGGGGTAATCGGTATTGCACTTCTTGGGGTTATCTATTCTTTTGTTTCTAAAGATGGTTCAGAAGAGATGCTGTTGCCGAATTATGATCAGCTTGAAGCGGATGAAGGGGATAGGGATGCGCATTTGCCCTCTGCTCACGACGAGACCCCGCCTCCAAAGAAGATAAAAGTGGATGTGAAAGGGGAAGTTCTGCACCCTGGTGTATACGAAGTTGAAGATGGTCTCCGGGTAATTGATGTTCTTGCTTTGGCTGGTGGAACGCTCCAAGAGGCTGACTTGATGAAGATCAATTTAGCTGCTTTTCTGAAGGATGGGCAAGTTGTCTATATTCCAAAGATAGGCGAGGAAGAGAGCCCATGGGAAATAAGCGATGAAACCGCCGCGTTCGGACAGGGCAAAGAATCAAACCAGATCAACATAAATACAGCTACTCTGGAAGAACTGGTTACCTTGCCGGGGATAGGACCCAGTAAGGCCCAAGCGATTATAAGCTATCGTGAAGAACATGGGGCTTTTAAAGATGTAGAAGAGTTGACCCAAGTATCGGGCATAGGAGAAAAAACACTTGAAAAATTAATTCCATTGGTTAAAGTGAAGTAGAATAATCAATATTATCGATAAGGAGTGAGTGTAATATGGTTTACCAAGAGCCGACCGATCAGGAATTGAGGAATATCTTAAGAGATGCAAAGAAAATTGCAGTGGTAGGTATCTCCAACAAGCCCGACCGTCCAAGCTATCAGGTGGCCAAATATATGAAAGAGGCTGGGTACGAAATTATTCCGATTAATCCGACAATTGACGAGGTTTTCGGCATAAAGTCAGTAAAAACATTATCCGAATTGGAAGATGACGTAGATATCATTAATGTATTTCGTCGCAGTGAGGAGACCGTTCCTGTTGCAGAAGCAGCCGTTAAAACCAAGGCTAAAGTACTCTGGCTGCAATTAGGCATATTTAATGAAGAAGCAGCCAAGATAGCCATGTCTAACGGGATGAAAGTAGTAATGGATCATTGTATTAAGATTGATCATGCCCGTTTGATGAAATAGATGAAATGCCCTTTGCTTTTGTCAAGCGTCTATGGCGGCTCGAATTTTTTAAAGCGTATCTTCTGTATTCGGGAAGGTACGTTTTTTTAGTGAAGCTTACAAGGAACAAAATAATGGAGATCCCATATTGAAACATAAAATCACGTGAGATTATAATGGAAAAGAGTTGGGAGGGAAGAGTGTATGGAAGAAAAAGAACAAAGAACATTGGATGAAGAACTCCTCCTACTATTTGAAACCGCCAAAGATGAGCAGATCAAAGAATGGTTGGCAGAATTGCAACCCTATGATAAAGCACAGCTTTATTTGGATCTTCCGGACATGTATAGGCGCAGATATCTGCTCCTGCTGTCCGGAACAGATATAGCTGAACTGATGCAGGAGTTAGATTCTGAGGATCAGACAGCTTTGATAGAGATCGTCGGGACAGAGAAATCGACAGAGATCTTAAATGAGATGTCAACCGATGACGCTGCCGATCTATTGGGACAATTAGAGGAAGAGCATTCAGAAGAGATTCTGGTCTCTATGGATGAAAATGAGGCAGCCAAGATTAAGGCCTTGCTGATCTATCCGCCAGATACAGCCGGTGGAATCATGACCAACGAATATGTCTGGATACGCAGGCATTACACCGTTGGCGAAGCAACGGAAAAGCTGCGTGCATTTGCTCATATCGCCGAATCAATCTATTATCTCTATGTGATTAATGAGGATCGAAAGCTGGTGGGTGTTCTCTCGATACGCGATCTATTGCTTCATCCGGCAGAAACTCCCGTCCAAGATATCATGTTTGAACGTGTCATTTCGGTTCCCGTCGATATGGATCAAGAGGAAGTGGCACGTGTGATTGAGCGATATAATTTCGTTTCAGTACCTGTGGTTGATCAAGACGAACGGTTAGTGGGAATTATTACACATGATGATGTAATGGATGTTTTAATAGCGGAACATGAAGAGGATATTTCTCGGCTTTCCGGTTTTGGCAAGGAATCGATCACGCTGCAAACCACGGCTTTTCAGTCTGCTGTACGCAGGCTTCCTTGGCTGGTAGGTTTACTCTTTATCGGCTTGGGCTCAGGAAGCATACTCTCGCTCTTTAGTGATACGATTGAGAAAGTAGTTGCCCTTACTTTTTTTATGCCGATGATTGCCGGGATGACTGGAAATACAGGAACGCAGTCGCTTGCTGTCGTCATCCGCGGGCTTGCCAGTCGTGAACTGAGTTGGAACGAGATGCTCCACCTCATTCGCAGGGAATTCGGTGTTGCACTCTTGATGGGGATTGTTTGCGGAATTCTCATCGGTCTCGTAGCTATGCTTTGGATGCATAATATCCCCTTGGGAATTGTAGTCGGAGGCTCTCTCTTCCTGACTCTGATTATCGGAACCCTAGCAGGCACGCTGATACCGCTAGTATTACACGCGTTAAAGGTAGATCCTGCTGTCGCGTCTGGACCGCTTATTACCACCATCAATGATATCTTCTCGTTAACGGTCTACTTTGGAACAGCTACCCTCTTTATCAGGTACCTTGTATAGCCTATTACATCAGAACAATTTTAATGGAGAGGATGTGCAGGAGCGCTTATGGAACGAATATCCTGGCATGAATATTTTATGGCACAAGCCAAATTGATCTCTTTGCGCGGGACATGCAGCAGATTGTTGGTGGGATCTGTAATTACCCGCAATCGCAGAGTGATTGCAGGTGGATATAATGGCAGTATTTCGGGAGATGTACATTGTTTGGATGTGGGATGTAAGGTGGTGGACGGCCACTGTGTTCGTACCATACATGCAGAACAGAATGCTTTAATGCAGTGTGCCAAATTTGGCGTACCCACAGAAGGTGCGGAGATCTACGTTACTCATTTTCCTTGTTTACATTGTACAAAATTGATTATCCAGGCGGGTATCAAGCATCTTTACTATGAAACTCCCTATCGGATAAATGATTATGCGATTGAGTTATTAAATCAGGCAGGAGTAGGAATTACCCAGATCGAGGTGGACATAAAGCGCTATCTGCAAAACTATGAAGAATAATAAATCCGCAGATTAAAGGCACATAGGGTAATTACGGCCGCAGGCATATGCAAATGCGAAAAGAGGACTTCCGATCCGTTGGAAGTCCTTTAGTATTGGAATTGTTATTTTAAATTTTCCGGATTTAGGCATTCCAGCTCAGGTACGACAAAGCGGCCATCTTTGCGAATGAGGCGGCCGTCAAAATAGATCTCCCCTCCGCCATATTCCGGTCTTTGAATGCAGACGATATCCCAATGGATGGCAGACTTGTTGCCGTTATATGCATCCTCATAAGCGCGCCCAGGAGTGAAGTGGAAACTTCCGTCAATCTTCTCATCAAACAGTGTATCTTTCATTGGGTGCAGGATGTAGGGATTGACTCCTATCGAAAATTCCCCGATATATCTTGCCCCTTCATCGGTATCCAAGAATTTATTCAGGTTCTCCGTATCGCTGGAAGTAGCGTTAATAATTTTGCCATCTTTAAATTCAAAATGGATATTTTCAAAAGTATAGCCTTGATAAACCGTTGGCGTGTTATAGGTTAAAGTGCCGTTGACTGAATCGCGCACAGGTGCTGTATAGACCTCTCCATCCGGTATGTTCATATGGCCGGCGCATTTAATTACCGGAATTCCTTTGATGGAGAAGGTTAAATCAGTACCCGGCCCTTTGATATGTACTTGATCTGTTTTTTCCATCAGTTCAACGAGACGATCCATCGCTTTATCCATCTTTGAGTAATCAAGGTTGCATACTTTGAAATAAAAATCTTCAAATGCCTCTGTACTCATACCCGCAAGCTGCGCCATGGCATGATTGGGATAGCGGAGCACCACCCATTTTGTCTCATTTACGCGTACATGGCTATGCACAGGTGTATTGTAATGCAGAAGATCAAGCTGACTCTTCTCTGACGGGACATCGGATAACTCGCTCGCATTATGTCCTGCACGAATGCCGATATAGGCATCCATGGCCTTCATACGCTCTACATCCCATTTTGCCTGAAGATCGATCTGTTCCGCCGTTGCGCCTAACAGCAGGGCGCGCTTCACCTCATGATTGTTCAGATTTACAAATGGCATACCGCCAACAGCATATGCTTCACGAATGAGCGCTTTGACCAGATCAATCTCTGTTCCGAACATATCGATCAGTACCTTTTCACCTGGCTGCAAGCGTACAGAGTACTGAATCAAATTCTTGGCAAGTTGATCAATGCGCGGATCCCTCATGTTTATACCTCCATTTCTAAGTGGGTTACCTCACTATCTTACCGAAGGATCGATTCGTTTACAACTTTAAAGAGGGAAGGAATGGGCAGGATTTTACCAGGCAGGTACCGAAGAGAATCCCAAAGGAGGGAGAATATGATTCTCTTTGTATGGTTTGCCGTGATGTGGGGTCTGGGACTCATCTTCTGTTTCTCATCAACAGGTAAACTGATCATCGGGATGATCGTTCTGGGCCTCTTTATCTCAGGGTGCTTCTTTTTAAAGAGAAGAGTTATATTTTTAGCACTTGCCTTTATCTTAGGCATGGGTTGGGCCTGGATCGATCAATTGCGCCATAATCATCCACTCGGAACCCTGTTGCAGATCTCAAAAGATGATGAGGTGGCTCTCACTGTCCGTGGAAAAGTAGACTCTTTTCCAGTGATGGATGGGGACCGATTGCGCTTTTTTCTTATGACCAAAGAAGTGGAGTATAGGGGAAAAAACCATACGGCGGAAGAGAGAGTATGGGTTTCCGTACAATTAAAATCGCCAACGGAAAAAATTAAAGCATACAAAATCGTGCGCGGAGATATTCTGCAAATCCGGCTTACTGTCTCCACACCATCGCCTCCTTCCAATCCTGGCGCTTTTGATTTTCCTCACTACTTGTGGCAAAATTACACATCTCTTACTGCTAAAGCAACCGGATTGAATCATGTCACTATCGTTGACTCATCTTCTCTGCTGGGATGGAGAACGGTAGCTCAGATGCGTCAATTTCTCGAAGAGCAGATCGAACAGATATTTTCTCCCAGGATTAGCGGTGTCATGAAGGGAATTTTGCTTGGCGAACAGAGAGAGGTGCCGATTGAGATTGAAGAGATTTATCGCAATGCGGGTATCCTTCACATCCTGGCCATCTCCGGGTCGCATGTGATGATTCTGATCGCAGGGCTCTTCTTTCTTCTTTCCTCGTTGAGGCTGACTCGCGAGCGAATATACGAGCTGTTGTTTTTATTTATTCCCCTTTATATGCTGTTGACAGGGTTAACCCCTTCCGTCGTTCGTGCAGGCTTAATGGGGATGATCTATCTTTTGGCAAAGAGACTTCATTTAAATTACTCGGCCACACGGGCAATCACTGTCGTTTTTCTCCTGTTAACCTTGGTTGAGCCTCGTGCTCTCTATAATATCGGCTTTCAATTATCCTTTCTCGTTACAGCGGGACTCATCTTTTTTACTCGACCTTTAGCAAAGAGAATTGGAACTTGGGTACCATTTCTCCCTGAGAAATTGGCATATGCGATTGCAGCATGCATAATTGCTGAATTCCTCTCTATTCCCATCATTGCTCACGCGTTTCATCAGATACCTCTCTCCTCATTATGGGTTAACTTAGTGATACTGCCGTTCTTTAGCCTCCTTATTCCCTGGGGGTACTTATCGCTTCAGCTGGCTATCCCGTCATCCACTTTAGGAAAGTGGACCGCCTTTCCTTTGAATGGAGCGGTAGATTTGCTGCATAGATTCTTGGATTTTGCAACAAACCGGCCCATGCTTATTCTGTCTGTTGCATCGCAACCCTTATGGTGGTGGGGAATATTTGGACTGCTCTTTCTCATGCTTTCTCTCCCCAGGCCTGGAATCATCAATCCCATCCGCTACCGTCTGTTCGCCCTGTTATTGGTCTTTCTGCTTTTTCTGCCATTGATGATCGCGCGATTTGATCAAACGGTAAAAATCACCTTTATCGATGTCGGACAAGGCGATTGCATATTAATACAGGGTCCCAATCAACATGCCGTGCTGATCGATGGCGGCGGAGTTGGTTATCAAAGGTCCCCGGAGAGTTGGCAAATTCGGCGTGATCCCTTTGAGGTAGGCAAGGATGTGGTCGTACCTGCTTTAAGAAGTTTAGGCGTTTCACGATTGGATTGGGTCGTGCTCTCGCATGGGGATGGCGATCATATCGGTGGCTTAAGAGCGGTGATTGATCAACTTCCTGTTGGACAAGTATTAGTGAATGGGATTCCGCCATCAACGGAACTGGAGAAAGAACTGATTTCGTTCATTAAAGAGAAAGAGATACCCATCAAGATAGCCAAAAGAGGAAAGTGGATGAGTTGGAATCGACACATCTCAATCGATATTGTAAGTCCGTCGGGATATCTGGATCTAAAGGAAGGCGACAATAACGCCTCTATCGTATTGCAATTAAACGCTTACGGGAGAACATTTTTATTTACAGGAGATTTGGAAGCTGACGGAGAGCGAGAATTGCTAAAGAGGATGGACTTGGAGCATATTGATGTGCTTAAAGTAGGGCATCATGGCAGCAAAAGTTCAACCAGTGAAGAGTTTTTATCGATGATCACACCAAAGGCAGCCATTATTTCCGTGGGTAAAAATAATCGATACGGTCATCCGGCAAGAGAAGTGCTAGATAGATTGAAAGCGTTTAATGTTCAGGTCTTTCGCACCGATCAGCATGGCGCAATCACCTTCACCATCCATAATAAGGGTAAGGTAACCTATAAAAGTTGGTTGGGGATTAACTTGATGAATTAGGTTATGGCCGATTAGAGAAAATATTTGGAGTAGAATTTAACAAAAGCCTTAAAATATTTTTTTGCTAAAACGGGGTTCAAATCATGGCAAAGATCGTATAGAGTAAAAGAAGACAAAGTATCTTAAGGTAACGGAGGCAAAAAGATGAATGATACAAAAACGATTATAGAACAAACAGAGGAACTGGGTGCGCATAATTATCATCCACTGCCGATTGTGATCTCAAAGGCGGAAGGGGTATGGGTGGAAGATCCGGATGGAAATCGCTATATGGACATGTTAAGCGCTTACTCCGCATTAAATCAGGGACATCGCCATCCTAAGATCATCGCCGCATTAAAAGAGCAAGCAGATCGCGTGACATTAACCTCACGCGCATTCCACAACGAACGGCTGGGCGAGTTCTATTATAAGCTATCCAAGTATACGGGGAAGAATATGATCCTTCCGATGAATACAGGCGCTGAAGCTGTGGAATCGGCCATAAAGGTGGCACGGCGCTGGGGATATGAGAAGAAGGGGGTCGCGGATAATCAGGCTGAGATTATCGTATGTAAAGGCAATTTCCATGGCAGAACCACGACCATCACCTCATTTTCGTCAGATGAGGAATATCGCCGCGGGTTTGGCCCATTTACACCCGGATTTAAGATCATTCCCTATGGCGATGTAGAAGCGCTGAGGAAGGCAATTACTCCGAATACGGTTGCTTTTCTGGTAGAGCCAATTCAAGGGGAGGCCGGAATTATTATTCCGCCGGAAGGATATTTAAAGCAGGCCGCAGAAATCTGCAAAGCCAATCAAGTGCTGTTATTGGCTGATGAGATTCAAACCGGCTTTGGACGTACGGGTAAACCCTTTGCCTGTGATTGGGAGGAAGTTACTCCAGATATGTATATTATGGGCAAAGCGCTGGGCGGAGGCGTGTTTCCAGTCTCAGCCGTTGCGGCCGATAAAGAGATCCTTGGTGTTCTAACCCCTGGTTCGCATGGCTCTACATTCGGCGGAAATCCACTGGGATGTGCTGTAGCAATTGCTGCTCTGGAAGTGATTGAGGAAGAGAAGCTTGCAGAGAGGTCGAATGAACTCGGCCAATATCTGCTAGAGAAGCTTCGCACATTAAACAATCCAGTCATTAAGGAGATCCGCGGAAAAGGTTTATTTATTGGCATCGAGTTGAGAGAGCCTGCCAGAGCCTTTGCAGAACGTTTAAAAGAGCTGGGACTGTTATGTAAAGAGACTCATGAATATACGTTGCGCTTGGCACCGCCTCTTGTCATCTCCAGAGAAGAGTTGGATTGGGCCTTTGACAAATTGCAGAAAGTATTTCAACAGTAATAGAACCCTGAGCAATACCCTGGATAACATGTTCAGGGTATTCGCTTTTTATACATCAAAATCTCTTTTGTATCATATAGAGATAGCATTGTGACTCAAATGACGTTACAATAAATAAGAATCACTCTTTGGCCTGCAACCTTTTGAAAACAGATTACGTCAAAATAGATGAATTTTAGAGGGGGAACCAAGGTGTTGGAAATAGAATTGATACGAGCTGCAAAGAGGGGGGATAAGGAAGCTGTAGTTCAGCTATTGCGGGAAATCGAAAATCCCCTGTACCGTACAGCCTATTACCTTTTGGGTAATGAGCAAGATGCTCTGGATGCCACTCAGGAAGCATTGATCCGTATCTATACCAACATTGGGAATTATCGTGAAGAGGCACAGTTTACCACATGGGCGCAAAGAATTATAACCAACCTGTGCATTGATCGCTTCCGGAGAAAGCGGGATTTGATTTCGATCGAAGATCAAGAACTGGTCCTAAGCTCTTCTCACAGTGTAGAGGACGAGATCATTAAAAATGGGATGGCTAAGGATATCCAGGAGGCGATCAATCAATTGCCGGATCATTTCCGCACTGTGGTTGTAATGCGGTATATTCAGGACTTTAGCTACAATGAGATTTCTACGATATTGGATTTGCCAATCAATACCGTAAAATCTCATTTATTCCGTGCCCGCAAGCTGCTTCAGGGATTGCTTCATGAATACCAAGAAGGAGGTGTTAAGGGATGAAATGTGCAGAGGTGAACGAATTGATCCAACGGGATATTGATCAAGATCTTGAGCCTTCGGAAATTGCGCGGATGCAAACTCATCTTGAACTGTGTGCAGACTGCCGATCATTTTATGATCGAATCAAGCGCGTACATCTGGATCTGGAGAGCTTGCCCAAGGTAAGCTTGCCTTACAGTATTGTTGACTCAATTCTTCCCGAACTGGACCTCATTGATCTGAAAGAGAAGCAAATCATAGAAAAACGTGAAAAAGATGCATTCTGGCGCAAAAAACGCGTCTGGTTCCGCACCTTGGGCACAGTAGCGGCCTGTATTCTTCTTACATTTATCTTTATGAAAGTAAAAGACCAAAATACTGAATGGTCGGAGAAAGATCGGTATGCGGTAGAAAATGAACTTATGATAGCTAATCAATGGGTAAAAGGAGAATCCGCCAATCAAGGCACCATGACGAATGATGCGGATCGCCCTCAAATCAGCCTTTCTGTTTCGGATCCAAATCAGCCGGTAAATAATGAGTCAGAACAAGAGAAAACACTGGTAGATAATCCAAGCACTTCTGAAAAAGAGTCCTCTGATCGGCAACCAGTTCAAAACGAGAAAGGGAAGGCTGGTGCTTCTGGGTCTCAAGCCGGGTTCAATCCTGCTACTACAACTCCGCCCAACACGGAGAAGAAGGGAACGGAGGAGAACTCTCCTCCCATAGGCGAGGATAACGGGCCAATGTACGGGATCACCGCAGAAAAGCCAGAAACGGATGATGTAACAGTAACCCGGAATCCAGATCCAGTGAATCAGGCTGGAGAATCGACCACTCAACAAGAGGGTCAAACTGACCAGATAACAAAGGTTATGGCGCCTGATCAGGCTCATGCCGCCATCTATGATCAACAACAGCTTGAAATCAAAGATAGCACTGATAATGTTTTATTTTCCATTCAAGCGAAAGAGCAAGAGTATTTCTCAGATATAAGATGGATCGATGATTCAAGTCTGGAATATACGATCAATACTGCGAAAGGGAAAGAAATCTGGGTATATAACATTAATACGGGCGAATCAAAATTGTTAGAAGAGAAATAATATCTTCACATTCTTTTCTCGGCTTGCGTATTTTATTAAGAAGAAACGCTTCCCGTTCAGGGGGTTTATCCTCCTGAACGTTTACATAGATGCGAAGCGAATCAAACCGCGGACATGATGTTCTGCGGTTTTTTTGTGGCAATGAACAGGTTGTTTTTATATAATTTGTTTGACAAGCGAGGGGGATGAGCATGGATTTCTCAATCATTGAAGAGCTTAGAAATGGAATATATCATCCGCTCTATCTTCTTTATGGAGAAGAGGAGTATATCATTGAAAAGACCATCGAAGTAATGAAGCAAAAGATCCTTGACCCTGATTGGCGGGAATTTAACCTTACTGTCGTTGATCTATTAAAGCAGTCCATAGATGCGGCCATTGAAGAAGCGGAGAACTTTCCTTTCGGCGAAGGAAAAAGATTGATCCTTGCCAAGAATGCTTACTTTTTAACAGGAACAGCGTTGCGTGGATCTGTTGAACACTCCACGGATAGATTAAGTTCGTACATCGAGCATCCTGCAGAATTCTCCTCACTGGTGATTACCGTTCCACTTAGCAAATTGGACGAACGTAAAAAAATCGTAAAAGTGCTGCTGAATAAAAGCCGTGTTCTTCGTGCATCATCCCTTGGTCCGGATGAATGGCGGATCTGGATTAAGGAACAGATCAAAGAGAAGGGGATCATTCTCGATGAGGATGGCTTAGAGATCCTATACCGCTATTTGCCCAGTCATTTGCGTTTCGTTGAACACGAATTGGATAAGCTTGCGCTTTATGGGAGTGGAAGCAAGATCACTGCGCAGGAGCTGATCCGCATCATTACTCGAACGGTCGAAGGGGATGTCTTTACGCTCATTGAGAAGATGGTCAATCACGACTTTCATGGCGGTTTTGAAATCTATCAAGAATTAATGAAGCAGAATGAAGAGCCGATTAAAATATTGGCGCTTTTCACAAGACAATTCCGCATAATTTTGCAGTCAAAGGTATTGATCAGCCAAGGCTATACCCAAAAACAGATAGCATCGCAATTAAAACTTCATCCATATGCAATTAAAATCGCCGCAGAACAAGCCCTCCGCTATAGTGAGGGCCAACTTCTGCAAATTATCGATCGACTGGCTGAAATCGATTATCTGATCAAAACAGGCCAAATGGACAAGCATCTGGCTCTTGAATTGTTACTGATGGAATTTCAGCCTCAAAAAAATGAAAGATAAAAAAACGACCTGTTAATATGGGTCGTTTTCATTCATTATTAGGCATTTAATGCATTTGCTTTTTTCATCAAGCGAGATTTTTGACGAGCCGCCTTGTTTTTATGAATAAGCCCTTTGGAAGCAGCTTTGTCAAGTTTTTTGGTAGCAATTAAAAGAAGTTCTTTTACTTTCTCTTTTTCATTGTTGGCAATGGCCAAATCCACTTTTTTCACAGCGGTACGAAGGTCGGATTTAAGAGTGGCGTTGTGCAGACGACGCTTCTCGCTGGTTTTTACTCGTTTAATCGCGGATTTTATGTTAGGCATTATTTCACCTCCTTAAAAGCATGTGAAGTATTGTTGCCTAACCGAACGTATATGCAACATCGAACATTTTATCATGCTTTTTTCTCTATGGCAAGGCTAACCTACGTATTAACGTAATGATTCTAAGGAAAGATATCTATATAAATGATCTGTTTGTTGGAGGAGGAATGACCGTTGGCCAAAGGTGAGTCATTGGATCTCAGCCGCTACGATGTTCGAACCGATCTTGCGTTGGAAGCTCATCAACTGGCACAGAAAAAAACAGGCAGCACCAATATTCCCGGAGTCGATATAGATACGGAGGACACGGAAGAGATTCGTATTACACGGGTTTTTGTGCAAAATGAGGAGGGTGAAAAAGCGATCGGCAAAGCTCGGGGCAGGTATGTAACCATGGAGATTCCGGGATTGCGCAATCAGGATTCCGAATTGCAACATCGCGTTACAAAAGTTTTTGCAAAGGAATTTAAAAGTTTTTTGCAAAAAAGCAAGATAAAGGACTCAGATACGTGTCTGGTGATTGGACTTGGCAATTGGAATGTGACTCCGGATGCGTTGGGCCCAATGGTAATCGGCAATTTGCTGGTCACGCGTCATCTTTTTGAATTGATGCCCGAAAATGTTGAAGAAGGCTACCGCAACGTAGCAGCCTTATCTCCTGGTGTTCTCGGCATTACAGGAATAGAGACAAGCGACATCGTATATTCCGTAGTCAATGAGATTAAACCTGATTTTGTGATTGCTGTGGATGCTCTTGCGTCCAGAAGCCTGGAAAGGGTAAATACCACGATCCAAATCTCTGACACAGGGATTCATCCGGGCTCGGGGATTGGAAACAAACGAAAAGCAATCAACAAGGAGGCATTGGGAATCCCGGTCTTTGCAGTCGGAGTGCCGACGGTTGTCGATGCGGTCTCTGTTGCAAGCGATGCGATTGATTTTCTTCTGGCCCACCTTGGCCGGCAATTAAAAGAGAGTCGAAAACCGAAATCAGCCAAACATCGGCTGCTGGCCGAAGATTATACTCCCTTATACGATAAGCCTCCCACCTTTACAGAAGATGATCTGCCTTCAGAAGCGGAAAAAGAGAGACTGATGGGAATGGTGGGTGGTTTGGACAGCGACGAGAAAAGAGAATTGATTCGTGAAGTTCTTCAGCCAATGGGGCATAATTTGATCGTAACGCCGAAAGAGGTGGACGATTTTATTGATGATATTGGCAACCTGTTAGCCAATGGATTAAACGCGGCCCTGCATCATAAAGTAAATATGGAGAACCTATCTGCCTATACGCACTAAATTTTATATCTCCACTTCAATTTTATCAGTCTCAAGTTCTAAACTCTTCCGTTCTCTCATATGATTTTACTAGAATTCGAGAGTAGGAGAGATAGACATGTTTAAACGCTCATTGCCTTTCTATTTTATTTCGATCTCTTTATTAACAGCAGTGATTACAGTGACGACCGGACTTTTGCTTTCCTTTCTGGAACGAAACTACTCTTTTGGTGGACTCTACTATTTAAACAAACGAATCAGCTCCAATCTTTACCTGCAAATGATGGATAAAGAGATACCGGGCAATGTGGTGAACAAACAAGGGGATGACCATTTTTCCGATCTATTAAATCCTATAGCGCTTTTAAACGCTGAGCTGCCTGGGCTAAAAAGATTTGTTCAACAATCTGAAGAGAGCAGCACAGTACAGAATGAGGAGGTTCCAGTCCCGGCTGTTCCGGTATCTGCTTTGCCAGATCAGCCACCCCAGCGGATGAGTACCGCCACTACTTCGCAAAGGCCGGCTGTCTTTGTATATCAGACCCATAACAGAGAGTCATGGGTAAGTGAGGTTGAGGGCTCCTCTACAGGAGATGTCCAGCATCCGACCCGCAATATCACCTTAGTGGGAAGACACTTTGCAGATCAACTCGAAAAGATCGGCATACCTGTTTTTTATGATCAAACCGATCATACGGGTATACTCCGGAAGAATGATCAAAAATACTCCCTTTCCTATGCAGTTTCTGCTCAGACTGTGGCAGCAGCCCAAAAAGAACATCCGCAAATCGAGTATATATTTGATTTCCACCGGGATTCCTTAGGTAGAAAAAATACGACTGTAACCATTGATGGCGAAGATTATGCCAAAATCATGTTTGTCATCGGCAAGCATAATGAACATTGGGAAGAAAATCTGGCGTTCGCCGAGCGGCTTCAGGAGTTGCTTGAAAAAAAATATCCGGGCCTATGCCGACCTATAGCAGTCTATCCTAAAGGATCCAGCCATAATGGAGAATACAATCAGTCTCTCTCTCCGAATGCGTTAACCGTAGAGATTGGCGGCAGAGAAAATACTTTGGAGGAATCAAACCGGACAGTGGAGCTTTTGGCAGATGCTTTTGCAGAGATTTATTTGGAAGCTGTTCCTGTATTTAATCAGGAAGGGGGGAATGTAGAATGAACCATCGTATGATAAAAGCGATCCTCTTTTTTGCCTTGCTTTTCTTCGGAATCTTGGTTGGCCTTGACTCAAAACAAGGCGACGAAGCTGCCCCTTCGCCAAAAAACAGATTTATAAATCCTGACTACTATATTGCTCGTATAGAAGATGGAAAATTTGTCTTTGTTCCGATTACAGACCAAACACCTGCTGTTGAAGCCACTACAACAAAGAATGAGGAAACCATTCCGGATCAAAAGAGAGAGCAGCCGGCTGTGAAGGGTGAAGGACCGATTATGAATCGCAAGGGAGTTCTTGATCAGATGGGTTTAACGATAGGGAGTAAACTCTCTGCATGGACACGCACGGCGTTAGAAAAATCGATTGGATTATTTACCGATTAAAAATCACGTTTTTATATAAATTTATACTTGCATTTCAATGCGAAATGGTGTAAATTGATATCTGCACGGCAGAAAAGATATCGGGACGTAGCGCAGACCGGTAGCGCGCACCCTTGGGGTGGGTGAGGTCGCAGGTTCAAATCCTGTCGTTCCGACCATCTTTTTTCTATATAATTCCTTAATGTTTCAATTTATTGCGGTCGTGGTGGAATTGGCAGACACGCTATCTTGAGGGGGTAGTGCCCATTGGGCGTGAGGGTTCAAGTCCCTCCGACCGCACCATAAACAAATGGAAGTCGCCTCTCACTACGTTACCATAACGAGGAGCACTACCTTGACATGGTAGAGGCCATCCATAATGAAAGATCTGGATCCTTAGCTCAGTTGGTTAGAGCGCTACCTTGACATGGTAGAGGCCAGGGGTTCGAGTCCCTTAGGGTCCACCATACTCAAATGACAGACAAGCCTTGTGTACCAAGGCTTTTTTAATTTTCTTCTCCCCTGCTTCGGCTAGGGGATTTTTTACACTTGCACATCTCTGGTCTTATGTTTATAATAAGAACAAATGTTCTAACAAGGGGTATATCATGTCACATAAACGGTATCTTGTTATTAAAAAACATATAAGCAATTATCCTAATCCTATCACTGTTAAAAAAGGAGATAGGGTGAAAATTGGGAGAATTTACGTCGGTTCCGAGAATTGGCCCAATTGGGTCTATTGTTATAAATTAGATCTGTCACAAGAAGGGTGGATTCCTGAACAATTCATTGATAGAGAAGGATATGGAATTATAAATGAAGACTATACAGCAAAAGAGTTAACGATAGATGAAGGAGAGTTAGTAGAAGGATTCAGAGAGTTGAATGGCTGGATCTGGTGTAAAAAGATCACGGATGGGGAAGAAGGATGGCTTCCGATGAACAATATTAGATTGATTGCGGAATAAACTTCGCGTTATCGGATATTTGGAAAGGAAGAAGCAGGAATAGTAAAGCCCACCCCAGAATTATCGTGAGTGGGCTGGTACGTACAGGATTACCACCAAAAAGTAGACAGCGCCAATAGAGCAAAAAGAGGTAATGCCAGAAAACGGCCTCTAGCAAATGGTCCGAAAAATTGTACTGTTTCAATAATCGGGTCATCCGTTCGATCTGCTTCTGAAATTTCGGGGACTTGTGATTCTGCGCCTACTGGTCTTATTCCTGTCCCTATAGGTTCATACCATATTTCTGCTGGTGTAACTCTACGGATAATTCCGTAATATCTTCTACCATCGATACAGTGCATCACAGCAGGAAGACCGCAGCATCTTTTTGCATAATGATAAGAGACTCCCACCCATTCACCTCCTCTATACATAGCTACATTATCGTATGTTCATATATCTTTGTTGCGGCAAGATACTAGTTGATTTTGAGTGTCTATTTTATTATCCTTCTTTGACTAAAATTGGGTATAACCATTAGTGCATAGTAACTCTCCCTTGAATAGATTGTAAGTGTCACTTATGAGGGGAGGTGTTAGGGTGAGTTATACAAGAGGAGCTTATGGCGGAGCAATGTATGGCGGAATGGGAAATTTCTTTGCATTTGCTATTGTGATCTATGTTCTCCTGGTAATTATTCTCAGAATGGGTGTAGGCTATGGTGCAGCATACTAAATCAAAATATAATGAAGAGAATGTATTCCCCTGGTTTCGACCGGGGGATTTTTTATACTAACCTCCTTTTCTGTTTCATACTATTAATTATGAGAAATGGATTGATTATGCTCTAAACTGACGTATCATTTTCTATCAATATGCTAATAGTCTGCCGCTATTTCCCTATAAATCGTCTTCTATAGTCTATCATTATTAGGTTGAAAGATAAATACATAGAAAATATATGTCTATTTTTGTATTTTAATAGGTTGTAGCACTTACAAGATTTAACTGATTTTCATATTTATAATTATCTCGTTGGCAAGGAGGTAAGGATTGTATGAACTTTAATACCTTTGCTTTAGTAATCTTTGTGCTCCTGGTGATCATTCTTCAAAGCAGATTCTACTAAGCAAATAAACTAGTTTAGAAGGAGTGAATAGACATGTCCTGGGATTCGGGTAGATCAACTGGAATGAACTTTGCTGCCTTTGCGATTGTAATTTTCGTCCTGCTCGTTATTATTCTACGTGCAGGTAGAGGTTACTAATAACACTAAAAAAGAGACGAAAAATCCCCTGGCTGCGGCTAGGGGATCATTCTATTATTTTAAGTACATATCTATACTTTGTTACCCGGAAATGAAATCGCCTTTTTTCAAATCCAGGTTATTCTCAAAACGAATGCGGATGGAATTTCCATCGAAAAGATCAGGTGAATCGGATACTTGAAAATGGATGTGCGGTTCGCTGGAATTGCCGGAATTCCCGCACAAGCCGAGCAGATCCCCCTTTTTCACTTCATCGCCGACATTGACCCGTATGGAGTTCTGTTTAAAATGAGCGATGATGCTGTACTCTCCGTTTCCATGATCGATCACGACGTGATTGCCTGCCGGTTCATTCGTATTGGTTTCGATTCCAGGCTTATTATCGCGGATGGAGTTTACCACCTGTACGACTTTGCCGTCAGCCGGTGCTAACACGTTTTGTCCAAATGCGAAATAGCTCTCATTTAGATTAGGATCGCCCTGATACGAAGAACCATCCTTTATGATGATGAAATCGAACGCGTATCTTTGGTTTTTATATTCGTAATGATAGTTGAGCAATACGTTCGTTCCTCCCCAATAGGTATACCATTCGCCAGTAAAGGGAAGGGAATAGTAGATCTCTGTGTACCGGTTGTCCGTATCCGGATAGGTTGTGAGCGGCTGAAGAAGAAGACCATGTATCGTATACGTTTCGTCGAAAACAGCTAATAATCCCTTTTCGTTTTTATCATCGACCCAAATATACTGTACTAAGCCATCTGTCTGTTCCTTTACAAGTTGTTGATACGATCCAATTCCCTCTTGAAAAGGTTCAGCCAGTTCCCTTAACTCCTTTAATGAGACGGTTTTGCGAAATTCTTCGCTCAACTGATTATAGATCCTTTCATACTCGCCTTGCAGCATAGCTTGGGGAAATTGGTCCGGCGTAATCGGGTCGCTGCTGAAGACGGTTTCGTTACTGCCGCATCCGGTTAGAAGATAAATTCCCAACATTGCAGTCATTAAAAAACCGATTTTCTCAAAATGCTTCATGCTATCACTCCTTACAGTCTTTACACCAAAGCATTATAACCGGACAATATTATCGTTACCGAAACGACAAATTACTTTTATCTTAATCTGCATTGAACCGAATTAAGGTTCTGTTAAGATACATTTTCGCCGAATGAAAAGAAGACGTGATATAGTAGATTCATAGATGGTGAGGGGGTTCATGATGAATCAGGACAGAATCTTGTTAGTCGACGATGAAACGGCAATTGTGCAAATGCTGAAAACCGTACTTGCAAAAGAGGGATATACTAGCGTTGATATTGCGGCGACAGCGGAGGAGGCGCTTGCTGCCTGCCAGACAAAAAAATACGATATCATCTTGTTGGATGTGATGCTGCCAAAGCAAAGCGGTTTCGATATCTGTCCGTTGATCCGGCAGACGACTGATGCACCGATTTTATTTTTAACCGCGCGTACCACCGATTTGGATAAATTAACCGGATTTGCGTTGGGTGGAGATGATTATATAACGAAACCCTTCAATCCGTTGGAAGTGGTGGCGCGGATTAAAGCGCATCTTCGCCGTTACAACCAGCATGGAAGATCCGCATCTGAACCGCATACGCCAGTCATCTACGATTTTGGGCGGTTTCAAGTGGATGAATCTGCCGGGGAACTTCGCGTTGAAGGCAAGCCCGTCCCATGTCCCGCGCAAGTCTTCCAACTATTGTTGTTTTTCTGCCGCAATCCAAACCGTGTATTTAATAAAACGCAACTCTATGAACAGGTATGGGGGGAAGAGAGTTTTTACGATGACAATACGGTGATGGTACATATTCATCGCATCCGCGAGCGTATTGAGCGCGATCCGAGTACGCCGGAGTATTTGGTGACAGTGCGCGGATTAGGGTACAAGCTCGTGCAAAGGAGCGCTGCGCCGTGAGTTTTAAGAAGCGGTTCATTTTTCACACCATGGTATTATTGTTCGTTGTCGTCTTTTTGTTACTGCTTCTGATTGGTGCAGCCATATTCTTTGCATGGATGAAAACAGGGGAAATAGAGCGGGAGAAGGATTTTGCGTCCACGGGGCTCCCTTCGTTGATTGATGCGATTAGCATAGAAAATGGCAACCTAGTCTTTGATCAGAAACTGCTGGACAAAGTTGAGGAATATGGAGGCTGGATACAGCTTATTGACGAGCAAGGCAAGGTGATTTATTCCTATCGCACTCCGCCGGATGTGCCAAAAAAGTATAATCCGGGTGAACTGACAGCCTATTGGACAGGGCAAAAACCATTTCCCTATGCGTTCTATGTATGGATCGAAATGAAGGAGAACCATCTGATTACGCTTTTATATGGTTTTAAGGACATTGCTTATGAAGTGCTGGATCACCTGAAAAGAATGGATACAAACGGCGATACAGAACTTCCGGTTTCCCTAATCAGTGTGATGAAGGAAGGGGGAATCTGGGCGCAGCTATTGGATGACCAAGGGGTGGAGATTGCTTCGTGGAACAAGCCAATAGGAGAACCCGACTTTTATTCTCCTCAGGACTTAATCTTACGGACACAATACAGCGAACGTTATTCTTCCCGCATCCTTACATCATACGATGAAGAATCGAAACGGACTTGGATCGTGCATACTCCGCACGGATCACCTGCGAGCCCGACAATGGATACCATTACGATTCATCAGGTGGTTGCTGTTTTTCTTGTCAGTTTTCTTGTTTTCGTGATCGTAGTGATCCTCTTAATGTTTTCCTTTGCTTTATGGTATGGCCATCGCTTTGGCACTCCAATTCTACACATGATGGACTGGTTGCAGCATCTGTCGAGAGGAAATTATTGTGAACCAAGTGACCGTAAAGGCAGACCGCGCAGTCAGAACAGCAATGGAAAGCTAAAACGCAGGTACCGGCTCTTTTCTGATATGATCGATTCCTTCCGCAACTTGACGGAGTCGCTGCGTAAAAATGAGGAAATCCGCGGGAAATTGGAGCAAGCGAAAGAGGAATGGATTGCGGGTGTCACTCATGATTTAAAAACCCCTTTGTCTTCCATTTTAGGGTACGCGCATATACTGGGGACAGAAGCCTATGACTGGTCGCAAACGGAAATTCGCCAATTTGCCAATGTCATCAAAGAAAAGTCCGAGTATATGAACGAATTGATTGAAGATCTGAACATGACATACCGCTTAAAAAACAATGCCCTTGTGCTAAAGCGAGAAGTGATAGAAATGAACAGCTTCATCGAAAAGTCTATCAAGCAATTTCTGGATGACCCGCAGTTCACCAACACACAGATCGATTTCAGCGGAACGAATCAGCCTGTACTGTATGAAATCGATCAAAAATGGTTTCGGCGGATTATGGATAACTTGCTGGCAAATGCCATCATGCACAATCCGGACGGTACTCCAATTCATGTATCACTGTCAGTAAACGGTGATTGTTTTTCCGTTCGCTTTAAAGATGAAGGAGTAGGTATGACCCCTGAAACAGTCGAGCGATTATTCGACAGATATTTTCGTGGAACCAATACGGAGCGGAATGGAAAAGGAAGCGGTCTCGGCATGGCGATCTCAAAACAGCTTGTGCTGTTGCATGGCGGTTCCATTGACGTAGAGAGCGAGGTTGGCAAAGGTACGACAATTGCTCTTCATTTTAAAAAATATTTAGAAATATTGTAAAAAATACTTAATATTTTAGGTGAAATATGGTAATATAAAAGCAAGGAAATAGATACAGGTTTAACCTGCTTTTGCTCTGTTGTGAATCTATTGGCGTAAGAGCTTCATTCCGCAAACTAAGATAAGGCAGGTTAATCTCGCTTTCAAAGGGAGAGAAAAGCGAATGGAACGATTGGTTCAAACCATTTTTAATGAATTGGATAAAAGGAATATGCCAGCGCGAAGTCTTGCGGCGGCGGTCGATGTTGATCCGGGCACGATATCCAATTTGAAAAACAGGCCTGAAATTGAATCAAAGTTCCAAAATATGCTTGCCATCATTCAATATCTTTTCCCTGATCGGGAAGAGAAATTGATGGAGATCTACATTCGCGCAATCAACAAGCCGGAGAATTTGCGGTTGGCGCTGGAATATGCATCATTTAATCGGAACTTGCCCTTGCTGGAGTATCTCATCAATCGCGAGATAAATTCCGATAATAGAGTTAACCAAGAGTGGGCAAAGGTTTATCAATTGATGCTTCAGATTCAAAAATATAAACATGGTGAGGATTTTCTCATACAGTTAAGAGAGGCACGAGTCACTGAGTATGAAATGAAAATATTACTAAGAATTTTGGAGTGCTATTACTTCTACAGCAACTTGGATTTTCAGTCTTTCATTGCCTTATCTAGAACAATTGAAAGAGATATAGTAAAGATCACAAATAAGTACATTAGTGAAACTTTTCTTGTAAGAATATCGGAAATTCTGTTAAATTCACACTTCCGCAACGGAGAGATTGAACAATGTAGGAGATATGCAAATCTTGTAATTAATTCTAATTCTAACAAATTTAAAAAAGCTAATGCTTATTTAACATTAAGCTATACATATTTATTCGAGGACTATGGTACTACAATGAAGTATTTAAGTAAGTGTAGGGAGTTATTGATAGAAGGCGGAAATGTCGAATTAGCACAAGTAATAGAAAATAAGAGCATTGCATTTGCCAAATGCTACTGGTCAATGGATTTAGATACTGTTCAGACAAATAATGAAGCGGAACAAGCCCATTTGGCCATACGCAAAGGCAATAAAGATTTAGCGATAGATATACTGAGCAAGATTGAGGAACATACTGGTTTTTCTAAATTTTATCTCGGATTGGCTACCGGCAATGAACAATACTACTATGAATCGATAGCAATGTTTAAACAACAAGGTGACCTGTTCTTTATCAACTTACCCTTAATTGAACTAAAAAGAAACGGGGTAAATGATTACATACTGGAAGCAATTATCTAATACCAATATAAGTCCTGCGGTAATATGTCAAGCACCTAAAACTATGGAATTGGAAATTTAGTCACTCATTTTTTAGAAAAAAGACAATACTTAAGAAACCCAGTTATTTCAGGTAATAACTGGAAATTACTGAAGGACTTTTTAGGAGGTGTTGTGCTCCTAGTTATTCACCTTCCTTCCAGGCGTGTAGATTTGGTCGTTGCGTAGCAGCGCATCCACCAAACGCACAAGTTTTCTTGCTGTTAGAACGAGGGCTCTTTTATGTTGATGCTTGGGTACTTCCAGATACTTCTTCTGGTAATAATCCCGAAACTCCGGTTCATATCGTTTTACCGAGTTGGCAGCCTCAACCAGGTAATACCGAAGGTATCGGTTACCAGATCGTATCATATTGGTTTCTTCTGCCTGGAACTTGCCAG